>Ga0335082_10000018_pt1 | contig 170395 bp, 129 predicted proteins | sample Lox_Sample_41_FD_206718 | JGI IMG/M metagenome (GOLD analysis project Ga0335082, IMG submission 206718) | Soil microbial communities from Loxahatchee National Wildlife Refuge, Florida, United States - Lox_Sample_4.1 | ecosystem: Environmental > Terrestrial > Soil > Wetlands | place: USA... | reverse complement strand
ACCACCCGAAAGACTAAGCTGCAGGATTGCAGATTGTAGGGGACTATTAAACGAACGTGTCTTCTGAGCAATCCTGCCCTATGATAGAAAGACAGTAAGACCTCCACGCGGGCGTGGCGGAATGGCAGACGCAGCGGACTTGAGAAAAAACTTGAGTGCTCGCCGGGAAACTGGTGGTGCAGAACTGCTCAAAGTCGGGGAAACCTTGATCGTGTGGCAATCCCGAGCCAAACCCGGCCAGGAATCAGCCGGGTAGGTGTAGAGACTAGACGGGCAGCGCCTAATCCTCAGTCCACCGAGGGACGGCGAAGGGATAGTCCAGACCGCAAACCGGATACAGAGGTTCTTCGTACGGCATCCGGGCGGCGAAAGCCGTAGACGGTAAGAAAATCCGCAGGGCTCAAAAGGCCTGTGAGGGTTCGACTCCCTCCGCCCGCACCACCTTCGACCGATGGCGAGATGCTGCTCAACTCGAGTCCGACTCGCAAGTGCTATTTAGAATTCCGGATACGGTATCAGGATTATTGTCCGGCTGCTTTGTCGAGCTTGCTGGCCATCTTCACGCCGCTAAGACCGTCCACATACTTCGCGATTCCACGGTACAGAGACTCAGCAATCTTCTGCCGGTACTCTCCAGTCTGGAGCCGCCGTTCGTCGGTAGGATTCGAGACGAACGAAATCTCGGCCAGAATCGAAGGCATGTTCGCACCGATCAGTACGATAAAAGGCGCCTTCTTCACGCCACGGTTGCGAATAGCGGGGCTCTTCGCCGCCAATCCGCTGTGCAACGATGCCTGCACGTCCCCGGCAAACTCGCGCGATTCTTCGATCTTTTCTTTCAGAGCGATCTTCTTCACCAGGTCGCCAAGCTCAAAGATAGATTTCTCTGAGACGGCGTTCTCGCGCGCCGCCACCTCGAGTGCATCAGGCGACGACGTGAAATTCAGATAGTAAGTCTCCACGCCGCGCGCCGCCGGATCACGGCTCGAATTCGCGTGAATCGAAACGAATAGATCGGCCCGCTGCTGATTCGCGATCGCCGTGCGCGTCTCCAGTGGAATAAACGTATCGTCCCTGCGCGTATAGACGACTTCCGCGCCCAGCCGAGTCTCCAGCAGCTTGCCCAACCGACGCCCAACCTCAAGCACCAGATCTTTCTCTTCCAGCCCGTTCGGACCAATCGTTCCCGTATCGTGCCCTCCGTGCCCCGGATCGATCACGATTCTGCCGATCTTCAGGCCCAGCGTGCGAATCAGCGATCGGTCCCCCGAAGAAGTTGGCTTGGCCACCCGAACATCGAGATCCGTTCCCTTCCGACTCGCGGTCAGCCTCGAAGAGGATTTGCGGCTCGGGTGTGCTGACGCCCTCGCAGCGTCATCGTCTTCGGAACCGGAATCCGTCGAGGAGGCATCGTCGCTAGGTGATACAGCGGTGTGCAACTTGCTCTTCGACACAGAGCGCTTTGCCGGTTTCACCGGGGGAGTGTCATCATCGTCATCGTCGTTATCGACGATCACTTTCTTGACCGGAGGCGACGCCTTGGCCACAAGTTCAGATGGCTTCGATGATTCTGCCGGCTTCGCGCTCTCTGCCACGTCCGTCTTCGACCGGGCAGTGTCAGTTTTCGAGGCATCCTGATTGTCGTGGATCTCTTCCTTCTGCGTTGCCGGCTTGCCCGCCAATGCCTTCATGTCGGCCTTCACTTCGGGCTTGGGAACGTGCGCCTTCGCCTCGACCTGCGGAGGCGGTTCGACATCTGCCAGCGCGGCCACTTCCTCCTTACTCAATTTCGTATGCGCGATCTTGTCGCCCTTGCCGTGGATATCAATGATCAGCCGATACGGATTCGGCAACAGGAACGCTTCATACGTCGAGAGACTGTCCACTTCCAGCACAACTCGCGTTCGTCCCGGCTGAAACTGCGCAACACGGATTTTCTTCAAAAACCCGTCATCCACTTCGAAGCTCTTCCCGACGAGCGTTGATGCGAGCTTGGTATCGCGCAGGTCGAAGAAAATTCGGTCCGGATTCGCGATGCGCTGCGACCCGAACTTGACCTCGTTTTCCAGATCGATTGCCACCCGCGTGTAGTCTGGCGTCGACCAGTGCCGGATCGCGGTCACCCGCGGCAGCCGCTTCGGACGATCTTGAGACGAATCTGTATCCGCATCCTCTTGAGTGTTTTCGGCTGTTGCCCTGTCTTTTGCGCTCTCAGTCGCAGCGGCGGTCTTCGGACGCTCGCCGATGCCGCCTCCTCGCGCTTCTGTTTTCTTTTCGGAATCCGCGTCTATCTCCGCCTGAGCCTTTTTGTCAGCCGACTCGCGGCCAAGTTCCACGATTGCCTGCTGTGCGTCCTCCACCAGCCGGTTGTGCGGATAGCGTTTCAGAAATTCCTGGAATGTAGCGCGGGCCTGCTCCGAGTCGTCCAGGTCGTCCTTGTAGATTTCACCGATGGTGAACAACGCGTCGGCGCGATACTTGCTTCCCGGATACTCTCTTCTCAGGAACCTGTATTGCGTAATGGCCTCGTTGAGGATCTTGTCGTCCTCGAACCGCCGGCCCATTTCGACCAAAGTTTCGGCGACAGCAACCGCGCTTGGATCTGCTTTTGTGGAAGTCGGAGCGCCGTAGTAAACGCTGCGATACGCATTAATGACGCGCTGGTAATCGCGGCGGGTACGCTCCCCAGGAGGTCGCCCGTTGAGCGCCTCCCGCATCTGGTCCGCGGCAGCATATCGCTCCCGCGCCCAGGCTTCACTGTGATGCGGGCGGGCATGCAATGGCAACCCAGGTAGCACCGCCAACAACAGCAGCGCTCCCCAGCTCAAACCGCCGCGGGTCAGGGTCACTTTCCTCACAGAATCCGAAACCGTCGTGCCATTCAGTGCGTTGGCATCCTCAGGCAGGCGCCTTTTGCCTGCCGAAGGACCTGGGGGAGCCGCGCCACGCGTCGCGTTTCTTGCGACGCATTAATCGCGCGTCTGGCATGCTCCCTTGATGGCGCGTCTAGTTCGCTTCCTTAATTAGCAGTTGAACTGCCTGGGTACCTGAGAGAACTCAAATACTTCTTGTTATCGTTACCCCCTCTTCTGGCGGTTTGGCCAGAACCGGGGATTTTCCTTTGTTGTCACTACAACTGATGCTTGCTGCCCTACTCCGTGTTGCTGATGTAAAGCACACCCCTCGCATCCCGTTGAACGTGCACGGGATCCCGGCTCGGCCCAATTTGTGAAAAGCCCGATCCACCGTAATAAATGTTCGTGATCCGCCGGACGTAGTCCTGCGTCTCCGCAAACCGCGGCACGCCTCGGTTCCGCCGCACCGCTCCCTCGCCCGCGTTGTACGCTGCCAACGTCAGGTTTACATCCCCGTTGTAGTTTTCCAGCAGATATTTAAGGTGTCGTACGCCCGCATCCACGTTCTGCTCGGGATCGAACGGATTCTTCACCCTCAGCTCTCGCGCCGTCTTCGGCATCAATTGCATCAGGCCCATCGCGCCTTTGCGCGACACCGCGTTGGAATTGAAGTTCGACTCGACCCTGATCACCGCGCGCACCAGGTTCGGGTCCACATTGTGTCGCGCCGCCGCCATCACAATCGATTGATCAACCTCATCCGCAGACGCCTGATGCCCGTGAGAGTTCGCGGCCATGATCTTCGCATTCGCCGACTGAGTCGAATCGTGTCCATAGAACTGGCTCACTTCCGCCGCGGCCGATCGTGCTGCCCGCATCGACTCCGTTCCCGCCGACGGCACCGGCTTCCACCGGTTTTCCTTGCTGCTCCAATAAACGTAGCGCGAGCTCCTTACCTGCGGCACCGGCGCTGGAGTAGCGCGCTCCCGTGCCGGAGCGTCCTCATTCACATAGACCATCCGGCCGTGTTCCTGGGTCGTGGTGATTCCGCGGGCCGGATTCTCCCCTTCTTCAGCGCAAGCGAGCGGGACTGCCGTCAAAGGAAAGAAGGCTAAGGAGGTCGCGATTGCCGTGGTTCTCGTCAGCATGAGTGCCAATTGCAGGCGCTTTCGCATATCCGGGTGTTTCCTTTCACCGATCCTTCGCTGGAGAGCAGCCTTTAAACAGACTGATCCCTCTCGAGTTCTACCCGGAACCTGACGGAGAATCATCAACCAGAGTAGGACGATTATAGGCGCCTACCCTAGACCCGACAATCTCTCTGAAGGGAGTAGAACCAGCGGAGTAATTTAGGCCAACTCCTTGAAACAAAAGCAGATTAATAGATTTCAACAATGACGCGACAGATGTCGCTGGTAACCAAAAGAAATGGTTACGGAAGGGTCGCCGCGGCATTCCTTCAGGGGAGAAGGACGCACCGACGTAGCGTCGGGAAAGCACATTTCTTTTTACGGTGTACACTGCCGCGGTGAGTTTAAGAGGAAAGAGCATGAAGGCGGTCCTTTATCGAATCGCGGCAGTTCTACTGGTGCTGTTTGCCATTGGACACACTTTAGGATTCCGCCAGGATAATCCGGAATGGGGAGCAACTTCGGTCATCAGTGCGATGCAAGCGATCCATTTCGACGCGATGGGCTTCAACCGCACGTATTGGGACTTCTTCACCGCCTTTGGTCTGTTTTTTTCAGTGTTTGTTCTTTTTGCCGCCGCCTTGGCGTGGCAACTCGCCGGACTCACATCTGAGACTTTAGCGAACCTCCGTGCCGTTCAATGGTCGCTCGCGATCTGCTTCCTCGTGATCACGGGCTTGAGTTGGAGATATGCCTTCACCCTCCCAATTGTTTTTTCCTGCGTAATTACGGTTTGCCTGATTGGGGCGGCGTGGCTGCCAAAGCCGCGCGGTTGATAAATCGATGCCCTTCAGATTTGGATGTTATGAAGGCCGCCTTACGCGCTCGTACCGACCGCCGTCATCTGCCGCGCCCACTTCATCGCCTCGGTGTACGACCGGTTTACAAAACTCAGGGCCAGATTCAGCTTTCTTGCCTGGCTTGCTACCTCTCCCCAGTCGCCTTGTTCCACTCCAACCATCAGGCGATAGATCGAAGTGAGTCGCGTTTCTCTTCCCGTCTTGAGCGCCAGAAGTTCTTCCCGGGTCTCAGAATCCAAAGAGAGTCCCTCCACCACTACGCCCATCGGAATCTCCAGGATCGCATCCATCAGCGAGAACAGCCCTAACAGGAACAGATCCGATTTCCCGTGATCCACCTTCGGAGCGATCACCTCGCCAAAACGCGCGCGAACCAGTGACGACAAAATCAGGTCTGAACATTTTTCCTGACCTACCGCCAGTGTCGTCGCCATGCGTATCCAGCGGACCAGTTCGTTTTCGCCCAGCAGGTTCATGGCATGACGAATCGAGTGGACCGGGCGGGTAAGCTTCGAGGAAGAAGAACCGCGTCCCGGATGGGACGATTGAACGAGTAGCCCGCCGCGCGAGCGTTTCTCAACGATCGAATCCAAACAGAAAACAGCGGGCAAGAGAAAGCCCGCCGTTCAAACTCCGAATGAAAATCACATCCTACTTGCTTGTGTCTGCCACGCGCTGGAATTGCCATGGCTTTTTCTGCGGCGGAGCCTGGTCCGGTGAGTTCCCAACATCCCCAATGGTTCGCATCTCGGCTGCATTGGCGCCGGTTAAGGTGAATTCGAAATAGATGGAATCGTGACCACTTACCCGCAACTCCAACTTGTTCCCCGAAACTTTCGCCTGTACTATTTGCTGCTCGACAAACCGGTCGCTGCTCGGAACCAGTTCGCCATCCTCCAGCATGTCTAGTCGGTCCACGTGGACAGCCGAGCCGCCGAGCACTCCATTCTCCGACTTGATCTTCAGAGTGATGAACGCCTGACCCTTGTATTTCGTCACCCAAGTACCGACGAATCGTTGAGTGTCACCGGAATTGGTGTCCGCCGACACGTGTAACGAAAACGCGGAACTCAGAACTGACACTGCGGCTATGGCCGAGCACACAACCAGCATTCGTACGCGGCTTCCTCGCCTCGCAATCCCGGGCATCCTGAGAATATTCATAATTCGCTCCTCCAAAACGTGCGTATCGAACAGCCCCATTGCGTAACTCGATTTTGCCGCTGGGGCACCGGCAACGATGTTCTGCGCGATCTGCAGCAGTGAACGCGCATACTCTTTTCCCGAAGGGAGTAGGCCAGCCGCCATCTCGTCACAGGCCAATTCCCTCGTCTGTGCGATCCGGGATTTGATCAGCGCCGTCGCGGGATGAATCCACAAAGGCAGCGACAGCACCTCATACACCAGATTCAGCAGGAAATCATTTCGCCGGATGTGCGCCATCTCGTGCGAAAGCGCAGAGACCAATTCGGTCTCGCCGATCTGCTCCGAGAAAAAACTGCGCGGAACAAGCAATACGGGATTTCTCCATCCTACGGTCGACGGACTCTCTACCTGCTCTGAACAAAGCACTGGAAGCGACTTGATCCCGAAAAGTCCCAAGCACTTCTCAGCGGCCTCCTTTAGGCGGAGCGGGACGATTCTTTCGTTTGCCAAGTTTCTGATCTGCGACGTTCGGCGGTACATCCACACAAGCTGACCGCTTCGAAGCAGCAGCAGACCCAAATACGCGAATGCCAAACTTTTCATCAACGTTGGCGCGAACAGCACCGGACGGCTACGGTTGCCCAAGCTGAGAAACGACCACCCTCCCTGACTCGACATGGCAATCGGCCGATGCTTATCTCCAGTCACCGTCGCACCTGGCTCGGCTTTTGCATCCGCTCGCATTTGTCTAGCGACTGTCGCAGCGGGTACCAGCACACACGCTCCCAAGCACAAAATCCAAAGACTGTGCCGATAGCGGCCGGACAATCGCCGTAAGTAGAACGAACATAGATAGGCGAGCGCAGCTATCACCGTCACTTGCCACAAAGAATTCAGCAGATAGCCCACGACGACTCGATTAATCGCGTCCACGTTGTTCCTCCGTTCGCTCGTGCTCGTCGATCAATTGCCGTAACTTGGCAAGCTTCGAGGCGTCAATCTGTCGGCTTTTTACCAGGCTCATCAGCAGAGCATCCACCGAACCACCAAACATGCGGTCCAGAAGATCGCCTGCCGCCTCGCGCAGCGCGCGTTCCTGGCTCAGTACCGGGCGGTATTCATACGCTTTGCCCAGGAGCCTGCGCTTCACTTTTCCCTTGCGCTGCAGGACGTTTAACATGGTCTGCACCGTGGTGTAGGCCAACGACTCTCCTGGCAGCTTTTCCTGCACTGCCTGCACGGTACTGGCGCCGTTTTCCCACAGCACTTGCATAATCCGAAGCTCGAGAGGCGTGAGTTGTGACGAAGATTTGCGGCTGGGTCCCAAGGAAATATTCCTCCTAAGTTTTTAGGACATTACAACCGAAAAATACGTTTGTCAACTAAAAGTTTAGGACTTGATGCAAGTCGCCCTTCAAGAGACCGCAACTGCCGCACCTTTGAGATCGACGAGCCGGCCTCAGGTCCCAAAGGGACCGCTGACAATAGCCCGCCAGTTCACTGGCGGGTAGGCTTTCGAGGAAGAAAAATCGCGCCCCGGACGGGACGCATGAAACGTCGCGAGAGAACTTGGGTTGAATGTCTGCGGCGAAACAGCGTGATTATGCGACGTTGTAAATCGCGCGCTGCGAACTCTCGCCAAATTGCGGGAATACCTGTTCCTGCCGGGCAATTAGGTGAGCGCGCAAAAAGGCGATACGGCTGGCGATCTCACAGATTCGGGCTCGCCTGTCGAACTCCTCGTTGGCGGCTCGCATCCGGTCGGCGGTAAAAGCAAAGTGGGCTGTCAGTGTCAGGGCTTCGCGGGAAGTCAACGGCGACATCGGGAAAAGAATCCTTCTGAGCGGGTGCCAGTAGTTTACTCGAAAAACTCCGATTTGGGTATACGTTTCATACTCGCCTTTCCCCTTGGAAAGGCCTTAGTGGGCTTAATACCGGCTCGCAAAAATGATTGACTCAAGGTAATAATTTCTGTATTTTCTGTTTGTACAGAAATTACGAAACTAACCGCGCGAACCTCATGGAGGCCTCTATGCCGAGAAGCTTTAGCTTTCTGCGACCAACGGGAAGCGTCCATCGCGGGGCATACGCATTGGTCGGCCTGATCGGATTCGCTGTCAAGCACAACCTCGATCGTCTCGTTGCAACCCTCGGCTTCCATCGTCCCTGGGGATTGTTCAATTACTGGATCCCGATCCGCGACGTCGCCAACATTCGCGCGCTGGAACACAGCCAGCAGATCTTCCTCGCCACCATGGTCGCCATTTCCTTGCCCTTCATCTGGGTGGGCGTCGTTCTAACTCTGCAGCGGCTGCGCAGTGCCGCACTTCCAGCCTGGCTCGTGGCCCTTTTCTTCGCGCCATTCGTGAACCTGGTCTTTTTTCTTGTTCTCTGTGTATTCCCCGAGCGCGATTTCGTCGAACGTCAACATGCGGGTGCGCCGCATTGGGTAAAAGCCCTGCCGCAGAGTGCAGTAGGCAGCGCTGCGATATCGCTTCTAATAACGGTCCCTCTCGGACTCGCACTTGGCACGGTGGGCGCCACGGTTTTCAGGAACTATGGCTGGGGACTATTTATCGCTGTCCCATTCACCATGGGATTCGTCGCAACCTGGATCTACGGACTTCGCCAACCCCGCGGCTTGGCAAGTTCGATCGGCGTGGCATGTCTCTCCATCGCTCTACTCGCTGGCCTCTTGTTTACCCTGCTGATTGAAGGCCTCGTCTGCCTCGTGATGGCCGCTCCCCTTGCGCTGCCCCTTGCCGCTTTTGGGGGCTTCTGTGCCCATCGTGCACTTAAGCATCTCTGGCTGCCGAGCGATGCCCCCGTCATTCTGTCGCTCCTCATCCTCGTCGCACCGGGCATGCAGGTGACCGAGCATCTTGCCCCACGACCATCTCCGGTGTTCGTCGTCCGCACATCGCTCGACATTGCAGCACGCCCCGAGCGCGTCTGGCAGCAGGTCATCGCGTTCTCCGAAATCCCGCAGCCAACGGAATGGATGTTCCGCGCCGGAATCGCTTACCCCATTCGCGCCGAAATGCACGGCACCGGGGTAGGCGCCGAGCGACATTGCGTCTTCTCAACCGGCGCGTTCGTCGAACCGATCGAAGTCTGGAACGAACCTCGTCTGCTCAAGTTCTCCGTGATCTCTAATCCCGCGCCCATGGAGGAGTGGACTCCCTACTCGCACATCGACACTCCCCATCTTCACGGATTTCTCGTCTCCGAAGGCGGGCAATTCCTGCTCACACCACTTCCTAACGGAAACACTCGCTTGGAGGGGACAACGTGGTACCAGCACGGACTCTGGCCGGCGCAATATTGGCGCCTCTGGTCCGATTCCATCATTCACAAAATTCATTTGCGTGTGCTGCGGCACATTCGCGACGAAGTCGAACACGCCAGTCAGACCAAAGAATGACAATCAAATCGAGGAGCTCTGTCCAACACCTGATTCCCGCCTCGCATCCCGCCGTACAATACTCTCCAACGCATGCGTGCCCTCCTTCTGACCGTCGCGCTCGTCTGCACGGCTGCTGCCCAAATTGCGCCCGTATCAACGATCGCTGTCGTCGATGAAAATGGAGTCGCTGTTCCCTCTGCCCGCGTCTCTCTTCAGTCCGGTTCGCAAGCCGCAGTGCACTGCCAGACCGACTACACCGGTCGCTGCTCGATGCCGAGCTTGGCCGAAGGCATCTATGCTCTTCACGTCGAAAAAGAAGGTTTCTACGCTCTCGATGAAGCCTCGGTTCAGATCGCTTCTGGAGGCACGATTGAAGTCGCTCTCACCCGCCAGCGCGAAGTCAAAGAAGTCGTAAACGTTCGTGAGTCCTCACCGGCCATCGACCCGGCACAAGTCTCGTCCAGAGAAACGTTAACGGGGCTCGATGTTGTGAACATGGTGCTCCCCACCGCGCACGACTATCGCAATGCCATCAACTTCATTCCCGGCGTGGTCAGCGATCAATACGGACAGCCTCATGTCGCCGGAGCGCAAACCTACCAGACCGTCACGTTGCTCGACGGATTCAACGTAACGCAACCCGCCAATGGGCAGCTGTTAATCCGCGTCAGCACTGACGCCTTCCGCTCGATTCAGGTGGAGCCCTCCCGCGAGCCAGCCGAAGCCGGCAAGGGATCCGGCGGACTCCTACTGCTGAACACCGGAATCGGCGACGATCACTTCCGCTTCTCCGCCACCAACTTCATTCCTTCGGTCCAGAACAAACATGGATGGCGTTTCGATCAGTTCCTCCCGCTCTTCACTTTCTCCGGCCCGATCGTCAAGCACAAAGCGTGGTTCTACAACGCCTTCGACGGTGAATATAACAACCTCATCTACACGGCGCTTCCCGAGGGTCAAGACAACGACCACATTCTTCGCTTCGGCAATCTCACTAAGTTGCAGACCAACATCACCAGCCGCAACATACTCACGACCAGCTTCCTCGTGAATCACCTTCACGATCAGTACGCCTTCTTGTCTCCTCAGAGCCCGCAGCTCGCGAATCCCAAGGACGTCGAGTATTCCTACTTCCCCAGCATCAAAGACCAGCATTACTTCAACAACGGAATGCTCGTCGAGACCGGCCTCGCCTTCGACCAATACGACATAAATCTGACGCCTTATGGAACAAGCCCTTATTTCGTGAATACGGAGACGGCAGGCGGCAACTACTATCTCCACGCGGAAACCACGGCCACTCGCTGGCAAGGTCTCAGCAACGTTTACCTGCCTCCGCAGCAATGGCACGGCCGCCACGAGTTCAAAGTCGGCGTTGATATCGACAAGATCTCTTACGATGCCCACTTCAGCCGTCAGCCGATCTCCTATCTCAGCGACAGCCACACTCTCACTTCCGGCGATCTCTGCCTCACCGCTCCCCTCGATTCCACCTTCCCCTGCACCCGTTACTCTACCTTCACTCCAGCGCCACTGGTCGAGCAATACAACTCCGAAGTCTCCGTCTACGCGCAAGACCGCTGGAGCCCCACCAACCGCCTGCTCATCGAACCTGGCGTTCGCTTCGATTGGGACAGCCTCGTTCACAACAAGAACGTCGCTCCACGCCTCGCCGGCGCTTACGTCCTCGACAACTCCGGCAACACGAAAATCTCCGCCGGAATTGGCATCATCTACGAATCCACTCCGATATTCCTGATTGCCCGCCCCTTCGCCGGCACGCGGCAAGACATTTTCTATTCCTTGCCGACGCCCGGCTGCACCGTGAACTGTGTCACCGCGACAAATCCGGTCAACACCACCTTCACCGCGGATACCACTGACCTGGAGTCGCCTCGGTTTCTGAACTGGAGTATTGCGCTCGAGAAAAAGCTTCCCGCACAGATCTACTTGCGAGCGGAATATTTTCAGCGCCGCGGCACCAACGGATTCGTCTACGACACCCGCGCCAACTCCACCACTGGAGACTTCATCCTGCAGAACACGCGCGAGGATCACTACGACGCATTCCAGATCCAGGCCCGCCGCACCTTCCGCGAAACCTACTCCATCATGGGTGCGTACACGCGATCGCATGCGCGTTCCAACCAGGCGCTCGACTTCAATGTCGACAGCCCAATCCTCGCTGCTCAGCAACCCGGCCCGTACCTCTGGGATTCTCCCAACCGCTTTCTCTCCTGGGGATACCTGCCATTCGTGCCGTTGCCCATCATTCACCAGCTCGAGATCGCATACTCGATGGAAGCCCGCACCGGATTCCCCTTCAACCTATACAGCGATCAGCAACAGCTCATCGGCAAACCCGGAGCCCAGCGCTTCCCCGAATATTTCTCCCTCAATCTGCAATTGGAAAAACGCTTCCACTTTCTCGGCTACTATCTCGCTCTCCGCGGAGGCTTCGACAACATTACCGGCCGCTGCGATCCCTACGTAGTCAACAGCGTCATCGACGCCAGCCATCCCGAGCCAACATTCACAGCCTGCCAAGGCCGCGCCTTCACGTCCAGAATCCGATTGCTGGGGAAAAAATAGTTCGCGGTGGCATGCTGAAGCGTAGCGGCGAACGCCGCTACGGAGTCGAAGCATCCCTACCGTTTTTGGATCCGCGTGACTCCGCGTAAATCCGCGGAAAAGAAGTTCGCATTTGCCGCGCGTCGTGATTCAGAGGCATTCCCAGCGCTATAATGTTGCAACCCTTGCATCGAAACTCTATTTCCTGTCATCTGAAAAGCTTGGAGGAACGATAACAATGGCTCACGAACTACCCCCATTGCCGTATGCGTATGACGCATTGGATTCCACGATCGACAAGCAGACCATGACTCTGCATCACGACATGCACCATGGCGCCTACGTGAAAAACCTGAACGCCGCCATCGAGAAGCATCCCAACCTTGCCGGCAAATCCGCCGAAGACCTCATCCGCGACCTCAACGCCATTCCCGAAGATATCCGCGGCGCAGTCCGCAACAACGGCGGAGGCCACGTCAACCACACCATGTTCTGGAAAATCATGAAGCCCCAGGGCGGAGGCGATCCCACTGGTCCCGTCGCAGAAGCGATCCAGAAAACTTTCGGCAACTTCAACGACTTCAAGACGAAGTTCAACGACGCCGGCGCTAAACAATTCGGCTCAGGATGGGTCTGGCTCGCCGGCAAGCAGGGCGGAGAAGTCACGATCCTGTCCACGCCGAATCAGGACAATCCTATCTCTCAGGGTCTGTACCCGATCTTCGGCAACGATGTCTGGGAGCACGCGTACTATTTGAAGTACAACAACCGTCGGCCTGAATATCTCGCAGCGTGGTGGAACGTCGTCAACTGGGACGAAATCAACAAACGCTACGCCGCCTTCAAAGCCGGAGCCCACGAACCAGCCATGGCCCACAGGTAATCAGCAAAAGAATTGCACGATGGGTGCCCCATTTCTCGCGCGTTTTTTGCGCGAGAAGTGGGGTTTTCGTTTGTGATGAATTCAACCGAGTACCGACGCCGCCCCGGCGGCTGTCGTAGCGGCGTCTCGTCGCTACCCGTTGCCAGTGCCGGGATGTGTCAGGTAACTTAAGCGGCCGCCGACGTCGCGTACTCTTCCGGATTCTGATCGAATTTCGTCTTGCACTCCTGCGAACAGAAACCGTACTTCTGCCCGCCATATTGGGATTGATATTGTGATTGATTCTCGTCGACTTTCATTCCGCAAACAGGATCCGTCATAAATCACTCTCCTTAAGACTTGGTACGTGACCCAATTCTTAGGCGAACGCAGCCCAGATTCCGCTCGGGTAATTCCTGTAAAATCTCCGCGCCAAAAACAGCGCCGGGCATCCTCACGCTCCGCGGTGCCGGCAGCCTGCCTTGATCGAGACCGACGAATCTCGCTGCTGCCGTGAGGCCCTTCCCGCCTCGCACCGCCAAGCACAACGGTGGAAGAGCGTCGCTTCAGGGCCGCGTTTAGTTTCATAAGTGGAAGAGCGGCCCTTCAGGGCCGCGTCAGCTCGCAACAACGGGGGCTTTAGCCCCAGCGTATTTGCGAGGGAACGAGGATTATCTCTATTTCGTACTATCAATCAGCAATGACACTCTCTCGGCGCGCTCGGCGTCTTTTCCTGGCATTCATGCTCTACTTGACGTTCTGCATCATTGCAGGCATCGCGGTCGCCGATGGAGCACTGCACCCGGCGCGTCGCCCTCTCGTCGACAACGAAGTCGTAGAGGTACTTAACAACCTTCGCAAGGCCAACGTAAGCATTTCGGACGTCTCTATTACCACGCCCGACAACGTTATCCTTCGTGCTTGGCTTCTAAAGCCTCAAACAACAAATGGAAATGCCGCGGTCGTACTCCACGGCCTCGCCGATAATCGTCTGGGAATGGTGGGCTATGCCGATATGCTTTTCGCCCATGGATACACAGTGCTTCTCCCCGATGCCCGAGCCCATGGAGCCAGCGGAGGTCAAGTCGCTACTTACGGCTTGCTCGAAAGAAACGACATCCATCAATGGCTGGAGTTCGTGGACGGCACAGTGCACCCGCATTGCATCTTCGGGCTCGGCGAGTCGATGGGTGCAGCGCAGCTATTGCAATCCCTCGAAACAAATCCGAAACTGTGCGCAATCGTGGCGGAATCGCCATTCGCCAGTTTTCGGGAAATTGCATACGACCGGATGGGACAACCGTTTCACACCGGCCCTTGGCTCGGCCGCACCTTGTTAAGGCCGCTCATCGAATTCGCATTCCTCCGCGCCAAATGGAAATACGGCCTCGATATGCAACACATCTCTCCCGACAAATCCATTCCTCACAGCCATATTCCGGTGCTATTGATTCACGGAGAGGTCGATAGCAACATCCCAGTCCGCCATTCGCGAATCATTCACTCTCACGATCCGCAAACGATTCTGTGGGAAGTACCAAACGCCGATCACTGTGGTGCGATGGGCGTGGCCCGGGCAGAATTCAATCGGAGAGTTCTCGAGTGGTTCTCCAGCAAACCGGAGAGTTTTGCGACAAAGAAGCCTGATTGATTGTCTTGGCTCAAGTTTTCTCCGCGTCCTTAGATCAGCAGTTCTCCGCGAACTCAGCGGTAACGATTTTGAAGTCAAGGCCTCCGCACCACCACCCCACCCTTTATCACAAAATCCACCTTCTCCATCACAGACACATCGGCCAGTGGATCACCCGGCACAGCCACAATGTCCGCCAGTTTCCCCACTTCCACGGTCCCCAACGAATCCTTCACTCCCATCAACTCCGCCGCAGTCACGGTCGCGGACCGAATCGCCTGAGCCGGAGTCATCCCGAACTTCACCATCGACGAAAACTCCTTCGCCGGATTGACCTTCCAGTCGAATCCGCCTGCATCCGTCCCGAAGGCAATCTTCACTCCAGCCTTCATCGCGCGCCGGAACGTGTCCTCATGTACCTGGATCATCTTCACCCAAACCGGAGCACCCTCCGCCGCACGTCCCTGCGCCACGTATTCACCCACGAAAATCGTCGGCACGTAATAGATCCCGCGCGACGCCATCACCTTCAGGTCCTCATCGGCAATGTAATTTCCGTGCTCGATCGAATCGACTCCAGCCTCAACCGAGTTATGTACTCCATTCAACGCCATCGCATGCGACGCCACTCTGTGCCGCTCACGATGCGCTTCATCCACAATCGCGCGAAATTCCTCCATCGTGAATGTCGGGATGTCGTCGAGCACTCCATCCTCACGCACGTGATACGACCGATCGCTGTAGACCTTGATCCAGTCTGCGCCATGACTGATCTGCTCCCGCACTGCCTGCCGCGCATTGTCGGCGCCGTCCACCAACTGCACCCCATGCGGAACGATCAAGTTCGGCGCATATCCTTGCAGCGGGTATGCCCCCGTGACATCCAGCGCTCGCGTCGCGACCTCCATGCGTGGCCCTGGGATCACTCCGTTGTTGATGGCCTTCTTCACATCGACATCGGCGTAACCAGCGCCCTCAGTCTCCAGGTCGCGAATGGAAGTAAATCCGTACTCCAGCGCCCGCCGAGCATTCACGGTGGCCAGGATCGTTCGGTATTCAGGAGATTGCTTCAGCAACTGCTCGTCGTAATCGGCGGCTGTAATGTCGCCCTGCAGCAACACATGCGTATGCGTGTCCATCAGCCCGGGCAAACAAGTCTCGCGCGAGAGATCGATAACCTCAGTGCCAGAAGGAGCCGAATTGGAAACATTCTTGATCTTCTCCCCCTCGATCACAACAAACACGTTCTTCCGCAACGAATCCGACCGCCCATCAAACAAACTCCCGCAATGCAAAGCGACACTCTTCGCGCTGGCTGCCTGCGCAATTACATAAATCGATGGCGTGCAGCACCACAAAGCAAGAATTCCAAAAGCAACCTTTCGTCTCATGCGCCCTCCGACTGACGACTGCCTTTCTGCATTTCCTGTGCAAGCCCTGTGGACAACCCGGTTGCCAACTTTATCAAATTGTCCGACACGCCTGGCACGTTAGTAAAAAGTCTCACAATCAAGCGCCTCCGCAACGGCTCTCAAACCTTCTTGTTGATCCGCTTTCATCCGCGAAATCCGCGGAAACGAATTTCCTCAATTGCACCAAAAATACTGAATTGACCGAAAACGATTTCGCACTTACATTCACCTTCGCCCTCAACAAAAAAGACAGCTCGTCTCAGCCGCGAAAGCCGCTTTGAGGACACTCATCAAGCAACCGGAAAAACAGAATCAGAGATTACCCATCTCTCAGGTAAGCGCGCCATGAAATCAGTAGAGTGGAAGACGTACCGCACGCGATTCTTGGTAAGAGCGAAACAACTCACTTCCAGCCTCACCTTCACCGATCATTTAGGACGTCAGCACTGCGGGCGCAAAGGCGATTACCTGGTCGAATCCTGCGACGGCGTGTTGAGCATCGCCCCGCGTCAAATCTTCGAAGATGTTTACGTTTCGATGGACGCACTAAACCTCCCAGATCCCTCAAGCGGCGAAGGCGGGAACACCGAAGTCCGGACCGGCATCCGATTCGAACCTCTAAGAATTGAAAAAATCAAAACGGTCCTTCCTGAGCGACATCGTTCCATCGCAGCGGAACGAATGCCGAGAGTCCGCAAGAGCCCTCAACCCATTCGCACCCCAGTCACAAGATTCAGTTTGATGTAAGGCGAGTTCGTTTATGCAGCAACCATTTGTGAGGCACTGATCGAGAGCTGAGAGCTGGGAGTTCAGGACTCAGAACCAGCGACTCAGGACTATAAATGTGGAAATCCTGCCCCCAATCCCGCATCAAGCCCGTCATTGCTGGGGATACAACCTATTGTGTTTCTCTCTTGACATGCACAACCTGCGGGAGTAACTTTGCAATCCCAAGCACGAAAATTCCTCCTCACGGGAATGGGGAGGGAATTTAGGAGTGAAGGCAGTTTCTGCGGTGCGGTTCCGGGCCAGAGGTGACTCGCAACCCCCGTGGATAAGACAGGCGAAGGCGCCCGGCTTCTGATCCGTGAGCCCGGCGCCAGAACCTAAACAAAGTGTACGTTTAGCCTTCCGGGAGCCGGAACGCGGAAGCCGGAAGCCGAGAGACAAGTGCGGTGGCCGTGCCCGATCCTCCCCCGGTGCACGACACAGTGCAGTACGAACCCAGGAGCCCGCAATGGAAACGCTAACTCGTCTCGTGTCCGAGTCTCTGGCACGCCACGGCTTCGATCGTCCGCTCGACTACCGACGTCTGCAATGGTCGCGCTGGTTCCGCTGCGAGTCCCATCACAGCCTTCTATTAGTACCCAGCAAGCCCGGTGTCTTCGCCCTGGCCGAAGAAGTAATGAGCCTCGGTGATGCCAAGGGCGACGTGCCGACCAAAGGAACGGTTCTGGAAGCCGGAAGCCCGAAGCCCGAAGCCGAATTCCCCCGTCGCATGCTCGCCGTCACTCAATTCTTCGAAGCCGACGACATGGCCTTCGTCCTCGACCGCATGCTCGCGCGCGCTCACGCGATGCACTCTCGTCTCGAGTCCGGACGCTACTTCGTCCGCTACGTCGAAATCCAGGACGAAACCCAGCGTGGCAACATCTGCAACGCCCTGAATCAATGGATCGTCTCCTCCGCGGAAAAAGCGACTGGAATCGGATCGCATTTCGCGACCTCCCTGGAACTCACGCCGGCAGCGGAACTGTCGAGTGTGGGGCGCGCGCCCACGCGCGCCAATGTTGAGAGCGGCACGATATCCAATGCCGCTGCGAACCACGACAGTAAAAAGGAGCTACCGCTGGAGGCGGTCACCGCCACCACGGTGCAAAGATCTCCCCTGTTCCCTTCCGGCTTCTAGCCGGGATTAGCGCCCCGGCCCTTTATCGAGCCCCGGCGCGTGCACTTCCGTCCCGAAAGGGACGGCTGAGAATAGCCCGCCAGTTCTACTTGGCTGGGCAGCCGCGAAGCGGCGAAAGATTACAGCCCACGGCGTAAGCCGTGGGTAGCGTACCGAAAGAAAAAAGCCCCAAAGGGGCGAAAGAACGATCTCTTACAACCGCAAGATCCGCTTCACCCGATTCCCCGCCGCCCCAGCCCGGACGCCCGAATCGGCAGCATCACCCATTGAATCTAATAGGAGAGCCCCTGATGGCAGAATTAAAGACCACGACTGAAACAAAACCCGCGTCCCCGTCGACCCCTGTCCCGAGCACGGTCCAAAAGAAGAAGGCCCCTGGCCTCTCCTTCCGCCGCCTGTTTACCAAGCCGGGCGTCTCTCCCTACGACGAGATCGAGTGGGATCTCCGTACCGCTCAGATCACCGACTCCCACGGCGGAGTCATCTTCGAGCAAAAAGATGTCGAAGTCCCCAAAGACTGGTCGATGACGGCCACCAACATCGTCGCCAGCAAATATCTCCACGGAAAGCTCAACACGCCCGAGCGTGAGACCGGAGTCCGCCAGCTCGTCGCCCGCGTCGCCGAAACCATCCGCGACTGGGGGCATGCGCAGGGCTATTTCAAGACCGCCGACGACGCCTCCACCTTCCACGACGAGCTCGCTCACATCCTTCTGCGTCAGTACGCGGCCTTTAACTCGCCCGTCTGGTTCAACGTCGGATGCGATCGCATCGAGCCCAACTCCGACGGCCAGAACTGGCACTGGAACATCGCCAAGCAGCAAGTCGAATTCGGCGTCACCGGATACCGCAAGCCGCAATGCTCCGCCTGCTTCATCAATTCGGTGAAGGATTCTCTCGACTCTATCCTCACTCTCGCCAAGACCGAAGGCATGCTCTTCAAGTGGGGCAGCGGCACCGGCACCAATCTTTCTCCTCTGCGTGGATCGAGCGAAACGCTCTCCGGCGGCGGCACTGCCAGCGGCCCGCTCAGCTTCATGAAAGGATTCGACGCCTTCGCCGGCGTCATCAAGTCCGGAGGCAAGACGCGACGCGCCGCCAAGATGGTCATCCTCAACGTTGACCATCCCGACATCGTCGACTTCATTGAGTGCAAGCAGAAAGAAGAAGCCAAGGCCCACGCCCTCGTCGCTCAGGGATACGACGGCTCCCATCCTGACTCCGACGCCTACAGCTCCATCTTCTTCCAGAACGCGAACAACTCAGTCCGCGTCACCGACGACTTCATGTACGCCGTCGTGCGCGACACCAACTTCTCCACGCGCGCCGTCACCGACACCTCCGTCGTCGAGACGTTCAAGGCGAAAGAGTTGCTGCACAAGATCTCCCAAGCCACCTGGCACTGCGGAGATCCCGGCATGCAGTACGACACCACGGTGAACCGTTGGCACACATCGAAGAACACCGCGCGCATCAACGCCAGCAATCCGTGCAGCGAGTACATGTTCCTCGACGACAGCGCCTGCAATCTCGCGAGCTTGAACCTTCTGAAGTTCGCCCCCAACGGGACCTTCGACGTCGAGGCCTATCGTCACGCCGTCGACATTCTGATCACCGCGCAGGAAATCCTGGTCGACAACGCCGGGTATCCCACGCAATCGATCATGTCCAACTCGCACGACTATCGCCCGCTAGGCCTGGGATACGCGAATCTAGGCGCACTCCTGATGGCCGCCGGTCTCCCGTACGACTCCGACGCCGGCCGCGACTACGCCGCCTGCGTCACCGCCATCATGTGCGGCGAAGCCTATCTGCAATCCAGCCGCATCGCGGAACAATGCGAGCCGCTGACGCCCGCCACCGAAATAGTCTCCACGCGCTTAGGTGTGCACAACGCAGATCAAATGCCAGGCGGAGCCTGCCCCGGCTGGTACATCAATCGCGAGCCATTCCTCGACGTAATCCGCATGCACCGCGCGAGTGTGAACGGCATTAATAAGGGGAACGTCCCAACCAATCTCTACGAAGCCAGCAAGCAGTGCTGGGACGAAGCCCTCCAGCACGGCGAAAAGCACGGCTACCGCAACAGTCAAGTAACGGTGCTAGCGCCAACGGGAACAATAGGCTTCATGATGGACTGCGACACTACGGGCATCGAGCCCGATCTCGCGCTCGTGAAATACAAGAAGCTGGTCGGCGGAGGCATGATCAAGATCGTCAACAACACCGTGCCCACCGCGCTTTTCAAGCTCGGATATACGCACGAGCAGACCGACGCCATCGTCAGCTACATCGACGCGACCGGCACCATCGAAGGCGCGCCGCACATTAAAGAAGACGATCTCGCCGTCTTCGATTGCTCCTTCAAGCCGGCGAAGGGCACGCGCTCCATCCACTACACGGGACATCTCCGCATGATGGCGGCCGCGCAGCCTTTCATCTCCGGGGCCATATCGAAGACCGTCAATCTTCCCGAGAATGCCAGCGTCGAAGACATCATGGACGCCTACCTCCAGGCCTGGAAGCTCGGCCTGAAGGCAGTCGCCATCTATCGCGACGGCTGCAAGAAGTCGCAGCCTCTGAGCGCAGCAGGAACGAAGACTGCGAGTGCGGGCAATCAACCCGTAGCGGCACAGGTCGTTGTTGAAGAAGAAGATCTCAACGCACCGCCGCGCGCAGTCCGGCACAAGCTGCAGGAAGAGCGCATGTCAATCACGCACAAATTCAAAGTCGGAGACCACGAGGGCTACGTCACCGTCGGCCTCTATCCCAACGGAGATCCGGGCGAACTCTTCGTCAAGATGGCCAAGGAAGGCTCGACCGTCTCCGGCCTGATGGACAGTTTCGCGCTTGCCGTCTCACTGGCGCTGCAGTACGGCGTTCCGCTGAAGACGTTCTGCGAGAAGTTCGCTCACACCCGCTTCGAACCGAGTGGCTGGAGCGGCAATCCGGAGATCGGATACGCCAAGTCGATCATGGACTACATCTTCCGCTGGATGCAGATGCGCTTCCTGACAGGCCAGCAGCAGATGCTGTTCGAGAATCTCAGACCGAAGACGTCCGTGATCAGCGGCCAGTTGCCGGAAAGTAGCGAAGCCAACGGCACGGAGTCGGGTTTACTGACCACTGACCACCGACCACTGGCCACTGGCTCGGTCCACGCCGCCGACGCGCTCTCAAGCATCGTCGACCTGGGCGACGCCCCAACCTGCAGCTTCTGCGGCAGCATCATGACCAGAAACGGCAGCTGCTACCGCTGCATGAGCTGCGGCAGCACCAGCGGCTGCTCGTAGAACGATTCTGTTGGGATAGAGAAACGAAGGAAGGCACGGCGACGAGTCGTGCCATTTCTTTTTTGCGGGAGAACAGCCCGAAATAATACCGTGGAAGAGCGGCCCTTCCAGGGCCGCGTTAAATCGCCCGAAAACTTCAGCCCTTTAGGGCCTGTGGTCGTTTTCTTTTCAGTAGTCGAGGACCCTGAAGTTCAAGGCCGGGTGAAGTGGGCTGTGACGCGGCGCTGAAAGCGCCGCACTTCCCCAAATCCCCAAATATTGCCGTGCCAAACGAGAGCGCGTCCTATCTCGGGCCCGGCTTGTCCGCTTTCGGAACTCGCCATAGCGTTTTGTGACACCACTCACCGACAATGCCACGCGCATCCGCGACGATCCCACGATGACTTCCTACCGCACCTTCTTCGTCACCACGATTACCATTCAACGGCTTCCGATCTTTCGCCGCGAGGCTACTGCCAGACTTCTGATCGAGATCCTCGCGCACTATCGCGACGCTGGAAAATTCCTTCTGCACGAATTTGTCATCATGCCCGACCACTTCCACGCGTTAATCACACCCACAGAACAGATTTCACTTGAACGAGCCATGCAATTCATCAAGGGAGGATTCTCCTACCGTCTCGACAAGCGCGGCCACATCTGGCAGCCAAGCTTCGCAAATCATCGGATCAGAGATTGGCCGGATTACGAGCAGCATCGCGATTACATCCGGATGAATCCCGTGCGTGCGCATCTAGCTTCGAAGCCGGAAGCTTATCCATATTGCTCTGCGGCAGGTGTGCTGAAGATGGACGCAGTTCCACAGGGGCTAAAGCCCGTAAGTGTGAAGACGCCGTAACGCGGCGCTGAAAGCGCCGCTCTTCCACAAAACTCCGAGCGGCACCCAATGCAAAGCAGAAGTCGCTCCAACGTCACTACACCTCCAGCCCGATTTCACTACAACCACCGGCCTCAACCTCGCCGCAACCAGTGATTCAACCTCACCACAACCTCCCCCCAACATTACCGTGGAAGAGCGGCCCTTCAAGGGCCGCGGTCAACGAACGCAGAAGATGCAGGCCCTTTAGGGCCCGTGGTCACCTCACCCCATCGCGACAGACTTTTCCACAGCCCAAGGCCGATTCATTGTGACATCTGACCTTGCGCGCTTCAGCAGAAAAGCAGATCATCGCCAAGGCGTAAGCGGTATACGTCAAGGCCTCAAAAAAGCCCGTAAGCTCTTTGAAATCAAGATTTTGACTCCTAACTCCTACGCGCTCAAGATTTTGCAGACCATTTTTGCAAAACCCGCGCCAGTCAAGGCTTTCAGAGGTATGGGGGGGAGGGGGTATACCTCAAAACGAAACGTATTCCCAAAACGGAATCCGCTCAAATGTTGGTTTCAGCACGCGAAACGAAATATTTTTTTGAGAAGCTTTCCACACCCGGCGGAAAATTCGGGAATGTCGCGCCAGCTCACGCAGGCACCGCAAGACTCGCCGCGGCAACAGCTGCCTGACGCCTGACTATCGAAAAGTTTTCGCACGAGCGCCCGTCAACTTACGTGAGGTCGGAAACACTTGTGCCCTTCCTATTTACTCGGTTTTCGTAAAACCTCTCATTCCCTCTTGCACTTCCTCCTTGCTCTAGATCAAACTCATTCTCTAGCTTCCCCCCAAACTTAAAGCGGCGTTTCCAGAAACGTTTTCGGCCCCAGCCGCACTATCCATTAAGGCGGAGTGTTTTGTCATGGCAACAGGACTCGATCAACTGCAGCACATCGTCGTGCTGATGATGGAAAACCGTTCCTTCGACCACATGCTGGGATCGCTGCCAGGCATCGGCGGAATTGACGATGCTGGCGCGTACACCAATCCCGACACCAACGGCAATCCCGTGAAGCCACAGCCGCTGGCTGAATTTCAGGCGCAGCTCCAGCCCGATCCCGATCATCACTTTCCCGCCGTCGACCTCCAGATTTTCGGCGGAGACACTAGCCCGAACCGCCAACCCAACATGCAAGGCTTCGTGAAGAGTTACTTCCATCAGCAGGGCGATGTCGGCCACTCGCAGAAAATCATGTACTACTTCAAGCAGAGCGATCTGCCGGTCCTGACCACGCTAGCGCAGCAATTCGCCGTATTTAATCGCTGGTTCGCTTCGATTCCCGGGCCAACAATCTGCAACCGCGCCTTCGCGCACTACGGAACTTCTTTCGGCCGCGTCGATCTCAACCCGCTCTATCCGCCGGAAACCATCAAAAGCATTTACTCGCGCCTGATCAACGCCAATCCCAAGCACACGGCGAAGGTCTATTACTACGACACGACGAGCTCCACCATGGAAGTCGCGAACCTTCTCCAGAATCAGCCTGAACTCTTCGGAACCTACGGTCAGTTCCTCGACGACTGCAAGAAGGGAAACTTGCCCGAGTACTCGTTCATCGAGCCGAACTACAGCGATCACCAAACCGACAGCGGCGAAGAGGTCGCGAACGATCAGCACCCCGACCACCACGTACAAGCTGGCGAGGTTTTCATCGCCACCGTCTATCAGGCGATAAAAGACAATCCGCAGCTCTGGCAGAACACCGCGCTATTGATCACCTACGACGAGCACGGAGGCATTTTCGATCACGTCCCGCCCCCGAACTGCGTGAAAGACATCTTCACCGCCGATGGCAACGCCACAGGCACGGGCGTTCCGTTTCAATTTGATCGTCTCGGCGTGCGCGTGCCCTCGGTGCTGGTTTCGCCGTGGATTCCGAAAGGAACAGTCGTGAACCGGGTTTTCGATCACGCATCGATACCCGCGACAATTACCAAGTTTTTCCTCGGAGACGCCTCGCCGCGTTCACCGCGGGAGATCAACGCCGACGTATTCATCGAACCGAAGGGCGGGAATGTCGATCCAGCACGGAATGTGCTGTCGCTCACTGCGATGCGCACCGATTGTCCGGACTTCGACGTATAGCTCGCAGCCTTACAGCGCGGGCGCGCCATGCCGCGAAAGGAGTTTTCTTATGCCACTGATCACCGTTCCGAAGCCGCCGAAAAGCGCGTATAACCCCGACCGTCCGGCCACTTCGCTTCTGAAGGCGCATGTCGAGCATATGCGCGAGGCGGAAAGCAAGCTTCCGATCAAGTACCGCAGCGACTTCTATGCCAAGGCGGTCCAGACCGAAGGCGAAGCCGCCGAGTACATTCGCGACGTCACCGAAGCAATTCACGAAGCCCATGCGGATGCCGAAAAGAGGCGCCGGACGCGCAAGAAAAAGCGCAGTTTCGAGATCGCCGCCGCGGCCGATAAGAGTCCGAAGACCTCCCCTGAAGCACGCAAGCGCCCTGCGAGCACTGGCAACAAAAGCCGTGCAAGCAAGAAACGTAGGAAGTAGCTAGGAATTTGGAGGCAGTATGCGCTGGATAGTAGCGGTGTTGCTGTGCCTGGTTTCGTCCGCGGCTCTGGCTCAGGAAAGCTGGGTGCACGCCGACTTTCGGCGTGAGAGCGAGCGCGTGCACGACGCCTGCACGTTTCATAACTTCATGAGCGTCGGCAGTTGCGCCTACACGCTGTTCACCGACCATCCGCTACACATCGCGGCCGGCAGTATGCCTCCACAGAACGGCTTCGGTCTTGGTCTGGCCTACACTGCTGCTCGCAATACCGAGAACTGGCGCTTGAGTTGGGACATCGATGCCGTCGGCGCCACCAGCGGATCATGGCGCGCAGGCGGATACCTCAAGCTGATTCACACGCCAGTCCAGCCGATTCACGTGACGATGCCGAGCCCTACCGGAGGAGGATCGTCGCAACCGAAGAAGCATGAACCGCGCGTCCATCCGTTCACCGTGTTTAATCTCTACGCGCAATCCATCTCTCTGAACAAGATCAATTATTTCGGCGAGGGTAACGATTCCTCATTGCTCGGCGCTTCTGTATTTGGCATGACCCAGACCATCGTCGGGGCGAATGTAACCAAGCCTGTCTACGAGTGGGCCGCGATCAGCAAGTTGAACCTCTCCCTCTTCGGAGAGATGAATGGCAGATTCGTGGATATTCGTGGCGCAAGTGGTTCTGTGCCGTCGATTCAAACTCTCTATACGGATGCCACCGCGCCCGGCCTAAGCAGCCAACCTGGATTCTTCCAACTCGCCCAAGGGATCCGCATCAAGCCTGTCATCGGCGATCACTTGGAGCTCAATTACTCGGGCGGCTTCCAGGAATATCTTGCGCCATCCAACTCGCAAAACACTTTTGAGCGTTGGACGGTCGATCTGAACCACACCTTCTATCTATACGGATACACCGAGTCCGGCGTAAAGACGACCAACCTGACGGGACCTGATTCGTGCGCACCGAACGGGGAAAAGTGTCCTCCGGTTTCCAAGTCGCGGAATCTCAATGGATCGATCGGCGTTCGATTCCTGCTCTCTGAGTCGATGAACTCCGTGTCCCACGTTCCGTTCTACTTTCAACCGACTCTCGGCGGCCAGGACATCAACAGCGCTCTCACCTTGGGCAGTTATCAGGACTATCGCTTCCGCGCGCCCAATTTTCTGCTGCTCGAGGAAAATTTCGAGCACTCCATCTGGGGACCATTCGGCGTGAAATTCATGGCCGATCAAGGCCGCGTCGCAGTCAACCGCAGCGATCTGGGATTCGACCACTTCCGGCATACTTACGCCGCCGGACTCACGCTGCGAGCAGGAGGATTCCCCATGGTCCAAATGATGTTCGCCTGGGGAGGCCCAGAAGGCCACCACAACATCTTCAACATGAACTCATCGCTACTAGGAGGGGGCGCCCGCCCCCCGCTGGACTAGAGCAACCGCGTGCCGCACCCGTACGCTCTCTCCTTGTGCGCCGGAACTCACCGTGGAAGGGCGGCCCTTTCAGGGCCGCGTCAAGGCGCAAACATGGAAGCCCTTTAGGGCCCGTGATCGTCTTACCCCACCCTCAATCCCAACATTCCCAGCGCCTCCAAAAAAGTCGCATCATCCACCGCGATCCCCACCGATCCCTCCCGCGAAAGCTTGAAAGGCTCAAACAACGCCCAATTCTCCAGATCATGTCCGAAACGCGACCGATAGTAAACACCGTCGAAATTCCGCCGGCGCACCTCCAACGACGCCAGCTGCGTGATCCGCCGCGGAGCGTGCTGCTGCAACACCGACGCATCCAGATCGCTTACGCCCAGCCGCACGCACTCGCCCGCGAGCCGATGACGCAACAGCAAGATCCATCCGGAGGCATAGATATCCGCGTAGTTGCCGTCCGCGTGCGTAAAGCCGAGCAGGCGCTCGTCACACCATTCGCGCGGCACGGTGCCCAACGGAAAGAAGTCATTCTCCCCTTCAATATCGTTCAATTCGGCGAGCAATGACAGATCGGCGCGAAAGCGCGACAGCGTTTCCAGAAAACACGAGAGCTTCTGCGTGGCCGCGTAGATCACGCGGTAATAACCTTCAGGATCGTCGAACCGGTTGCCGAATGTGCCGTCAGGATTCGCGCGTGACCAGTCGGGCGGCTGCCAGGGATCAGGCTTGCGCGCGAGCCGGAAGATCGTCGCAGGAGGATGTTTACTCTCAAACACGGAGGGCTACCCTCCGGCAATGAACGCGCGCGCCGCCGCCATCACTTCCGGACCGACCACGTTCAGGTCGCCTTCCCGCAGCAGCCGCAGCGGAATGCGGTCGCCCAGTTCCGGATTCACTCCCGCCAGCCACGCCTGCACGATCCGCGGAGAATCATGCTCGCTCAGCGTGCGCACGACCTGAAACGCCAGCCGCAACCGCTCTTCGGAATCGCCATACGGCGAGTTACCCTTGACCCATCCGTCGACCGTGCGGACATCTTTCACCCCGGCAACATACGCCGAAAGCTTCCGCCCGATCAGATCGGTGAGTTCCGAAACCAGCTTCGGAAACGGTAGCGTGATCGCCTGCCGATGCGCCTCAAGTCCCGGTCGCGGCAGCGGTGTAGCCGTAACAACGGCCATAATGCCTCCAAATTTCTTGGATAATGATGGCATAAATGCACATAAAACGCAAGCAATATGCTGGACCGGGCAAGTCTAGGGCGGAAGCCGGAATCGGGTTTTCCACAGCTATATGCGAGTTCATTGTGACATCTGACCTTGCGCTCCACAGACCGAACATCCGATGATTGCAGAGCCAAGCGACAATAGATCGATGGCAAACGGCACTACGTAAGTTCTTTTAAAACAATATTTTGCAAGTAAGTCCCGTGATATCAAGAATTTGAGGAGGCTAAGGTTATATCGGACGGACTTAAGACCTTATTTTGCAATAATTTAGCGGAATTCGATAAAAAAATTTCGCGCGGCTGCCTTGTAAAATCGTCGAAGTATCTACTGTATTTTCAATAGCTTGCATATAAAATCTTGAATCCAGACGACTTGCGGAGACGGCAAGAACAGCCCTATAAAGCCACCTGCCCGACCTCAGAAATTTCCGGTCGTGCGGCTTCGACTCCCTTCCGCTCGGGACGTACGGTGCGGCTCTTCCCGCCCATGCGCCACAGATACATCGCAGCGTAAGCTCGCCACGGACGCCACGGCTCCGAACGTTGCTCGAGTTCTCGCGGCGTGCTGATCGCTGACGCCTTCAGCAGCCCGAGGTCGCTCGAGGGAAACGCATCAGGTTCGCGTAGGGCTCGCATGGCAACGTACTGCGCGGTCCATGCGCCGATGCCGGGGATCTGACAGAGACGGCGCAGGAAACCGTCAGAATCGATCACGCCTTCGAACTTGATCTTGCCTTCGGCGACCGCCCGCGCCAGGGCGCGAATCGTCGCGGCGCGCGCACTCGTCAGGCCGACGCTTTCGAGCTTCGCCTTCGCGAGATTTTCGGGCGACGGAAAAAGATGCGTCAACCCGTTCGGGCCGTCGAACTTCCGCCCAAACGCCGCGACCATTCTGCCCGCGAGAGACGTCGCGCCGCGCACTGTCACCTGCTGTCCGAGAATCGCGCGCACCGCGAGTTCGAATCCGTTCCAGCATCCGGGCACGCGGATACCTGGTCCGTCCTTCACGTTCGGCGCCAGCACTCGATCGGTGCGCAGCGTCTTCGAAATCGACGACCAGTCGGCATTCAGGTCGAACATGCCGCGAATGCGTTCCACGATCGCAAACAGCGCTCGCGGATCGGGAAACTCGATACGCACCAGCAGCGCGTCCCGTGCGGGGTCGAGCGAAACTTCGAAGTGACCGTCGATCCCGTTCAGCGAGATCGTCCGCCGATAGACAGAATCTGCGACGGCTTCGACTCCGGGAGTCGCGCGCGGCTCGAGGAAATCGAGCATCGCCTGCCAGTGATACGGCGGACGAAAGTTGAGCCGGAACTGGTATTGATCGCCAGAACGCAGCCCCGTCTTCCGCGCCAGACGCCGGATTTGCGACGGCGTCCTGTGATAAACCTTCAAGATTCCGGCGTTGAATCGGCGGACGCTTCCGAATCCCGACGCGACCGCGACTTCGTTCATCGGCAATTCGGTCTCATCGATCAGTTTCTTGGCGAAGTGCAGGCGTCGGGTTTGCGCGACCGCAATTGGCGTCGCTCCGAGATGACGCACGAACAGCCGCCGCAGATGCCGCGAGCCCACGCCGAGCCGCTCGGCCAGCGACTCCACACCACCGTCTTCCAGGCCGCTCTCGCCGATCAATCGCAACGCACGCGAAACGGTAGTCGAAGTTCCCTGCCACGCTGGCGTTCCCGGACAACTCTCTGGACGGCATCGCAGGCATGGCCGGAATCCGGCTTCCGCCGCAGCAGCCGCAGTCGGAAAGTAGCGGCAGTTCTTCTCTTTTGCCGTCGGTGCGGGACAGATGGGGCGGCAATAGACACGGCTTCCCAGCACTCCGATGTAGAACTTGCCATCAAAGCGCGGATCGCGCGATAGCCTTGCCCGTGAACACACTTTCCAGTCGAGCATGATGGTCCGGCCCCAGGAGTTTCGATGATATGCGCGGCGTATTCGAATTCTAGACGTTTTCGGACCAGAATAGATCGGCAAGTCGAAGTCCGAAAACGTCCAGCCAAGAAGTATCGATGTCCGTTAGCGTCCAGCTTCCCAAGATGAACTCGGTTATCGTCTCAACAATCGTAGGCTGTTATGGCTTGGCGTGTCCGTCATTGCGTGGAATGTCCGAAGTGCCTCACTCGATATCTGATCGGATTCAGTCCGTATCGAAATGGTTCGTACTTGATGCCAGTCGCGCGCGGCTGTTTCACGGAATGGATGCTCTACTGCTCCTGCGGATCGCCGCCGAAATCGAGCCGCTGGAGTTGGGACGAACTTTGCCCCTATGAAGTCTCAAGCACAGCACACCAACGCGGTTACGGGCCACCCGCGGAGATCGTGCTAATCCGCCAGAGCGAACACGGATCATAACGATCTCCTGCCCGAAGCGCGTGCCAGTTCGCCCAAAGAAAAAAGCCCCACCAAAGCGATGGGGCCGAGAATGTCCTTGTGGCTTTACGCTATCGAGTCTGTGCGGTTTCCTTCGCGTTCTGGACGGCGTTCACGAAATCTCGCGCCTCACTCGTCTGGGCGTGGGCTTTACCCTGGAGAATGTCGGCGAAGGGGGCGTCGCTGCCGTAGATCTCCTGCGTGAGTTTCTTATCCTGCTGCAGTTCGGCGCCGTTGAGCGATGCGCCAATGAAGGCTCCCTTACTGCTCGAATAGGTCAGGATGCCGGCTTTGTATCCAGCATCGGCTGAAGCTGAGCGTCCCACCGGACCAGCCGCGGCCGAGACGTCTGCGCCTAGTTTGACGTGACCTTTCATCAGGCCCTGCATGCCTTCATCATTCATGATGAACATCATGAGATCGGTGCTCTTACCACCGATCTGCGGTCCCCAGCTCACACCTGAAACCGAGAATGGTGCCGGGCCGCTCCAGTTGCCGTCTGGCGTCTTGCAGCTTGCAACGCCTGCGCCGTGCTCGCCGCCGACCACGAATGCGCCCTTGATCAATTTAGGAATGACTGCGACGCACTTCGCGCCGGAAAGCACTTCTTTCGGCACGCCCTTATCAGGCGAAGCGGTGGTGATGTTCTGCACGGTTTCTGTCGCGCGCGTCAGTTCGTCGTTGGCTTTCACGTCCTTGTCGCTTTTCGCCTGCGCGCAGACGTACGCGCCCAGGCAAGATGCCAGCAATGTAATTGCGAACTTTCCTCTCGTGAAACTACGCATGATGCGTTTCTCCTCTAAAGTTCGATTCGAAGACGAGATCGGAGGTTTTCGGGGAGACCGCTCTGGGCGCGGTTTCCCGCCTACAGTTCGCGCTCTAGGGGAACTGTGTGGCATCGGGAAAAAACATCAGCGCCGAGATTCGGAAGCTTTCCGGCAACGGAGAAAACCTTTCACCACAGAGGGCACAGAGGAACACAGGGTCTGATGGCGGCCGTTTATCCCTTGGACTTCTTCTTTGGCGCGCTGCGCTTTGCAGGCTTTCCGAACACGCGCCCAAAGATCTTGTCGACGTTCTGCAATTGACGCTGGAGGTCGAAGGCGTGCTCAATCTGCTTACGAGGAACTTTCGAAGTGATCTCTTTGTCAGCCAAGATCTCGCCGTGGAAGTTGAGGCCTTCTTTCCACGATCGCATTGCGTGACCTTGCACTAGGCGGTATGCATCTTCGCGAGCCATGCCGTTTTCGACGAGATCGAGCAGGAGTTGTCCGCTGAAGATCAGGCCGCGAGTGCTCTCGAGATTGGCGCGCATCCGTTCCGGATACACGAACATCGTGTCGATCAGGTTCGACGTCTTACTCAGCATGTAATTGATGAGGGTTGTTGAGTCCGGCAGGATGACACGCTCGACCGAGGAATGCGAGATGTCGCGTTCGTGCCAAAGGGCGACGTTTTCAAATCCAGCTTGTGCGTTGGAGCGGACAACGCGGGCCAAACCGCTGATCTGCTCGCAGGTCACAGGATTGCGCTTGTGCGGCATGGCCGACGATCCCTTTTGCTTCTCGCTGAAGAATTCCTCGGCTTCGCGGACTTCGGTGCGCTGCAAATGGCGAATTTCGGTCGCGATCTTGTCGAGCGTGGAGGCAATCACCGCCAACGTCGCCAGATAATTCGCATGGCGGTCGCGTTGAATGACTTGCGACGATACTGCAGCGGCTTTCAGTCCCAGGCGCGCGCAGATCTTCTCTTCGAGTTCGGGCGTCAGGTGCGCGAAAATCCCGACCGCTCCGGAAAACTTTCCCACGCGCATGTCTTCGGCAGCGGACATGAAGCGAGCGATGTTGCGCTGCGTTTCCGAATACCAGTTCGCGATCTTGAATCCGAAAGTGATGGGCTCGGCGTGGATGCCGTGCGTGCGCCCGATCATCGGCGTGTCTTTGAACTCCCAGGCACGGCGCTCGAGCACATCGGACAGCCGTTGTAGATCCTGTGCGATCACCTGGGAAGACTGCCGGATCAGCAGCGCCTGTGCTGTATCGACTACGTCATTCGAGGTCAGCCCATAGTGGAACCATCGTGCGTGCGGACCAACGATCTCCGCGACGGCGGTGGTAAAAGCGATGACGTCGTGGCGGACCTCGGCTTCGATTTCGTGGATGCGCTCCACGCGGAAGTCGGCGCGCTCCTTGATGGCTTTTGCGGCGTCTTTGGGGACCAGTCCGGCTTCGGCCAGAGTCTCGGTGGCGGCGACTTCGACGGCCAGCCAGGTGCGAAAGCGGTTTTCGTCGCTCCAGATGCGGGCCATCTCAGGCCGGGTATAGCGCGGGATCACGGTTGGGCTCCTTGATGAAGTGGACAGAGGATTTTATATGGGTGGGAGCGGAATCGGCTAGGGTAAGTGGCCGCCGCGTCGCTGATGCGATGGCTGCCAAGCCGCGGGCATTCGCGGGCGGGGGCGCCCACGCCACATTCAAATTCGAAGCCCCACCTCCCGTGCTGACTCCACTACGGGACGTGGGGCTTGCCGCGGCCACCCCCTCGGCGACCGCGGACCGTTTGCGGCAATGTTTCCTTTTATATCGCAACACGATACAATATGTAAAGACTATCGGCGCACGATAGAATCGGGAGCATGAGAAAGCTCACGAAGGCGGACTACCAGGCCCTTGCGGAGTTCCGCTTCCAGATCCGCAAATTTCTGCATTTCAGCGATCGCGCCGTTGCGGAGGCTGGACTGGAAAGAGGGCAGTACCAGCTGATGCTGTCGATCAAGGGGATGTCGTCGGATCTTCGTCCCCGCATCCGGGATCTGGCTCAAACGCTGCAGATCCAGCATCACAGCGCGGTCGAGTTGATAAATCGTCTGGAAGCCGGCGGATACGTGCAGCGCGAGCGAAGCGTAGAAGACCGGCGTGAAGTGCTGCTGGCCCTAACGGCCAAGGGGGAGAAGGTTCTGTCCGAGCTGGCATTGCATCATCATGAGCAGTTGAAAGGCGCGGCACCCCAATTGGTGGCAGCGCTGCGACGCGTGATGCGGGGAAAGGCGCGAGAGGTCAAAGAAGTACCACTGGAGAAAACCAAGAGTTCGAGTGCTGGCCGGTATTGATCGACAGCCAGTGGACGCTGGCATTTTGGGCTATTCGTAGTCCTTTCTGTTTCTGGGGAAAAAACAGTCGGTAGTTGCAGGAGTTGCATTGCGGGCTCAGGAATGAAGTGTAGGCAGACCGACCATGAGCAAGTGTCATCTAAATTCGGGACGGATAGGTGCAAGTGAAGACGAACGGTATGAACAACAACGGAGAACAAGCGAGTTTGCAGATGGGGACTGAACCATTAGCCGCATCTGGAGTTTCTCCTCTACTGCCGCCAACGTCGGCAGGATCGTTTCGCATTGTCTTGATGTCATTCCTGGCAGGGGGAATCGGACTTCTCGCTGGAATCGTCGCCTTCATCCTTTACAAGCTCATTGGGTTCTTCACGAATCTCTTCTTCTTTCACGATACCAGCGCGACATTCCGCAGTGTCGGCGGACATCATTTGGGCTGGTGGGTAATCCTGGTTCCGGTGGTCGGCGGCTTGGTCGTGGGCGTGATGGCGAAGTATGGGACGTCGAAAATAAAAGGGCATGGCATCCCAGAAGCGATGGAGGCTGTCCTCGTCAATCGCAGCCGGATTGAGCCGAAGGTAGCGATTCTCAAACCCATTTCGGCGGCCATCGCAATTGGGACAGGCGGACCGTTCGGCGCAGAAGGACCGATCATCCAGACAGGCGGAGCTTTGGGATCGCTGGTTGGCCAGGTTCTGCATACAACGGCGGTCGAGCGGAAGGTATTGCTGGCGTGCGGAGCAGCCGCCGGAATGTCAGCGACGTTCAACACTCCGATTGCCGGGGTCATTCTTGCGATCGAACTTTTGCTATTTGAATTCAAATCGCGATCGTTCATTCCACTCGTCATCGCTAGCACTCTTGCAACTGCAGTCCACATGCAGTTGCTCGGCGCTGGCCCGATGTTCCAGGTCGGGCAAGTAGACTTTGCAATCCCGCGAGCGATTCCCTTCTACCTGCTACTTGGACCGCTTTGCGGAATAGCAGCGGTGATTCTGAGCAAGGCGCTGTACTGGGTCGAGGATTTGTTCGAAAAACTTCCCGTGGACGAATTGTGGTGGCCGGCGATCGGGGCGCTGGGCCTTGGAATCATCGGATACTTTGTCCCGCGCGTGCTGGGCGTTGGATACGACACGATCGGCGCCATCCTGAACGGCGAGTTAGCCTGGAAACTGCTGCTGGTTGTAATGATCGCGAAGTTCGCCGCATTGGTGATTTCGCTTGGGTCTGGCACGTCGGGAGGCCTGCTGGCGCCTACATTCATGTGGAGTGCGGCGATGGGCGGGCTGTTCGCGATGGTAGGCAATCACGTGTTTCCTAACGCCCATCTCTCCCCAGCGGCCTTCGCTCTGGTCGCCATGGGAGCGGTGTTCGGAGCCGCCTCTCGGGCAACATTCTCCTTCATCATTTTCGCGTTCGAGATCACGCGCGACTACAACTCCGTTCTGCCACTCATGCTGGTAGCAGTGATCGCCGATGGCATCGCGATGCTATTCATGCCACGTAGCTCGATCATGACGGAGAAACTTGCACGCCGCGGGTTACGCGTCTTTCAGGATTACGAAGCTGATGTCCTGACGCAGGTCACAGTAGGTGAGACGATGGAGAAAGATCCGCCAGTGATTCCTGCCGGGACGAGAGTAGCGGAAGTGGCAGAACGTATCGCGCAACACGATCCGGCTGTGGCACGTTACGAGGCCTTGCTGATCCTTGATAATGCGGACAAGCTCACCGGAATAGTGACGCGTGGCGACATCCTCCGCGCTTTGGACAAGGATTCGACAGGCACGATGACGGTGGAAGAAGCGGGCAGCACGAAGCTGGTGGTGACGCATCCGGATGAACTGGTGGCGGAAGCCGCCGAGAAGCTGCTCAATTTCAGCATCGGGCGCATGCCCGTGGTGGACCGGTCCGACGAACGCAAGGTCGTGGGATATTTGAACCGGGCTACGATTCTGGCGGCGCGCACCCGACGGATCCACGACGAATCGTTCCGGGAACCCGGTTGGTGGCACGGCAAACGGGAGATAAAGGCTTAGGCAGCGGGCGAATGCACACTGGTGCTACGCTTCGAGTAACCAACAGCGGCGAGGTCCATTGCGGGTATTCCACGTATAATTAGCTTACTGCTATGACTCTCGCCCGATTTGCTTGTGGGTTAGCGCTGCTGGCTGTTATCTCGGTGCTGGGGATCTTCTTTTTTCCGGTCTTGCAGGGCCCCTATCCTGCAGTGCATGGTCCGGTGACGGCTCTGCTCTCGATTCGCGCCGCCGCACGCGTACGGCTGAGTATTGTACGCGCGTACCTCAACGCGATCCGTGATTCACTTTGCTGTCCAGGTATTACACTCGCGACAATTTCCTGTGCTGCATTCGTGGCTGGTAACTCGGATATCGATCGCGTGTCCGGCGGCTCCTGCACCGTTCTCCGCTGCTGATTTCTTCGCGCAGTCGCTTACGAATCTGTTGACTCCTGGTTGCAGCTACGCACGGGCTTGCCTTTGGCGGAGCACCGGCTCTTGCTGTAGCCGTTGAGAAAGTCTTTCTGCCATTTCAGGCTTAACTCGATTGATGAGGAGGATTCAAGTGACAAAGTCAAACTTAGAAAAGCTACTGTTCGCAGGAATTCTTGCAGGCGTGTTGTCTTTTGCTGGTTGCAACAAGAAAGCAGCAAAGGCGACGCCGCCATCTCCGCCTCCGCCGGCTGCTCCGACTGCTACTCTGGCGGCGAACCCAGCAGTCATCGAACAAGGACAGACCACCACATTAACGTGGGATACGCAAAATGCATCGGATATCGCTATCGAAGGAATCGGTGCGGTATCAGGCTCCGGCTCGAAGACGATTACGCCCGGTTCGTCGACGACGTATACGTTGACAGCGAAAGGACCCGGAGGAACAAAGGATGCTTCCGCACGCGTCACCGTAAATGCGAAAGCTGCGCAGGTGATGACACCGGCGCCTTCGGACGCGGATCTCTTCGCCCGCAACGTGAAGGACGTACAGTTCGACTATGATAAGTCGAGTATCCGTCCAGATCAGGCTCCGACAGCGCACGACGATGCGGCATTTCTGGAACAGCATCCGTCGATCAAAATTGTGCTCGAAGGGCACTGCGACGAGCGTGGATCAGAAGAGTACAACCTGGCGCTGGGAACGAGTCGCGCCGAGTCCCTGAAGCAGTCGTTGTTACAGCAGGGTATTTCGGCGGACCGGATCAAGACCATCAGTCTGGGCAAGGAAAAGCCGTTTTGCACAGACAACAACGAAGGTTGCTGGCAGAAGAACCGGGTCGATCACCTCAGTATGGCGAACTAAACAGAAAAGGCGGCTCGAAATCCGGGCCGCCTGTTTCCCTCGATTTGAGATTCTGCGTCTAATTTCCGGATAGTATGGAGAGGACTTTTGCGGTGCCCGAAAATCAGGACGACACCATGGCGTCGCCAAAGCTGGCTCGATACCGTCTCTATCTGCGGCAACGTCCGACGCTGCTGGTCGTGATGTCCATTGTTGCAGTCATCTTCTTCCTGGCAGTTACCGGCCTTTCGCGAATCTATTACAGGCAGCGCGAATTTCTGGGAAACCGCTGGTCTACCCGCGGCCTGGCTGATCTGAACGCAAAGAATTTCGGAGCGGCAGTGACGGAATTCCGAACGGCGCTGCTCTATTCGCGCGACGATTATTCGTATCAGCTGAATCTGGCCGAAGCCCTGATTGGATTGAAACGCACGGGCGAGGCCTCGGCGTATCTGATCAACTTGTGGGACCGGGAACCGGACAATGGGGTCGTAAATCTGGAACTCGCGAGGATTGCGCGGCAACAAACGCGTACGGATGAAGCGATTCGCTACTACCACAACGCGGTGTATTCGGCATGGCCGAAGGGCCAGGAACACCGACGGCGTGAGGCCCGGCTGGAGCTTATCGATCTTCTCCTGCAAATAAAAGATCAGGGCGATGCGCAGGCGGAGCTGATCGCGCTCGCCGCGAACGTGGATGACGAACCAGAGATGCAGCCGATCATTGGGAGATTGTTCCTGCGAGCGGACGACTATGAACATGCTCTCGCTGCTTTCCGCACGGCGCTGTCTCAGGATCGGCGGGATGCCGAGGCGATGGCTGGAGCTGGCTATGCGGCGTTTCAGTTGGCCAGATATCCCCTGGCACAGCACTACCTCGAGGAAGCAGCTGCCGCGAATCCAAAAGACACGCAGAGCGCGCAACTACTTCAAACAACGAATGCAGTGCTGCATATGGATCCTTTCCGGCCAAAGATTTCATCCGTTGACCGCAGCAGGATTGTGATGGAATCATTTGCGGCAGCGGGGCAACGGCTGAATGCGTGTCCGTTGCCAAAAGGCCCTGCAGCGCCGGACGGTTCCGCGGTGTCGCTGAGCGACGAATGGAATACTTTGAAACCGCAGGTCAACGCCCTGAAACGTAACCCGAACCTTGCGGATGCTGCAATGGACCTTGTGTTCCGCATCGAGCGCCAAACGAGTGCGGTTTGCGGCACCCCGACAGGTACAGATCTGGCGCTGCTGCTCATCGCCAAACTGCACGAGGGAAGTTAGTGGATCTCGAATCGAATCCTGAAACTGAAGTGACTGTTGAGAACGGCCATACGAATGTCGCGACGGCGTGGATCCACGGGCATTCTCCGCGTGCTCTTCTGCGATCTGCATTTCGCGAGGACCGTTTCTTCCTGGTTCTCTCGGTTTTCATCGGAGTGTTCTCCGGGCTTGCGGTCGTGTGCTTTCGCTTTGCGATCGACTGGGCGAGGATTTATCTGCTGGGTTCCGGAGCAGTGCTTACGCCTGCGCGCATGCTTTTGGCGCCATCGCTCGCTGGGCTGGTTATCGGCGCGCTGGTGATTCACTTCTTTCCTGCAACGCGCGGAAGCGGTGTGAACCAAACCAAGGCTGCGCTCTACATATTCAATGGAAATATTCCGTTCCGCACCGCGATCGGGAAATTCATCACTGCGGCTCTGGCAATCGGCTCGGGACACTCGCTGGGACCAGAAGATCCATCGCTGCAGATTGGCGCCTGCCTGGCCTCCTTGCTCGGCCGAAAGATGCGGCTGTCACGTGACCGCATGAGGCTGATCGCACCGGTCGGCGCGGCGGCCGGTTTGGCAGCGGCATTTAACGCACCGATTTCTGCTGTGCTCTTTGTCATTGAAGAAGTCATCGGCCGGTGGACTGCCGGGATTCTCGGTTCGGTTGTGCTATCCGCTATCTCGAGCGTGGTGGTGATGCGTTGGTTTTTGGGATCGGAATCGCTGTTCCGAATCCCAGCGGTGCAGTTGAAGAATCCTACCGAGTTGATAGCCTACGCCGTTCTCGGTGTAGTGGGCGGCTTGGCGTCGGTCGCGTTTGCCAGTGGAATTACGACATTTCGTCCGAAATGCAAAGCGCTGCCGCGATGGACGCAATATTTCCAACCTGCCATTGCGGGATTACTGCTCGGAGTGATTGCCATGCTCGGTGCGCCGCAGGTGATGGGCGCTGGCTATGAGTACATTGACCAGGCGATGCATGGGCAGTTTACATGGCAGTTCCTGGCCATTCTCGCGGGGGCAAAGATCGTTGCAACACTGTTGTCATTTGTGAGCGGGACGCCCGGTGGAATGTTCGCGCCGACCTTGTTCATCGGAGCGATGCTCGGAGCGTCTGTAGGCGGAGCACAACATGTTTTATTTCCGCACTTGACGGGCTCGGCTGGCACCTACGCACTTGTCGGCATGGGTGTGTTGTTCGCGGGATTCCTGCGGGCTCCGATGACATCGGTATTCATGGTGCTGGAAGTCAGCGGGAATTATTCCATCATCGTGCCGGTCATCATCGCGAATACCTTTGCGTACGTGATCTCGCGCGGATTGCAACCCATTGCCATCTTTGATGTGTTGACGCGTCAAGACGGCCTGGAGCTGCCATCGATGGAGGAATTGCGCGAGGAAGACGTACTGCGGGTCGAAGACGCGATGCAGCCGGTCGGAGGCCCCGTGCTCGATGGCGAAAAAACTTTGGATCAGGCTTTGGCGGAGTTGAACGGAGCCGGTCCTGAAGAGATTTTGGTGCGCATGAGCCCCGGCGGATGGAATAGCGTGAAGCAGGAGCAGTTGCGTGAGTTATCCGCGGATGGAAAAGGCAACTCAAAACTTGGATCGTTGCTGCCGATCCGCCAGGTGCCGTTCTTGCACCCCGACCACCCTCTGGAGATGGCGTTGCGGCACGTGGACCGATGGCCGATCGTGCCCGTCGTGAGCAGGGCCGACTTCCGGCAGTTGGAAGGTGTGGTCTCGCAGAGAACAGTACTGGAGAGGTATCGCGAGTTCGGAGAGGGCTAGGGTGGTCCTGAGTTGCGAGTTTCTTCGTGATCGCTTCCCGTACACGTGCCGCGGCAGCCCCTTCCTAGAAAATCGGTTATGCGACAGACGCCGCCCCAACCCAAGCCAGTGAAGTGGCTGAATTGTTACCTTGGTTCAAGTTCTTCGCTTGAAAGTCGATGTGCCGATTCTGTAAGCTTCCTCAAATCCCAAAAAGAGCAGGCATCACAGGGCAGAGCTGTACCCATAGGGCTATGGCAGAAGAAAGATCTTTTATATCCAGAGATCGCGCGGGGATGCGGCCCACGAGCGTCCTGGCCAAGCCGAGCTTTGCCGTTGTTTGTCGATGTCTTCAGAGCACAAATCTGCAATAACACAGCAATTTTCAAAAAACTGGGGTTATTTGGGGGAAAGACAAATGTCAGGTTCTTCGATCAGGTTCACAGTTCTAGGTGTCTTTGTGCTAGCCCTAACGGCCGCAATGTTCGGACAGGGCGGCGCAACGGGCGCGATCAGCGGTACGGTGCAGGATCCCAGCGGCGCGTTTGTGGGAAACGCGCAGGTGCAGATTACGGAGCAGGACACAGATCAGCTTCAGCGGACGATCGCCACTGGCCCCGATGGAACATTCCAGGCGCCGCTGCTGCCTGTCGGCACATATAGGGTGAACATCCATGCCTCGGGTTTTGCAGATGCGATTGTTCGCGATGTGGTGGTGCGCGTGACGGAGACGACCCGACTGACCACGAAGCTCTCGACGGCAGCCGTGCAACAGAAGATCGAGGTACAGGCTGAGGTGCAGACGGTGAATACAACCGATGCCACCACCGGTCAAGCGATCGATACCGCAACGATCCGCGCCCTGCCGCTGGCGACACAGAACTTCCAGCAGTTGTTAACCCTCTCTACTGGAGCGCAGAGCGAGTTGAACGCGGCCGCGCAGCTTGGACGCGGGCAGGTTCGCATCCAGGTAAACGGCATGCGCGACGACAATAACAACTATCTGATCGAAGGCATCAGCGCCACGGACTATAACGTCGCACAGTTGACCAACACGCCATTACCGAACCCGGATGTGATCCAGGAATTCAAGGTTCAGACCTCGCTGTACGATGCGAGCCAGGGACGCAATGGCGGCGGCAACATCAACGCAATCCTCCATTCCGGCACCAACGAGTTCCATGGCGATGTTTACGAATTCTTCCGCAACACGGTGCTCGATGCCAACGAGTACTTCCTGAAGCAGACGGGATCGCCGCGGCCGGTGATTCAGCAGAACATTTTTGGCGGAAGCCTGGGTGGACCAGTGAGTCCGGGGGGCAAGCTCGGATTCTTCTTTATCAACTATCAAGGAACACGGCAACGCAGCGGCGATTCGCCGGGGACGCTGATCAGCACGTTTATCCCATATGTTCCAGCGTCTGATCGGGGCACGGCGAACGCAGCGCAGTTGGCTGCGGATTTTGGAGTTCCGACTGCCGATCCAGTTGCGGTGAGCCTATTGGCCTTCCAGAGCAGCCAGTTTGGAGCGCCGGCCAATGGATACCTGTTCCCGCTGCCGAGCATTGCCGCCGGCACTGCGCCGGGAACACCGGTGCAATTCACGGTAAGCAAGCCGGGAAAATTCACGGATGACCAGTTCACAGCGAACTGGGATCACGAGTTCCGCAATTCTCGGGACACCGTGGGGGCACGGTTCTTTTATTCGGATTCGGAACAGGCTATCCCGTTCGGCGCAGGCGGACTGCAGGCATCACTTGGAGCAGCAGCCGCTTCGAGCGATCTGAACTTCCCCTATCAATTGCCGATTCATGATCGCCTCTTCATCATCTCCGAGACACACGTCTTCTCGCCGACGCTCGTGAACGACCTGCGGTTCGGGCTCGTCCACATTAACAACACGGCCAACAACGTCAATCCGGTGACTGTAACCGATGCTGGCATCGACCGCCCGACCAGCAATCTGACCAGCAGCATCTACAAGTTCACGTTCTTGACTTCCGGATTCCAGTTCGGCCCGACGCCGCAAGCCAACCAGGCACAGACGCAAAACAACTACAACTTTGTCGACAACCTGAGCTGGGTGAAGGGGCAGCATACCTTCACCGTGGGTGGACAATACACCCGCGTTCGACTCGACAAGCTGTTCCCGCAAGTGTTCAATGGCCAGCTGTTCCTCACGAATACTGGCGCTACTACAGATTTCGGCAACTTCGTCGGAGGCACGCCGGAATTCAGCTTTGGCGGCGGCGGTGTTTATAACCATGCATATAGGCAGAGCAACTCAGCTGTCTTTCTGCAGGACGACTGGAAAGCGCGGCCGGATCTGACGATCAATCTCGGACTGCGCACGGAATTCCTCGGCGCATGGAGTGACGGCGATTGCCACATCGGAAACATCGAGTCGGACCTCACGAACTCCGGAACGTATCCTTTCATCTATCCCAAGTGCGTGAACAAACTCGGCGTGACCAATCTGACCGGAAATGCAGCGGGCTCGACCTTTAAAAACAGCGTCTCGACAGGATGGGGACCGCGAGTCGGCTTCTCCTGGGACGTGTTCGGACATCACAACACGACCCTGCGCGGCGGCTACGGCATCTACTACGTTCGCGAAGACGTTGGAGCGGTCGACCAGTTGAGCTTCCAATCGCCGTTCATTCCGATCGTGTTCTTCGGACAAACGCCCGGATTCAGCATGTCGAACTTCTTCACCGGGACACCGTCAGTGAACCCGAATGCGGTACCGGCAGCGGGAACTCTCTCGGGGGCGTGGTTGCCTTGCCTGGCGCAATTCACGGGCTTCGTAGACGGCAACGGCAATCCGACAACCGATACCACGCAGGCTGGCACCTACAACGGTTGCTCGGGACCTGGTGTCAACAGCACGCAGAACCTCTTCGTTTTGGAAGTGCCTCGGCATTTCCGTGTGCCGAACACGCAGCAGTGGAACCTGACATTGCAGCGAGAATTCGGAAGAAGTTGGGTTGTTGAAGTCGGCTACGTCGGGACTCGCGGCATTCACTTGCGCGAGACGCGCGATGCCATTCAGTCGGTGGACGCCACCAAGCATCCGATCACTGTGACCGATACGAACGGCACAGCGTACACGATCAACACCAACACCTTCGCAAACGCGATTGCACGTACGCCAACGCCGGGTTTGAACGGCTACAGCGGATATCAGCTGTTTGCGAATGATGCTTATTCGATCTATCACTCTCTGCAGGCGACGGTGTCACGGCGCTGGGGGCAGAGTTATTTCCAGGCTGCGTATACGTTCTCCAAGAACATTGACGCAACGTCAACCGGAAATACAGCTTTCAACACGGCGTACAACGATCAGAGCAATATCAACGCATCGCGCGGCATTTCGGACTTCAACCGGCCGCATCGCCTCGCGGTGAGCTACGCCTACGATCTGCCGTTCTTTGCTCACTCAACCGGCTTCAAAAAGGGTGCGTTCGGCGGATGGCAGATCAGTGGCGTGACGATCTTCCAGAGCGGTATTCCCTTCTCGATTTTCGATTCGAGCGCGGGAACGGCATTCCTGGGTCAAGGCAGCACTCCTCTGTTGGGCGCGAGCCTGGCTCCGGGAGCAACGGTCGCGAATGGACTCTCCAGCGGTAATCTCAGATCGCGAGTCGCCAACGGTTACCTAAACCCAGCCGCGTTCGCGCCAGCTCCGCTGGTCGATCCGACGGACTGCGCGAATGATGCAAACTTCTGTGGCACGGGGTTCGGAGACCTTGGGCGCAACGTCTATCACGGACCTTTCCAGCAGAACTGGGACGTGTCGTTCCTGAAGCACTTTAAAGTTGGAGAGCGGAACGATATCCGCTTCGCAGTCGACTTCTTCAATCTCTGGAACCACACCAACTTCGGCGTCCCCACCGTCACGGACGTGGAGACGGCGGGAATTCCAAATGGTCCATTCGGCAAGATCATCCAAACGAACGGGAATCCGCGACTGATTCAGTTCTCGTTGCGCTGGGCGTTCTAGGCGGTTAGAAATTCAAGGCCGGGAGGCAATCTACCTCCCGGCCTTTTTATTTCTAAACTCGCTCCGGGCCGGCGTGCCACTCGATCTGACTATTACATGCAACCCTGCTCGATCATCTCGAATCCGGGTGAAGCATGCAGGCCGGGGCTTCTGCTGTTTTGTCACGCAATGCCTGAATGCACCAGTTCGCCGAATCGACGATGTCCTGTTCGTTGTTGATGGCTTCGTTGAGTCTCGCTTTGGCGCTACTGTCTGAATTTTGTAAGGCAAGACTCAACACACGAATGGCTCCGCGTGCAGTACTCCGCACCTGCTCATAGTGCACGATGGTCGCGGTTCGCTGCTCTGGCTTCACCTCAGGGTCCTTAAGCGGAGCACTGAGGATGACCATCTGCCCGTAAGCACAGCCGAGCAAGACCGCCAAAAACCCGACGATGTGACGTAAATTTCTCATCTCCGCTCGCACTGGCGGCTGGAGCCTTTCGCAGCCTTCGTTGTGCTACGAACATAGTAAGGCTGATCTGGGGGAAATCATCCTGACGGGAGGGTGGTTACCTTCGGGCCATCCGCGGGTTACCCGCGTTTCTGGAGGGCCGGACTATGCAAGGCACCTTGGAAATCTAATGCTCCAACATCCACACATTCGCCGTGTTGCTGTGGACATGGAGCGCTAGATACTTGCCATTGCGGGATGGTATAGCCCATCCGACTGAGCCCTTCTTCGGAGTCCAGACGATACGCTCGTTGCCGTAAAGATCGATGCGAACCAGTGAGTTTTCTTTCTCTACGCTGGTTGTCGCCCACAGGCTCTTGCTGTCTGCAGCCCAATCGATCGAGGCCAAGGCCGGTGAGCCTTTCAGATCGAGCCATCTCTCCAAACGATCCCCAAGCGATACCAAATGAATGCGAGCTTCCTCGCCGATATGCTTTCCTTTTGCAATCGCCAGCATCGTGCCATCCGGCGAAAGGCTCCAGTTGTACAGTTGCGGTAGGTCGTCCTTGATTTGAAAAATCTGTGAAGCGGCTCCGGTGACCGGATCGAAACGGAGAAATGTGAGTCCAGCATCGCCAAGCACGCTGTAGATGCAGATGCTGGCGGGAGCTCGGGCACACTGATGGTTGCTGATCCATTTCGCCTTTGCTAACTGGCGAGGCGGCCCTCCTGCGAACGGCACGCTCATCAGCGGAGTTTCATAATTCGGGTCGCCCCAGCTTGGGCTGAGCATGTAGAGTATGTTGCTGCCATCAGGACTCAGGCGCGGCAGCACTGCATTCTCCGAGGCGGACACCAGCACCTCGGGAACGGCTTTGTGGATATCTTGTTTGTAAACATCTGAGATCCCGGTCCGGTTTGAAACGAAGATCACATTTTCGTCGTCCGGAGTCCAGTCATACGGCAAGTCTTCGCGGTCATCCATGGTGAGGCGCTGAGGCTCGCTCAGAGTACCGTTTCGTTGCACTTGGGCGACGTAGACGTCGGGCTCCGGAACTCCTTTGATGTAAATGATCCGGTTGTTTTGAACCGACGCACTGACATCAAGGAGAGCGCCCGTGTCACTTGTCAGGCGAACTGGTGCACGGTCCGGTTTCGTGTCGCGATTCAAATGAACCGACCAAAGGTTAGAGTCCATTTCTCTTGGGCGAGCTTCAGTCCTGGTGTAGATCAACCGGCCATCCGCGGCCCAGGCGAGAGGTGCGTTCAATCCAGAGAGGGACAGCGCGATTGTCGGCCGCGCGGCCGAGACGGATTGCGAGTTCACGTCGACAACTGCAATCTTGCCTTCGGTTCCGTAATCGTAATTGGACTTCGCTGTCGTGTAAGCGACTCTGTTGCTGCTGGGAGACCAGCTGACCCGACCAAATAAATCGCCGTCCTCCCCGGCGAGTTCGCGGGGCTGCTCGCCATCGATCCCAGCCAGCCAGATTCGCTGGCGCAGGAGTTTGCCGGCGATGTAGGCGACCTGTTTGCCGTCGGGAGAAACCGCCGGCATTGAGCCGCTGTCGACGATCTTCCGGGCGCTTCCACCAAGCACCGAGATCATCCAGAGACTCGACTCGCGCTCCACGCCACATAAGCTCAAAACCATGTGGACGTTGTCGGGATACCAACTCAGCGAATTGGGCAGCAGATCTTGCGGGAGCTCGATGGCATGGGTTTCACCCGTATCGATCTGCCGAAGGTAGAAGCCAGTCTCGTCCGAATATGCCAGATATCGGCCATCGGGAGAGATGGCAGAAGCAAGAACTGGATCGTCCACCGGATTTGCGGTCAGGCGCGTGATCCGCAAAGCAGGCGCATCCCGCCGTGCCAAATGAAATCCCAGTGAAACTCCGACTACGACCAGCGCGATCCCAGCCGCCGTAGCAATCGCCCAGCGATGACGGACTCGGGAGACCGCCTCCGCCGCCGTAGGAGAGATCGACTGCACAGACCCGTTGCCGTTGGAGAGAGCAGTGACTGGTGCCAGAAAGCGGTAGCCTCGGCGTGCGACCGTTTCCACGAACGTGGGATTCTCTGCCGAATCTCCGAGCGCGTCCCGCAGCCGGCGGATTGCCGCATTGAGGCTGTGGTCGAAATCGACGAACGTATCCGCTGGCCAGAGTCGCCGACGGACTTCGTCGCGGCTCACGACCTCTCCTGCATTTTCCAGAAGAAGGGCGAGCACCTGGAACGGCTGCTCCTGCAACTTGATCTTGATGCCGTTGCGGCGCAACTCGCCAGCCCGTAAATCAACCTCAAAGACGCCGAAGCGGCGCACGTCATTGCCGTTCGAACGGCCTTCTACGGAGAAATTCATGCGGCTGGCAGCATTCGTTCCCATGTAACCCCACTTTGTAACTCTTTGACGTTCCGGCGCTTACGTTGTCACCGGCGTTTTACCTCGTCGTTATCCACAATGCCTTGAGGAACGCTGCGGTTTGAACGACCTTGACTCCAGATACGGAGGGCAAGGCCGTGGGGTTCAGCAACAGGTTGTGGGCGGTAGTCGTGGGTGTTTTGTTATCGGCAACACTGGCTCGTGCGCAGTCGGAAGGGACCGAAGTGAAAGTCATGGTCTTGGACAATGCGCGCATTTCATCTTCAGTTCTGTCCAAAGCTGAGACTGAAGCAGGACGGATTTTCCGCGGCTCGAATATTGGAATTCATTGGGTGAATTGCCTGAAAAAGGGCGAGCGGGAGAATTGCCATCACTCCCCTGGAGCAAACGAGTTCATGTTGCACATTGTGCCTGATGGAAGAACCAGGAGCGAAATGGTCTTCGGAGAAGCATTCCTTGGCGACGATGGAAGCGGTAAGTATGCGGACATCTTTTTCAACCGCGTGCAGGCGGCCTCCGGAACACCAGAACTTGACACTGCACAGTTGTTGGGAGCGGTTACGGCACACGAACTCGGACATCTGCTGCTCGGTTCGCGGTCGCACTCCGCGTATGGCATCATGCAGCCAGTATGGGAGAAGGAATGCTTGCGCAGAATTTGGATGGGATCTCTGCTGTTCACACGGGAACAGGCGCAATCCATGCAGCGGCGAATTGACGTGAGCTCGCCCAGCCTGACGGCAATACGCGGCCCATACCGGGCCGATCCCGATGCGGGCTATAAGTAATCGAAACGATTAATTTTGAGTTTGGGCTTCTTTGATTAGGGGCCGCAACGAATCGACAGAGACGCCCAAGGTTCCGCCGCTGAACCCATCCATATAAGCGGAGTTCACGCCGATGACTTCTCCCGCGGAATTGAAGACGGGACCTCCACTGCCGCCATGGGCGGTCGGAGCGTCGTAAATCAGCTTGTCGGCGACGACATCCCCGAGATGTCCGCAGGTTGTCGAGGGACGGATCAAAGAGAGTGCCGCCAACTCACTTGCGGAGCTGAGGTCGTTGTGGCGATACGCGAGCCTCTCGTAGATTCTTGTTGGCGATTTCGCGACCATGCCCGCAATCCCCATGGGATAGCCGATCACAGTCACGAGTTCTCCCGCGGATGAGATCGACTTGGCCAAAGGCAGTGCGGGAAGGGCTGCAACAGCCGAGTAGTCGGTTGCGCGTAACACCGCGAGATCTGCCGTCTTCGAAACGGCGCCGGGCAATAAGTTCACCGGAGTGGGCGATCCCGGAAAGAAGACTACAAGGCTCTCCAATGTCCCGACGGCTCCGTCGGCCAGCAACTTCTCGGCTTCGGGATCTCCATACCAGGGCTCGGCAACGTGGCGGTTGGTGGCGATCAATCCATTTCCGACTAGGAATCCTGTGCCTGACACGCGCGCGCGGATCTCGGGGCGACGGTTGGCAAACCCAACTTGATAAACGCCCGAGATGTACCCGATGGAGTTGCGATATTTCGTAAGCACAACGGCCGGCATGGAATGCTCTTGCTTAAGCTGTTCGACCTGAGCTGTCAGTTCGTGAACCTGCCGCTGCAAGTCGTCCGGAGGCATTCCCTGAATCGTCATGGGCGCATAGAAGTGGACCAGGGCGAGAGCGCCAATCAGCATCAGAACTCCCAAAACGCCCTGAATCATCTGCTGCCAGCAGTCGCAAACCACATTCGATTCTGAAGATTCCTGGTGGCTTGAGGGCTCGGGCTCGACATCGGGGCGATTAAGAGAATTCTCGGCCATGGTGTCCAGAAGCGCCTTATTTTCAGTGTCTTCCCTGAAAACTGGGCAGCTTGGACGGTTATCTTCTCCCGTTTCGCGGAGCTTGACCACGGTACAGAAGGGGATGTACGGGGGTTACGTGAGGGTTAGGGGTTGTTGGTTAGGGCTGGGGCGGCGAACTAGGTGATATCGTTTCGCCAACTGCGCGGTTTCAATATCAGCTCTGTATCGACCTTTTATGGATTTTCGATGCCCAACAGCTCTGCCATTTCTTCGTACAGAAAGCCTTCTCCAAGTCGGTAGGGCTGGACCCATTCGCCGTTGATGACGAATTGCGGAATGGCGCGCTTCCCTGTCTGGCGGATCACCTCTTCGGCGGCGCCGGGCGTTCTCTCAATGTCGATTTCGTTATAAGGTATCTTATGCTTCTCAAGAAAGTGCTTCGCCACGCGGCACTCGGGGCACCAGAACGCTGAGTAGAGGGTGAGTTCCATCTCCCATGATTTTACATAACATCGGCCAGTGGTCCGCACCAGTGGCTAGTGGTCAGTGTTCAGTGGCTAGTGGTCAGTGTTCAGTGGCTAGTTGTCAGTGTTCAGTGGCTAGTGGTGAGCCGGTGAGTTGCCCCTGGATTTGGCCATCATTCCGAGCACCGTCAAGCTACAAAGACACTGGCCACTGATTACTAGCCACTGGCCACTTGCCTTTTACACGCGCTCCAACTCCCGATGAGTGCGCTCGCTGACAACGTTTCCTGTATTCAAAGTGCCTGCCGGCTCGAACAGCAGAAACCAGCATTCCTCGTCTGCAACAGGCTTATGCTCGACGCCTCGCGGCACGACGATGAACTCACCCTCTTCGATCCATTCGTGCGGACGGTCCTTGAACTCCATCCGGAAGCGGCCTTTGACAACGAAGAACAATTCGTCCTCATTGTCGTGATGATGGAACACAAACTCACCTTTGATTTTGTCGAGCTTCACCATCTGGCCGTTGAGCTCAGCGGCGACGTAGGGCTTCCACATCTCGGTGATTTTGGAAAACTTCTCGGAGAGATTGACTTTCATGATTGATCAGACTTTGCGGGAGGGAAAAGGTCGCAAAAGAATGTAGCTCTGCTTGTGTGGCCCGTACACAGCTTGCCCGAATCAGGCGCCACGCCTCAAAGCGGCGGGGCGGACGAAGGCGTCCGCCCCTACACGAGCCTACATTCCCGGCGTTTCAGTGATTGCGTGTCCGCCGTGTAGCGTGACGCGTACGCCTCGCTTATTGTTCAGTTTCGTGGTCGTTGTCCAATCGATGTCATCGGCACTGATGACACCGGAACCGCCGCCGACAAGCGAATAGGTGATACGGCTATCAGAGTATCCGTAGCCGCTGACGGCGAGCACCGCGCCACTGTTCAGCACGAATACCGGCATGCCCGGTGCGCTTTGAAGGTCCGCGGGGAGAGTTGCGCCTCTAGTGACATAACTGGCATAGCTCATCTGCGGCCCGGCAGGTTCGCTCGCCGGACGAACCGTCAATTGCGGACGGCCGTTACTTTCCTGCGAATCGCCGAACAGTTGCTCCTTCATGCGGTTGAAGAAGTGCCATCCAGGCCCATACGTCTGCGCCACTTGTTGCGGAATCTGAATGTCATCCATCAACCGCAGGCTCAGCACAGTCTCGCCCTTCAGCGCCGGACGCGGCCCGCGTGCCGGAAGGGTGATCACCTTCCATGGCCATAGTGGCGGAATCATCCACTCGACCACGTCGCGACGCGGATGTCCTTTGCCATCGATTTTCCCTTGCTTATCGACTTTGTAACCACGCGTGGAGACGACTTTTGCCTCGAGCGGCAGATCCCCTGTGGGTACACCGATGCGATCGAATTGAAGCTTTAAATATCCCTTGCCCCAGAAGTGGCCGGGATCTTTCGCAGCATCGAGATGGCCGACCAGATAGCTTCCTCGCGGAAACGCTTGCTGGCCGAAAACGGTAGTCCCGCGAAGGTGACAGAGAACGGGATCTCCCACATCGACAGACTTGGAAGATAGGTTTGGCTCGTCAAGCGTGCACTGCAGCAGAGTGCCGGCGGGAACGACGACATCGCGCGCGCTAGCGCTCAGAGTGAAAGCAAAAAGGGATACTGCCAAGAAGGCAAACAGCAGCTTGCACTTCATACCTCACCTCGGTCGCACGCCCCTTAATTTCGGTCGCACTCCAGGGCCGAGCCGCGACTTTGTTTGCGCATCTTGTCACAGATCGAAAGATTTTTTCAATCGGAATTCGCTCAGAAATCGGCGCCCAGAGCGCCATTGGGAAGATTTACATACGGTGGCTGAAAACCACCACCTTCTCGATTTCACCGCACGTGAGAATTCTCTCAATAACCTAAGCCGCTTGGGTTATATTTGAGCACGTGGTTTTCGCTTAGGTTTGGCGGAGTCCGACTCATCGCGTATTCGAACGATCATCCACCGCGGCACGTTCACGGTTTCGCAAGCGAGACCCGAGCGATCGTCGACCTTCGTAGTGACCGCACCGTCGCGCTGGCGAACCGAGTCGATGCCATTCGGCCAGCTCATGCGAAGCGATCAGATGTGAAGAAGATTTTGCGCGCGGCGGCTCAAAACTTCGATGAGCTGGCAGCACTATGGGAGACCATTCATGGCAAATCAAACCGGTAAACGTAGCGCAAGGAGAGCACGAGTTGTTACGACAAATTCCGAGATTGACCAAGCCATCGCTGGCGCCCGGAAGTTGCGCGAGGGACCGCTCGTAAAGGAAGTCGAGTACAGAGCTGAAGCGGCGCTAGATATGATTATCCTGAAGTTAACCGATGGGAGCAGGCGCATGATTCCTCGGGAAGACCTGCAGGGCCTGGAGACGGGAACCCCATCGCAACTCAGGCGGGTGGAGATTGTTGGCGGCGGGACGGGACTGCACTGGCCGGAACTGGGTGCTGACTTGTATGTGCCGGCCTTGCTACAGGGAATATATGGCACTAAGCTTTGGATGGCCAAGATCGGTAGTCGCGGAGGATCAGCTACGAGCGCGGCGAAGAAACGTGCCGCGCGGACCAACGGGAGACTCGGGGGAAGACCCCGCAAGCGCGCTTACATCGCATAAAGCAAAAGCCGCCAGCTTGTGACTGACGGCTGTTGGCTGAAAGCTGACAGCTTTCTAGTTCTCGTACAGCAGCACTCCCTCCGCCTTTTCCGAATCCACCGGTCGGTAGAAGAGCTTGTTGTCTTCGAGGAAGACCTCGATGAATGCCGGACGCGTGGTGATCGTGCCTTGGATTAGCGCCTCCGACAGCGGGTCTTCGATGTACTTCTGCAGCGCACGACGCAACGGACGCGCTCCGTAGCTGCGGTCGGTCAGTGTCTGGTTGAGGATCCACTTCTTGGCTTCGTCCGCAACCGTGACCGTGATTGACTTCTGCGCCAGGTTCGCGTTGAGCTGCGTGACCATGAGCTCCAGAATCTGGATCAGGTCATTCTCGTTCAAAGCGTTGAAGATGATGATCTCGTCGATGCGGTTCAGGAACTCGGGATTGAAGGTGCGCTTCACCTCATTCTTCACGAGCTCTTCGACCTTGTCGGCGATGTCGTTTTCTTTGGTCGATGCGAAACCGAGGCCTTCGCGTTTCTGCAAATGCCGGGCTCCGATGTTCGACGTCATGATGATGATCGTATTCTTGAAATCGACCGTGTTGCCGAGACCGTCGGTCAACTGGCCGTCTTCAAAGACCTGCAGCAGGATGTTGAACACATCCGGATGCGCCTTCTCGATTTCATCGAGGAGCACGACCGAGTATGGCGCACGCTTCACGCGCTCGGTAAGCTGTCCACCCTCTTCATAGCCGACGTATCCCGGAGGCGAACCGATCAGTTTCGAGACCGAGTGCTTCTCCATGAACTCCGACATATCAAAGCGGACAAGCGCCTTCTCGGTGCCGAACATAAACTGTGCCAGTGTGCGGGCGACTTCAGTCTTGCCGACGCCGGTCGGTCCAAGGAACAGGAACGAGCCGATCGGCCGGTTCGGGTTTTTCAGGCCAGCACGCGAGCGGCGGATGGCGCGAGCCAAGGCGCTGATTGATTTGTCTTGCGAGATGATCCGCTTGTGCAGCTCTTCTTCGATGCGGAGCAGCTTCTGCGTCTCTTCTTCCTTAATCGAGGTAATGGGCACGCCGGTCCACCGCGAGACGACATCTTCGATGTCCTCGCGGTTGACCACGCCCGTCGAAGACTCGTCGAGATGATATTTCTCGCGCAGGGCGCGCAGGTTCTCGCGCTCCTTACGTTCTTCGTCGGAGTAAAAACGTGCCTTCTCGAACTCGTGATTCGCAATGGCATTTTCCATGCGATGCACGATGAACTTGATGCGCTTTTGGACTTCCGTCAGCTCTTCCGGCAGTGAAGTCTGGCGCAGCTTCACGCGAGCTCCGGCTTCGTCGACTAGGTCGATCGCCTTGTCCGGAAGGAAGCGGTCCGGAATGTAACGGTTCGAGTGCGAAACTGCGAAGTTGATCGCTTCGTCGGTATACGTGACCGCATGGAACTTCTCGTACCGGTCCTTGATCCCGAACAGAATCTTGATCGCGTCCGACTCGTTCGGTGGCGGAACCTTCACAGCCTGGAAGCGCCGCTCGAGCGAACGATCTTTCTCTATGGACTTGCGGTATTCGCCCGGAGTCGTGGCACCGATACACTGAATCTCGCCGCGCGATAGCGCGGGTTTCAAAATGTTCGCGGCGTCGAGCGATCCTTCGGCCGATCCCGCACCGACCAACGTGTGGAGCTCGTCAATGAAGATGATGGAATTCTGCGACTCCATCAACTCTTTCATGATGGTCTTCAACCGCTCTTCGAACTGACCGCGATACTTCGTACCAGCAACGATCAGAGAAAGATCGAGAGCCAGGATTCGCTTGTCCGCCAGGAATGAAGGAACTTCCCCATCAGCAATTCGCTGCGCGAGCCCCTCGACGATGGCTGTTTTTCCAACGCCCGGCTCGCCTATGAGAACTGGATTGTTCTTCGTCCGGCGGCAGAGGATCTGAATGACTCGATCGACCTCACCCTCACGCCCGACCAGCGGATCAAGTTGGCTATCCATCGCAGCTTGGGTCAGGTCACGCGAAAATTCTGCCAGCAACGAGCTTTCCCGCTGACGCTGAGGCTGTGCTTTCTCCTGGGTCGTCCTGGCAAGTTCCTCCCGAATGGTCGAGAGCCGTAGCCCACGCTCGTGCAGGATCTCAGCTGCAAAGCACTTCTCTTCTCTTAATAGCCCTAAAAGCAAGTGCTCGGTCCCAATGTGACGGTGCGATAACCGCTCGGCTTCCTCCGCGGCATAAGCCAAGACTCGCTTGCATTCATTGCTGAGCGGCAGATCGACCGACGTGGAAACCTTCTCCCGGATGGTTGTGTGTCCCTCGATCTGCTTGCGGATCGATTCGACGGACGCATGAGAGCGCAGAAAACGATTCGTCAGGGCTTTGTCTTCACGCAGAAGTCCCAGGAGGAGATGTTCGGTCTCGATATAGGGAGACCCGAACTGGCTGGCCTCGTAGCGTGCGAAAAAGATGACGCGCCTGGCTTTCTCCGTATAACGTTCAAACATAATGCCCTGCCCTTTGACCTTCCTGGGTGAGGAACTGTGTCCCGACCCCGCTGAAGACTGAACCTGAGCCCTCGACCCGGCCCCCTACCTTAATTAACACATTATGCAATCAACAGGCCATGAAACCCAAGCTGAGAAAACCGGGGCCATTCCCTGGAACACGTTACCGAAGAATCGCTCTCATTACCCTTCGGCCTTGATTCCGAACCATCGCCTTGCACTTTATCGAAACAATCTTGCCTTAAGAACTAAAACCCCGATCTACTCCTTTTTTGCATTCGGCCCTTTAAGGGGCTGCTTTTCCACGTTCTACGCCGGCAACATCTCCGGCGAAATCTCCTCTACTCGTCCGCGTCCAAGCCGCAGCACGCGTTGACAACGTCTGGCGAACGACAAATTATGCGTTGCAATGAGGGAGGTGAGTTGATGCTCGCGATGAAGTCGCGCAATTAAAGCAAAAACGGCTTCCGCAGTCTGTCCGTCCAAGTCCCCGGTTGGCTCATCCGCCAGCAACAGCTTCGGGCCGGTAATGAGCGCACGGGCTAGAGCGACTCGTTGCTGCTCGCCGCCGGAAAGTTCCCCGGACCGGTGATGCGCCCGCTGCTCCAATCCGACCTCACGCAACCAGCGTAAGGCTTCCGGTTCGGCTTGCTTCCAGGTTTGACCCCGAAGCAGCAAGGGCATGGCAACGTTTTCTGCGGCCGTAAACTCCGGCAACAGATAATGAAACTGCCATACAAAGCCAGTCTCGCGATTGCGAAAGTCCGCTGCTTCGTCGTGGGACAAAGAATTGATTCGCAAGTTGGCGCAGTATACGTCACCTGCGGAAGCACGATCAAGAGCGCTCAGGATGTGCAACAGGGTACTCTTCCCCGCTCCCGACTCGCCCACGATGGCGAGCATTTCTCCTCGCTTTACCTCAAACGACAGATTCTCAAAGAGCACCAGGTCCGACGCGCCGGACCGGAAAACCTTTTTTAAGCCTTCTACCCGAAGCATTCGATCTTCACCCTTTAGATGCATATCGTTGGGGTTTCGTTCCAACGTGCGTTGAAGCCCACGTTAACACTTTCAGATCTACAGTCTGGGCAGTACTTTCGACCGCCCATCCACCCTCTTTAAAACATATCCCGGCTCCGACGGGCTTCATGTGATGCGAATCACTACAGTTAGTTCAACCCAGCTCGTGCAGGGCGGACCCATCGTCCCGCCCACCGAAGCATGTCAAAAGCGCGTGGATTCCTCATTTGCTCGAAGCCCCAAGCTCCCGGACTAGAAGCTCTGTACTTATTACTCGCGGCTTACTCATACCTCAAAGCCTCCGCCGGAAGTATTCTCGACGCCGACCACGACGGGTACAACGTCGCGATGAATGAGACGAGAAGAGTGAACACCGCAATCCAGGCTCCATCAATTAGACGCGGTGCAAAAGGCACGTAGTCGATCGAGTAGACCTCTGGTGACAAAGAAATGACGTGGTAGTGACCACCCGCATACGCAATGACATAGCCGAGCACAAGACCGATCGCCGTCCCGACCACTCCAATCAGCACTCCCTGAGCGATAAAGACATTCCGCACCTGCGCCTTACGCGTCCCCATGGACATCAGGACGGCGATGTCCTTGGTCTTCTCCATCACCATCATGATCAGGCTGATAAGGATATTCAGGGCCGCGACAAGGACAATGAGTCCTATCGTGATGAATGTGATCAGCCTTTCGGTTTTGAGCGCCTTGAACAGCGCGCTATTCTGCCGAAGTGCATTGATTGCCATAAATCCCTTGCCAGCAGCTACTTCAAGCTCCCCGCAAATAGCGTCGGCCCGGTCAAGATCGTCGATTTTGAATTCCAGGACCGAAATTAGTTCGCCTAGCCCGAACAGCCTCTGGGCGTCAGATAGACGGACAAAGGCCCAAGCTGAGTCGTAGTCGAAAAAACCCGAGTTGAATATGCCCACCACTCGAAAACGAACGAGCTTAGGCACGGTGCCAAAGGGCGTTAACTCACCCTGCGGGCTTACCACGTTGACAACGGAATTGATTGTGGCTCCGATTCCATCAGCCAACTCCCTACCGAGAACGATGGGCGGCATAGCGGCCACACGCTGCTGCACTCCTTCGAGTGAATCAGGAGACTCAGCGGAAGGGTGCCCCACTTCTCCCTGATTTTGGGAGAAGTGGGGGTTTTTGTCCGGGGAATTCTTCTCGTCTGCATCCAGAGCCGCAGCCGATCCCTCCGTAACCGAATTCAGCAAATCCCCCACCTGCCGCTCATACTTCGGAATCATCCCCTTCAGCACAGCCCCACGAGCCCGGGGCCCACGCGAGATCAGAACTTGTTCGAAGATGGCAGGAGCCGCTGCCACTACATGCGGCTCCTTGGATAACCGCTCCATCAACGGAGGCCAATCCTTAATCCCATCATCAGCAACGCGCTGCAGGCTGATATGCGAAGTCGATCCCAGCAAGCGCTGCTGTAAGTCCTGACGGAACCCGTTGTTGATCGCGAGTGCGACAACGAGAGACGCGACACCGGCGGTGACGCCGAGAATCGAAATGCCGGTGATGATGCCGATGAACGCCTGCCGGCGTTTGGCGCGAAGATATCGGCTTGCGATAAAGAGTTCGAAGCGCATTGAGCGATGAGCTACGAGCTGTGAGCTAGGAGCTTCCAGCCAAAACGGGATTATACGTGTGGGGCGGACGCCTTCGTCCGCCACGGCGATGTGAAGCGAGCGTGCCGAACCTATATTGTTATTCTGGGGACTACCGCTGGTACCTTCGCCTGATAATCCAGGTACTGCTTGCCGAAGCGACGCTTTAACTCCGCATCCTCCATCCGAATCATCACCGCGCCCGTCACCATCGCAAACGCCGTCAGCCCCCAGCACACCATCAGTCCCGTCCCAATGCTCCACGCCAGCATCTCGCACAAATGCCCCAGGTAGACAGGATGCCGAACGCGCGCATGAATTCCGGTCGTAATCAGCCGCTCGTCACGATGGCCGTTGCGCACTTCGGGCAGGCCTCCGAGTTGCGCCCAGCTGAAGTGTGCTCCAGAGCGCGAATAAAGGAATATCCCGGATGCGAAGAGCATCAGAGCCGGAATCCAGGTCCACGGCGTCGAGTAGAAGTGCACATTACGCGAATGACCAGTGATGGCGCCGATACCCACCCACATTGTGAGCCAAGCCGGTACCAGCACACGGAATGGCGATCGTTCGTGCTCCCGCCACTTATGCGCACACGGGTGCACCATAAACCAAAACAGCGGAACGGTCGAGTAGACAACACACGCCAGCCATCCCACGGTGCGGACAATCATCATCCGACGATTTTAGTGTAGGGGTGGGCGCGCAGCCTGCTATGAACGCAGTCGTACAGACTGTGTTTCCCATGCGAAGGGAAGCATGCGTCTCCCTCGAGCTAGTACTTTTGCAAGCTGTCGAATTGCATTCTCTTTCCTTGAATCCGGGTTGTAAGCCGTCATATGCTGACGGGGCCCTCATACTCCGATGAACCCAGCCCTCACTCGAAAGAACATCTGGACCGTCGCCATCCGCGACTACTGGTGGATGTCGGTATTCATCGGCGCGTACTTCTTTGTAGGTTTTTTCATTTGGGGCGGCAGCAAAGGTGCTCTAGGGTCAAGTGCGATCTTCCTCGGGGCGGCGATTATTGGACTGGCGATTCACTATTCGGTTCACTGGAACCGGCAAGTCCCGCAAGTCCTGATGATCACGGCTCACTTGGCGCTCGGCGAAGCTATCCTTGCCTGGCAGAAGACTTATCTGCCCCTGACGGATTACAGCAGGTCCGGAATCCCCGAACCCCGAGACATCATTGTTTTTCTGGTGTCGTCCCTGGTTGTTGGGGCGATGTGCATGTTCGGAGGGCTTTGGGGTGCCTTCGTTGGCCTCGCCATCCACTATGCATTCGTCTTCGACGTGCACGAAGAATTCTCGGTGAAGTGGATCTTCCCTATCTTGATGGTCTTAATCGGCGGAATCGTTGCGAGTGCGTTTCGTCGTCTGGATCAGGCATATGAACAACTCGAAGTCCTCGCCAATCACGACAACCTGACCGGGCTGTTCAATCGCCACTGTCTCGACTCCGAGTTCGATCGCCTACAGACCATTGCACTCGAGACGGGGAGACCACTCCTATTTGTGGCATGGGATTTGGATGACCTTAAGAAGATCAATGACAGTCAAGGGCATGCCGCAGGCGATGCCTACATATGCAGGTTTGCCCGGGCCCTCGAGGCGCATGTCCGCAAACCGACCGACGCGCGCTCCGGAGACGCTGCGTTTCGCGTGGGCGGTGATGAGTTCATCAGCATGCACCTTGACGCTCGTGACGGCGAAACGCTGGTCGAGCGCGTACACCGATCGTGCCCGTCTGTATCCGCTGGATGGATACCATGCAACACGTTGACGCTGGATCAGGCTTTGACTCAAGCCGACCAGGCGCTCTATGAGAACAAGGAGCACCGTAAGAAAAAAGATGTGCGTCCCCTGATTCGGCGGTTACCGCCAATCGCCTAGCAGGGTTGGTGTGGGCTGCACAATCGCGTACTGGCCCCGCCGTAACTACCCGATTCCTCCCACTCCTGCCATAATGACAAAATGGGAATTGGTTTCCTTAGCGATAATTGGCTTCCGAAATCTGTCCTCTCTTTGAGGACGTACGACCGCCACAAATTCCTCCTCGATCTGATCGCCGGAATCACCGTCGGTCTCGTGGCTCTCCCGCTCGCGATGGCCTTCGCCATCGCGTCCGGCCTCACGCCGCAAGCGGGTATCTACTGTGCCATCGTCACCGGATTCCTGATCTCGGCACTGGGCGGATCGAAAACCCAAATCGGCGGCCCCACCGGTGCCTTCGTCGTCGTCGTTGCCGGAATCATCACGGCTCACGGCGTCGATGGCCTATTCATGTGCACCATGATGGCAGGCATTCTGCTGATCATCATGGGCGTCACCGGACTAGGCACCGCCGTCAAATTCATCCCTCGCCCTGTCGTCATCGGATTCACGAACGGCATCGCTGTCCTGATCGCCAGCACGCAGATTAAAGATTTCTTCGGGCTCCGCCTCGACAAAGTCCCGGGCGTGTTCTGGCTGCGCATGGAAGCGCTGGCGAAGAATTTTCATTCACTCTCATTCGAAGCGACGGCCCTCGCGGTTTTCACTTTGCTAACGCTGATCATTTGTCGCAGCCTGTCCCCGCGCATTCCCGGACCGATCGTCGCCCTTCTGCTCGCGACCAGCGCGGTCTACTTCTTCAAGCTTCCGGTTGAGACCATCGGCACGCGCTTTGGCGGAATCCCCAGCGGCTTGCCGCACATGCAGATTCCCAAATTCCGTTCCGATCTCATCCACGGACTTCTTGGCCCCGCTTTCACCGTCGCGATGCTCGGCGCCATCGAATCGCTGATGTCGGCCGTCGTCTCAGATCGTATGAGCAACGACCGGCACAATCCGAATGTTGAATTGATTGGGCAGGGTGTCGCCAATTTCTTCTCGCCGATGTTCGGCGGACTACCCGCCACAGGTGCAATCGCGCGTACTGCAACCAACATCCGCTCCGGAGCTCAATCGCCTGTCGCCGGTATTATCCATGCCCTGACACTGCTCTGCATTCTGCTGTTCGCAGCTCCCCTGGTGAGTTATGTCCCGATGGCCGCCCTCGCGGGCATCCTGATGATCGTCGCCTACAACATGGGAGAGTGGCGTGAGATCCCGCAACTGCTGAAGCTCACGAAAACCGACATTAGCATCTGGCTGGTGACGTTTGCCCTGACTGTTTTTGCGGATCTGACCGTCGCCGTCGAAGCTGGGATGATTCTCGCGGCCCTGCTCTTCATCAGCCGAGTGGCTGCGACGACCACCGTGTCGCAGGTCACGGAAGACTACGTCGAAGACGGACGCGTCCATATCCTGCAAGACAAAGACATCCCGTACTACGCCACGATATTCCGCATTCACGGCCCATTCCTGTTCGGTGCGACTGACAAAATCCATGCTGTCACTGAAAATTTGCACAAACTGCCACCGGTCGTGATTCTGCGTTTACGCAACATGACCGCGCTCGACGCCACGGGACTCTTTGCGATTGAAGAAGTCGCCAAGGAGCTACATGCGACTAAGCGGACGCTGATTCTATGCGGCGCGCGTGAACAGCCTTCGCAACTCATTCACCAGGCCGAATTCGCGGAGATTATTGGTGAAGAAAATATTTGTGAAAACGTGCAGCACGCGCTGAGCCGCGCAGAAGAAGTCTACGAGCGGCTTGAAAAGAAGGTGGCAACGGCGAAAGCGTAGCTACCGTAGCCCCGTTCGTCGAAATGTTTCAGTCATCAATCCGTTGCACCACCGACAAAATTTTCCACTGCCCATTCACTTTGTTCAGAGTGATGTAGTCCGTCCATTCCGGAGTAACAAGCTTCGCCGACGCAATTACTCCCGAGACATCGAGCACCGTTACCTCCTCGGTTTTATGTGTGGCAGGCATTTCCGGGACACCCGTCGCCCGGACCTCTTTCATCATTTGAGGTCCCGTCCTCTCGCGCATCGGGATGTCCCCGTGAATAATGTGCTTCAGATAATTGGGATGCAGCGTCTTCTCGATGCGGGCAGCGTCTCCCGTGAAATACCCTTCAATGTAATTCTTAACGGTGGCGCGTACTCCCGACGAATCATCCGTGGAAGAGGTTGACTGTTGGGCGCCGGTTGAAACAGAAAGAACCAGCGCAATCGAAACAGCAAGAACAGCGGTGCGGCCTGACATGGAATTGTCTCCGGAGAGGACAGCGAATCGAACAACCTCATTATGTTCCTCGCGCGAGTCCTGGAACATTACACCAAGGTTCATGTCCGAATCGGGCACTCCCGAAGAGTGTATCCTCTAGACTGTTCTCGAGAACCGCTCTCCTTCAATGATCATCAACCACGCGTCGCGCGCGCATAACCACAACTGGGAACTCGACCCGGTCATCCGCTCTCTCCTCGATACCGATTTCTACAAGCTGTTGATGCTGCAGTTCATATGGAAGCATTTTCCGAATACGCGCGTTCAATTCTCGCTCGTAAACCGCCATCCTGCAGTTCGTATTGCCGACACCATCCACATCGAAGAGTTCAAAGTGCAGATGCAGCATGTGCGAGGCCTTCGCTTCCGGAGATCGGAACTCGTCTGGCTGGCCGGCAACACGTTTTACGGCAAGCGCGGAATTTTCGAGCCGGCCTTTCTCGAGTGGCTTGGAAACGACTTCCGCCTGTCCGATTACCAGTTTCGGGTACGCGATGGCCAGATACATCTCACATTCGACGGCACTTGGGCCGAAACCACGATGTGGGAGTTGTATGCCCTGGCAATCCTCGACGAACTCAAGACTCGGGCACACTTGAAAACTCTCAGCGAATTCGGCCTCGACATTCTCTACGCTCGGGCCAAGACAAAGTTGTGGAACAAAATCGAGCGTCTCCGTGGTGTCCCCGGCCTAAGCGTTGCCGATTTCGGAACGAGGCGTCGGCACAGCTTCTTGTGGCAGGAATACGTCGTTGTTGCGATGGCATCCAACCTGGGTAGCAGTTTCATCGGGACCTCGAATGCCTACCTCGCGCGAAAACACGACCTGGAAGCGATCGGCACCAACGCGCACGAGATCCCAATGGTCATGGCCGCGCTGGCGCCCGATGATACTGCTCTCAAAGCATCCCAATACCGCGTCCTCGAACTTTGGCAGCAAAGCTATGAGGGAGCTCTGCGCGTCATGTTGCCTGACACGTTCGGCACGACTCAATTCCTCGCAGGCGCTCCCGAATGGGCGGCCGAGTGGACCGGACAACGCATTGACAGTAAAGACCCCTTCATCGCCGGCGATGAGTACATCCATTGGTTGAAGTCGCGCGGGCACGATCCGAAGGAGAAACTCGTGATCGCATCCGACATGCTGGATGTCGATTCGATTCTCGCTCTCCATGCCTATTTCGCCGGCCAGATTGCGCAAGGTGCAAAGCCGCAGGATTTCCGAAGCGCCTCCGATTTTTTCGAATGCAACCGGTGGACCCCGGATCGTCGCATTCGTTTCAGTGCAGGCTGGGGCACTTTGCTGACCAATGATTTCCGGGGATGCAATCCTAACAACGGCGATGGATTCGATCCCATCAGCCTCATCTGCAAAGTTTCCGAAGTCGAGGGCCGCCCCGCTGTCAAACTATCCGACAATTACGCCAAGGCCTTGGGTTCCGCGTCAGAAATCGAGCGCTACCGCCGAGTCTTCGGCTCCGCTGGCGTTTCCAACCTCCCGCTTGTGACCTGACGACTTCGCTAAGGCCCTTCCAATTACCCGGGGACACGTCCCTCCGTTTCAGCGGGTAACTTGTGAGTGGTGACCCGCCATGCCACTATCCAAGCGGGGCACGCATGAAGATCCTGCTGGTTGAAGATTCGTACATCGAGCGGACAAAGCTCGGCGCTTTCCTGACCGACTGGGGCTACGAGTGGGTCGGAGTCGGCAGCGGCACCGAAGCCGTCAAACAGCTCGACAGCCCAGGTCCGCCCGACCTCGCGCTCTTGGACTGGGTCCTCCCCGGGATGGACGGCATCGACGTACTGCGCCGCATTCGGAAGGTCACTCACGGGAACTACATCTACACGGTCATGCTGACTGCGAAGACGCAGAAGAAAGACCGCCTCGCCGCCATGGAAGCCGGAGCGGACGACTATCTCTCGAAGCCCGTCGACCCCATGGAGCTTCGTTCCCGGATCGCTGTCGGAAAAAGGATTCTTGATCTGCAACAGTCGCTGCGATTCGCCGCCACGCACGATTTTCTGACGACCCTGCTCAATCGCTCCGAGATCCTTGCAGCACTGGAGCGAGAAGTGGCTCGTGGCGCGCGCGATGACAGGCCTGCAAGCATCATCCTGGGCGACATCGACCACTTCAAGCGAGTGAATGACACCATGGGCCATCCGGCAGGAGATGAAGTTCTTAAGGAAGTGGGCCGCCGTCTGAAACAGGACCTCAGGCCCTACGATATTGTGGGCCGCTATGGCGGCGAGGAATTCCTGCTGATCCTTCCTGGATGCAATCTGGCGAACGGAGTCAAACGCGCCGACGACATCCGAAAGATTGTGGCTGGCCAGCCCATCACCACCCCAGCTGGAGCCGTTTCTCTAACAGTCAGCATGGGTGTCACATCGACCGACAATTCTCGCTACTGCACTCCTTCCCAGTTCCTGCACGAAGCGGACGTCAGCCTCTACAAGGCGAAAAACAATGGCAGGAATAGGGTTGAGGCCTTCGTGGCCGCAGGCAAATCCGAAGGCGCCGGACAGAGTTAGACCCAGCAATCCCCATCGATTTAATCGTTGCCGCGGCTGTTCCTCGCCAAAAAACTCCCATTCGGTTGTTAACCAACCTTCGGCTTGGCTCGTTGTCCTCCTAGAAGGGGTCATATCACAGTCGAGGGACATTACCATGAGGGGAAGCGGGCGTTTAATGTCAGTGATTGCGGGCTTCGTACTTTCTACCGTACTTCTTAGCGCCATTGGTGTTGCTCAGGCACCGCATCCTTCCGCGCCGCGCGGAAACCCAAATTCCCCGCAGATGAGCGAAAAAGATGTCGCGGCCTTGCAAGACCAGTTTCTAGATTTACTTCGGATGAGTCCGACTCTCGCGGAAGTCGTAGCGCGAGATCCTTCGTTGCTTTCCAATCAGGACTATGTTGAGCGCAACAATTCAGCGTTAGCCAGTTTTCTCAAAGACCATCCGGACGTCGCTCAAAATCCCGATTTTTACCTCTTCAATAATCTGCATCCGCAAAATGAGCCGCCCAGCCAGGCTCTGGAACGAAAGCTGTGGCCCCAGGTTTCGAGTTCTCCCTCCTCAGATGTTGAACGGGAGCTAATCAGCACGGGCGCTCCTTTCCTGGTATTCCTGTGCATTCTCAGCGCTTTACTGTGGCTGATTCATGTACTGTTGGAGAACCGGCGGTGGAACCGCATCTTCAAATTGCAGACGGATGTCCATGGCAAACTGATCGAGCGTTTTGGTACTTCACAAGAAGTCCTGACCTACATGGGGACGGAAGCTGGCAAACGGTTCCTTGAAGCCACCCCCATCGCTGTAGGCTTCGAGAAAACCGAACAAATTCCAAGCCCGTTCGCACGCGTGCTGACGCCACTGCAGATCGGAATCGTAATGACTCTTCTGGGCGTCGGTGTGGTATCGATGCGGAACGCTCTGCCTGATGGGGCGGCCGCCCTGCTGCTGCTGGGTATCGTCATCCTGATGCCCGGCCTAGGGTTTATCATTTCTGCGGGGATCACCTGGGTTCTGGCCCGGCGTCTTGGCCTGATGCCGAACCAGGGCCCACAAAGCTAAGAAGATGCCCGCGCGGCGCGAGCAGTCGCAAGCGCACCGGGGAGCCGATCAGGAGAAAGCTACGACCTGGGAATACACAATCCCGAATATTGAAGTTGGCGCTGTATCGCGAACAGACGATCTGCCTATGGACCGCGACGCTTTTGCCGGCTTCTACGAACGGTCTGCCCCGGCTTTGCGTGCATATCTCGTGCGGGTCTCCCGGAACGCCGCTCTGGCCGACGACCTTCTGCAAGAAAGCTATTTGCGATTTCTGTGCGCAACATGGCCGGAGGGTGGCGAGGTCAACTACCGCCGCTACCTGTTCCGTATTGCCACCAATCTCCTGCGCGACCACTGGCGGCGACCGCAGACTACCAACCTCGAAGATGTCCCTCAGCAACTTCTGGCCGCGCACGATTTTTCGGAACAAATCGATTTGCAGGCCGCGCTCGATCCCGCGATGGCCAGCATGCGTCCGCGCGATCGGCAGATCTTATGGCTGGCCCATGCTGAAGGCTATTCTCATCGTGAAATCGCCGAAATCACAGGACTCCGCACAGCAAGCATTCGTCTGCTGCTGTTTCGCGCGCGTCGCAAAATAGCGCGTCTGCTGCGCGAGCAAATCGGCGCCGATCGGAGCGTCCTATGACCTTCCGCACATGCTCGTATACGAAAGATGTTCAAGATGCTCTGAAGAATGGCCATTGGCCCGCTGGCTGCTTGCCCGAACTGCGAGATCACGTTCGCCGATGCCATACCTGCAACGACCTCGTCCTGGTAACCCAGGCATTTCAACTGGCCCGGCAACATTCAGCGAGTGATGCAGATGTTCCTGCTGGTCTCCTCTGGTGGCGTGCGCAATTGCGCCGGCGCAGGGTCGCTGCGGAACAAGTCAGCGCTCCCATGACCATTGCCCAGATTTTCGCCTGGGCCATTAGTCTGGTTGCCGCCGTGGGCCTCGTTGTTTCTCAATATCATCACGGACTCCAGTGGGCTTCTTGGTGGCCTGAAATGCCGTCTCGGATCTTCAGCTTCTCGCAAATTGCGAACTTGAATTTCGACTGGAGCCGCGTCGTACTGATTCCTACTCTGGGGGCCCTGGCATTGGTCGCAGGCGTAGTCGTGTATCTCGTCTCGGAAAAGTCGTAGGCCCCATCAATCAATCACCACGTAGTTTGTCATCCTGAGGACCGCGCCTTTTGCGGTCCGAAGAGCCTGCCCTGAGGTGCAAGCCGAAGGGATCTGAGCGATCCGCGCGAAGCGTCGCGGTGTTTGCGACGCAATAATCGCGCGTTTGGATCGCTTCCTTTGATCCCCACGACGACCAAATCTCCCGCCAAAGTCCCGTTCCTCCGAATTCTGTGTCAAATTAGAAGTCCATGCCTTCGAACGCCGACGCCCAGGGGGGACGTGTTGCTTTCACGCATCCCGGATTCGTACTGTTTCAGGTCGCGCGATTTCTCATCGTTTCTGCGGTCGAAATGCAGGCTGTCGCGGTGGGGTGGCAGGTATACGAGATCACCAAGAGGCCGCTCGATCTTGGCTATGTCGGCCTTGCACAGTTTTTGCCGGCAATTCTTCTCTTCCCCATCTCGGGTCATGCCTCGGACCGGTTCGAGCGTCGTAACGTACTTTCTGCCTGCTATGGCGGATACGCGGTGTGCTTCGCACTGCTCTTACTGCTAACGCAGCGCGCGCCATCCATCAAATTGATTTATGTCGTGTTGGTGTTGATCGGGATAGTCCGCTCTTTCAACAGCACCGCCAGCCGCGCCATTCTTCCGCAGCTTGTTCCCCAGGAACACTTCCCGAATGCCGTCGCATGGAACGCCAGCATATTTCAGGCAGCCACGATTCTCGGTCCATCGTTCGGAGGGATTGTGTACGCGGCATTTAACGGACCGGAGGCCGTGTACGCGATCGCGATGGTCACTGCCATCGGTGCGACGATCTCGTCGTTCCGTATCCGTCCAGAGGTGAAGCCGCGCCCACGCGAGCCGATGTCGCTGAAAACCGTTTTTGCGGGCTTGCACTACATCTGGAATAAGAAGCTGATCCTCGGCGCGATCTCACTGGATCTGTTTGCGGTGCTCTTGGGCGGAGCCGTTGCGCTACTTCCCGTCTATGCTCGCGAGATCCTGCATACCGGGCCGTGGGGCCTGGGTCTTTTGCGGACTGCTCCCGGTGTGGGCGCCGCCGTGATGGCCGTAGTTCTGGCACACTGGCCCATGCGCGGGAAATCTGGACCGACCCTACTCTGGGCTGTTGCCGGGTTCGGAGTCTTCACCATCATCTTCGGCGTCTCACGTAGCCTTACTTTGTCCCTGATTTCGTTGTTCCTGCTCGGCGCGAGCGACATGATCAGCGTCATCATTCGCGCCACTCTCACTCAACTCGCCACGCCCGACGAAATGCGAGGCCGTGTCACCGCAGTCGACATGATCTTCATCGGCACATCGAACGAGTTCGGACAGTTTGAGTCGGGTGTAACGGCCCAATGGTTCGGAACAGTTCCAGCCGTGGTTCTAGGCGGTGTCGGAACGCTTGTGGTCATCGCGCTATGGGCCTGGTGGTTCCCCGAACTGCGTCACGCCGGACCCCTACACACGATCGCGACTGGCGTTGAGACCACCACGACGGCCGACCCCGCTTAGAAAAACGCCCGTAGCGCAACGATGCTCTTTCACAACCTTTGTCATTCCGACGAGTCGCGAAGCGACGACGGAGGAATCTGTTGTCCCTTCCTGTATTGCAGCCCCGACCATGCGTTTGCGTCTCTTCTCCTAAACTGCCACTACGCAAAAAAAACGGTCATAGCAACACCAGCAGCTTAATGCCGTAGAATGTCGCTTTCATTTCTGCTAACAAGGTCCCAGCTTGATCGAACGCTATTTCCGTCTCAACGAAAACCACACAACGATCCGCGCTGAGTTCCTCGGCGGGCTCACGACCTTCATCACCATGGCCTACATCGTCGTGGTGAACCCGCAAATCCTATCCAAAGCTGGAATGCCCGTCGAAGGCGTGGTCTTCGCAACCTGCATCTCCTCCGCAGCCGCCACACTCGTAATGGGACTTTACGCAAATTATCCCATCGCGCTTGCGCCGGGCATGTCGCTGAATGCGTATTTCACGTACTCAGTCTGTCTGGGGATGCACATTCCGTGGCGAACCGCCTTGGGAGTGATCTTCTTCTCCGGGGTCTTCTTTCTGATTCTGACCGTCACGCGCATCCGTGAACAGATCGTCAACGGCATCCCCGAATGCCTGAAGCATTCCACTGCTGCCGGGATCGGCATGTTCATCGCGTTCGTGGGATTACGAAATGCGAACCTAGTCGTCGCAAACCCGGCAACGTTCGTCAGCCTCGGCAGCTTCTCCAATCACGAAGCCCAACTAGCACTCATTGGACTGGCAATCATTCTGATCCTGATGACTCGGAAGATCACCGGAGCAATCCTGATCGGAGTGCTGGCTACGACTCTGATCGGCATCCTGCGCGGAATGTCGAGTTGGCCGTCTGCAATCTTTTCTCTCCCACATCCCTCGGCTACATCGTTGCAACTCGACCTGCGCGGAGCCCTTCACCTCGGCCTTCTCGACATCGTATTCATCTTCCTGTTCGTCGATCTCTTCGACAACGTCGGAACCCTAGTGGGCGTCTGCGAACAAGGCGGATTCGTAAAAGACGGCAAAATCCCGCGCGTCGGACGAGCCTTGATTTCTGACGCAGTGGGTACGATTTTCGGAGCACTCACCGGCACGTCTACAGTAACGAGCTACATCGAGAGCGCAGCGGGAGTAGCCGCAGGAGCAAGAACGGGACTAAGCAATATTTTTGTCGCTCTGTTGTTTCTGCTGGCAGCCTTCTTCGCCCCGCTCGCCGCCGCAATTCCAGCCTATGCCACCGCGCCCGCACTGATCATCGTGGGTGCGTTGATGACTGAGTCGATCGGAAGAGTACGCTGGCCGGACTTCACCGAAGCTATTCCAGCCTTCGTCACGTTGCTTGCGACACCGCTGACTTTCAGCATTGCAACCGGCCTAAGCCTAGGATTGATCTCCTACACACTCGTGAAAGTCGCTGCAGGAAAGCGCAAAGAAGTAAGCGCCGTAATCTGGATCCTTACTCTGCTCTTTATCTTGCGATACGCGTATCTGGCAGCTGAGTAGTTACGGGACGCCGACAGTAACAGTCGCAGTCGTGCGCCCATATTGATTGGTCGCGTACAGCGTGTAGGTGGTAGTCGACTTGGGATTCACTGTCACATTCGTATTTCGAACGGCTCCGGGACCAGGCGAAACGATCACATAGTCCGCGCCGCTGACCGTCCAATTCAAAATCACGGCCCCGTTAGAAGCCACATGCGCTGCGGAGGCCGTAAAACTGCTGATGACTGGCGCCGGTCCGGTCGGATAGTTCGATCCCGTATATATGGGATCCATCTTGACCACTTCAAACGCCGACGATGGGACACTCTTCAACGAGTCGAGATCCGATCCCCACCGGCTGTCGGACACGCCAGTAACAAAGAGAGCGCTGCCGTTGTCCGCCAGAATCAGCCCGTAGTGCTGCATCGCCTTCAAAATGACCTGCATCTGCGAAGAGAATCCCGCAATGTCATAACTCGATTTCAAACGCAACCGCATTCCCATTGGCGGCGCCGTTGGATCGCTGGTGTTGGCAGCATAGTGTGAGGCGGGAGGCGTAAACGCCGCACGCGTCTTGGGCAGTGTGAAACGAAAAGCGTGCTGAATTTTCCCGGAGGCAGCTTCGTCGTAGCGCACGAGGCCGGGAAAAACCGGCAAACCTGCGGCATCCGCCGACGTCCACGTATACGGCCGCTGCTCATCACTCAACAAGTCCCAGACGGCAGTCGAGTCGGCATTCCAACTGCCGTCAGAGTTCACCGACGAGCTGTAGAGTTCGTACAGAAAGCAATTACCGTTATCGAGCACCAGCACGTGGCGATCTCCGTCGCTCGACGATCCACCTTCGATCGGAGCGTTGGCAGGAACCGGCATTGGCCCCGGATCGCTCTCGTCTCCGTAGGCATTCAGATTGACACTGACCAGCGGCTGCTTGCCGTTCACCACCACATACGGGATGCCGTAGGTTGGATCATTCCCCCAGTCGGGATGCACATTCACCGAACCGACCCAATTTGTCATGATCGCATTCGAATTTGGATCGACCGGCGCTGAGGATATATCGGCATTCCACAAATTGGCACTGGTAAACGGAAGGAAGCCATTCAGGCTGGCGCCCTGTCCCGTAGACATCACATTGCAGGAGAGATTGCCCCCGCCCGTCCCGCTGTTGTTTCCCGAAGTTCCCGAGTTAGATCCCACGGATCCGCCCGAACCTATGATCGTTTTTGAGGATCCGCCGCAGCCCAGCAACGTCGCGAGCAAGAGAAGGGCAGCGCTGGAAAATAGAGGCCTCTTCGCGGAATAGGAGCAATACATACCTCCATTGTCGCGAAGCCCTCGATCCAGCTAAAGCTGTCGTTAGGACATGTCCTGATTCGGAAGGCCCTTGCAGGTCGACGGCGCGCTACTTACCCTTGAGTACGGTCTTTGACGCGCCCATGTTGTCGTATTTGTCGTAGACGCGCACGACCACCACATGTTCTGACGCCGCATCCTTCGCTGCTTCGAGAGCAACCTTGAAATCGTAATTCTCACTCAAGGAATCCGAAAGCTTTCCAACAGGCTCGACGTATTTCCAGTCGCCCGCGTCGACCGAGTACTCGGCGCGCTTGATGGCTGAGAAACCGTCATCCGCACGAAAGCGCACATGAATCTGCGTTCCATCCAACGAGGCCGATAGATTTTCAATCCTCGGTGGTGTCGTGTCGACTTCGAACCGTCGGCTCTCCCGCGACGTCGTTAGCGCGTCTCCTGGTGAGTGCGATGGTGCATCGGACGCAACAACCTTGATGGTGTATCCGCCATCCGGAAGCAGGCTGGCGTCGAATGAATACGCCTTGTCACTGACGTCGTCTTTCAAAAGGAGCCAGCGAGTCTCACCGTCCCCGCGGTAGTAGACGGAATAGACAAGTTGATCATCGTTGTCGTCGTGCGCATTCCACTTCACGCCAACGGCATCCCGGTCATGTGTGCTCGGCACGGGCGATTCGAAATGGGCTCCCGAAGAACCGCTCACATCCGTTCCCAGATTTAGTCCGGATGATTTTGCGATCGGCTGATATCGCACGCCTATCTGCACCGAGACGTCTTCGATCTCCGGCGCAACATTACGCGAAAGATAATTCAACGTGACCGAATCGACGGAAGGCTTCGTGTTTCCGGAGTGCAGCACCGCCTTCCATTGCGCATAACGCGCCGCCGGTACTCCCATTTCCGCTCCCTTGCTCAGGTCAACCGGTTTCCACGAACTCCAATTGCGGTCCGGATTATCCACGTTACCGCTGCGCGCCAGCAGATCGACATTTCCCGTCCCGCGGAATTCTGCGCGGCCCCATCGGGAAAAAATCTTCGCGTCAAATACGTCGCTCTCGTAGGAGCCTTCCTTTTCCGGTCCTGGGCCGAGCACAAACACTTTTCCCAGGTTGCTAGTCGCCGCGTACAAGGCGCCGCCGGGCGCTTTGGCAAAGCCTGTTACCTGCGATGCCGGAGACTTCAGCAGATCCGAAAACTGATCCGGACCTTCAACCAGGAAGATATGTCCGCGGTTTCCAGTCCCCGCCAGCAGCTTTCCTTCAGAATCAAACGCGAGCGCATACACCATGTCTTCGTGCGACGACCAGACACGCGTGGGCGAGCCATCCGAGGCGATCCGATACACATCCGATCCGCCATTCAAGCCTCCGCCAGGAGTTGGAAAGTTCGCAATCGGCACAGCTGCCGGCGCGGATGGCGTCGAAGGACCTCCGGTTCCCGGAACAGCAGGAGCCTGACTCGGTTGGATACTCATGAGCATGGAAGTGGCCGATGCGATTCCGGAGCCTGCCCGCTTCTCTCCCACTCCCGCCGCGTAGATATTCCCATCGCGATCGAGCGCAAGCGCAGTAATTTCCTTTTTTGATGCGCTGTACAAAACAAATCCCTCGCCGGCCGGAGAAATGCGATACACAAGACCGCTGCCATCGGTACCAGCGATTAAGTTTCCTTGGCCATCAACAGCAAGGGCCCGGATGTGAGTTTCATCGCTCTTGAAGAAGACCGAATGCTCGCCTTTGGGAGTGACCTTATAAATTTCTCCGTGGTCTCCCGTCGCAATATAAAGATTCCCCGATTTGTCGAGTGCAAGATCCCAGATGTATTTCGTGCCGGGAGCAAAATACTCAGAAGAACTCCACAACGGATCGACCGACGGCTTCGCATCTTTCGAGTTATCGGCGGATTTTTCGACCCTTTTCTCTCCACCTTTCTCGGCTGTGTGCTCGATCTTGTACACCTTGCCATCAGGCGCGGTCGCAGCGTAGATGACTCCATTCGGTCCAACCCTTAGTGCCTGCACCTGCAATTCCTGCGGCTGGAAAATGATGCTCGACTTACCATCCGGCGTGATGCGGTATACGCGCGCTGGTGAACCGGTAGCGGCATAGACGTTGCCTGCATCATCGGCAGCAATGGCCCAAATGTAGGTCGAAGGTGTCGCATACAGCAACTTGAATGAAGGCGCAAGTTCCAGCCCGCCTGTATTGCGAATGGCAACTCCGGCAGCCGTTCCCTTCTCCAGATCGTCAAATTTGGACTGTTCCCACGAGCGGGTGCCCTGTGCGAAGGCGAATGAACTGGTAATTACAGTCAGCAGGAAAACATGGACACAAGAACGCTGGATCCTAGGCAATCGCATACCTCAAACTTTGGGGTGGAAAACTTCAGATTATCACGATTGACGCGGGTCTTCGCCATCTAAGCCGCTTCAGCCTCGCTCCCTCGAAGGAAACTTGTGTCTCGTTTTCGCCGACCAGATAATCGGCCCATGCGCACACCGCTGATTGGTATGGGTGTCGCCGCCGTTCTCGTATGCGGCTGGGTGGCTATCCTTCGCTACCCGCCCTCCCCAGCGCTTCACGATCATCTATTGGTTGTTCATTGCGTTCTGGATCATCATGGTGGCCGGACCGTTGTTCCTCCGCAAGCGACATCGGGAAACGTGGGAATATGCCTCGGCGCAAATCCTATCGTGCTCCAGACAGTACAACGGAGATGGTCGGCAGGACTACATTTGTTCCTATCTCCACGAGGTCGATGGCGCTCGCCAAGGCGGATCGTTCATCATCTGGAACGCAAATGCTAGCTTGGACCAGCTTAAGGCCGGTCTCGAGCGCAGGACATGGATACCAGATACAACCCCGAGGATTGCACCGAATCCATGATCGACGCGAATTCCATCAACGGGTGGAGAGTGCAGTAAGCCGAACGGTCCTTCACGCCGCCGCGAACCGCACGATTCCCGTGGTATCGTAGATTTTCATGCATTCCGCTCGTCAACATTTGCTCACGACCTTGGCGCACAGGTCCTTCCGTCTCGGAGAATTCAAGCTTTCTTCCGGTGGAACGAGCGACTACTACATCGACTGCCGCGCTACGACGCTCGATTCTAAAGGCTCGCGTCTTACGGGAGAGGTTTTCCTGGAGGAAATCCGCCAGCGCGGCTGGAAAGCACAGGGAATCGGCGGCTTGACGATGGGCGCTGATCCCATCGTTGTAGCCGTTTCCGTGCTGAGCGGAGACCTGAGCGGATTCCTCGTACGCAAAGCCGAGAAACAACACGGCACCGGACAGCGGATCGAGGGATTCCGCGAAAAGGGCGCGCGAGTCGTGATCGTGGATGACGTGTGCACGACCGGTGCTTCCACAGTCCAGGCCATCGAAGCTGCCCGGGAATTCGGGTTCGATATCGTCGGCGTGATGTGCCTCGTCGAGCGCGAAGAGGCGAATGGACGCCCCAGCGTGGAGAAAGCCTCTGCTCCGGCGCCATTTGTTTCGATCTTTACCGCCACCGACGTTCGCAAAGAACACATCCTGCAGAACGACGAGACCCAGCCAAATGTCTTCGCCGTGGCTGCAACCTGTGAGCTTTGTGGAAGGCCGGCGGTAACCACCAATCCCAGAACGCGCTGCGAGGCACATAAAGCTTGAGGGCATTTAATCAATTGATCATTTAGTCATTTAATCAATAAAAACTACATTACCCGATCGAGTTTTTTCATTGGTTAAATGACTAAATGACTAAATGATTAAATTCTATGATTCAAACGTTGGAATGGACTGACAAAGGCGTTCGCTTCATCGACCAGACGAAGCTTCCCACCGAAGAAGTGTATGTAACCTGCAAAACACACGAGCAGGTCGCGGACGTAATCCGCAATATGGTCGTCCGAGGAGCCCCAGCGATCGGCGTAGCCGCCGGCATGGGCATCGCTCTCGGCGTCAACAACTCCAAGGCCGAATCTACCGGCGACCTCAAACGCGACTTCGACGCCATTTGCGATCTCATCGGCAAAACGCGCCCCACTGCCGTCAATTTGTTCTGGGCAATCCGGCGCATGCAGGACAAATTTGAGCGCATCCGCATTCGTCCGATTCCACAAATCAAGCGCGAGTTGATCGAAGAGGCACAGCGCATGCACGCCGAAGACATCGCCGCCAATCAGGCAATGGGCCGTCACGGCGCAACTCTCATGCCCAACTCCGGCGGCGTGCTCACTCACTGTAACGCGGGCGCACTCGCGACCGCAGGATATGGCACAGCTCTCGGAGTAATTCGCGCAGCGGTCGCGCAAGGTAAGAAGATTCACGTCTACGCCGATGAGACCCGGCCCTTCCTTCAGGGCTCACGTCTCACCGCATGGGAGTTGATGAAAGATGGGATTCCGACGACTGTCATCTCGGACAACATGGCTGGATCGATGATGCGGCAGGGCAAGATCGGTGCCATTGTCGTAGGAGCCGACCGGATTGCAGCCAACGGCGATGTCGCCAACAAGATTGGCACATATTCCGTTGCGATTCTCGCCAAAGAGCACGGGATCCCTTTCTACGTCGCTGCACCGATCTCCACTGTCGATCTCGAATGCTCCGATGGCAGCAAGATTCCCATCGAACAGCGCGATGGAAAAGAAGTGACGCACATCGCCGGCAAGCAGATGGTACCGGACGGAGTAGAAGTGGAAAATCCTGCCTTCGACGTAACGCCGTCGAAGTACGTGGCCGCGATCATCACCGAAAAAGGAGTCGCGCGCACGCCGTATGAAGAGTCCCTGCGAAGACTCGCCGGGCAGGAAGCAGAAGTACAGCAGAAGTAATTGAAGGCGTGGAAGAGCGGCCCTTTCAGGGCCGCGTTAAGCCATTGCCTGATGCCCTTTAGGGCTGGTGGTCGTCCTCACTAGGCTCAATCCTGACCGCTCACTCCGAACGACTGGTTCGTGAGAAACGTGCTTCGTTGTGGTAGCTCTCAGGCCCGTTTCACACCATCGTAAGAACATGTAAGACCCACGTCTCTCGTGCCTTAACGCCGCTACTTTTTTCCTCAATCCGGGTTGAAAGTACCGTCAGTAATTGCGTGTACACTGAGCCAGAGTTGCCAATCTGCACCCGAAAGTTATCAGGGGGATGTTATGTCTTTGCGCAATCGCATTTTTCTCTTTTTTTCTCTTTCTGCTTTAGCCGTATTGGCCGCTTGCGGAGGCAGTAGCGGCAAACCCATCATTCCTACTCCCCCTCCATCAGGAGGCTTTACCAACTCCAGCCTGAACGGCACTTACACTTTTTCGATCTCGGGCGCCAACGGTAACGGTCTTTTCGCTATGGCCGGATCATTCGTCGCCTGCGGATGCAGCCAGGGATCTATCACCTCGGGAACTATTGACATCGTCGATCCGACAGGTGCGCAGCCTCAAATACCTTTGCTTACTAGCAGCGTGTATTCAATAAGTGCAGACGGTCGCGGCACCGCGCAGCTCTTTTTCAATACAGCTGCTATTTTGAATTATGAGATGGATGTGGACTTCGTTCTTACCTCCAGCTCACATGGATTGATCATCCGTTACGACCAGAACGGGACTGGCAGCGGAACCATCGACCTGCAAGACCCGTCGCTTTCTCAGTCGCAATTGGCGAGTCAGTTCTATGCCTTCTCCGTTTCGGGCGGGGATTTCAGCAATCGTTCCTTGGCGAGTGTTGGCGAGTTTCAACTCGACTCCACGGGGGCCATCACAGCGGGGACTGGCTTCGCCGATTTCAACTACAACGCCGTACCGTATTCCGAAACAGCACTGACGGGTTCACTGGTCGTTGGATCGGGTATCACTCCTGGCACGGCAACTTTGAATGCACCGACGTTTTCGGCCAGTCCGCTCGTGTTTGACGTCTACGCAGTTGACTCAACACACCTGAAATTGATTGAGTCCGACGGGATCTCGATCCTGGTCGGTGACGCTCTCATCTCACCCACGAATGCGTTCCCTTCCGGCAATCTTGCCTTCAACATGGCGGGCCCGGACACCGGCGGCAATCTCATGGTCATGGGCGGCATCATGGCATCTAATATTTCAACCGGGGCCTCGACCGGAATAATTTCTAGCGGCTTCGAAGACGTGAATGATAACGGTCTGGTCGACAATGGCACCAACACCGTCAACAACTTCAGCGGAACGCTCACTGAATCCCCAAGCGGAAGCGGTCGCTGGGTAGTGACGCTGGCGAACTTCATAGGTGGAGCGACTTTCGTCGCCTATCCGTTTAACGGCGGCCTTGTGATGCTCGAGGCGGATACTGGTCTTAACGCGGGTGTATCCGGAGGATCAGCGCTAGTTCAGCAATCCGGTCTCACGGACTTGGCAGCTTCGGGTTACGGACTCAACGTGTCGGGTGCAGATCTCAATGTTGTGCCCGCCACCGAAGCGGATGAGATTGCAGAATTCAAAGCCAGCAGCGGCAACCTGACTGGCACCATCGATATCAATGACGGTGGTTCCCTGGCTACTGTTGGCCTTACTGGCACCTACGGAGCTTCGCCAGTAGGAAGCTTCACGGGAACTGGTGCCGCCACGCTCCAGGCCGGATTCGCGGGGATGTTCTATTACCTCGTCGATGATTCCACGGCACTATTCATCTCCACTGACTCAACTTTGCCTGGGTTGGGATCAATGCAGGTTCAAACCACGCCAAGCAGCGCGGCAGCCAAGTCGGTACAAACCCCGCGCCTCATCCCGATGCCTCACCTTGTTTCACATCAGAAATCGGCGATGAACCCGCATAGAAAAACCACGCTGGTTACTAGGAAAATCACCGTGAGCAAGAGATAACTCGGAGAACTGCCTCTCGACGCGGCTTGCAGACCCCTGCGAGCCGCGTTTTCTATTGCGATTTTCAAGAGAGCTATCTTCCAGAGTTGTCACCCAAGCTTCATTTGTGCAAAGACACGGCTTTGGCCCACGAGAGAGTCCGCCCTGTGCTAGGTCCGGCTCATCGACAAGTCGCTCTTGCTTGTGACAGGCCTCGAACCCCAATCCTTCATCCAGACCACAACCCGATATCCGAATAGCATTCCCAACACCGCCGCGTACTCCAGCGGCTTCTTCAAATCAGCCTTCACCAGCCAGATGTAGTGAATCACTCCTGCCGACGCGCTGAAATAGATAAGCCGATGCAGAGCCTGCCAACGTTTCCCTAATTTCCGGATCGCCCACTTTGTCGATGTCAGCGCCAGCGGAATCATCAACGCGAATGCCGTCATGCCGGCCGTAATGAATTTCCGCTTCGCGATGTCGTGCAGCATTTCGTGCCCGTCAAAGAACTTGTCAAGCCAGACATAAGTCGTCAGGTGTAGGCAGCCATAGAAAAACGCGAACAGTCCAAGCATCCGTCGATAGCTGACGAGCCAGTACTGCCGCGTGAGCCTGCGCAGCGGCGTGATCGCCAACGTGGTCAGCAGAAAGATCAACGTCCAGTCCCCAGTAGAGTGCGTGATGAACTCAATCGGGTTGGCGCCGAGCTCTGAATGGAGACCCAGCCATACAAGTCGAATGAGGGGAATCAGTGCAAAAACGAAAACGGCGGGTTTGAAATAACGAGTCATCGACTCAAGACTGTAGGCAGAACTCAATCTCTGTCACGAACTTAGTTAACGTTTTCATTCCGACGCAAAAGACTGGCGCTTCGGAACGACAAGAGCTGAGAAGCGCCCAACCGAGGAATCCACTGCTTTTAAAACTGCTTCCTCAAATCCATCCCGCTGTACATGCTTGCAACCTGATCGCCGTATCCATTGAACATCAGCGTGGGGCGTTTCAAGAATTCACCCAGCCTGCGTTCCCTGGCCTGGCTCCAGCGTGGATGGTCCACATTCGGATTCACATTGGCGTAGAACCCGTATTCTTGTGGAGCGGATAAATTCCAGCTATTCATCGGCTGCTTGTCGGTAAAGCGGATGCGCACGATTGCCTTAACGCTCTTGAATCCATACTTCCATGGCACCACAAGGCGCAAAGGCGCACCATCTTGATTGGGAAGCTCTTCCCCGTACATCCCAAAGCAGAGCAGCGTCAGCGGGTTCATCGCTTCGTCCATACGCAAGCCTTCGACATAGGGCCACTCCAATACCCTCCGCTGCTGACCGGGCATCTGCCTGATATCCAAAAGCGTCGTGAACTCCACATACTTCGCTTTGCTCGTCGGATTCACCCGCTTGATCAATTCGCTCAATGAAAAGCCCACCCAGGGAACAACAATCGACCAGCCTTCCACGCAGCGATGCCGATAAATGCGTTCCTCAGGCGCCGCCATCTTGATGATCGTGTCTACATCAAGCTCCTGCTTCTTATCGACCGCGCCATCAATCTTCACGTTCCACGGACGCGTCTTGAAATTCTCTGCCAGCTCTGCAGGCTCATCTTTCTCCGTAGAGAATTCGTAATAATTGTTGTAGTGCGTAACATCCTTGTACGGAGTAATCGTCTCGGTCGTGCTGAAGGGACTCTTCTTGATGCCGTCGATCTTGTTCCCCGCCGAGGCGGTGGTAGAAGGCGAAATGACTTCTCGAGCTCCAAGCCCGACCGCCGCTGCAGCGCCTGCTACGCCCAAACCCGCCAGGAACTTCCGGCGGTTCAGATAAAGGCTTTTGGACGTTATCTCGGAAGAACGAATATCGGCAGCCTTCTTAATCAGCATACGAACCCCTATTGGACCTGCGCGCCCACAGCAGATCGGCGCGACTGCTCTTTACTTATTCTCTTACCAATAGGACGCTCCCCAGCCAAAAAAGTTTCGCGGTAACGCATCGGGCAGGTTTTTGACTGGGGCCTGGGTTGGAGAGCTGAGAATTGAATGCTAGGAAAGGACTTCCCGCACCTTGCGGGTGAGATTTTGCAGCGTGAACGGCTTTTGCAGGAATGCCGTTCCACTCTCGATCGAACCATTGCTGATGATCGCGTCTTCCGTGTAGCCCGAAAGATAAAGAACCCTGGTCTCCGGCCGTTCCGCGGTGAGTTGCTTCACCATCTCGCGGCCGCCCATCCCCGGCATGACCACGTCAGTAATTGCGAGATCGATCTTGCCCTTGTGGCGGGCTGCCGCCGCCATTCCAGCTTCACCGTTCTCACCCTCGATCACGTTGTATCCTTTGGCAGACAACGTGTCACGCACAAGCTGACGAACTGATTCTTCGTCTTCCACCAGCAGAATAGTTTCGCTTCCGCCGCAAGCCGTGTCCGGAGCAGCAGCAGCGTGCGTCTCCGCTTTCCCCTCCGTAAGAGGCAGGTAGATATGGAACGTAGTTCCACGGCCAACTTCGCTCTGCACCATCACATAGCCATTGGTCTGCTTCACAATGCCATATACGGTGGAAAGACCCAGTCCGGTTCCTTTTCCCTTCTCTTTGGTCGTGAAAAATGGCTCGAAGATTCGCGACTGCGTCTCGCGATCCATCCCCATTCCGGTATCGCGCACTGAGAGCAAAACATACTCGCCCGCACGAATAAACTGCGGCCCGCCACGGTGATATTCATCCACCGTCACCGTCTGGGTCTGGATCGTCAGTCTGCCTCCATCCGGCATCGCATCTTTGGCGTTCACCACCAGATTCATGATGACCTGTTCAAGCTGTCCGGCATCGGCACGAGTGTGTACCGATTGGGAAGCGAGCATCGTAATCAGTTCCACATTTTCGCCAATGAGTGGCCGCAGCAGCCGCTCCATGTCCTGCACAATGGCGTTCACATCAACGACCTTCAACTCGAGCAACTGCTTGCGGCTGAAGGCCAACAGCTGACGCGTAAGAGTGGTCGCCCGGTCGGCGGCCAACTGGATCGCTCTGCCCTTCTCGTGAAGTGGATGATTCCCATCGAGTTCCGACAGGATGACCTCGGCGTAGCCGCTGATCACCATCAGAAGATTGTTGAAGTCATGCGCCACTCCACCAGCCAGCCGTCCCACAGCTTCCATCTTCTGTGCTTGGCGGAACTGGTCTTCGAGCGCCCGGCGGTCCGTAATATCTTCTGCGATCGCTTCCAGAACATCGGCTGGTTCATCCGCGCTGCTCACAGCGCGTCCGCTGATACGAACCGTAATTACCCGTCCGTCCTTGCGCTTCCATTTCACTTCGATTCCATCGAGCCGGCCGGTTTTGCGGAATTCGTCAATTAGGCGTGCATGCTCCGCTGGCTGGGCGAAAATGTCGTTCTCCGGATCAAGCAACAGCACTTCGTCGATGCTCGGGTATCCCAGCATCGTGATCAATGCCGGGTTCACGTCCAGGAATCTCCCTTCCAGGCTCGAACGATAAATGCCGTACACCGAACTCTGCACCAGGGATCGATAGCGCGCTTCCGACCGTCGAAGCGCTTGCTCGTTCCTCTTAATCTCAACCGCGCTGGCCAGTTGCCGCGCTACAAACGTGAGGATTTCCTTGTCCCTTTCCGCATAACGAATGTTCTTCGAATAGGTCTGTACTACCAGCGCGCCGAACGTATGGTTGTTCACTTTGAGCGGGACGCCCATCCAGTCGAGCGAACGTGACCCGTTGCGCGCCACATCGCCGCGGTCCTCCATTGCCTGCAACACTTCTGGCGTTGCCAGCAGAGGCTCTCCGGTGCGGATCAGGTAATCTGTCAGTCCTCTCCCCAACTTCTTCGGCGAAGGCGCGGAGTCCTGTTCGTCCACGAAATACGGGAAACTCAGCATTTCGTTCGCAGGATCGTAGAGTGCAATGTAGAAATTTCGAGCGTGCATCAATTCGTCGACAATACCGTGCACTGCCGCAAAAAATTGCTGCAGGTCATGCGCGCTGCTGCTCTTCTCCGCCACACGGTACAACGCTGAACTAAGCGTCTCCACGCGCTTGCGGTCGGAGATGTCGTGATATCCCGCATAAAATCCATTTGGCTTTCCGTCGCTCAGGAGGGGGCCACAGGAAATCGACACGTCCAATAAACCGCCGTCTTTTTTGCGGCGCTTCGTCTCCAGCTTGATCCGTTCGCCGTTTTGAAGGTTTTCCGAGACCCACTGCGATTCCGCCAGCCGCTCCGCTGGCACAACGAGGTTCTCTAAAGGCTGGCCGACAATCTCCGACGCGCTGTAGCCGAACATCTGGCTGAATTTCTCATTCGCCCAAAGCACAATGTGCCGGCCATCCGCGATGCTCAGCCCGTCGGGATACGCCTGGAACATCTGTTCGAAAAACTGCAAGCGCACCGCGGATACATGTGAAGTCTCGGATTCGCCTAAGGGACTTATCGGGCAGGAATGGACCGAGCACTTTCCGTTGCTTGGTTCAGGGGATTGCTGCGCGTCTGGATGAGGTGAGGCTCCGCTGTCCACGGCCTTTTTTCGCCTTGCCGCGTGACCGAAATCCGAGCCGCCCGGTTGGGTGACACTTTCCCCCATCCGCGAATTCCCCCTCCGAAGACGCAGTTCCTCAAACATCGTAAGAGGCTGGTCACCAGTGCAAAAGTTACGGGGGTAATCCACGGCATCCCATTCTTGAACGCAGTTCAAATTATTCCCTTGAGGGCTCCTTGCATTACTTTCGTTAGCTTTTCATGCGCAATGGATTCATGGCCTCTCCCATCCGCATGGGACAATTGCGGAATCTCACGCACGTTGCAACAGTTGAAGAAAACCTCAAGCGAGTGTGGCCCAAGTGCGGAGGAAATACTTGTCGCGAGGAAAAATGAAATGCGCAGGGCAAGATTTGCGTTTGGACTCGGTGTTGCCGTTCTTCTATTTTTGTCAGTCTGTTCCGCTGAAGCGCCGGGCGTCACCGACACCAGCATCCTGATCGGCTCCTGCTCGGCCCTCGATGGCCCAGCTCACTTTCTTGGCCGACAGACCGTGCTCGGCGCCTCAGCCTACCTCCACATGATCAACGACGCGGGCGGCGTGTATGGCCGCAAGATCCAGCTCGAAGCTTTCGACGATGGCTACGATCCCGAGAAGGCCCCCGCCTGCTTCAAACGGATGACAAAGGAAGGTGTCTTCGCTCTCGGTTTCTTTGTGGGCACACCTACCGCGAAGGTCTATGTTCCCCTTGCTCAGGAAGAAAAGCTTCCGGTCGTCGGACTCTTTACCGGCGCGCAGTTGCTCTATGAGCCGCTGAAGCACGAAATCATCAACGTCCGCGCGTCCTACTACGACGAGACCCGCGAGCAGGTCGACAAACTCTGGGAGGCGAATGTCCGCAAGATCGCCGTCCTCTACCAGGACGATCCCTTCGGCAAAGCTGTACTCGATGGAGTCAAGCTAGCCCTGCAGAAACACGCCGCAACGCCCGCGGCTCTCGGGACCTTCTCCCGCAACAGCATCGACGTCCAGGCGGGCTTGAAGCAGGTCATGGCTGCACGTCCGGAGGCTGTGATCATTGCCGGTCCGTATGCGCCATCTGCGGCCATCGTGAAGCAGGCGCACATGGATGGCTGGCGTCCGCAATTTCTCACAGTGTCATTCGTTGGAACAGAGGAATTCATCAAGGAAGCCGGCGCAGACGCGGACGGCACGATCATCACCCAGGTCATGCCTCCCTACGATCGCACCGAGTACACGACCGTGGCTCTCTACCGCCAGAGCCTGAACAAGTACTCACCCGGCGAAGCGCCAACGTTCGTCAGCCTCGAGGGCTTTGTCGATGCCATGGTTCTGGTGGAAGGATTGAAGCGCGCCGGCAAAGACTTAACTCGCGAAAAGTTTATCGCGGGAATCGAATCCATTCACGAAATGAACGCGGGTCTGGGTCCCAAGCTGAATTTGAACTTCAGCTCGTCAGACCACAAAGGATTCGACCACGTATATCCGACCATCGTGAAGAGCGGTCAAGCCGTCTTGCTAACCGACTGGTCCGGAGTGGGAAAGTAAACCAAGATTGAAGCCGGTTCTCTTCGCGTCCTCAGCGGCATTTCTCAGCGACCTCTGCGGTTAAAGGTTTGGTAAAGCAGCGCCGCACAAGTACCGTTTCTGATAACCCGGATCCTTCAGAAAAGTTGTTGTCGCATCGTTTTTTCGCTGCAAACGTAATCCCTTCAGATTTCTTCACGTTTCTTCAGACGCCTTCAGCTCGCACATGCATCTTGCCCCATACCGCACGCATCCAAGAATTAACCGAGTAGTTAATTAGTAAAGTTTCGTAAACGGGTCAGGAGGTGACCTTATGAAGAACAGAATTAATTTCAAGACCTTGGCGGGTTCTCTGCTTGCGATAGGGCTTCTGAGCGCCACGCTCATGGCCGACACTGGAGCGGCGTCCCACTACGACGGCCAGGTACAAACCGCGGTGACTCACAAACTGGCGTCCAAAAGTCAGTACGAAAATGTCACGGCAAGCGTCGAGGACGGCATCGTGACGCTCACCGGCACTGTGGACCTTTACCAGCGCAAGCTGGACGCCGCCAAACTGGCGAAGAAGATTCCAAACGCCCAAGGCGTGCGTAACCTGATTACGGTTGCCGGTCGCAACGTGCCGGATGCGCAACTCGAGCAGAAGCTGGCGACCAAGCTGACCTATGTCCGTTCGGGCTATGACAGCACGTTCGACTATTTCGCGCTCGGTGTGAAAGACGGCGTGGTCACGGTCGCCGGTCAGGATCGCACCGGCGTTGGCAAGGACGAAGCTCTGGCTGAAATCGCTAACATGCCCGGCGTCAAGGATGTGATCGATCAGGTGACGATTGCGCCTGTGTCGAACTTTGATGACGGCTTGCGACTGCGCGCAGCCCGGGCGATCTATCGCGATCCCGTGCTTTCCAAGTACGCGATCGATCCCGCCCGTCCGATCCGTATCATCATCGCGAACGGCCACGTCACGCTCTACGGCGTAGTCAACAACGCGATGGACAAGCAAGTCGCCGGAATCCGCGCCGGCCAGATCTTCGGCGCCTTCACGGTAGACAACAAGCTGGAAGTAGCGAAGAGCTAATCGCTAGCGGGTGTGAGTTGTCTGTGTCTGAGTAGGGCGGGGGGCCCGCCAACCGAGCAAATCGAGGCTGCAGTTGATGTCAGGGGCGGACGCCCAGTCCGCCCCGAGTCATCTTGTCCATCCTGACTTTCCTCTACGGAGTCAAGACACCGTCGTCTACCGCATCTCCCCAACAACAGCCGAGACTAAATGGACCATCTGAGACGTATGCGCAATTATTCGTCTCAGTGTGCCGCCGCTTCGTGCAATTTCACTCGGAGGTCATGCGTATGACACGCGTATTGCAATTGATGGCGCTCATGGCCGCTCTGGTATTGCCCGCCCTGTGCCAGAACGGCCGGCTTTCCCCGGACGACCAGCACGAATTTGATAAAGCTTATTCAAAATGGCAGAACGATAGCCGCAAGAACGATCGCGATGACATAGACAAAGATCTTCGCAGGATGCAGGACATCATGGCGCGGAATAATATTCCACCCGACGTTCCTTATGACCGGATCGCCAGCAGCGGATACATGCAGGAAAACCGCTACAACGATGCATATCAGCAGAATGCCCCGTATGGGTCCAACCAGGCCCGGCTCTCTCCGGAGGACCAGCGCGAGTTCGATAGCGTCTATAACAAGTGGATGAACGACCGCCGCAAAAACGATCGTGATGACCTCGACAAAGACGTCCGCAGAATGCAAGACATCATGGCGCGCAACAATATCCCGCCCGACGTTCCCTTTGATCAGATCGCGAGCACCGGATATTCGCAGCAGGAACGATACCAGGGCGGTTATCAGGGCTACGCCCAGAGCAGGCTATCGTCCGACGATCAGCATGAGTTTGATAAGACGTACGAAAAGTGGGAAAAGGACTCCCGCAAGCACGACCACGACGATGTTCGCCGGGACGAGCGCAAGATGCAGGACATCATGGCCCGTTACAACATCCCGCGCGACGTACCCTACGATCAGATCGCCTCGCCCGATTACAGGCACTGATTCATCCGCAACAAGGCGCGGAGCAGTCCGCGCCTTTCATCTTATTGGCAAGAAACGACTGGGATGCCGATCAAGAGGGGTGTGAGGGTGCTTTTGAAAGGGCTCGGCTTCAGCCGAGCCGTTGAACCATACAAATACTCCGGGCTTTAGCCCTGCGGAACTCTGCACCTTTTCACTCCTGTTCAGCAGAAACGCTCTGACATTCGAATCAACAGGGCGTGAGAATGCTTTAAAAGGTCTCGGCTTCCAGCCGAGCCGTTGAGTGCAGCAAAGAACGTGGGCTTTAGCCCACCTTGTTCGTATTTCGCAACAGCAAAACGAATTCACCTGACCGAAACAACCGCTGTGATATCCATCCGCGGAGGACTTCGCATGCACGACCGCTGCTGGTGGTTTCTTCCGCTCGCCTTTCTCGTCGCCTCAATCGCAAATGCAGCCCAGCCCGAGATTAAGTCGCAGGAAGTATTCGCGCCCTATTGGACCTCGGAACCCGGCTGGGACACAGAGTTGCAACTGAAGAACAATTTGGCCGCCGGGTCACTCACGGTTACTCCGGTGCTTCGGCTCTCATCCTCGCAGGAGATTGTCCTGGACCCTGTGTCCATTGATGCGAACGATACTACCCACGTTTGGGTGAATCTAGGTTTGCTCAAGCAATCCCCAGACCGCCTCGGACAACCAGGCTCGTACGGTTCGGTCGTATTTCGATTCGCCGCAGCCAATGCGCGGAATCTATATGCGGTTTCTATCCCGCAACTGCATGGCACGTCAATTGAGTTTCTGAGCGAAGCTCAGCCTGTACCGGACTTCGCGCTTCTGCCGCGCGCCGCTGGCTCAGGTAGCCAGGAAGGTATTTGGACGCAGCCGGGCGCACACGAAAACGATCTGCTGATCGTGTCCGACAGCTCAGAAAAACCTTTGACGGCGAAACTCTGGCTTTCCGATGCAGCCGGCAAACGGTGGAGCGAGAATCTGAACCTGGCCGCGCACCAAACGCGACGGATCGATTTTCGCGAGTTGTTGCTCGCGTCGCATCTCAGTGGAAGCTATGGAGGAATAGGAATCGAGGTTCCCGCTTATGCTGGTGCGCTCCATGCTATTCACATCGTCTATGACGAGCAGACACAGACCGCGCGCTTGCTCAAAATGGTCTCACGCGATCCGGCGGCCACTCTCGCGGAAAGAATTCCTCGACGCGACCACCGCCCGTGGACTGCTTGGGCCACGATGGTGCCGCTACAGAATCCTGACGCCATCCTCGGCTTGCCGCCGGGAACCAAACTGCAGCCCACAGTTTTCGTACGGAACGTCACCGCAAAGCCAATTGCCGTCAGCCTGGCCCTAACATGGCACGGAGAAGCGGAAGGCTCTGACGGCTCGGCTAAATTCGGAGATGTGCAACTGGCCGCCTACGAAACGCGTCAGATCCCGGCTCCCTCCGGCCAGAAGTCCGGAATACCGGAAACGGCAGCATGGGCGACAATCAATCTGAGCAGTCCGAGTTCTCCGGATGACGTCGTGGCATTTGCATCGAGTCACGATGAAACGGGGCGTTACGGCACGGATGTGGCTTTCACCGATGCGATCGGGAGTCATTTCGTCGGAGGAGAATGGCGCGCCGACGCTACACACGATGCGATGATGGCGGTGATCAACACGGGCGCCGTTGTCAGCAAGGCGCGGGTAACGCTGCGTTACGATAAGGGCGAGAAGAAGTACGAAATGGAGCGCGCACTTCAGTCCGGGGAGCAGATGTGGATCCGGTTGGGAGACCTGATCCAGCGGCGCGTTCCCGACACGAACGGCAATGCTCTACCTCCTAATATGGAGCATGCAAGTTTCGAGGTGGAAGACCTCAATCGCCATTCGGGGAGTCTTCTCGTCAGCACCGCCTCCGTCGACAATTCATGGGGAAGACACCTCCGCCATGAGACTGCGGAATGCTGCGGTATCAACGTCCCCGCTCGGTTCTCGCCATCCTTCTTCGACGTTCCTCCCGACGATCTCTGGAATCCCTTCCTGACGGTGGCCAATGACGCCTGCACGGGCGGTCAGGACGAGATCGACATGCTGAATTTCTGGACGACGAATCCCTCGATCGCGCAGATGACTTCCAGCGGCGTGAAGGGACTCGCCGTGGGCTCAACCACAGGAGAAGGAGAGAGCGAGTTCCTTTGGGTCGGTGCGGGCAACAACTGCGTGCTGAAGCAAGTTACGCCGACCGCGCCGATCGACGTTGGAATTAAGATCACCGCCATCAATCCCGACCTGATCATGATCGGTTCCACGAGCCAGCAGATTGAGATCGACGGCTACGGATTCGGTAGCAGTCCAGTTGTCCACCTGCCTCCGGGCTTTACAAAAACCGGACAAGCCTCGCAGGATACGAAGATCGTGCTCTCCGGTGTCAGCATCCCTTACACGGCGACCATCGGAAACAACAATTTCACAGTAACGGGTCCAACTGGGACGAGCCCCGCTTACGGCTTCACCGTGAATGGGCCCAACAAGATGGTCGTGCAGAGCGATGCTATAGGACCTTGCCAAGGCTCCTCATATCAATGTCGGATCGTAAACTATACCGTTAAGAATTACGATGGGACACTGGCGGCCAACATTCCGATCGCCGAGAACATAAGCTACTCTGGATACAACTGCAAACAGACTGATCCTGGTCACAACTGGTCTCACTGCGATGGGACAGCCCACACGGACGGCGGGGGTAACTTTGGCGATCAGTGGGGCATGTATACCGGCTTCACCCCGTCGGGCTGTGGCGTAAATATAACTGACCACTGGCAGTGGTGCGGTCCCACAGGAAACAATCCTACGGCGGGCATAACGTTTGGGACTATCACCGGTTGGACCCACACGTCCAATGTCGACATCAACGGTTATATCAATCCACCCACGGTAATTCCCCAAGGGACGATTTTTGCCCCATAGGAGAACCTCATGGACTGCAAAGTGGTGCGGACAATTCTTGCTGGAGCAGCACTGCTCGGATTAGCTTGGGCGCAGAACCGCGGTGTCGTCACCGGCACTGTGCTGGACGAACATGGGAGCCCGCTAGCGCAGGCGAAGGTTCATGTCGCCGAGAGGGGAGCCTTTGTCGCACATCGCGTTATTGAGTACCACGAGACCGATGCAGAAGGGCACTTCCGTATCGCCCACCTGCAGTGGGGGACTTACATCGTTATGGCTGGCAAGGAAGAGGCAGGCTACCCGGATACAAGCTTCGGGTTTTACAGCAATAACGCATACCCGATCGCAGTGCTGAATGATGACTCCCCGACGGACGAAGTAACCTTGAGACTAGGCCCCAAGGCCTGCGTCCTCGACATCGCGCCCGTCCGTGACGAACTGACAGGCAAGGAAATCCGCTCCGCCTCAATCACGCTACGGCGTGTCGACCACGCCCAGCTATTCATCACCACATCAACGACCGTAGGACGTGTCTTGGTGCCCTCGAGCACCGAGGTCGAGATCTCGATCACTGCTCCTGGATACAAGTCGTGGCCCTCCCCCGAATCGACAGGCGAGGGCAAAATTTTCCTCCCCCCAGAGCAAACGCGAAAATTAGAGATCAGGCTACAACCGGATGAATCCAAGTCATCCGACAGCAACAAATCCAACTAGAGCCGGCAGGATTGTGTGCAACCGAAAAACTGTGACGACTTCCGAATTCTGTTCCACGATCACACCCCTCAGTGATCGCAATCCTTGCAGCGGACAACCAACTCAGGCCAAGCTAGCCAAGGCGAAAGCGGTGCAGGGCAATATCGGTGGGCAGGGGCTAACTCCTTTAAACTGAAGATTTTGCCCCTAAGTCACTGATCCACATAGATTATTTCGCGATTTCCCGCTAAGTTGAAGATTTCACTAGACCGAGGGGGAGGGGGGATACCTCAACAAAAGCCGCAATTCCCAAAATGGGAACGCGCAAACGGAGCCAACTGGAAGCGATTCGGAAGAAAATTTAGCCGGAAAGCGCGTGACTTCAAATTACCCAATTACCAAATTACACAATTACTAAATCCCTAAAGTCGATTGATCAAAGACGCGACATACCCAGCGCCAAATCCGTTGTCGATATTCACCACGCTCACATTCGAAGCGCATGAGTTCAGCATCCCGAGCAAAGCAGCCATTCCTTTGAACGACGCTCCGTAACCGATACTCGTCGGAACCGCAATTACAGGAACACCAACCAATCCTCCAACCACGCTCGGCAAAGCGCCTTCCATTCCAGCGCAGACGATCACCACGCGCGCTCGCGACAGCGCCTCGCGATTCGCCAGCAGCCGATGAATTCCCGCAACGCCGACATCGTAGTAATGCTCAACTTCATTGCCCATCATTTCAGCAGTGACGACCGCCTCTTCCGCAACCGGAATGTCGCTCGTGCCCGCTGATACGACCGCAACAATCCCTTTTCCGTATTTCTTCGAATCTTTGTGAAGGACGATCGCGCGCGCCAGTTCGCGATATTCCACGCCGCGCACTTTCTTCTTCACCGCCGCGAACTGTTTCTCATTCGCGCGCGTCGCGAGAATATTCCCGCCATGCTTCGCCAGTCGCGCAAAAATCCCTGATATCTGCGCAGCAGTCTTGCCCTCGCCAAGAATCACTTCCGGCATTCCATTCCGAAGAGCACGGTGATGATCGACCTTCGCGAAGCCCAGGTCCTCGAACGGAAGATGACGTAGACGCATCACCGCATCGTCAGGCGTGATGGAACCGCTGCGAACTTCTTGAAACAATTTGCGAATGGATTCAGCGTTCAAAAGAGGAACTCAGCGCACAGGATTTAGCAGCGAGTTCTAGCTTAGCATCATGGAGTGACGGAGGTTTATGCCCGAGCAGATTCGTGGAAGAGCGGCGCTTCAGCGCCGCGTCGAGGCTGGAATTGATAAGGGCTTTAGCCCCCGTCTACGCGTTAGCGGCCTTCACCGCAGGCCGCGAGAGCGCGCGTAGCTTCGAGATCACCGCGCCACATACTTTACGCGCCATCCCAGGCTCGTGAAGATGCGCAAGGAAGACCCTCCGCAATCCGCGCGGTGCAACCTTGCCCGACAAGTACGCCTGATAGATTTGCTGCCCGATACGTTCCCCGAGATCAAGTGCCGCTCGCTCGAATTCGGAGTCATCAGACCGTAACGCAGCCTGCGCTGCTTTCTCGCAAGCCGCGCGTGTCAAGGTCGTCTCGTCAGGCGCCGGAGCTGGCCGAGATGGATGTAGCACGCGCGATCCAAAGTATGCGACGGCATGTTCGATCACGCGCGCGTAGAAGCGATCCGCTGCCCGCTCTGGCGCAGCCAAAACGGATCCCGCTGCCGGATGACCATTCACGCGCTGCGGCAATCCCTGACAAGCCTGATGCAAGAATCGCGCCGCGTCTTCTGCCGCGTGCACCATCTGGAACTCGCGAACATAGAATGCATTCACTTGCGGAAGATATGCGCTCCCACATTCCTCAACCCGCTTCAGCAACTCCGCGAGATCAGCCGTACTCAGCCCCTTGCGCAGCAGCAATCGCCCGAACATCTGTCCCGCCGATCCGCCATAAACTTCGGGCAACAAGTCGACCAGAAACCTCGGCTGCGTACTGTTATGCGGAGAATATCGATTCATCTCGAGAAAACTGGCGAGACTGTCGATCAGGTTGTAGATCGTAGGCGCATAGTCAGGGCAGTCATCGCACCGGCTCCACTGATCCAGAAACAAGCGGTAGCTTTCATACTTCTCAAGTGGAGTCGCGTTGAACACACAGAGCGCGTCTTCGTTCACGCGCACGGCTTCCACCTTGTCCGCCCGTTCGCCCGCAGCGCGCCAGTACAGCGCGTCCACGTTCTGCAGCACCGTCATCACTCTTGCGTCACGATTCTGCTTTCGAACCGCTCGTGGCAAATGGTTTGGCGCCATATGCGATTCGCCGAAAAGCACGAACACCACGGCATTCGGATGCCGCTGCCGGACTTCCGCAATCTTGAGAGCGGCATGGGAGTCACGCGCCCCAATCTTGCGCAGATCCTCGCGCGGCATGCAGTCCAGCCCATAGAGAGCTTCCGCATTGTCACGTGCACTCACCAGCAATTCGTAAAACGGAGCCCACTCGTAACCCCAATCCAGATCAAAACGGATTCGCTGGCGGAGTTCAGCCTCGTCGATTTCGCGTCTCCACCACTCGTCCAAGATGTGCTGGTCGCGCGCAAAGATGGTCTCGACCCCAAGAACCACCGGCCGATCTCCAGCAAGCGCCCGCTGCTCCAGCAACGATGCTGCGCATCGCTGCGAAGCCCCCAGCGCGTGATAGTCGCCGATCAGGACAACATCCGCCGGGCGCAAAGCCGCCTGCACTTCCTCACTGCTTAGAACGGCTTCATAGGTGCGGAATGCCTTGCTGAATTCGCGAAGATACTTACGACGGCCCTGCGAGTCCTGCGAGCGAATCTCGCGCTCGACTTCTTCCAGCGCATGCAACTGCGCCGCGCTGCGTCGGGACCGGAGATTTGCCGTCGATGCCATTTTCAGCTGCTAGCTGCGAGTTCCGTGCTCTGCTTGACTTCTTCTACGATGGCTCCCTATGCTCCTCAGTTCGAGGCCAACTTGCCCAACCACCCGCCGCAGAATCTGACCGTCGCGACAACCGGTGCCAGCGGCGCCATTTTCCTGCGGCAATTCCTGCTCGCTGTGGAGCGCGAACAGCGCATTCAGGCCGTCAACTTCATCGCCTCCGACAGCGCCTTACGCGTCATGGCCGAAGAGCTTGAGATCAAAGGAAGAGCCGAACTCATTCCTCAGATCCTTGGCAACTCCGCAAAAGCTTCAAAGAGCAAAATCCAGGTTCAAGCCAATGCCGACATCGGCGCCAACGTGGCAAGTGGCTCCTATCCCGCCGATGCCATGGTCGTCATCCCATGCAGCGTGGGCACTCTGGCCCGCATTGCAAACGGAGTCGCCGCGCAACTCATCGAGCGCGCTGCCGACGTTTCCCTGAAAGAAAAGCGCCCCTTGGTGCTCTGCGTCCGCGAGACTCCCCTCAACAAGATCCACATCCGAAACATGTATCGTGCAGCCGACGCCGGAGCCACGATCTTTCCGTTAATCCCCGCTTTCTATTACCGTCCTGCTTCTTTAGATGAGATGGCGCGCGAGTTCGCCTATCGCGTTCTTGCTCATTTAGGCCTTCCGCAGCCCGACGCATTCCGCTGGAAACTGTGAAAGATCAATCGCTTAGCTGCCTAGGGAAAAAACTCATCCCCGATCAGTAGATCGGCGGTTGAGGGGCAGGATTTCAGTGTAGAGACCCCAAAGTGCAGGCGGCAGATACCCGCCGGACATGTCCGAGAGGAGACGCGGATAATTCACGGCGCGTTTTCAACGTAAAAGTTCTCCGACTTTCCCTCTCGAAGTACCATCTATTTCCTTTGGAGGCACGAAGGTAAGCGTGAATACGAAGCTCGAGACTCGTTGTTGCATCGTGGGAGGAGGTCCAGCTGGAATGATGCTGGGATTTCTCCTGGCGCGTTCCGGAATCGATGTCATCGTGCTTGAAAAGCATAGTGATTTCCTGCGTGACTTCCGCGGCGACACGATTCATCCATCGACTCTGGAATTGATGTGGGAGCTTGGACTGCTCGAGGAGTTTCTAAAACTACCGCATCAAGAAACGCGACAAATTGCAGGACAGGTTGGCGGCCAAACCGTGCAGATCGGGGATTTCACGCACCTGTCAACACATTGCAAATTTCTGGCGCTCATGCCGCAATGGGATTTCCTGGACTTTATCGCAAAGCAGGGAAAGCGCTATCCGGAATTCCACCTGAGAATGAACGCAGAGGCCGTCGATGTGATCGAAGATCACGGACGGATTGCAGGCGTGACGGTCAAGACCAGCGATGGCCCGCTGGAGGTCCGAGCTGCACTGACCGTGGGCGCTGATGGCCGACGCTCGATCGTTCGCGAGCGCGCGCGGTTGGAAGTCATCGATCTCGGCGCCCCGATGGATGTCTTTTGGATGAGAGTGAGCCGGCGTCCAACCGATCCCGGCCAGACATTGGGAAGAGCAACCGGCGGAAAGATCCTCGTTATGATCGACCGCGAGGAGTACTGGCAGTGTGGTTACGTCATCCCAAAAGGTGCCGCGGAGGAGACTCGCAATCGAGGAATCGAGACCTTCCGCAAGGAGATCGTAAATCTCGCCCCTTTTCTTGCGGACCGCATAGAAGAACTACGCGATTGGAAGGACGTCAGTCTGCTGACGGTGAAGGTCGATCGCCTAACGAAATGGTTTCGTCCCGGAGTTTTGTGCATCGGCGATTCCGCACATGCGATGTCCCCGGTTGGAGGCGTGGGCATTAATTTAGCGATACAGGATGCAGTGGCCGCCAGTAATATCCTGACCCCGAGATTTGGCTCCGGAACGGTCAGTGAGTCTGATCTGGAATCCTTGCAGCGGCGCCGCGAATTCCCTACCCGTGCCACCCAAAAGCTACAAATCGCCGTGCAGAACAGAGTGATCCGGCGAGTGCTCGGGAGTTCGGCTCCCCTCAAAGCCCCACTCATACTGCGTCTGCTTGGCCGATTTCGATTCCTTCGCCGGATTCCTGCGCGTGTGATCGGGGTTGGTTTTCGCCCGGAGCACATTCGAACTCGCGACGTCCATCGCGGACATTGAGTATTTCGCTCCATCAACTCCGCTCCATAGTGCTAGTATCTCTGGCTATCTTTCTTCCTCAACCTCATTGGAGACCACAAATGTTCCCTGGGCACGGCGGACGGCGCTCGATTCTTTATTCCGCAAATAAAGCCTTCCTTAAGGCACTCGCGATGCTGGCGCTTCCGCTGAGTATGGCCGCTCAAAATCCATTTAAGGGGGATTCCAGCGCTGCCAAGGCCGGAGAGTACGAATTTCGCATCAACTGCGCGCTCTGCCACGGACTCGGCGCTCACGGAGGTGGACGCGGCCCCGACTTAACACGCGCCCAGAAGAAGCACACCCATAATGACGCGGAGATGTTTCAGGTCATCAGTAACGGGATTCCTGGTACGGCGATGCCCGCGAATGGAACCAACGGGCAAGGTGTGGGAATGACCGAAACTGAAATCTGGCAGATCATCACTTACATTCGCAGCCAGGAAGCAAAGGCGGCGGCAACCTCGTCAGGCGATGCAGCTCATGGCAGAGAGCTCTTCTTCGGTGACGGGAACTGCTCGATGTGCCACATGGTCGACGGCAAAGGCGGCCGACTCGGGCCTGATCTCACAGGAGTTGGTGGATCGCGCACACGTGAGGCCCTCATCGACTCGATCCGCAATCCCAGCCGCCGTTTGGCCTGGGGATTGACCGAGCCAACAAAGGAATTCCCGCAAGAATACGAGACCGTCACAGCCGTAACTGCAAATGGCAAGGAAATCAAGGGCGTCGCCATGAATGAAGACGGCTTTACCGTTCAGATCATGGACCAGAGTGAACATATTCATCTGCTGCAGAAGGACAAGCTGAAGTCGTTCCAGAAGAGCCGCGAGTCGATGATGCCGAAATATGAGCCTGACACCTTGAGCGACAAAGAGGTGGACGACATCGTGGCGTTCCTTGCCAGCTTGGGGGCGAAATGAAGCGACCCATCTCTTCGTCGGAATTGAGGTTTGCACAACGGTGGAAGAGCGGCGCTTCAGTGCCGCGTCGGGGTGAAAAGAACATTGCGGGCTTTAGCCCCCGGCAGACACTGGGCCTGAAGGCCATCAGGATTCAAGCCACTTCCGCGGCCTTAAAAGGGCGGCTCTTCCACGGCATCGTCAAAGCGATTGCGATACTCGGATTCGTTCTCTCGCGTCTTGACCTGTCTTCCGCGCAAGTCACCTTCGAACGCATCCTGAACTCGAGCAAAGAGCCACACAACTGGCTCACTTACTCAGGCGACTACTCAGGCAAGCGTTTCAGTGCGCTCGATCAGATCAACGCCGCGAACGCGAAAACACTCGTCGCCAAGTGGGTCTACCAGACTGGAGCGACGGGCAAATTCGAAACCACGCCCCTTGTAGTTGATGGAATACTTTACGCTACAGCACCTGACAACCGCGCTTTCGCGCTTGATGCCCGCTCCGGACGACCCATCTGGCTCTACCAGCGGCAGGTTCCGTCCGATATTCGCCCCTGCTGCGGGCGTGTCAATCGCGGCATGGCAATTCTCGGTGACAAGGTCATCTTCGGGACGCTCGACGCACATGTTATCGCGCTCGACGCCAAAACTGGAGCCGTGCGCTGGGACGTTGAAGCCGCCGACTACCGCATCGGGCACAGCTTCACTGTCGCGCCGCTCGCGGTGAAAAATCTCATCATCATCGGAGTCTCCGGCGGCGAATACGGCATCCGGGGATTCATCGATGCTTACGACGCAGACAGTGGCCAGCGCAAGTGGCGCTTTTATACCGTGCCCGGTCCCGGTGAGCCCGGCCACGACACATGGGGAGGAGAATCCTGGAAAGTGGGCGGCGCTCCTGCGTGGAATACTGGCACATACGATCCAGCAACGAACCAGATCTTCTGGCCGACTGGAAATCCCGCACCCTCCAACCGTGGCGCAGGACGCGTCGGCGACAATCTGTATTCCAATTCCCTGCTCGCGCTCAACGTTGAGACCGGCAAGCTCAACTGGTATCTCCAGCTCACCAAGCATGACGAGCACGATTGGGATGCGACGCAGGTTCCTATCCTGATCGACAAAGATGGCAAAAAACTCATTGCGCAGGCCGATCGTAACGGCTATTTCTACGTAATCGATCGCACGAATGGAAAGTTGATCTCGGCCACTCCATACGGCAAGACAACCTGGAGCGACTCCAAAGACGCTGACGGCCGACCCGTGGCCAACAAGAACGCATCGCCAACGCTCGAAGGACATACCGTCTGCCCGGGCGCTCTGGGCAGCACAAATTTCATGCCGCCCACATACGATCCCCAAACCGGATTGTTCTACGTCACTTCGCGCGATCAATGCGATATTTTCAGCACCGCTCCCCAACCCTACGAACCCGGCCACGCGTTTTACGGGAGCGCATACTTCCCGTCGGAAGAGGCCGAGCCGTATCTCGGGTTTCTGAAGGCCATTGATCCGGTAACCGGCGAGATCAAGCAGAAGTTCCAGCACACCTCGCCGACGTGGTCCGGCACCCTCTCGACTGCGGGCGGCCTGGTCTTCAGCGGCGACGCAGAAGGAAACTTCATCGCGTTCGACGCCTCATCGCTCAAGCCTCTTTGGCATTTCCAAATGGGCGGCGCGGTCTACGCTGGACCGATGGGCTATTCGGTCGATGGCAAGGAGTATGTCGCGATCGCGGCTGGCAACGCCATTTATGCCTTTGGTCTGCCGTAGGGAAGCAATTCGGAGCACATGGCACAATAGAAATGGGCGCCAAACTGCCCGGCTATGAGGATTCGAAATACTCCGTTTGTACCTATCTTTCCGCTTTTTCTGGCTGCCACACTTCTGCTTGGCCTGACCTGCTGCACCAAACGGTCGACCGCCCAGACCTCAACCACTGATCTGACGCTCGACTTGAAGGTTCCATTCCGGTTCGTCGCCTATGGCGACGCGCGCTTTCACGATCCGCGCGACACCGACGCCGCGAATCCGCTGGTTCGCCGTGCACTCGTGCGAGCGGTTGCCGAAGCCAATCCGGCGTTCGTTTGCTTCACCGGAGATCTGGTTTTCAACGGCGACGATGCCAACGACTGGAGGGTGTGGGATTCAGAAACCCAAATCTGGCGCGAAAAGAAAATTCCCATCTATCCCACCCTGGGGAATCACGATATTCGCAACAATGAACGGGTTGCGCTCGCCAATTACTTTCAGCATTTTCCGGATCTCAAGAAGAGCCGCTACTACTCCGTTCGCGCTGCCAACCTGCTGGTGCTGGTAATTGATAGTTCGCTGAACGAAATTGCCGGTCCGCAGGGAATTTGGCTCGCGGGCAAACTCGATCACGTTCCAGCCGATGTGAATTTCATTTTTGTTGTGGATCACCATCCACCGTATACCAGTTCCGGTGGCAGGATGCGATTTGACGGCGGACATGCTGCACGTTCGAGTGAACGTGCGCTCGCGATTGCGTTGGAAACGCGCCAGGCCCATGCTTCGTATCGCATCGTAGTTTTCTCCGGTCACGTACACAACTACGAGCGCCACGAGCATGGCGGCGTCGCATATTTTGTAACCGGCGGCGCAGGCGCGCATGCGTATCCCGTTGATCGCGCTCCGAGCGATCCCTACCAAAGCAATGAAATCAACTATCACTACCTGCTGGTGGAAGACAATGGCACGCAGATCAAAGTTACGATGAATCGCCTGCAAGTTGGCGCCGATCAGAAAGAGATTTGGACCATCCCCGATCAGGTACAGATTTCCGTGCCGGCCCAGGCCGCCGCGAAAGGCGCTCCTTGATCTCTGGAATTCCACGCGTTGGGCAATCCAATGTTGTTTTCCGCGGTACTCCGAAATCCCCCGATTGACGCGGATTCCGTTTCGTTTTATTCTGCGCTTACACCGGAAAGGAGGTGGTCTGATGACAAGTTCTGAAGGCAGTTGTAGAAAGACCCATAGACCAGGTGAGGTGGCTGAGACTTAGAGCTGGTTGCTCTAAGCGGGGCTTTGAGAGCGGAATCTGCAAGGACCGCATTCGAAGCTACAGCCCGCGTACTTACGGTGAGTAAGGATTGACGCGCCCAACGCAGGTCGGTCAGGGGCGTTGATCAGGTAAACCCGGAGTTGCCGAAGAGGCCACGTAGAGTGACCACCTCTTGGTCAATCCACAACAGTCCACCGGACGGCCCTCAGCGCAAGCTGTGGGCCGTTTGCTTTTCCGCGTCTTTTAGGAGCGTTTGCGAGGCCCAAGCTGCATATCCTCGAAGATGAGCTTTTCACGCCCGCGGCACACTCAGTTCTGGTTGTCGAAGTAGAAGACATGCTGCAAGTTGGCAATGGCAAAGCCTGTGATGTCGGCATAATAGTTCGCTTGACCGCCGCCACCTGTCAAATTCTGCACGGACCAGCTCGTGCCGTTGTAGTAGACTTGGTAAACGTCGGAACCCGACGCGAAATAGATGTGGAACTGGCCGTTCGGCGTCGTGGGAAAGGCTGTGATGCCACCATACGTCTTTGTCGGAGCCCCGATGGATGTCGTCAGATCAAAGCTGATCCACTGCCCCTTCGAAAATGTGAACTGATGAACGTGGCTGTCATTGGTCACGCCGTAGATCTCCCCTTTACCTCCGGCCACAAAGCCCGAAATGCCGCTGTCGGACCACATTGGGAGCTCGGAGCCACCTGCCCGGAACGTAATGTCTTCATAAACCCATGTGTAGTTGTTGTAATAGATGTGCAGCAGGTCTAGGTTGCCAGAGTAGGCTCCGTATCCTGCGCAAAAGATGTGCTGCAAGTTCCCGGTCGCGAAACCTGCCCACCACTGTCCTCCGGGACAATAAGCGCCGGTCGCTGAAGTGAGGTCCGAGTCGCTCCATGCACTGCCATTGAAATACAGCTGGTGCATGTCGGTGGCGTTGGAGTCTTGATAGTAGACGTGCAGTTGATTGTTCGGCTTGGTCGGGAATGCCCTTATCACCGGATTGGCGAGCACTCCGTTCCCCAGCGAGGTCAGGTCAGAATCGGTCCAATTGATGTTGTTGTAATTCAGTTGGTGAACATGCTGGTCGACGCTCACATAGAAGACGTATTGCAGATTGCCGATGGCGAAGCCCGAGATCCCACCGACCAGAGCTAGGGGAGCACCAGTCAGAGCCGTGAGATTCTGATCGCTCCAAGTGCTGCCCTTGTAATAGAGCTGGTGGATATAGCCGTTCGTATCCGCGTAATAGACGTGCAATTCCTGGTTCGGAGCGGTGTAGAAGGCTGCGACTCCGGCGCCGTAGGAATTGGCCCCGCCTGTCAGCGCGATGAGGTCCTGATCCTGCCAGTTTGAATTGTTGTACCAGAGGTGGTGAAGGTGACCAGCAAAGGCCGGCAACGGCGTAATCCCAAGAAATAGCAGGATTATTCGCAGACATTTGGTCGTTGGGCGTAAAGCTTGGCGAACCGCAACCGGCAGGATTGCTGCAAGAGTGTTATACGACATCGGCCTCTCCTTTGAAGGTTGGTCCCCGGGGTTCGTCCCACGTGAGCCGCAGAGTGAAGGAAAAATCCAAAGTCGTCAAAGGAATCGCTTGTGATGTCTCCATGACTTGATAAGTGACCGAATTTCAAGCGGTTTCGGGCTCTCCTGACATCGTGAGGGAGAGTCTACCGGGCACGTGTCAACCGTTCTGTGCCTTCCCTTCCCGCAATTTGTGGCGAGCTTGTGAATACGAGTCGGGATCGGCTCTGCTGACCAAGTCAAACGGACGGCCCGCAGTTTAGAAGTGCGAGCCGTCCGCTTCGCGGACCTTTGTGTGTTCTCGTGAGAGTCATCACAAAAGCCCGCGCCCCTCTTAGTATAGGCAGGTTAGAAGTTCACCTTCAGCGCGACCTGCATTTGTCGCGCGGAAGTCGTTCCGTCTGGGCGCTGCGCCGTCGACGTAATCAACCCGAAGATCGGCGAGTCTAGCTGGTTCCCGAACGCGTTGGCGTCGGCTCCCGGGTTCGTGAAGTGCGGATGGTTAAATATGTTGTAAGCCTCAAAGCGCAATTGCGCGTTGATGCGTTCCGTGAACTTCATCGTTTTCGAAAATGCCAGATCGAAGTCGACGAATCCGGGTCCATAGAAGTGATTCCTGCCTATGTTTCCCGGCCCCGTAAAGGACGGTGCTCCGTCCTGGTTTGGAGACCGTTGAGAAAAGGCGGTTGTATTCGAGAACCAGATCTTCGCTCCCGGAGAATTCTCAGGTGTATTGAAACCGTTACCGCTGCCTGTGGCGAAGGGGTTCGCGCCCGGAACCAGGTCGGCTCGGCCGCTTAATCCGGTGCGCTCCATATCCGTCGTGCTGAAGACATCGAATGGATGGCCGGTCTGGACTGTGGTAACTCCTGCGAACTGGATACCTTCGAAAATCTTTCCAACCACTCCGTCATGCAAGTAGGCTTTGCCACGCCCAAAGGGTGTGTCCCAGATGTAGTTGATCACCGCGACGTGACGGATGTCGTTGTCGGAGTTCCCGCGTTCCTCGTGGAGGTTCAGAGAATTGCGTGGGAAGCCGCGGTTGCCAGCAGCGGGGACCAACGGATCGTTGGAGTCGTCAATACTGTGAGCCCAAGTATAGGCGCCTTGCACCTGCAATCCATGATTCATGCGGTGGGTGAACTTGGCTTGGAGCGAGTTGTAAATCGAATTGCCAACGGACACCTGATAAAAGGGCTGCACGAGTGCATTGTGGGCAACGGCATTAAACGGCAGCACGCCAAAATCCTTTCCGAGATACAGATTCGTCTTGGTTACATTGTCCGGTGTGCAGCCGGTAGTATTCTGCGGGTTAGACGGGCTGCTGCAAATTGAGACCAACTGCTGAACCAGTGCTGGGTCCGGAGGATTGCCATCGACCTCACGGTAGATGTGGTGACCCTCTGCTCCGACATAAGTAAGGTCAAGCACGTTGTTGCCGCCAAGCTCTCGTTGAATGCCGAAGCTCCAGTTGTTCGTGCCAGTGTTCCTGAAATGTGTGTCGAACAATACGGGCGCCAGAGCGGCTCCATCGGGAATCACAGGAGACGGTACGGTTTGGGGTACGCTGGGCAGAGGAAATGCCCCACTGCCGAAGAAGTTGTTGACGGTGTCAAATGGGAAGTTGATGTAATCCTGTTCGAAGGGTGGGTTGCCGCGGGCATTTCCGAACAGGTTTCCAAACACCCGATCGTGAAAGATTCCAAAAGCTCCGCGTATTGCAGTCTTGCCCGTGCCGAACGGATCCCAGGAAAAGCCAACCCGCGGCTCAATATTCGAATAGTCATCGTTGTAGAGTTGCTTTCCGGTGCCCGGACCAACAGTCGACATGGTGAGCGGCGGGGCAGAAGTCGGGCTGACCAGCAAGTTCGAGAAGTTGGCATTTTCTTCGTAAGGCACGCCGTCGAGCTGGTACCGGAGGCCCAGTGTCAGCGTAAGATTGCGACGCACCTTCCAAGTGTCCTGTCCGAACCAATCGTATTCATGCTGCCGGAAATGTTTCTGGTCGGTTGGCGTTCGTTGTGCGGCCTTGTTGAAGAATTCGGCGTTAAAGTCTTCCCAAACAAAACCGTAATACGCGGATGCGGCGTCTTGCAACTGCACTGTCGAAACGTCGAATCCGGCCGGATCGTTGACGTTCCCTGCGAGCGCCACTCCAGCGTTCAGGAAAGATTGAAGGGCCACTTGCCGCCGAGAGAAAAAGCCATTGGGGCCCTGCTCCGAGATATTTCGGAAGTCTGCGCCGAACTTGAATGTGTGCGCGCCATGGACCCAAGAGAGGTTGTCGCCGTAACTTGTGGTGCCGGTTTTGCGCCATTGCCCGTTTGAAACCAGCGCGATGCAACCTACGCTGGTAAACGGATCCATATTGAAGTCCCAACCATTTCCGAATTGATCGGTCGCGGGAATGACGCTATCGAGCGTGCTGATTCCAGTGCAGCCGAAGTTCGAATAAATCCGATTCCAGCCGAAGTTGAAGTTGTTGACTAAATTGTTGGTAAGAGTGGAAACCAGGTTAGCCGCCAAGGCTTGGTTGATTGCTTTTTCGCTCACTCCGCCAACGTTGTTGGGCAGAAGGTCATTGTGTGTGGGGTTGGGATCGACGAAGTGATCGTACCCATAGCGAATGCTGACGGTTTCCCGGCCGGTGAAATGATGATCAATCTTCGCCACGGTGCTGTAGCTGTTCTGCTGGGAGGCGCTGGGGAAAAACAGAGTTCCAGTGTAACCGTCGCCATTATCGACGGTTGGATTGGGAAACAGGCCAAATACCTTCTGCATCGTGGGGTCGAGTGACGCTCCCAATGCTCCGTTGTTCGCGCCGGCTGCAGTAAGGTCCACCGGTACCGTGACCGTTTGTCCGAAGTATGGACTGTCGGCATTCTGGTCTGTAGTGGTGTAATTGAAAACTCCGTTCTTGAAACCCTGCGTCGGAACGGTAGCGCTATTCGTTAAAGTCGTACGAAAGCGGTCGAATTCCTGGTTGAAAAAGAAAAATGTCTTGTCCTTGATAATCGGGCCGCCGATGGTGTATCCGAACTGATTTCGCACATAGGGATTCATCGGCGTGTGAGCACCCGTAGAGTCAATCGCGGGATTAAACCAGTCGCGCGCGCCACCAAAGGAATTCCAGCGTCCGAACTCGTAGGCACCGCCATGGAACTGATTTGTGCCGCTCTTGGTCACCACTTCAATGATCGCACCCGTGTTGCGGCCGTATTCGGCATTGAAGTTGTTGGTGATCACGCGAAACTCCTGCGTGGAATCAGGATTGGCTGACAAAACTCCGTCGGGAATTCCTGGTACCGAAGTGTCGTTGTTGTCGACGCCATCGAGCATGAAGTTGTTGTTGCGCTCGCGAGAGCCATTGATGGTGAATCCACCCAGACCAGTGTTGGTCTGCGACGTGCCGGGAGACAGCAACACGAGGCTGTAAGGATCGCGTGTGATCAGCGGGAGATCTTTCATCTGCTCCTGGTCCACGAGATTGCTTACTTGAGATGTCTCGAAATCAATTGGCGAGACGCTGTCCGCACGCACCGTCACTTCCTCGCTGGCGGCTCCGGGTTCCAACACAGCATCGATGGTAGAAACATGAGCCACCGTCAAATCCACACTTGGAAGGTGGAAGGTCCTGAAGCCGTCTTTTTTCGCAGTGATCTCGTAGGAACCGACTTCCAGGTTCGTGATCGAGTACGCCCCGGTCGAACTACTGCTCGTGGTGCGCGACAGATTTGTGGCGAGATTGCGCGCCGTAACCTGCGTATCCGAGACCACCGCTCCCGTAGAGTCGGTGATGGTGCCACTCACGGAAGCGCTCTGCGCGTGCATCGCGAGAGGCAAAACAACACATAACAACAACGCAAAGATAACAGTGCGAACAGCAGCGTGAGACAGCATGAGTAAAGTTCTCCTCAGAGTTAGCTCGGCAAAACGGCAGTTGTGAACGTGCAATTGCGCAACCAAATGGGAAGATTGAGCAACGGGCAGCGTGAGGATTTTGCTAATGAAGAAGAATTAATACGCTTGAGCCCGCTGAGGGCGAACTACAGATCGAGAACTTTGTAATCGTTCTCGCCTACAGGTTTTCAAAATCCGTAGAGAAGATTCTTTTGGCCTATAGGTTTTTGTAGATGGGATGAGACGTTTCTCATAACTTGACACACTAGAACATGAGCACAACATAGCGTTGGCGAAGCAGCGAATTGTGAGGATGCAAGAAATCGATAAGAACTGCACGGACATTCAACGCTGTGCTAGCACGACAATCATGAACGTGCCCGGCTTTGCCTTCGGACGCTCTCCTGCTTTTGCCTCTTCGAACTCGGCGGTTGGCAAATAGATTTTGCGGGATGAAGCGTCAATGTCCATCGTCCTCGCGCCAACGGCTGTCGTTACGGTCTGCATAACCGTCCACCTTCCGTCCTTTTCAGCGATGACAGTGAGCGTGCCCTCGCGGCAGCTTGCGAATGCCTGATGACCATCCCAGCGTGTCGCATCCACGCCAGCCCCAATCGGTAGGTCGGCGAGGACCTTGCCGTCCTCCGTGCTCATCACCACCAACTTCTGCGGCTTGCGGCAGCCGATGAAGAGTCTGTGCTTCTGCGTATCGATTGACAGTCCGACAGGAGAACCGCCCGGAGCAACGGGCCAATGCGCGAGCACTTTTCGAGCTTTGAGATCGACGACCGCAACCTGGTCCTTGTCTTCGAGATTTACGTATGCCTTTCCTGCTCCGTCTGCAGCAAGGAACTCCGGCTTGCCGCCGAGATCGATCGAATCGATCGACGCAGACTTTGGATCGGCGTCTGCCTTAAGTGTTACCAGCACGCCTGCGTCCCCCGCGCCTGACAAGATCAGCCCAGTGGACTTGTCGTAGATGATGCCGTCGGTATCGTCCTTGGATGTCACGGTTCCGCGCACCGCGTTCGTCTTGAGATCGAAGACCACGATGGAGCCTGCTCCGTCGCTAATGAATCCTCGTCCGAGTTCCGGAGCGAGAGCGACGCCATGATTGTGCTGCTGGCCGGGAATGTCGGCGATCGTCTTTCCAGATTCCGCGTCGATGACCATCGTGTGTGTGCTGCGCGGAACATAGAGCCGTTTGTTCTGCGCATCCTCGGTGATGTAGTCGTAGCCGCCTTCGCCGCCGACGTGAAACGACTTCGCGACGGCCCATTCACCCTGGGCGAGTGCACGACCGCAAAGAGTGAAAGCAACCACCGCGATCAGCAGCAACGCAAATGCATTCCGAATCGACATGAGGCCTCCTGAGGAATCTTCCGCAACAGAGCGGACCGAAAATCACAGCGTGACCACTTTAGACTTCGAATATGAAAGAAACCTGAAGAATCGAATGGCGCAGCGTACATTTGTCATCCTTGCAGTTGAGCAAGGGCTCGCTTTGCCGCGTGGTATCCGCACATGCCGTGCACTCCGCCTCCCGGAGGAGTCGATGCCGAACACAAAAAGATGTTGCGAGCTGACGTAGCGTAGAGCTTCGACGTCGGGCGAAACAGCATGTGACGAAGATCGATGACCCCGCCGGAAATGTCGCCTCCCACGAGGTTCGCATTCATACTCTCAAGACGTGCCGGCGACAGAACGTAACGCGACAGGACGACATCACGGAATCCAGGAGCAAAGCGCTCGATCTGGGCTTCGAGCCGCGGCAACATGTCGAAGGTCGATCCATTTGGGACATGGCAATAGGCCCATGCCGTGTGCTTCCCCGCCGGTGCGCGCGAAGCATCAAACAGGCTAGGTTGTGCCAGCAAAACGAATGGACGATCCGAATGTTGACCGCCCCGCACTGACTTTTCTGAAGCCGCTATTTCCTCGAAGCTCCCGCCTAGATGCACCGTTGCTGCGCGCGCGCACTCTGGCGCTCTCCACGGAATTGGCGCGCTCAGAGCGTAGTCGACCTTGAACACTCCTGGGCCGTATCGGAATTTCTTCACTTGGGATTTGTACGACACCGAAAGCCGTTGCCCCGCAATCGACACGAGCTGTCGCGGAGTGACGTCGCACAAAATCAAGTCATACGCTGTCAGCGCATCGAGCGACTCGACGCGAGAGGAAGTGGTCACTTTCCCGCCAAGCTTCGAGAGATATCCGCACAACGCATTCGTAAGCGATTGCGAGCCGCCCCGTGCGATTGGCCATCCAACGGCGTGCGCGGGGGCTGCCATGAGAATTGCAAAGGCGCCACTCAACGGCTCATGCAGAGAAAGAAACGAATGTGCCGCCAGTCCCGCAAACAATGCCCGAGTGCGCTCGCTCTTGAAACGCTTCGCGACACTTTCTGCAGAAAGTAGTGCGTTCATCCCGAAACGCGCCAACAGCCACGGATGCTTGGGAATGCTCAGTACAGGACGCAACACTTCAGGGGCGAAGTCCCACCAATGTTCCGTCAGCAGCTCCATCAGCGCGCGCCATGCGTCGCCGTCCGGGCCCAAGTTCGTGGCTGCGGTGCGAAGATCCCTCTCCAGTACGACGGCAGTTCCATCGTCCAACGGATGAGCCAGCGGTGCCGGAGAGTGGACCCACTCCAGCCCATATTCGTGCAGCGGCAGCGAAGCGAAAAATGGTGAGCCAGCGCCCAGGGGATAGACCGCCGAACCGAAATCGTGAACAAATCCCGGAAGCGTCAATTCCATGCTGCGGACCGCACCGCCTGGGATTTGCTCGGCCTCGAAGACTTCCACCTGAAGTCCGGCTTGCGCGAGCACTATCGCGGCCGACAGCCCGTTCGGACCTGAGCCAACCACGCACGCTTTCAAGCTCTTCGCCATACCTTTTGGATGACCGATAACGTTCGAGGGAAAGAATTTCCTACTCTCTGGGCGCGACATCTGCGCGATCGAGCGCATGAATCTCACCGTCTGGCGTTTTTTCGATGGTCGGCATGTAGCGTCCAAGAAGTTGCCGTTTCCACCACATCCCCGTTTCTCGCTTCTCTTTCATCGACGTGAACCAATATTGCCAGAGCACGGTTCGAATCTGGTGCGGTGGCGACTGCGGAAACGGGTTATTTGCGAACAGCTGCAGAACGTCTTCGTCATTTGAGAGCAGCCGCACAGCCGTATTCGGCACGATCGGAGACTCGCGCCACGAACTCAGCGACGCGAACCACAAATTCCAATCGAAGCGCGGCTGATAGGGAGCGTAAATCCTCGGCGCTTCGTTTAACTCCTGTGGCTTGTAGCGGAAATGATAGGGCTTCCAGTTCTCGCCGTCATCGGAGCCCTGAAATTCGATCTCATACCGGCCGCGCGTCATGACCGCAAATAAGCCGTAGCGGTTCGCAATCCGAAACGGCTCGAGCGCCACGACCGGGAGACTCGGAAGATGATACGTCGCCAGCATCTCCGCAGTGGTCGCATAGAAGATCCAAGTGAGGAGAACGGCGCTGACGGCCAATCGGGTCGTGCTCCAGACACGTCGGACGTTCCCGAGCCAATTCTCCGTTGTTGCGCGCGAGTCGCTCGTAATTGCTGGTTCCTTGACCCTCCCTCTTGCGGGCAGAAGACGATTCGCAAAGCGGTCGTCCAGCAAAAGGACTCCCAACGCGAGGACCAGATAATTCAGAAATGTGTAATTTGCGGTCAGGATCACACCGATCTCCCACGGCGTGACGATGAAGAAGCAGACGATTCGCCAGCGCCGAGGCAGTAAGAACATCCACACAATTCCGAGTTCCATCACGAGAGTCGCGGCAACCGTGGTCGCGTGAAACCAGTGCGGCAGATGCTGCATGTACCAGCCGATCCATGTGGGAAGCGGGCCGTTCTGGTAGTACTCATCCATCGCAGTGAAATTGCGCCACTCGGGATCACCGCTCAGGAGTTTGGCCATCCCGGATTCGAAGTAGATACGGAACCACTCCCACTGCAGCAGAAAATGGCTCGCTCGAGATGCAGGATGCGCAGCGCCGAGCCCCGGGCGAAATCCCGGAGGCGCGAAGAAGAAAGATAGGAATCCGGCCTCGAGCAACATGCCGTCCGATTGGTAACTTGAAAAATCCTGCGCAGCGGCAATGAACGACAGAAAACAGACGAAGCAGATCGCGAGCATGCCGCGCGGCCACAGATTGAGAATCAAAAGCACTGATGCGATCATGCCGACCCAGCAGAGCGCCATGAGCATCACGCTTCCGCTCGAAAACCAGAGCAGCGTCGGCGCATACCAGAGACGCTCCCAGTGTCCTGGTGTTTGTGCGACGGCTTGGAGGTAGGGCCCGGCTGGCAGAATTCCCCGCGGTCCGATCAGTCCCTTGATCTGAAATACGAGCGAGAAGAACGCCGAGAAGTAGATCAGGCCGAGTGCACGCAGAAAAAGCCAACGCGCGATGAGCCGCCGGTCATCCGCTTCCATCGGAGCGAACAACCAACGCAGCGTGTTGAGAGGAGTCCAGGCCATAGCGTCGCAATTATAGGATCGCTGTTACCGTTTTTCCGGTGTGATATTCGCGGTTTGAAGTGAGGATGAGTTAAGCCGCTTTCGACGGTGGTTCCCTTCTCGTGAATGATTCAGCTTCGATGAAAATGCGCTGGATCGTCGGCTCGACCTCGCGAATGCGCTTTTCGATGCGATCGATGGTGGCTTCCAGTTGCTCCAGGTTTAGATTGCGGCGGAATTGGATCTCAACATTCAACAGAACCTGGTTTGGACCGAGTTGCATGGTGAGCAGGTTTCCCACCTTTTCGACGTCTTTGTCTGCATTGATCACTTCCTGAACCTTCTTCATCGTTGAGCGGTTGGTGCGCTCGCCAATCAGCAAGGCCCCCGTTTCTCGACCGAGGATGAATGCCACCGCTCCCAGCAGAATTCCGATCGCAATTGAGGCGATGGGATCAGGATAAGGGTTGTGCAAGACATGTCCGAGAGTGATTCCTGTGAGCGCGAGAAGGGCGCCTACGATCCCAGCGCTGTCTTCGAGAAAGACGATGAAGACTGTGGGATCTTTGCTATCAACGATCTCATCCCACAAGCTCTCATCTGGATCTTTCCGCGCCAAGAGCTCTCGATACGAAACGCGCCAGGAATAAAGCTCGAGGCATGTCGCGATCAAGAGGACGATGCAGTTCCAGACCAGATGATCCGGCAGCTTCGGATGTCGCAGGCGCTCAATACCTTCGTAGATGGCCAAGACTCCACCAACTCCAAAGATGTACACCGCGACCAGCAAAGAGTAGAAGTACAAGGCTTTGCCGTGGCCATAGGGATGGAGGGTGTCGGCAGGCCTCTGACTGCGCTTCATCCCGACTAGCAGGAGGAGTTCGTTTCCTGAGTCAGCGGTGGAGTGAAAGGCCTCGGCCAACATGCTGGAACTGCCGCTGACGATCGCGGCGACGTACTTGCCGACGGCGATCAGGACATTAACGATCAGACCGACATAGACGACCTTGCGGGAGTTGTCGGCTGGCATCGCCCTTGGGAACCTTTCGCGTGCAGTTGATTAGTCACGGTTCTGGAGATGGGAGTTGTGTGGATATTGGTCAGAGTTTGACGCTGAAATACTTAGCGTTACCCGACCCCGTCGCCCGACCACTTGCTTATGGTAGGGATCCTTCGACTGCGTGGCCGCTCGCTGCGCTGACGGTCCGCTTCGCTCAGGATGACTCGTTTCGCGGAACCCCCGAAGAATTTTTTTTTAGCAGGGCTCCGCAAAATATTCAATTTAAAGGGTTTGTAGGTAAATTATTGTGAATACACGACTTAGCGCGGAATGTCTTTCGTCGACCCAACGTGTTTACGATTCGCAAGCCGAGTGCAAGATGGGACCGCGGCGGGGGTGTTTACGAGCAATCCCTGCCTGAACTATCGCGAGATTTTCAAAGATCGGGAGCGTACGGTGCCGCTGGAGGCACTCGCTTCCATTGTTCAGCTTTGGAATTTTTCGGTCAAGGTTACATGTCACAGGGAATGACCTGCGGCATGTGGAAAACTTTTCGCGCAGGGGATAGCCGTCCATCCTCCTGAAACGTTAGGAGCTTAAATTTCTCAAACTTGTGAAAGATGTCTATGCCGGGCGAACTTTTTTCTTGGGTACGCCGTTCTTGTGGCAATCGGCGCACTTTACGGTGTGGACGTTGTGCGGGCTCTTGGCATTTTTGAAGGTCGTGTCCATGGTTTCGACGTTGATGCCGCAGTTGGAAAGTTGGGGGTGGCAGGTGGTGCAGGAGGCGCGCGTGGTCTGGCCGTGCTTCTCGTGGCAGGAGAAGCAGCTCAGCCCTTCGTGCACTCCGATGGGCGTTCGATCATCCCCGGTAGAGACTTGTCCGTAAGCATTGGGGGCGTGGCACTGGTAGCAGAGAGCCTGGCGCTGGTCGGGGCTGATCTTTACGAGGCGAGTGCCGTCGTAGACCTGCGGCAGAGGCAGGCGGGAGAGAGAGATGTAATCCTGTTCTCGGCGATCGAAGAGGGCTAGCGATGGCCGGGTGAGTTCCTGGCGCGGGCCGACGGCGTCTGGCTTAGTTGCTGGCGGCGCTGCGAGGGGATCGCCGTGATGATGCATCTGGTGGCAGGTGAGGCATGGCATGGCGGGTTGATTCGCGAGCTTCGAATCAACCATGTGCCATGGGCCTTGTTTGCTGACCGGCGAAACGAGATCACGGATGCTGCCTTGGAAATGCATCGAGTGGCAGCGGAGGCAGTCGTCCATCAAGAGCGTCTGCTGGTTGTGGTCCTTGTTCAAGAATATCTTCGAATAGGTAGCGCTGTGCGGACCGGACGCCCAGGTTGCGTATTCCTCGCGGTGACACTTTGCGCAGCGCTTTTCGATGCCGAGAACATCGTCGGTTTTCAGATGCACTTGCTCGGGGATTTTGCCGCGCAAGTGCGCCACGAGTTGACGCAAGTTCTTCAGGTGATATTTGGCGTCGAGGGTCATGACATCGCCGTGGCATTCGGAGCAGGCGATGTTGCGGTGGGAGGATTCGTGCCAGTCGCGATACGGTTGCCAGATTTCGTGGCATTTGGCGCAGGAACGTCCTCCGGAGTAGGAGTAGTAGAGGCTTGCGCCCGGCAGTAGAAGGATCGCAAAGAGGATGACGAGGAGCGGTGCGATCACGCGGGGACGGAAGAATTTGCGGTTGGCGTTCGTCATGTTCGATTGCTCCATCTTTCCCGCGCGGAGTCCCTCAGGGGCTAAAGCCCCATCTCATTTCGCATCTGACGCGGCGCTAAAGCGCCGCTCTTCCACGTCTCTTTCAAACGATTTCCACCACTATGCGTGCTCTTCCACAAAACCCCACTTCTCGCGCATACAGCGCGCGAGAAATGGGGCACCCATTGCGTCTGGCATCATTCATGACTCGACGTGGGTTCCTTTCCAGGTCTTCACGATGTTTGCCGACGCGTGATATGCGACGGCCATGATCGTGAGGACCGGGTTGAAGCCGCCGTTGTTTGGGTGCACGCTTCCATCGATCACATAAAGATTGTCGATGTCGTGGACGCGGCAGAATTTATCGACCACTGATGTTTGTGGATCGTTGCCCATGCGGCAGGTTCCGGCTTGATGCTGTCCGCCGCTCGGGATGCCGAGAAAGGTCCAGTGGAAGCGGATTGTCTTGAGGGCGCCAGCTTCTTTGAGCCACATCTCGGCCTTGTCGGTCATGAAATTTGTGCCGAGCAAGTCGTTTTCGTGATGGCGTCCGGAAATGCGCGCCACCGGGATGCCCCACGCATCTTTCACTTTGGGATCGACTTGCACGCGGGAGTCGAAGACCGGCATCTCCTGCATTGGGCCCATCACAGTCATGTTCCGTTTGAAATACTTCCGCATGTAATCTTTGTGAGCCTTGCCCCAGCGCGGAGTTCCTTCTTCCGAAACGCCGGTGACGACCTGGTAGGGAGTACGGATGAATTCGTTGGCGAGCAAGCCTCCGGCGACGAATCCGGGATTGTTGTGGTTGAAATCGCAGATGGCAAGAGAGGCGCCGGGCCCGAGGTCGTCGTAGGTATTCTGCTCGAACAATCCGGCGGCGCCAGTGTAGGCGTGGCCTTGCAGATTGCGTCCGACCCAATCGTAGCGGTTGCCGAGTCCATTCGGAAACATGCGGCTCTTCGAATTCAGGAGCAGGCGCGGGGACTCGACCGCGGAACCAGAAACTACGACCAGATCCGAGGTTTGTTCCTGGTAGCGTCCATTGGCGTCATAGTAGGCGACGCCCCGGATTTTTCCGCGATTGTCCGTAAGAATCTCTTTGGCGATGCACTCGGTGCGCAGATCGCAATTGCCTGTGGCGATGGCTCTGGGGATGACTGTGTTCTGTGTGCCGCACTTGGCATTGACTTCGCAGGCGAATCCGACGCACCAGCGGCAGCGCATGCAGGCTCCGCGTCCGTTGTAGGGCACGGAGTTGCGCAGCATCGGAATGTGGAACGGGTGCAAGCCGAGGCGTCTGGCGGCAGGCTCGAGAATTTGAAAACTGCGATTCGGTGGGAGCGGCGGCATGGGTAGGGGCCGCTTGCGGGGCGCTCGGAAAATGTTGTTGGAGTCGTCGCCGGAGACTCCGACTTCCCATTCAGCTTTCTCGTAGTAAGGCTCAAGGTCCCAATACGTGATCGGCCAGTCATCGAGCGTGCTACCGGCAAGAGTTCCGTATTTTGTGCGCAGGCGGAAGTCGTCTTCCATGAAGCGCCACGCCATGGCGCCGTAACTCAGCGTGCCTCCACCGACGCAGGCGGCGTTGTTGCTATAGGCCCAATGGCGCGGGTCGACGGTGAATTCCTTGCCAGAGCCGTCGACGTAGACGCGGGGGCTACGATCGTCGGGACCAAAGGAGTTCCCGAGCACGCAGGTGCGCTGGTTGCGGAGGTCGTCTTTGCGATCGTCGAAGGGCGTGAACCATTTGCCGCGTTCGAGGAGGACGACGGACAGTCCGGATTCGGAGAGTTCTTTGGCGACTACTCCGCCTCCGGCACCGGAGCCGACAATCACCGCGTTTACGTGTTTCAGGGACATTGGACCTCAGGGGCTAAAGCCCCGTTTATAGTGCGCCGTTGACGGCACGGCTGAAGCCGTGCCCTTCCCAAAACCGTTGCGCACCCGAAGGGTTCTGTTCTTTCGCCCCTACGGGGCTTCTTGCGTTGCCTCTTAATCCCACGGCTTGCGCCGTGGGCTGCATTCTTTCGCCGCTTCGCGGCTTGGTAGTCGTTGCGTTACAGCGACTCGCTCCTCGCATCTACTACAACTCACCTGACGCGCAGATCTCAACTTGACCTCGGCTTCGCTTCGTCCGGACGGAGGCGGCCACGGATTGGGGGGTATGGGAGATCGAGCATTTTCCAGCTCACTCCATCCCGATTGCCGCCGTGACGGGGGTCGCCGTAGAAACCCTGCATGGTGTGATCGACGACCATGCTGAAGAATTCCGATGAAGGTATCTGTTTCCAGATGGGGCCGGCCGCTTTGCCGTCTTCAAGCTGGTGCAACAGTTCGATTTGCTGCGGCGAATCCAGATCGGCGAACAGCTTGCCGTGAGCAGCGCGGCTGCTTTGGTCGACGCCCGCCAAGGCTAGGCGATACTTCGATCGCAAGTCTTTGTACGGGCCACAGAGTTGGCGGTCGATGAAGTTGACGACACCGGCCCAGGATGCACCGGGATCCTGGTCAGGCGGGATGATCTGGTCGCAGATCGCGGCTAGGGCGCGCGCCTCATCGACGCTGAAGAAGCGCCATGGGCTGGGATTTCGGCTGCATCCTATGGTCGTGCCGGCCGCGGCTGCGGCTACCGCGGCGGCTTGCAGGAAGGCGCGACGATTCAACTCGGCAAGAGACTTCACGCGGATTGCTCCGACCTGAACGATACCGGCAGGGTTGTAGAGGCTCAGTGATTGGCATCACTCAGGGGCGTGATGGGGTCACTTTCCCGGTGAGAAAACCTAAAACCTTTAACCATGAAGGACACTAAGGTCCACTAAGGAAGGCCTTGCAGAGTTCGTTGGTATGATTTCGTGCTATGACGAACAATCCTGATCAGGAACGCGGACGGCTTGTCGAATCCTACGGCAAGCTCTCTGATGGAGAGCTGGAAAAGATCGCTAAGGAAGCGGACGAGTTGACCGACGTTGCCAGAGAAGTGCTGGGTGCTGAACTTTCACGGAGAGGACTTAAAGTCGAATTGGCAGAGCATCCGACAAGTGACGAAGTCGAGATGCGGAACCTGGTGACGCTGAGAAATTTCAGAGACTTGCCTGAAGCGCTGCTCGCGAAGGGAAGCCTCGAATCCGCGGGAATCGAGTGTAGCCTCGCGGATGACAACATGGTCCGGCTGGACTGGTTCTATTCGAATGCGATTGGCGGGATCAAACTGATGGTTGATCAAGCTGATGTCGAGGCTGCGGAGCAAGTGCTGACGTCGCCCATTCCTGAGAATTTTGAAGCAGAAGGCTCCGGCGCTTACGAGCAGCCAAAATGCCCGAAATGCGGCTCTCTGGATGTTAATTTCCAGGAATCCGATCCGGCGGCGTACCTCAGCCTCGCGGTCAGTGTCCCGCTGCCATTTCGACGCCGCGCGTGGCGCTGTCGTGCGTGCCATGCCGAGTGGGAGGACGCATCTGAGGCCGAACAGTCACCCGCGTAGTTTCGCAAAGCCTTTCTGAATTACTGCGAGAGTATCTTCCGCCAGGTTCAGTGCTGGGAGCTCATCGGGCGTGAACCAGCGGACCTCGGCGGCATCGCTGGCGGCGAGGAGTTCACCTCCGATGCGGCGGCAGAGGAAATCGATCAGGACGTAGTGATATTGGACCCGTTTGTCGGCATCGCGGAGGACACGGTCGAAGACACCGAGGAGTTCACCGGGTTCCACGATTAGTCCGGTTTCTTCCTGTGCTTCGCGAACGGCGGCTTCCCGGACGAACTCGCCGACTTCGAGGACTCCACCTGGGATGGACCATTGCCCTTGAATCGGTGGATGGGCGCGCTTGACGAGCACGACTCGGTCGTCCTCGATGATGATGGAGCCGACGCCGATTAGGGGACGGTCTGGGTATTCGCGGGTCATTCTTAGCTGTGAGCTTCGAGCTACGAGCTGTGAGCAAGCATAGCTGAGTTCGCTTCTGGCCGTTGGCTACTGGCTCTTGGCTTTTGGCTGATCGCTCGACGGTCATCGCTTGCTACAATTTTGTCCGCGTCGGGAAAAACCTGACAACCACAGAGGTCACTGAGGGACACAGAGATATAAGGATCGATTGCTTATGGCACTTGAGGAATATAAGCGGAAGCGGCGGTTTGAGGAAACGCCGGAGCCTCCACCGAAAGTGGAGAAGAAGCGTGGAAATCGTTTTGTCGTGCAGAAGCATGAGGCAACGCGTCTGCATTACGACTTTCGGCTGGAGATGGAGGGCGTGCTGAAGTCGTGGGCAGTGCCGAAGGGGCCGTCGCTCGATCCGGCGGACAAACGGCTGGCGATGCATGTGGAGGATCATCCAGTTTCGTATTTCGATTTTGAGGGGAATATTCCCGACGGGAATTACGGCGCGGGCAGCGTGATGGTGTGGGATGTGGGAACGTGGCAGCCATTGGCACCGGTTCCGGTGGATGGGAAGTATGTTCCGGGAACTGAGAAGGATGCCGCGGCGATGCTGGCGAAGGGCGATCTGAAATTTTGTCTGAATGGGGAGCGGCTCAAGGGCGATTTTGCACTGATCAAGATGAAGGGGCGGCGTCCGGGGAGCAAGGGCAACGAGTGGTTGATGATCAAGAAGCATGACGACCAAGTAGTCGAGGGATATGACGCTGGAGATATTGATGAGTCGGTGCTCAGCCACCGGAGCATGGATGACATTGCGGGGGATGCGCGGTCGCGGGAGTGGAACAGCAGCCGTCCGGCGGTGCGTGGGAAGTTAAAGGCGGCTTGGCTGGCGGATGCTGTTGCGAAGCTTGATCAAAAAAAAAAGCAAAGTCAAAGTCAAAAGCAAAATCCAAACCGAAAGAAAACCGCAGAGGTCGCGGAGGACGCGGAAGTAAGTAGGGGAAAAACTCTTCCTCCTGCCGTCCCGGCAAAAGGAACTGTTGCACTCGACATTTCTCGAAACGGGAGTAAAAAGTCCGACAGGTCCCCTGAGAAAAAATCCATAAAATCCCCAGCGTCCTCGGCGTCCTCTGCGGTCGTGGTTTCGCAGGCTCCCGTAAAACACGCGATGCCTACGTCCATTTATCCGATGCTGGCGGAGTCGATCGAAAAGCCCTTCGATGACAAGGACTGGTTATTCGAAATCAAGTGGGACGGGTACCGCGCGATCGCGTTTATTGAGAGCGGGAAGGTGCGGCTCGTTTCACGAAATCAGAATGAGTTGACGGGGCGGTATCCGGAATTGAAGGACTTGCCTGAGTTCGTTAAGGCGAAGACAGCGATTCTGGACGGCGAAGTTGTGGCTTTGGACGACGAAGGGCGGGCGTCTTTCAGTCTGATGCAGCAGCGGACTGGATTTCGGCCAGGCGGGCATCGGACGGCAGCGAAGGCGGACATACCGGTTCTGTATTATGCGTTCGATGTTCTCTATCTCGAGGGTTATGACTGGCGTCGCGTGAATCTTGTCGAGCGCAAGAAGAAATTGCGGGAGATTCTTCAGCCGGGGGATGCACTCAGGTACTCAGATCACTACGAGGCGCAGGGCACGGCGCTGTTTGAGATTGCGAGGCAGAAGAAACTGGAAGGCATTCTGGCGAAGAGAAGCGCCAGTTGCTATGAGGAGAGGCGTAGCCGGGACTGGCTCAAGATCAAGATCCGGCATCGGATGGAGTGTGTGGTCGGAGGGTACACGAATCCTGAGGGTACTCGAGCTCACTTCGGCTCACTCGTGCTGGGGTTATACGACGGGGAGGGCAGGCTGGTTCACGTCGGGCAGGTTGGGAGCGGGTTTGATCAGAAACTGCTGGCGGAACTGATCAAGGAACTGAAAGAACGCGAGACGAAGAAGAATCCGTTTTATGGAGACGTGGAAGCGCTGCGGAAGGTGACCTGGGTTAAACCGGAGCTTGTCGCGGAAGTCGAGTACGCGGAGTGGACGGAAGGGGCGAATACGGGGAGTGGCCCGAAGTTGCGGGCGCCGGTTTTCTTGGGATTGCGGGATGACAAGGATCCGAAGGAGTGCACGTTGGAGGACGCTCGCGGGGCCTGAAGGCCCCGGATTTCTTTTGCGTTTAACGCGGCCCTGAAGGGCCGCTCCTCCACGATCACTTCCAGCGGCATGAATGCGCTCTTTTACGGTCGGATCTGAATACGGTCACATCTGGAACAAAACGCCTCCTCGGATTGCGAAATTCTCTTTGCGTCTAGTTATTGCCTGGATAGACGCGGGCGGGGCGCCCACGCCACACTTCCGCTACTTTATGTCTTTCATGGCTAGCAGGGTTCCGTAGTCGCGGCCCGTGGAATCTACTGCTCTTGCTACTACGGCCGCGAATGCATCTCTTACTTCTGGATACTTTGTGACGATCGCCTTCATCACGGCGACGTTGTCCTGGTAGGCCTGATTGGTGTTGTTGACGTTCGCGGATTGATATCGAACGATCAGATCAAGATCTGTGCCCACTACTTCCGGGAAAACCGCGCTTAGTTTGTACGATGTGGTACCGGCCATAATGTCGGTGGTCTTGCCTCCGGCGGGGAGATCGGTCGGTTGCGCGGTCTGCGCCTCATCGTAAAGCTTATCGGTAGCCAGGGTGCTCATGAATGGCAGGGGTGAACTCAGGCTGCGCGCTTCGAGATAGTAGAACCAGGCGTTGTGCATTTGACCTTTGGATTTGTACTGTCGCGCCTGGTTGAGGAACCACTCGCTGTCGTGGCCAGCGATCTGGGCAGGCTTGATATAGAGACCTCCGAGCTTCCAGTCCGTGCCCATCTGCTGCAAGATTTCGGTGAACATTGTGCGCGCCTTTGTGGAGTTCCCATCGAGAAGGACGACGGCGTACTTCGCGGGCGGGAGGTTACTGAGATAGAAGGCGGCGCTGTTGGCGGTCTGTCCATTCTTGGCGAAGACTCCGCAGTAGAACTCGTCGCGCCCGTTCGGATCGGATTGCTGATTGTCGAGCAGGAAGGAGTTCTTCACGGTCGCTTGAGAGCCAGTGAGGTCGGGCTGACGCTCTTTCAGCAGCGACTCGATGCCAGAGAAGTCGGATGCCATGCTAGGGATGGCGTTCTGCTTGAGAGACGCGGAATCATTCTTTGCCGCCATATCGAAATAACGTTGGGCTGCAGTGGTGATGGCGGTTCGTGTGGCCGCGTCCATGTCGGACGAAGTCTGGCAGGTCTGGGCCTGCAGGGTGCGCGCCAGCAGTATCAATAGTGAAAGCGCGAAGCACAGGGCGACGAAGTTAAGGCGGAGCGGAGCCGGTTTCATTGGGTTACCTTCTTTGTACTCAAGGTTTTGCCGATATTTTGGCATCCCGGAACCCTGAGCATGCCGTACTTAAGAGTTTATGTGGCCGGAAATGGTTGACTACAAAGCTGCAGATCGGTCCACCTGGGTGAAGGTAGGAAGGCATCTAAAGGGTGCAAGAGGGTGGTGTTCCAACGTTCTATCTGACGGGGATCCCCGTCCGGGTCGTTCGTGCTTCTTCCGGTGCTAAAATTTAGAGAGCGGACCACGCGATTCCCCCAAAAGAACAAGGAATGTGTTTGAGAGGAGTAGGCATGAAGACGACCTTCGGATGCAAGGAGCTTGGCAGCTGGTTGTTGATGGGAGCGCTGCTGTGCGGCTTGCAGATGGCAATGGCCTCTCCTGCTCAGAGTCGCCGAAAAGCGGTAAAGAAAGCGCCGCCGCCGGATCTGTTCTCGGGTAACACCGGTCCTGTGCAGCAGATCCCGTTGGACTCGATTGCAGCAGTCCCTCCGCAGGTTACTTACGAGAATGATGAATTGACGATTGTGGCGCCGAACTCGACGCTGGCGGACATACTGCGGGCCGTGAAGAAGCTCACTGGCGCAGAGATCGATGTTCCGGCGGCGCCGGAGCGAGTGGTAACACGTTTGGGTCCCGGGCCAGCACGCGACATCGTCGCCGAGCTGCTGAATGGATCACGCTTCAACTATGTATTGTTGGGAGCTCCGAATAACCAAGCCGCTTTATCTCGCGTTGTACTGGTCGCGAAGACGGGATCGCAAGAGATCACTCCAAATGCTGCGCCCGCGCCGGAGCCGCAACAAGCGGCACAGCAGCAACCCAATTTTTCACAGCAGCAGCCCGAAATGCCAGTGGATGCCAACGGCGGCTTTGGGGATCCGTCAGAAGATAACGCCACTCCCGAGGAAAACCCCGCTGATCAGAACGGAAATGAAGCGGAACAACCACCGCAGGAGAATCCCGGGGTGAAGACGCCGCAGCAAATGCTGCAAGAGATGCAGCAGCGCCAGATGCAGCTACAGCAACAGCAACCGCCGGGACAGCCTCCGATTCCGGGATCCGGCATGCCGCCGCACCCACCACAGGAACCCTAGCTTAAGGGCTATTGCCTTTGGAAGTATCGGGAGCGTGAGGGCTGGCGTGTGCCGTGAGATGCGAATCGGGCGCGCCCGATAGCTTCTGCAGAAGCTGCCAATCCCGAGCCACTTCATTTTCGGTTATGGAGTGTGGAGAACGGCGCAACTCAGAAGCGAGACGAGCTTCCAGGAGTTGGCGAACGAGTTGCGGCGGCGCGTCACTGGCGAACAAATTGTCGGAGGAGATTCCGACATCCAAGGCCTGATCCCCGAAATGCATTCGCAGAATGGGATGGCCATTTTCATCGACACCGGCCTTCGCCCGCGATTGCATCTTCGCCCAATTCTTCTCAGCTTTCCTCTCGCCTTCTTCCGGATAAACCCCGGCGAGGAAATGTTTCAACTGATGCTGATAGGCACGAAGATCTTCGCGGGCAACGGGCGATTCCGGTTCTCCGCCGACGACGTAGACCATGGCATTCCGTGCGGGATCGAAGTGACTTGAACCCGTTCCTACGTAGACGGCAGCCACGCATCCGGCAAAAATTGGGCTCACCACGGCACTGGGGACGATGTACTTCTTCGAAGTGAAGAAGGCGTCGACGACGCCATGTACCGTGCTGCTGCGAGGCATGCTGCCTGGAACCTGCGGCATGACGATACGCGAGAAGTACAGTTGCGGGTGATGAGAGCTGTACTTGATAAGCAACTTCGCCATCTGCTTCGGAGTCGTGATGCCTACATCTGCGACGATGCTGCGATGGAGAGCGTGCGGGTAGTAGAAGTTGATGATAGATTTCGCGAAGTCTGCACAATTCTGAGAAACGGTATGAAAATGAGAAACGTTTGGCGAAGAATTCAGTTTCTCGATGAGGGCCAGATCCTGTTCCGTCGTGGTCTCAATTTCGAATCCGTAAATCGTGCGATCGTATGAGGAGCCGACCAGTTGATACCAGTTTCCGCCAGGAGTGCCGCCATCCTTAAGATCAGGGGCGACGGCTTCGAGATACGTGCGGCGATAGCGATCGCGGAGGAAAGCGGTCATTCTCGAATCGGCAAACAACGGCACATCCTCGGGACGTTCGACCGCATACAGATATGGAATCAGCGGTATGGCAACCCAATCATGCTTGCCAACGCCGTCGTAGCGACTGAGGACAATGCCGGTTTCACCCGGAGCACAGGGTCGGAGCGTTAGAGGAGTTTCCGCGCAGACGCCAGAAAGATAGACCGCTACGTGTCCGGTCGCGCTGAAGAAGCCGAGCTTTCCGTAGGGTTCTTCAAGAAGCAGGGTCGCAGAGGAGGCGTTCGCCAGACTGGGACCAAGCAACAGAACCAGCGCTGGAAACACCAATCGCTGAAGAAAACGGAAAAGGCTGGAGGAACAAGTCACCGCGTGTACCTCTAATTGTAACCCTTCTAGTGTGAACCCTTAGCGAAAGATTAGTTGCTCCGTAGCGGCAAAACTAGTTACGGAAGTTCGAAATTCTGGTATTTTTATGGAGAACATAAGGCGAAAATACAGCGGGAGAACGTCGCTAAGTGGAGAAGTCATTTAGCTTTGCGATCGCCCAAGTGGCGCTCTCGCTGACTGCGGGGTCTGGATCCGAAGCAAGTTTCTTTAAGGTAAGCAAGAATTTAGGTTCGTCACTATTGCCCATAGCGATGGCGGCATTTCGCCGCAAGCCCGAGTGTTTAGTGCGGCGAATAGGAGACGCGCGAAAGGTGTTCTTAAACTCGTCAGCGGACATTTCCGCCAGCCAATCAAGAGCTGGATTGACGAAGCCAGGGCGCGAGGCGAAGTCGGGAGCGCTCGTCACGGGCGCCTTGCGATTCCAAGGGCAGACGTCCTGACAAATGTCGCAGCCGAAGACGTGACGGCCTATGCCTTCGCGCAGTTCTTCGGGAATTGATCCTCTCTTTTCGATTGTCAGATACGAGATGCAGCGATTGGAGTCGAGTTGATAGGGTGCAAGGATGGCATCGGTGGGGCAGGCTTCGATACAGCGTGTGCAGGAGCCGCACCGATCCGGTGCGGGCAGATCGACCTGAAGATCGAGCGAGGTCAGGATCACGCCGAGGAAGAGCCAGGATCCTTTTTTCTGATTGATGATGCAGGTGTTTTTGCCGATCCAGCCGACGCCCGCGTATTTCGCAAAGACGCGTTCGACGATTGGTCCGGTGTCGACATAGCTTCGGGTGATCAGATCTGGGTGGGATTCCGCGGCAGATCGGTGGAGTGCCGCTTCAACTTGTTTCAAGCGATGCAGGACGGCTCTGTGGTAGTCTTCCGCGCTCCACGCGTAGCGCGAGATCCAGCCGCGGGTCTGGTCCTTGACTTCGGTTGAGTAGGGGTGGTCGGTGTTGTAGTTGATCGCACAGACGATGACGCTCTTTGCCCAGGGCGCGACGCGGGCCAGTGAGGCGCGCTTCAGTTCTCCCTGGTCGTTGCGCGATTCCATGTATTTCATTTCGCCGGCGCGGCCGGCGGCGATCCACTCGGGAAAGTATTCGAGTTCGCGCGAGTCTGTTGCCGGAGCGATCCCGCACAAGTCGAAGCCGGCTTCCGTTGCAGCCTGTTTAACGATTTTTCCTAGCCCGCCGGACTGGTCACTCATAGCTCGATAACGAGTCAGATCAACTATTTGAGTTTACGAGGTCACGGCTGACATGCGAGAGAATTCGGGCTATTCTTTTTCGATGCCGCCACGAAGGCAGGTCGCCTTTCTCATCTGGTTCTGGTTTGTTGTTTCCTACGCGATAAGTGCTCAGAGCGTCACGACTGTTCCTGTCACAATAACTGTGTCAGATCCCAGCGGAGCGCGCGTTCCACACGCAAAGATTCGCATAGTTCCCGCACCTGAAACGGCCGACAGAACTGAAACGGACGACAGAGGCTCATTAAGTGTTGCCCTGAAACCGGGCGGGTATGCTTTCTTTGCAGAGGCTCCAGGTTTCAAATCGTTAGCCACTCACATCGAGGTTCGTGCAAGCGGCGAGCACCAGACCTTCTCGACAATCTTGCAGGTCGGTGAAACTGGCAGCCCCATCGTCTCCCCAGCTATTTCGAAAGACGAGCTGGCTTTCTTCACGTATCCGTATCACGAACCCGTTGCGTTTACACCGCAACAGGTTAGAGCCATGCCGCACGTCAGCGTGAGTTTCCATAACACTCACACGGATCGAGACGAGACCTATTCCGGAGTCCGCCTGTCAGAAATCCTGTCGAAATTGGGAGCCCCTCTCGGCAAGGAACTTCGCGGAGAAGCACTCGACAATTGCATTATCGCAACCGGATCGGACGGCTACAGCGCCGTCCTGTCACTTGCAGAAATCGATCCAGAGTTCCATCCCGGCGAAGTCATTGTAGCGGACATGATGGATGGGAAAACCTTTGGACTCCCTCTCCGGCCCATTGAAGCTAGTGGTCAGTGAAGACAAGCGACCAGCCAGATCCGTACGCAACTTAACCACGATTGAGTTAAAGCCGGTTCGGTAAGTTCTCAAGCTACACGCCGAGTTTCTTGACCTCTTCGTTGTAGTACTTGCGGTAGAGGATGTCCCACTCCTGGGAGCCTTCGAGGATCGTGCGCTTTTGGGTGTCGATTTTCTGGCGGGCGGCCAGGTCGATTTTCGCTTCCTGGTTGAGCAGGTCCTCTAGAATCTTGCGGGTTTCCTGGCGGATGGTATTCGGGTCTTCGACGAACTCAACCTCGTCCGTCTCTTTGAGGACATCGGAGACTGCCCGCGCCAACACGTTCACTTTGTCGCGGCTGAGTCTCACAGCACCGCCTTGTACTTGCGAACGAGTTCGCTTTTCACCTTGCGGAACATCTCCTGATAGTTGGCGCCCGTCTTCCGCATTTCGTCCGAGTAGGCTTCGAGAATGACTCGCACTTCGTCATTGATGCGGTCTTCGAGAGAAAGCTCATCCAGCAGCGCTGAGTGAACGCGCTCGGTCACCACCGGGACGGACGACGCCTCGATGAACTTGGTTGCAATCAATCGTTTGGTGACTTCGCGGGCCAAATAGCCCACATATTCTTTGGAAAGAAGCATGTACGGGTAAAACGTCCTGGGCCAACGTTGCGTTCTGCTGAATAGGAAAGTGTAACACACGTAAGTCCTGTAGACAGCGTTAGAAGCGAGCGAAGAAACGGTTTTCTACGGCGCTTTCGAAGAAGTCGGCGTGCGCAAGGTGTAGACAAACTGCGGGATTTCCCGGCGCTCGCGATCGATCTGCTCGGCGGATTTTTTTGAGAGGTCCTGGTAGAGAAGCAGTTCTTGTTTCGCCTTCTCTGCTTCACCCTGCTTTCGATAAGCCTGAGACAAGCGGAAATGTGCCTCTTGCATTTGAGAGTCGATTTGAACGGCGCGCGAGAGATGCACGATCGCACCGGCATTGTCGCCCTGTTCTGATTTCACAATTCCAAGTTGGAGTTCTGCAGGCGCGAAGTTCGGATCGATTCGGATCGCATTGCTGAGGAGCGATTCGATTTCGCCATCGGAGGTCTTGTGGGCGTGGTTCTGTTTCCAGAGGGCAAGAGCATAGTAATAGTTCGCCTGCGCGTTCTGGGGTTGGGTGTTTACAAATCTGTGGAGCCGCTCAAGTAGTTCGGGCGAGGAAATATTTTCGGCTGCTTGAATTTTGCCAAGAAAAAGGTAAGGTGCGGGGTCGTTGGGGTTGAGATCGGAAGCCTGACAGATTGCATGGACCGCCTGATCGTAAACGCCACGACCGAAGGAAGCCGCACCGAGGCCGATGAGCATCCGAATCGATTGCGGAAAAAGATGATTGCCCTTGGCGAACACTTCCTCTGCCGGTTCCGGGGCGTGATGCAGAAGCAGTTCCGATCCCCAGTCGAAGAGATTGCTTTCAGAGGGAGTCATCTCCGCGGCACGTTGGTATTCGTGGACGGCTTCGAGGGAATCGCCCGCTTTCTCATTGATGTCGGCAAGCAGGTGGTGGAGTTCTGCCTTGTCTCCAGCGGCAATCTGGCTCCGAACCTGGTCTTTCGCTTCTTGGTATTTTCCAGCTCGCAACGAAGCTTCAACTTCCGGCGATGCGCCCGGCATTGAAGTATCGGGGTTGCTCAGTTTCGCGGTGTCTTTAGCGATCGACTCACGGGTGCGCACAACGGTGTCGGAGCCGTGACCTCCCAAGGCGGTCGTGTCTACGACACCGGAGACAATGAAGCTCGGCTTGTCGTAGAACAGTGGGCCAGTGACAGGGTCCATCTTCAACACTAAGTCTTGAGTCTTCGACTCGTGCGCCTTGATCACGAGCGCATCAGGCCCGTTTTCGGTATAAGCTCCGACTATGGCGTGCAGGGAGTATTCCCCGGGAGAGATCCCAGTCACCGAGTAGTTGCCGTGAGCATCGGCTGTGAACGTAAGACCCTTAGGAAGACCCTTCTTCGTCAACAGGAGTTGGACGCCGGGGCTGGGATTTCCAAATGAATCACGCACGGTCCCGTGGAGCGAGGCGTCAGAGTCGCTGTTCTGCGCGGCAAGCAAGCCTGCATAGAGTAATACGAACAACGCGAGCGGAAGCTGCCGTCCCTGAACTAAGCGTATTCGGCTTCTGGAGGGTTGTGCCACGCGTCGCAATGGGCGGTCGAGGTGGAATTCGGATAGCAACTGATCAGGATTTTAGCCTGTGGTGCTTCCGTCATCAAGGAAGGCTGCCTGAAATTTGGCAGGATCGCTGCGAGGCAATACAATGCTTCCCTTCGCAACCAACACTCATGAAAACTCATCGCACAGTGGCAGTCAAGCTTGTCACCCTCAGTGTGTTTCTTTGCATGTGCATTTCATTGGCGCTCAGCCAGCAACCTTCTACTAAACGAAAGGTGATTATCGATCAGGATGCCGCCGGGCCGGGGGGAACGGACCAGCAATCGATGTTGCTGCTGATCCAATCGCCGCAGACTGAGATTCTGGGCATTACAGTCGTGACCGGCGATGCATGGCTGAAAGAGGAAGTGGCGCATACGTTGCGCATGCTCGAGATCATCGGGCGAACTGACATTCCGGTCGTGCCGGGAGCCGAGTATCCGTTAGTAAGGAGGAAAGAAGAAACAGAACTGTGGGAACAGATCTACGGGTCGGTGGCGTGGCTGGGGGCGTGGACGCCACGGCTGTACCATCCGGCGGATCAGCTAGGAGAAATGCCGGAAGGCAAGCCCACCACAAAACCGCTCGATGAGGATGCTGCGCATTTTTTGGTGCGGATGGTGAGGAAGTACCCGCATGAGGTCACGATTTACGCGGGCGGGCCGATGACGAATCTGGCGCTCGCGATGGCGATTGATCCGGAGTTCCCGAGTTTGGCAAAAGAGTTGGTGTTCATGGGCGGGAGTTTGAATCCCACGACAGATGATCCCGAGTTCGTTAATACGCCACGGAGGGAGTTCAATTTGTGGTTCGATCCGGAGGCGGCACATGCGGTGCTGATGGCGCCGTGGAAGAAGGTTGTCTGTACGACCGTGGATATTTCAGTAAAAACGAGGCTTACACAGGATCTGATCGATCGGGTGAAAGCGGGTTCGTCTCCAGCCGCGCAGTATGTTGGCAAGTTTGCACGCTTGCAAGGGCAGTACAACTACTTGTGGGACGAACTGGCCGCGGTGGCATGGCTCGATCCGACGATCATTACGGCGAAAGATATGCGCCATCTGGATGTGGACCTGAGCCATGGCGCCGCGTATGGCGACACGCTGAGTTGGGCTGAACAGGACAAGCCCAAGATTGTTGGACCGGCGGTTGAGATCCAGAGTGATCTTGATTTGCAGAAGTTCTACAGAGAATTCGTCGAACTGCTTGGCGCGGCAACCCCTAAACCCCTGAACCACTAAGGACACGAAGGATCACGAAGAAAATCTATTGCTTGAGTTGCTCCAGCATCTGCTTTGCCTGGGGATCGTCAGGATGCTGTTTCTTGAGATCGAGCAGGACGGCGCGAGCTTTATCCCGTGCTCCTTCCAGCGCATATACGCGGGCAAGGTTTAGATACGACTGATCAAAGTTGGGCGCAACCCGGATGCACTTTTCGAAGCTGGAGACGGCTTCATCTCGATGATTCGTAACTAAATAAAGGATCCCCAAATTATTTAGCGCCTCTGGATAATCCGGGCGTGCCTTCAATGCCCGCTGCAAATAATCGTAGGCCTTACCGGTGTCGTTGGTTTGCGCAAAAACCATTCCCAGGCTGTAGTTTGCTTCGGGATCTTCGGGAGCTATTCTGACCGCCAGTTCCAAAACTTGCTGCGCTTCCTGCCAACGCTTTTCTGCGCGGTAGGCGTTGCCGAGGTTATCCAGAGATAGGAGATGGTGGGGGTTGATGCTTAGCGCCTTCTGAAAGCACCGGACCGCCTGATCGAGATTGTTCTCGCGGGTTGCGAGGACACCCAGGTTGTTCCAGGCATCGGGAAGTGTTTCGGGGTAATTCGGTTTCAGTTGTATGCAACGATCGAACATGCTGCGCGCGACGGCATTTTTGTTTTGATTCAGATAAACGCTGCCGATTCCGTAAAGAGCCTCTGCGCTGGAGGGGTCATCACGCAGCGCTTGTTGGAATGAGACCTTCGCCTGATCGAGGTAGCCTCGCTGGAAGAACAGGGCTCCCAAGGACAGTTGGTTACGTCCGAATTCGAGAGTATGTCCTGCCGAGGGAAATGGAAGCGCGTGGGCTAGTCGTTCGGGGTCGGTGTTTGGAATGTGCAGAAAGTCATAGTCGATATTTTCGGGAACGATCCGTCCCTGATAGACCTTGACGATATGGCCGGATGCATCGACCAAGAACGAAGTGGGAAGGGGCATATCCCGGTGGCGGTCGTACAACTGACGAAAGAGGATGTTGTAAATGGCTGCGACGTCATCTGAGCCGTGCAGGATTGGAACGGAGAGGCGTCGGTCCTGAAGAAATGCCTCGAGCCCAGAGGACGGCGTGGTCGGTTGTTGGTCGTTCGAAGCATCGTCGACATGAACGCAAATGGTGCGAAGCCCTTGCTCTGACCAGCGCTGGTGGTGATTCTCCAAGAGCAGCAGGTTGTCTTGGCACTCCGCGGACTTCGCGGTCCAGAAATTAAGAAGTATTGATTGCTGTTTGGCTTCAAAGAGCGACTGCAGCTTTCCTGATAAATCTGGAAGCGAGAAATCGGCGGCGGGCATGGGTGACAGGAGCCATGTCTCGCACTGTACGGGAAGAGATTCTGGCTGCTCGGAGGCCGCTGCCGCGACCGACGTCGATGCTGACTGCGGTTTGTATGGTTCCCTTCGAGTGGAGGACGAGCCTTCTTCCACCGAAATCCGATGATTGATCGGGAGATCGTGCAATTGTTGGATGATGCCGCTGGGCCAGCTAATGGAAGCTTGTACAGGACCCTTTGCTTCTCCTAACCCGAAGAAGATCTCCTTGCTATGTTGGCAAAGGAAGCCGGATCCGGCTTGCAGCATCCTTGTTTGCCTGCCGGACGCAGTTTGGATTGTGATCTTTGCGCCGATCGCATCACGATTGCTCCTTGTGCCTTTCAGGCGGAACGAGATGGCGGGAGGTAGGTCCTTCAGTTCATTCTTGAGCAGCCGGATCTGGGGAGCGTTTCGATTTTTCAGCAGGATTTCCTGGCGGCCGTCCTGATCAAAGTCTGCTATCGCGAAGGACCTGCCGTCTTCCAGAAAGTCGAGGCCGGCAACTGCGGAGACATCGGAAAACGTTCCGTCGCGGTTGTTGGCGTAAAAGAGATTTCTCTCGTAGCCGCTCCAAGTTTCGTCGGAGCGGATTAATTCATTGATGGCGTTCCATCCCTGCTCGTAGTTGTGTGACGAACCCGCCTCGTCCGGGGAGTACGCGACCACCTGGCGCCAGAAGAAGCTGTTCAGGTCGTAGCGTTTCGGACCTGACACCATGCCGTTGACGATGTAGAGGTCTGCATAACCGTCGTGATCGAAATCGAATGTGTCGCTAGTCCAGGCCCATCGGCCTACTTCGGTACCCGATTTCTGCGTTACGTCTTCAAACTTCCGATCGCTATTCTTCAGGAGAGAATTGCCCATCGCGTGTTTTTGATACAGGGCGCGAACGCTAGGGGCTGACTGCTTCTTGAATTCATCGAGCATCGAGACCCGGATGCCTGCTGCGGTCCACATATTCGCAACATAGAGATCTTCGACGCCTTTGTTCTCGGCCTCGAACCATGTGACGCTCATGCCTGCGCCGACGTCTTCGACGCCGAGTTCGTGGGATACATCCCTGAAAGTTCCGCTTCCGTTATTGCGATAGAGATTCTTTTTTCCAAAATCATTCACCACGTACAGGTCAGGCCAACCGTCGTTGTTGTAGTCGCCCCAAGCGCAGCAGAAACTGTAGCGCGTATTGTTTTGATCGAGACCTGCCTGACCAGTCACATCGACGAAGGAGCCGTCCCTGTTGTTTCGCATCAGGAAGTTGGGGGGACCGTTTTCAGCCTCGTGATAGGGCGATGGATATTTGTATTGGCCCGTGCCCTGATAGAACGAATACAAACAGAAATAAATGTCGAGCCATCCGTCGTTGTCGTAATCGGCAACGGCCGCGCCGGTGAAGGTTCCCTGGGGAGGGTTCGAAAATTTGAAAGCATCAGGCTGCAGCTTGAAGCGGCCACTTCCCTCGTTCAAGAACAATAGCGGGCCATTGGCCCTGACCACGACTACATCCTGCCTGCCGTCATTGTTGAAGTCGGCAAACAGCGCGCAGGCTGTGTTCTCGAGGACTCCTAGACCAGAGGTCTCGGTAATGTCCTCGAACGTCCCATCGCCGCGATTGCGATAAAAGCGGTTCGGCAAACCCGCAGGCTGACAAACGTAAAGATCGTCGAAGCCATCGCCGTCTATGTCGGCCGCTGAGACACCGTTGTGCCCATAGATGTCTATGCCACATGCACCATCAAGGACTGTGCGCCAGTAGTCAACGCCATGAAGCATCTGAGCCGGATACGAGCTATTCACGCCGAAGGCAGCTGCGGCAACGTCGGCGTATACAGGAGATGAGGATCGCGCCTGAGTTTCGTGAAGCACTCGCCAGCTGGAGAGTTTGAAATCCGTATTGTCTGATCGCTTCCAGGAGAGTTGCCACTCACCAACTCGTTGCTCCCGGTAGTAGTTTTCCGGGGAACCGACGAATTCATAGCGAACCCGTGTCTCTAATTCTTCCTGGCTCGCCCCTGAGGGCTGGATTCTGGTGATCTGGAATTCAGCGGTCCTTATACCTGAACGAGATTCAATCGAAAGCTGGAGTGAATGCAAGAAGGGATCGCGGCTGAGGCTTGCATCATTCGCAAACTGATTCTCTCGCACTTCGATTCCCAGAGAGTTGCGCAGGAGACGCGAACTGACAGGTTGACATGAGGCACCTGAGAAATCAGTGGTGAGATATTTCTCGATCCAACGCACGTTATGGCGGGACTGAATGAGAGCGTCGGCCCACTGATCCAACACGCGACCGATCTGGTCCGCGTAGATCTCCTCCGGGAAGCGATCCAGTTCGGGCCGGACTTTGAGTAAGACACCGTCGAGGGGGCGCTCGTTCCGGTAGTGCGGATGAAGATGGAATCCGGAGCCTTTTCCATCGTCTCCTCCATGTAACAAAGGCAGAACAGGCTGGAACTTCCAGAGTCCAGCCGGGAGGAAGGACGCTCCCACTGCCCCTGAGAATTGCGAAAGGAAATCGCGCCGGTTGAGGACGATTCGGCGCCGCCACTCTGTCGAACTCAGAGAAGTTCCTCCCGCGAACTCATGTGTAGGGCGAAGCTAACACCCGTGTCGAACGGGGTCAAGGCAGTGAGATTTCGGGCGAAAGAGCACGGGCGGCGGACCTAAAACGTTAGTCGTCAGTGACTAGTTGTCAGTGGTCGGTAAGGCATTTCTGACGAGTAGCCGACCCTGCTAGTGTGTCCCAAGAATGGCAATGTGGCTTTCCCACACCGCAGGTTCTGCGCCCACAATTCCTTGGCGGCGAGCTTTACTCATGTCGCGTGATGATTTGGCCGTATTCGTAGGTATGGACTTTGTAATCCTGTAATCCCGGTATTCGATGGACAGCATCGCCTTTCCACCCAAACGAATAGAACTTTCGGTATGGTTCTCGGCGGGAAGCCAGAAGTCATTGACCTTTTTGTAGCTGTGCGCAATGTCAGTTTTTTTAATCCAGAAAGAAGGATTCTTCGCCGGTTCGCCTTCGATTCGAGAGACGGCAAAATCGCTAGCATCAACCCAAATTCGTCCCCGATAGAGGAACTTATTCCTGTTCTTGGGCACCAGCTTAAGGACATACTGTGCGCCCTCGGGTGAGGACTCATATCCCTGCAACTCGAAGTTGTAGTTCTGGCGGGTAAGAGCCGTGTCCTGGCGGTTATCCGCTCTGAATGCTTCCTCCTCGCTGTCGAGCAGTCTTTTGAAGATGTGATCCAGTACGAACTTGGAACCGGTCTCCGAGACAACGGTGAACTCCTTCGAACTGGGGGCACGAAACGTTACTTTCACGACCATCTCAGCATCCCGATCGCTGGGGAAGCCTCGGTACTGCATGCGATAAATTCGAGTACCTTCAAATCCCTGCAATGCAGCCGCTCGTTCTGCGTTTCGTTCCTCAAGTTTCGACAGTACCTGATCGACCGTGAGTTTCTCGACCCTTTCCGCGGACGAGCTATCGGGGCTCACTTGAGCAACGGCCGGAAATGGTAGCGCGGCAAGACCGATCGCAACAAAGCAGGTACTAACGAAGATCCCCGAACACCGGGTGCTCATAGTGTCGGTTGGATGCCTAGGTGCTTCGAGGTGATGCCCAAAACCTCCACCCGGAAGATGCCGTAATTGAGTAAGTTTGCACACCTAATGCCGACTGTTTCGATTGCTGATTGATTCTTTCGAATACCGTGATGCTCCTGTAATATCGAGGCTGTAGATCCAGATCAGAAGAGGTTGGACTTCCAGTGATCGCGTCAGGCTATCTGACGCAAAACACGGGACAAAGCCAATGGTGTCAGGGGCAACCAGCTACGTGTCGACGGCAGATTCACTGGGGGATCGCTTCGAGCAGGCCTTCGGAGCAAAACCGCGTATTTTCCGGGCGCCCGGCCGAGTAAACCTGATCGGCGAACATACTGATTACAACGACGGGTTCGTGATGCCGTCGGCGATAGGCTTTTACACTTGGATTGCCGTGAGTCGGCGATCCGACAACGTTCTGCATGTCCGGTCAGAAGAATTCCATGAGACCGTTGATCTCTCTCTTCAGGATTTGGCCGGCCCCCCTCGAAAACATTGGTCCGACTTTGTGCGCGGCGTAGCCGCCGTGTTGCAGACTCGAGGCTGCAAACTGGGTGGCGCGAACTTGATCATCGAGGGACAAGTCCCCATGGGAGCGGGGCTGAGTTCCTCGGCGTCTCTGGAAGTCGCAACCGCCTTGGCACTTATCCCGAGTTCGGCGTCTCAGGCCGATCCTCTGGAACTCGTGAAGCTCTGCCAGCGGGCTGAGCATGAATATGTAGGGACGCGATGCGGAATCATGGACCAGTTCATTGCGGTTTTCGGGCAGGTTGATCATGCCCTGATGCTGGATTGCCGCTCTCTGCATGCCGAATCACTGGTAATTCCGCATGATGCCCGGCTGGTGATCTGCAACAGCATGGTGAAGCACGAACTTGCGTCGGGAGAGTACAACCTTAGGCGTGCGGACTGTGAAACCGGGGTCAGCATTCTGAAGAAGGTTCTGCCGCACGTAGTTGCGCTACGGGACGTTTCTACTTCGCAACTGGAGTTGCATCGGAACGAATTGGCAGAGCTGGTTTATCGACGCTGTCGCCACGTAATCAGCGAAAATCAGCGGGTTCTCGATGCCGCAGGAGCACTTCGGTCGGGAGATCTGGACCAGTTCGGCAGACTGATGTACGAGTCTCACCGGAGCCTCCGCGAAGATTACGAGGTGAGCTGCCGCGAGCTCGACGTGCTGGTCGAGATTGCCTCAAAGTGTGCAGGAGTCTACGGATCGCGGATGACCGGCGGAGGCTTTGGGGGCTGTACGATCACGCTGGTTGAATCCGCGGCGGCGGCGGATTTTCAAGATACTCTTTCAAGAAGGTATAAGGACTTTACGGGAATTACGCCCGCCATTTACAGTTGTTCTGCCGCGCAGGGAGCGGGCGAGTGGACGTCGAACTCGTAGATTCTCGTTATTGAGGGCCTGTTCGTTCCACGCTCCGAATCCTGTTGTTTTCTTCTGATTCTATAAATCCCCCGGAAATTTCCCTTGGTTCACACGAAGTTTCATTTGAGCGCATGTTTTAGTTCCGCTCAATCCAATTTTCGCTAGCGTAAAAGAAGACTTTTTATGACTACTCAGATCGTGAATTTTCAAAATCATCCCCTTCCAACTTCCACGGCGTCGCGTACGCAATCCGGAAACGTGGTGGAACAGGCGGCCAAGCGCGACATCATCGCCGATAGCTTGAGGCCTTTCGCGATTGGAGAGAAGCTTCGCACCCTGCGTCTTCGAAAGAAGCTCGGGTTGGTGGAACTCGGGAAGCATACGGGGTTTTCGGCGGCACTGCTCTCGAAACTGGAGCGGGGAAAACTTTATCCGACGCTACCAACCTTGGTGCGAATTGCGGCGGTGTTTAATGTGGGGCTCGAGCACTTTTTCAATGATGACCGCAAAAGGCACGTGATAAGCCTGGTGCGCAAAGAGGAGCGGCAACGCTTTCCGGAGCGACCGGGAACGCCCGATGTGTCGTATTTCTTTGAGGCATTGGATTATCCTGCGAACTCGCGCAAGCTGAGTTCGTACTATGCGGAGTTTCAGAAGATCGGCAAGGAGAAATTGAAACCGCACACGCATCCCGGCGTAGAACTGGTTTACGTGTTGACGGGAACATTAGTAGTGACAGTGGGCAGCGAACCGCAGCGTTTGTCGGAAGGAGATTCGTTGTATTTCGACTCCAGCATTCCACATACATATTTGAGAGGCGATGACGCGCCATGCTCGGCGTTGGTGGTGACAACCGCTTGAGCGGAGCAGAAGCTAGTGAAGATTCGAGGGGAGATCGCCTACGGAGACCTGGTCTTTTCCGGAGCCTCGGGGTTCAAGTGTGACGTTGGCGTCGGCTTTCTTCTTCTCTTCCTGCACGAGACGGGCAAATGCCTGACGTGCCTGCACCGCTTCCTGCTTGCGGCCGGCGCGCGAGTAGGCGGTTCCTAGAGCAGCGTATACCTTCGGCTCATTGGGGAGCCCCTGACGAGCAATTTCAAGTTCCGGAATTGCTTTCATGTAGTCGTCAACGTCGAGCCGCAATAATCCCAGCAACATGTGAGCGAATGGCTGTTGCGGGTCCAGCTTCACGGCTTCTTCGGCGAAGGGCAAGCCGGCGGCCGAATCTTGTTTGTATTCGGCGGCGGCTATGCGAAGGCGGGCAAGTACGTTGTTGGGATCGTTCGCAATCTCCTGCTTGAGTTGCCCGACGCCAGCAGGGACATCATGAATTTGGAAGAGGAACAGGCCGAAGGCGTAGTGAACGTTGGGGTACTTGGGATTATCCCGAACAACTGCCTCGAAACCCGGACGGGCTTCGTCGTACTTTTTCTGTCCGGCGAGGCATTGGGCTCTGCCAATGCGGAGAACGACATTCCCGTCAGGGGAATCGGGCGGAGGAGGCTCCTTCGCATCGATACGTAGCATGGTCATGCCAAGGATTACGGCGAGTTTGTCGTTGCAGCCTGCCCGGAGGCTCAAATCCTCCAGCGTGTCCTGCGCGGCCTGAAAGCTGCGTTTGCGTTGCAGAAGGGTGCCTTCGTGGAAGAGGACGACATTCCAAAGTTCCGGATTGTTCTCCAAGCCCAGGCTCTTCCCTTTTCGGATGTCGTTGAGCGCTGCGTCGTCGTGGCCTAACTCGAATTCACTCAGCCCGAGCATGGCTTGCGCCGTGCCGTTATTCGGCTGCAGCTTAGTCAGATTTCGAAGTGCTTTTGCGGCTTCGGAGTAATGATCGCGGTCATACTCAATGGTTCCCAGCGACCACCAACCCTCCGCCCACGAAGGGCGTATTGCGAGGGCACGGCGATACAGATCGACCGCTTCATCGAGGTGATCGCTATCGCGTTCTGCATCGGCTTTTGCTGACAGGGTTGCGAAACTGGGTGGCTGCTTAGAGTCTGTCTGGCCCTTCTGAGAAAAGGACAGCGGGCATGAAAGAGCTATGAGGACGGCTGAAAGAACTGGCCCTGTCCGCAGTGGAGGATTGAATCGCAAGTCAGGTTCGAGGCTCGATACTGCCCTGGTTCAGTCTAAAGGAAAACTGCCGCAGGATATTAGAACCATCCTGCGGCAGCGATGGAGGAGCATCTCGCCCGATGCGCCTGCAATGGTTAGAAACTGAATCTCGCCTGCATCTCGATCACTCGCGCGCCGAGCACGTTCTGAGATTGTCCGAAGTGCGAGTTCATGATGTCGGCCTGCGGGTTGTAGAGATTCAGTTTGTTGAACAGGTTGAAGAAGTTGGCGCGGAACTCGATCTGGCCATGTTCTCCGATGACCTTCATGTTCGGTAATCCGAACGACTTGCTGAGGGTCGCGTCGATGTCAAAGTAGCCGGGACCAGTAATTGTATTCCGCTTCAATCCTGCGGCAGTTGGCAATGGACCGTAAGGCTGCGATCCACCATTCGGACACGATGCAGTAACCGGCCCTGGGAACAGACAGTCGAACAGCGTCCCGGCGACCACGGTTGGTGCGGTGAACATCGAGGTTGCATCTACGTTTTGGGCGCTGCGATAGTCTGCCTTGAAGCCACCCGCATACGCTGCTGGTTGCAATTGACTCGATCCCGCATCCGCCGAACCACCACCCGCAGACGGGCCGAAGTTGAATACCGGCTCGCAAGGGCCTGTAGAGCCGTTCACAGTACATTGCGGAAGGAGCTCACCCAAGCCGTAATTCGGTGTCCACGGGAAGCCGGTGTGGGCATTCAGGATTCCGGAGACAGACCATCCGCCAAGCACTTTTTCCATCCACGAGCGGCTGCCGTGGAAGATCTGTGGCGACCAGATTCCGTACATCTTGAAGGCATGGTGGGAATCGTAGTCAGATGTGCCCAGCGCGGTCCCCAGATTCCATTGGTAATAGGGTCCGGCGTATGCATTGGATCCCATATCCACGGCATGACTTAAACGGTACTGGGTGTCGAACTGGAAGGACTCGCTGAAGGTGTGCTTCACCTCCAACAGCAATGCGTTGAAATGGGCCGAGCCGTTGCCGTTGTACAAGGTCACACCATGGACCGATGGATTCAAGGCCAGTCCGGCTGCCGCGGCCGGATTGTACTCGTTGTAGTGAATCAGCAGGTGCCGAGTTTGGCTGCCCTGGTACCCAGCCGAGGCCACCCATTGATGACCCAGATCGTACTCGCCGCCGAGTGAATAGTGCATGGCGTATTCGGTTGGCCATGTCGCGGGGAGTGCCGTCAGGTCGATCTGGCCCGTCAGCGGGAGATTCGTGTTGGGATCAAAACTTGTCTTGGCGTATTGATTCGCAGCGTAACCATATGGCGAATGAACATCGGACGGAAAGCTATTGATGTAAAGAATCTGGCTCCCGGAAAGACTGGTGCCGTTATTTACATACGGAGGATTGAACCGGACATCCAGAGTGTTGGATTGTGCGATTCCGTTGAAGGCAATGCCGTAGCCGCCGCGGATCACAAAGCGGCTGTTGAAGTCGTGTCCCATTACTTCTCTTGGACTCCAGGCAAAACCAAGTTGCGGACCGAAGTTGGTCTTTTGCGCGTTGTACTGACCGCCGCCGGTGCGAACTTTGAGGCCCGATAATTCATTCGCTCCGCTGCCGAATACGACCGTAGCAAGCTTGCCATCTCTTTCGGTGATCGGCCCGAAGTAGTCCCAACGCAATCCAGCGGTGATCGTCAATGTAGGACGCAGTTTGTAGTTGTCCTGGAAGAAGAACCCGTAAAGCATGTTTCGGAGGTTCTTGATTTCGGCAGAGGGAATGCCAGTCTGCGGATCGAACTGCGCGTTCTCCGAAACCGGGGCATCGTTCAGGAAGTCCCAGACGTTGTTGAAGGTGTAGCCCGGACGGTCGGCCCAGAACGGAGCGTCTACCGACTTCAGATGGGTAATTTCGGCTCCCATCTTCATGGTGTGGGCACCATGCACTTTTGTCAGAACATCTTTGCCAGCGAAGGTCCACTGGTCGAAGCCGTTGAACGAACCGATTCCATAGCCTTCCATCGTGACGCTTCCGGTGCCGTTGAAACTGATTTGCGGCAAGCCCCAGGGCGCACTGGGGTTTTCAGAAAGATCTTTCTGCTGCCAACCGGCTGCATTCAGGCGGAACTCATTGGCCATGCTGGCGCTGAAGGTGTGGTCGTAAATGATCGTGCCGAGGCGATTCTTGTAGGTAGTGTTGAAGTTGTTCATCTGGCGATCGCCGTTGCCATTGATGGAAGTGCTGGAGTTCGGTACCCAGTACATGCTGAAACTGACCATGTCTTTGCTGGTGGCCTGGAAGTCCACATGTGCGTTGTACTGGCGGTGAGTCTCGCTGACCGGGCTCTTTATGTTCTGGAAAAATGCGATGTCGGCGGTACTCCCGAGATTGGCGGCGCCTCCTGTGCCATCACCGCCTGTTCCGGGGCTGGTGTTACTGACGTAGCCCGGGTCGCGCGTTCCTACCGGAAAGAGCGCAGAGTTCAGAGGAGAACCGAGATTCAAACCCTGGCCCGGAATGAAATGGCAATTTGTCCCTTCGGTCAGGCCAATGAAGGAACAGTCTTGATCGACTTGGGTGCCCCCAAAGGGGCCGACACCCGGGAACGCGTAGAATGCCGCGGCGTTGGTTCCGGACCCAGCCAGTGCCCGAAATGCCGGGGTTTCGTACCACCCTGAACCTGGCGTCGACTGTCCGCCATTATCGAGCGTTTCGTACGAGAAGAAGCCGAACAGCTTGTTCTTGATGATTGGGCCGCCCACACTTCCGCCCCAATCATTGAACCGGCCTTCATCGCGTACATTGCCGCAATAGCCGTTGGCCTTGTCGTTGATGCAGCCCGGAGTATCGCTGTTGTAGCCGTTGTACTTGGTGAATGCGTTCAGGCCGGGACGGTGGACTTTGAAGAAGAAGCTTCCGTGGTAAGTGTTGGTGCCGCTCTGGGAGATGACTTGCACCTGAGCGCCGCTGAAGCGGCCGTTTTCGGCGTCGTAGTTGTCACTTACGACCTTGACTTCTTTGATGGAGTCCTCGTTGGGCGTGATGACCGAGGTTCCGCCCCAAGTCACGCTGGTGGTACCGACGCCGTCGATCTGATAATTGTTCTCTCCAGTACGTGCGCCGTGGGCGGTGATTTGTCCGCCATTTTCAATTTTGAAGACACCGTCAGTGCCGCCGGTACCGCCGACCGTGGTTGCTGGGAGATTCTGGGTGCCACCTCCGGCGCCTTGCGCACCGTCGCCAAATGCACCGGGAGCGAGTTGAAGCAACTGGAAGGGATCACGGCCAAAGGAAGCGAGCTGCTGAAACTCTCGCTGCTGAACGGATCCGCCGACGTTTGCCGACTCGGTATCGATCAGGGGAACAGCGTCACCTGAGACGGTCACAGTTTCCTGGGTCTGTCCAATGTCGAGCTGGACATTAACGGCGTTCGCCTGTTCGGAATTGATGCCAAAATTGTCGATCGCTTTGGATTTGAAGCCAGCCTTCTCCACCATCAGCTTGAACTTGGCGGGCGGCAGACCATTGAAGTTGTAGATGCCGTTCTCGTTACTAGTGGCGACCTGGGTCTGCCCTGTTTCCAGATTCGTCAGACTGCACTTCGCACCTGGGACCACAGCTCCCTGCTGGTCGGTTACAACTCCCTGGATGGACGCGCGGTATTGTGCGTGGGAAATGTTCGCGGTGAAGAGGAAACAAACAGCCAGAGAAAGAGACAGCAGTGTGCTTACAGTTCGACTCATTGGACGCCCCCTGTCCGTCAAACTTCGACTGCACTCCCGAGGTGCTTACTAAAACCCTACAAAAGCGTTTTAGTAATATTTTTCGATGACTGCTATAACACAGTCGATTTTCGACAGTCAAGAAAGTTCTTGGGGCGGCGAATTCCTGAAATACGCGGCTGCACCTACAAATTCGTGATGATCCGGAACAATATCGTTATTGCTTAAGGTGAGTGACATGGTTTGTACCAAGGAATAAGTATCTTGAACCAGAGTTCAAAGCGGGGGCGTTTTTAGCTTTGTGAACCCTTGCCTGGGGCGGCAGTAGTATCCCGGACGATCAACTCAGGCTCGACCATCGTCTCGCCGCTGCCGTCCGGGCGAGATCGAGAAATGCGCCGCAGAAGAGTTTCGGCCGCAATCCTTCCCATTTTGCGCAAGGGCTGGCGAACGGTGGTGAGTGCCGGATTCTGATAGGCCGCGCTCTCGATGTCGTCGAAACCGACTACCGAGACATCGTGGGGCACGCGCAATCCTTCCTGGCGCAAGGCCCGAATCGCTCCCATGGCTGAGATGTCGTTAAATGCGAACAATGCCGTAAAGTTCTTGCGAGCGGCTAAGAGCCGCTTGGTGGCCTCGTAACCGGGCTGGGGCGATGGTGATTCTCCCTCCAACTGCGCCACCAACGATGGAGGAATCGAGAGTCCAATCTGACGAGCGGTTTTTTCGATGTTGGACCAACGCACCGAAGTGTCTGAACTGAATTCCTGGCCCTTGATGAAGGCGATCTTGCGGTGTCCCAATTGCCACAAGTGCTTGAGAGCGACTTCAGCCGCGAGCGCATGATTGAGAATGATGTTACTGACGCCGTTTACCTTGTTGTGCCCTGAGACGGTCACGACTGGAACAGAAAGCGACAGAACCCAAGGCGTATCCACCGCGATCATGCCGTCCACCGAGCGCTCAAGAAATAGCCGTGGGTATTCGTCAACGAGGTCGGAGCGATGGTGGTGACTCCCGACAAAGTAGAAGTAGCCTTCGCGTAGCAAGTGATCTTCTACGCCGCTCATGACGGACGCGGAGTAACCTTCGCTGACCTCGGGAACAAGGACTCCGATGGTGAAGCTGCGCTGGGCACGCAACGAGCGCGCAAAGAAACTGGGACGGTACTTATACTTTTCAACGGCCTCGAAGATCCTGTTTTTTGTCTCCTGTGGGATGGTGTCAGCCACGCGTGATCGATTGACGACCAAAGAGACCGTTGCTGGAGCCAAACCGAGCAGCTCGGCAAGTTGCTTCAACGTAACCGGTTTGCGGAGAACCGTGTTTCTGGAGTCAGACTGTCCGCCTTTTCTTGCTGTCACGCTGCGCAGTCTCGCATAAACAAAAGCCAAGGAGCAAGCACGTTTCGGGTGTTGCGGATGATTTCCGCTCTATTGACAGCAAAAGCAGAATGGTCTTTCATACAGCGTTAGTAGTGTACTAACGCGATTTAGTAAGAGCGCCGAGAAAAAGGAGACGCGATGCCACTGCCGCTCGTAGGTGCGGTGCAACGCCGCATCAGGCGTCACAGTTTTGAAAAGCATGTTGCCGTCGCCCGACGCACACTGGTTCTTGCAATATTTCTCGTCGCTGTAATCCTCCTCCCCGTTCACTCGACGAATGCTGCTCAGCAAAATCCGGCCGGCAGGATATCCGATCCGGCAATTGACGCCCGCATTGAGTCTCTTCTTCAACAGATGACAGTCGAAGAAAAGATTGGGCAGTTGGTGCAATACTCCGCCGGTCAGCCGACGGGGCCCGGCACAGGCAGGAGCGATTACGAAGACATGATCGCGCGCGGACAGATCGGTTCGCTTTTCAACGTTGTAGATCCGCACCAGATCAACACGTATCAACACATCGCGATGGAGAAAACGCGTCTCCACATTCCGATCTTGTTCGGGCTGGATGTGATTCACGGATTTAAGACAGAGTTCCCGATTCCGCTGGGCATGGCATCGACATGGGATCCCGGCATGGTGGAACTGGCGTCACGAGTTGCGGCGAAAGAAGCGGCGGCCGATGGAATTCGTTGGACCTTTTCGCCGATGGTAGATATCGCACGGGATGCGCGCTGGGGCCGGATGGCGGAGGGTGCCGGGGAGGATCCTTTTCTAGGGTCCTTGATGGCAGCGGCTTACGTGAGGGGATATCAGGGCAGTCGGTTGGACGCGCCTGACAGCATTGCTGCTTGCGCGAAGCATTACGTGGGATATGGCGCAGCGGAAGGCGGGCGGGATTACAACACGACAGAGATTTCAGAACACACGCTGGGGGAATTCTATCTGCCTCCTTTTCATTCCGCCGTAAACGCGGGCGTGGCATCCGTAATGAGTGCATTCAATTCTCTGGACGGAACTCCATCTTCGGCGAATCCGTTCACGTTGAAGAAGATTCTCCGCGATGAGTGGGGATTCCGTGGGCTTGTGGTAAGCGATTGGAACTCGATTGGAGAACTCATACCGCAGGGAATCGCTGCACACAGTAGCGATGCCGCCCGAAAGGCGTTTCTGGCCGGCGTCGATATGGATATGGTCAGCAGCTTTTATCACGACAACCTTCAGCAACTGATCAATTCCGGCCAAGTGTCCGCTGCACAAATGGATGACGACGTCAGACATGTACTGCGGGTCAAGTTTGTACTGGGATTGTTTGAACATCCGTATGTGGATGAAGCGGCGGCTCCCAAAGCGCTGTACCTCACTGAGAGCATCGCGGCGGCGCAAACAGTTGCGGAAAAATCTTTGGTGTTGTTGAAGAACGCAAACGGACCAGGCGGAAAAGCATTGCTGCCGTTGACAAATGAGATCCATAAGATCGCAGTGATCGGTCCGCTGGGACTCGACGCTTCATATCCTGACGGCGCACCGGAGGGCAGCGGGCCGAGAGAGTCGTTAGTAAAAGCTCTGGGAAAACGCATTGGCGCGGGAAATGTTACCTACGTCAAGGGAGTTGGCATTCTCGACGGAACGGATCAGGGAATAGCCGAGGCGGTCTCCGGCGCTCAGGGCGCGGACTTAGTAGTGCTTACGCTTGGCGAGAGTTCGGATATGAGTGGAGAGGCCGCGTCACGGGCGCACTTGGGACTGCCCGGCAAACAGCAGGATTTGCTGGAGGCAATTGTCCGCACCGGTAAACCTGTCGTACTGATTCTTTTTAGCGGGCGACCGTTGACGGTGCCTTGGGCCTTCGAGCAGGTTCCGGCGGTTGTGGCTGCGTGGTTTCCTGGAATTGCCAGCGGACCGGCATTGTCTCGAATGTTGTTTGGCGATGTGGGTCCGAGCGGCAGACTGGTGGTGAGTTGGCCCAGAAGCGTGGGGCAGGAACCGCTCTATTACAACGCGCTCAACACTGGAAGGCCTCCGGAAAACGTCGACCTGTCCAAACCGGCGACCGACGTCAGTTCCCGATACGTTTCGCGTTACATCGACGAGCAAAATGCTCCCCAGTTTCCCTTTGGGTACGGGCTGACATATACAACCTTCAATTACGGCAGCCCATCGTTGAGCACGAATCACTTGAATGCTGCTTCGTTGAACAAAGCGATTGCCACAAAGTTGACCGCCATGATCGCGGAAGCTGACGTGACAAATAACGGCTCGCGAATTGGGGAAGAGACCGTTCAGTTGTATGTTGGTCTGCAAGGCACTAGCACGACTCAACCGGTGCGAGCACTGAAAGGTTTTCAGAAGGTTTCCCTGGCCCCCGGCGAAACCAAGCATGTGAGATTCGAGATGCGGCCCGAGGCCTTTGCAAGTTGGACCGCGCAAAATCAGTTTGCGGTGGAACCGGCAAAGGTCCGGATCTGGATTAGCCCCGATTCGGCGCAGGGAAGCGCCGCAAATCTGGAGATCTTGCCTTAATTGTCGTCGAGAAATGAGCAAGGAGGCGTTTGTGAAAGTTATCTTTCGCTCGGGCTTGCTTTTGCTGCTGAGCGTCGCCGCGTGGGGCAACACTGAATATTACCGACATGTCATCTTCGACAACAGCCTGACCTCCGACACCTACTACGAAAGCGTAGGTCTGGCGAACGGTGGCAGCTTTCTGGAGTTGAATAATCATCGTCTGCCAGTCGAGACCAAGACCTTCCTCACACCTCCAAATGCTTTGCGTCTGAACTGGCAGTCGCAGCCAGGAGGAGGATGGGAAGCGGAAGTCCATCTCGATTTTTTCCGCAATCGCTTCCCGGAACTTAAAGGACAGAATTTGTATTTGTGGTGCTTCTCCGCCGATGGAATCGCGGCCGATGACCTGCCGGAGATGGTGATCTCAAACACGGGCCAGGGATTGCATGTCGCGGAGTTTCCCGGCGCATTCACGGAACCGCTGCCCTTGGGGAAGTTTGCAGGGAATATTCCCGCGGGTCAGTGGACTCGGGTGAAGATTCCTTTGTCCGCCTTCCAAAGTGCATCCATTTACGAGTTCCGCCCGGAATATTTGCGCAGCGTGGTTTTTCACCAGGGCCGGGCGGACGGCGCGAAACATACCCTGATCATTGACGAAATGCGGATGGATGATGATCCGTCGCAGGGTGAGAGCATCGTGCCGACTCCACAGAACGTGCGCGCGACGGGATATGACAGGCACGTTCAAATAACCTGGGATCCTGTGGAGAATGCTGCGCTTGGACGATATGTAATCTATCGCTCACTCGATCACAAAAACTTCGAGGCGGTCGGGATTCAGCTGCCCGGCGTCAACCGCTACTCCGATTTTCTTGGCAAGGCGGGCATCACTGCGGAATACAAAGTTGCAGCGTCAAGCCGCTCGTACAAGCTTTCGGAGCCTTCGACCGCGGTCAGCGCGTCGACACGGGAATTCAGTGATGACGAACTGCTCACGATGCTGCAGGAAGCGTGCTTCCGGTACTACTGGGACGCAGCTGACCCGCACTCTGGGATGGCGCTGGAGAATATCCCGGGCGATGACCGGATCGTGGCAACCGGTGCGAGTGGCATGGGAATTGCGGCTTTGGTAGTCGGAGTAGACCGAGGCTTCATCACACGCGCACAGGGAGTCGAGCGCATGACGAAGATCGTGAATTTTCTCGAGCGTGCCCAGCGATATCACGGCGCATGGTCGCACTACATGGACGGAAGTACGGGCAGGAGCATGCCGGTCTTTGGAATGTTCGATAACGGCGGGGACCTGGTCGAGACTTCATTTTTGATGGAAGGGCTCCTGGCTGCGCGACAGTACTTCAAGGGAAACAGCGCTGCGGAGGAGGATCTTTACCGGCGCATTACTCAACTTTGGGAGTCAGTGGAATGGAACTGGTTCCGCGGCGCAACGCCCGGTGACTTTCTGTATTGGCATTGGTCGTCGGAATGGAAGTGGCAGATTCAGCACCCGCTGATCGGATTCAACGAAGTCATGATCACTTATTTGCTAGCAATGTCATCTCCGACGCACTCGGTGCCAGCGACCATGTATTACTCCGGCTGGGCGGGACAAGCCTCAACCGCGCAGAGCTATCGCGCCGGGTGGTCGGGAAGCACCGCAGGCGATCACTACCGGAATGGGCAAACATTCTACGGGATCAAGCTCGATGTTGGCGTGGGCACTGGCGGCCCGCTTTTTTTCACAGACTATTCCTACTTCGCATTTGACCCACACAGCCTGCATGACCGGTATACATCTTCTTATTTCACAAACAATCGCAACATTGCGCTGATCAATCGGGCGTACTGCATCGCTAATCCAAAGCACTTTCCTGGTTACGGAGCGAACGCATGGGGATTGACCGCGAGCGACGGACCTTGGGGATATGTGCCGCACGCACCCGACTATAACGACGACAAGGGCACGCTGACCTTGACGGGAGCGTTGGCGTCGTTTCCCTATACGCCCGAAGCTTCCATGGCGGCCCTGAAACATTACTACCGTGATTTGGGTAGCCAACTTTGGGATATCTACGGACCTCGGGACGCATTCAATCCCAGCGAAGATTGGGTATCGCCGATCTATATGGGCTTGAACCAAGCGCCGATTACAGTGATGGTCGAGAACTACAGGACGGGCCTGGTTTGGAAGCAATTTATGTCGAATCCCGAGATTGGAGAAATGTTGCGGAAGCTTGATGCAGTGACCGCCAAGGAGTAAAAAGGATCAGCTCACGATTACGGTCCCAGAAAGATCGCTCGTTAAAAGCGTAATCGAGCTTTCAGAACTGAAGTAAGAACTACAACTGCAGTTGCTGCCACGCTAGGAGGCCGCCACGCCACCTCGTCTACTAACGCGGCGGGAGTTGTTGTCCCAGTCTGCGCGAGGCCTGTTCGCGTATCCCGCGATGCGGCTCGGCTTCAGTGTGCTGCCTGGCGCTTCTTCTGCTTCCACACATCCGCTCCCACCGCTTTCAGACGATTCCTTTCTGGACCAAATCCAGCGGGCGAGTTTTCTTTTCTTCTGGGAACAGGCAAGTCCCACTACTGGACTAGTCAAAGACCGCGCGCTCGCAGCGGGTAGTGACACTCGCACGACGGCGAGCATCGCAGGCACCGGCTTTGGTCTGACCGCACTGTGTATCGGGCACAAACGGAATTATGCCGACGCCGCGCAGATTCAGGCTCGCGTGACACAGACGCTCAGTTTCCTTCTGAACCAATTGCCCCAAGTGAATGGATTCTTCTTCCACTTTGTTGACATGAATACCTGGGCACGAGTCTGGGAGTGCGAACTGTCGTCGATCGATACGACATTGCTTTTGTGCGGTGTGTTGACCTGCCGCCAGTATTTCCAGGACACGCAAATTCAGAGTCTGGCGACCCAGATCTACAATCGCGTGAATTGGCCCTGGATGCTGAACGGCGGTTCCGCGTTTTCTATGGGATGGACGCCGGAAGGCGGCTTCCTGAACTCGCGGTGGGACCACTATTGCGAATTGCTGATGTTGTATCTTCTGGCAATCGGGTCCAGCACGAAACCAGTTCCTCCTTCAACGTGGGACGCGTTCAGCCGGCCAAAGCTGACTTATGCTGGATTGACTTACATTACCGATCGTGTTGCCCCGTTGTTCATCCATCAGTACTCACATGCATGGTTTGATTTTCGGAACAAACGCGACAAGTACACGAACTACTTCGACAATTCGATAACCGCTACTCAAGCTCATAGGCTTTTTTGTGTCTCTTTACGTTCGCATTTCAAGGATTACCTGCCGAACCTGTGGGGAATTACTTCGTCCGACTCGGCAAATGGATACACGGCCTGGGGCGGACCGCCGCTGATGGGGGACATCGACGGGAGTATCGTACCGTGCGCGGCGGCGGGCTCTCTGCCGTTTGCTCCGGCCGATTGCATGGCGGTGCTGCGAACAATCTATTCGCAATATCCGCAAGCGTGGCAGCGTTACGGGTTTGTTGATGCTTTCGACCCGCTCACGAACTGGTATGACCCGGACGTGATCGCGATCGATGCTGGAATCACTATGCTTATGGCGGAGAACCAGCGGAGCGGATTTGTCTGGAACACGTTCATGAAAAATCCGGAAGTGCAGAACGCGTTCGCTGCGGTCGGGCTCAAATAAAAGTCCATCAGCTCACAGCTGCTTCGACGGCTACTTTCCGGTTTCGGTCTTGCCGCGTAGCACTGTCACAGATGCAGGAGGCAGGTCGTAGCTCGTGTTTTGCCCAACCTGCAGCGTTGATCTTTTCGGCGGCCCGTCTGGGTCGGCATAACCCTTTTTACGATTGGGGTGCCACTGATATTGTTCCTTGCCGAACGTAATCCTCGCAACTTCTCCTGCGAAGAATGAATCCGCCTTTGCATCCGAGTCGTGAAATGCGATGTGGACTGGTTGCGAGTGATCGTGGTCCTTGTTGATGAGCATCAACGCCCATTGCTTATCTGGCCTCATCAACGCGTAAGCGGTGACAAGCACGTGTCCATCGGAATCCTTGATATCGCTGGCCGCACGATAGAGAAGATGATCGGCACTCTTTGGCTGTGCCCATTCCTGTGTGAGGATTTGGGCCGCGAAGAACTGCGACGTTGGTTTGAGAATTTGATAGTGATCATCAACCATGAACATGTGGTACGTCCCCCAACTATTCGGGCAGGCGGGGTGCGGAGGAGAATACGAGAGGTCATGATAGTAATGCGTTGACTGTCCTCCGGCAGTGAGAAATCCTGCGAAAGAATCGGCCAACCAGAGCGCTCCGAAGATATCAACTGCTGCCTCGCCGCCGTGGTCGTTGGTTTCTGTATCCAGCAGAGGAATACCGGCAGGGAGACCGTTATCGCGCCAGACCTGCATGATGTGGGTGATCAGTTCAGGTTCCTGGTAGAGATTCTTCCACGGCGTTTCGCATCCGTCGTAGGGATAGTGCTCAAACGACATGAAGGAAAGATCCTGCAGGCGATCATGGGCACGCAAGTAGTCGAGAAAACGGCGGAACCATGAGGTGCGGCCCTGCGCATCGGCCCACGCCTTGATGTCTTCAGTCACGCCCTGAAACGAGGGCCCTCCTAGTTTGAAGGTTGGGTCAACCCGGTGCAGAGCAGTTGCGAATTGCAGATAGAGGGTACTGTAATCTTCAGGGAGCATGTACTGCCCATCGGCCTCTTCGCCCATCTCGATATATGAGACGGGATAGCCGCGCTGCTTGATATAGCTCATTTGCGCAGCAGCATCTTCCGGTGTGCTGTAGAGAAGTGCGACAGGCACAATTGCTGGTAGGCCACGCGTAATTCCGCTTGTGAAGAAGAGGTCGAATCCGGGTTGATCGCCCGACTCCATGCGATCGGGAGCAACGTATAGGTCGGATTCCTGGTGCCATGGATCGACTGACGAACATAGAGTCAGAGTCTGTTTTTGATCTGGCGAGTGATGGACAAGGTCTTTGAAGTTTTTATTCTCGTCCAGCGTTCCTAGATAGAGCTCTCGGATCGCATATCCAACACAATTGCGGCGATCGGCTGATCCATGGTCATCACACGTGTTAGAGGACGCCGTCATCCAGACGCGCGCGAATTTCGTGCTGACTCCGGATGGTGACAGCAGCATCGTTTTGCCTCCGCCTTGGCCGTCTGTGACTATCCCCGAAGGAAAGTCTTTCCACTCGCCCTTGTCCTGCTCGTCCATGGCGTCGCCATCGCCGACCCAGTACTGGACCTTGAATTCGCGAGCATACGGTTCTGCCCAATCGATGCGGATTGCATTCACATCTTCTTTTTTTTCGAAGGCGACGACGACCCATTGCGGATGATTGGAATCAGCCTCTCCGGTGAACGGGCTGGTCAGATACGGATTGCTCTTCCAGTACGTCTTTTCATCGGCATCGTCCAGACGCGAGTAGCCGTCGAACTCTGAGCCGCCGTTGCGAGTGAATCCGCGATGGGGCAAAGAGTATCCATACGAGTGGCGGATCATCTCACTGGTCGGCGTGCTGTCGCCCGTGAAATAACCTTGGCGCGACGGATCGCTCCATTTGCCTTTTGGGTTCCAATGCCAAGCCTGAACGAACAAGTCCGTGTTCTGACGATAGGAAATCACACCCCATCCAGCGGAGAGAACCTTCTGAATTTGATCTGGGCGGAAGAAAACATCCGTTGCATTGCTCGGGACGCGGTCGACTGTCGACCCAAGGGCGTTTTGTGGGATGAATTTATTCGCCAGATGACTGGGGGTTGCATCTACAGTGACTGTTTGCGCCGCGCATCGCATAGCGCCAGTGAACAACAGAAGAATCAGGACGAGCATAGAAATAATTCGATTGCACATCGGTCAGGTCTCCAATAAAGCTTGGAACGAGCAGTCATACAACAATTAGGCAGCCCGCGCCACCGCACGTTTTCACCGCGTAAGATTGCGATTTTGCGTTCGTATCTGAGCGGTGTCGGACTTTGTATAATCTGCTGCTTCTAGCGTGAATGAAGGGACGAGTCTCATGCTTATCCGCGTATTCGATGACAAGAAAACATTGGGCCAGGTCGCCGCTGATCAGGCTGCGACTGCGATCCGGCGAGCAATCTCCGAGCGTGGTTCCGCTCGCATCATCGCCGCGACGGCGGCTTCACAGCTCGAATTTCTCGATGCGCTGACAAAGACACCTGGAATCGACTGGAAAAAAGTCGAAGCGTTCCATTTGGATGAGTACATCGGGTTGCCGATCTCACATCCGGGCAGCTTTCGGAAGATGCTAATAGAGCAATTGGTCAGCAAGACCGGAATCACACGTTATCATCTGCTCGACGGCGATGCAGCCGATCCCGCCGCCGTGGTGAACGAAGCCGGAAGGCAACTGGCATCGGCCCCCATTGATATCGCGTTTCTCGGAATCGGCGAGAACGGACACATTGCGTTCAACGACCCGCCGGCCGACTTTGAGACGGAAGTGCCTTACATCATCGTGAACCTCGATGAAGCTTGCCGGCAGCAGCAGGTGGGCGAGGCGTGGTTCGCAAATATCTCGCAGGTTCCGACGCAGGCGATCTCGATGTCAGCGCGGCAAATCCTCAAGGCCAAAGAGATTCTTGCCGTGGTACCCGATAAGCGCAAAGCTCAGGCGATCAAAGCATGTTTTGAAGGGGAGATCAGCCCGATGGCGCCCGCTTCGATTTTGCGGCGACATCCGAATGCGACGGTGTATGTCGATACCAATTCTGCTTCGCTGCTTGGCCCCACGCTGCAGGCAGGGCTGAAGTCGAACTCGCAAGTAATGGTGAGTTAGCGAACAAAGCTCAGGAATGCACTTGATCGAGGGTGTGGGCGCCCTCTTTCTCTGTCAGCGTCCGCAGTGGGTCAACCGCGAGCCAGCAGATAGCGCCGAACAGGCACAAGCCCGCCGCTACCAGGAATGACGCTGTCCATCCGTATTGCGCAGCGATCCAAGGCGTGAGAGATCCAGTCAGCGCTCCCCCCAATTGACCACCCATGTTCATGAAACCGGAGACCGAGCCGGCGGAACGTCCAGCGATGTCGGCGGTCACCGACCAGTAAGAACTCTGGGATAGATAGAGAGCTCCAGCACCACCAGCAAGAAAGACACTCGCGAGCCGCACGCCCTGCACTTGCGAACCGAACGCGATAAAAGCTGCGGCCAGCGCCATTGCAAACGCCGCCAGGATGCATCTGCCAAGTCGTGGTCCATGCCGCTTTGTCAGGCGATCATTGAGGAATCCGCCGACGAGACAGCACACCAGCATCGCCAGGAACGGCAGCATCGAATAAAACGCGCTGGACTTGAGATTCAGTCCGCGCACCTTTGCCAGATAGCGAAAGAACCAGCTGAAGAAAATCCAGGCAACATAGCCATAGCAGAAGTAACTAATCGTGATAGCCCAGACTTCGCGACTGCTGACGACTCGACTCCAGGGCACCAGGGCCGGCGCCGCGTTCTTTGGAGCTTCGGTATGTTCAGTTGATACTCTCAGTCCGGACTCAATCACCGCCAATTCCACAGGCGAGACTCGCGGATGTTGTGACGGATTATCGCGAGCTGCGACGAACCAGACTGCTCCCGCAGCGCACCCGATCACGGCGCAAACCCAAAATGAAGAGCGCCAGCCGTAATGGATCATGAAGTAAGTGATCAGCGGCGGGGTGAGACCTGCTCCCGCGCCAACACCGGCGAAGATCCAGCCGTTGGCAATACCACGCTCGCGAACGGGAATCCATCGTGCCACAAACTGATTCCCTGCCGGATACATGACGGCTTCACCCGCTCCGAGCAGAAATCGAACGCTGATGAATAACAGCAACGCGTGATTGATTTGTGCGGGTACGAGAGCGGTCAATGCTGTGAAGACTCCCCACCACAAAACTCCGGCAGTCAGAACCCGGCGCGGTCCGAAGCGATCGGCGAGATATCCTCCGACAGTTTGAAAAAGCGCATACCCGAAGACCAACGCGCTGAAAACCGGGCCCAACTGCACGTCCGTGAGGTGATACGCGTCGGCAATCGATCCGCTCGCGATCGAGAGGTTTACGCGGTCCAAATAAGAGACCGCGCTCAACACGAACAACCAGATCACCAGGAACCAGCGCACACGGGTTGGTTTGGAGGAAGCCATTGATCCCGTTTGTCAGATCAGACTGCGTGCTCCCTAAAAAGCTGCGAAAGGCGATCAGCGACAACCTTGTCCTCGCCCGGCTGCAACATGAACGAGTTCATGACGAGGCCGGGCTTCCCTTCTCCGCCGCCGAGGACGATTGAGGGCTTCGAGCTTCGCAGCATCTTCGAAGCGTCTTTGGGATCCAGGGAGACGCGCGAGTCCCACGTAATTCCCATGTGTGGAACATGGTTGGCGATATCGGGAGTGAAGAACTCCGTGGTGACGCCGGGGACTTTCGTCAATTCGCGAGAGATGCGTTCCAGTCGTGCTTGCCATTCACGCGACAAGGCGTCATGGTCTTCCTTAAGGTAGATCTCGATCGCCTTGATCATGCCGATAATTTCTTCTTTACCGACTTTCTGGCTGCGTCCAATCGTGTCTTCATGCGGGCTGTTGTTCAGCAGCGCATAAGCGACAAGATCTTTGCGTCCGATGAGTAGGCCTGCGCATTGCGGTCCGCGCATCGCCTTACCACCGCTGAAGGTGATCAGATCGTATCCCATGTTGGCGTAGTCCCAGAGATGCGACACGGGAGGCGTGTCAGCGGCGGCGTCGTTCATGCAAGGGATGTTGTACTGCTTTCCGAGCTTCACCCATTCGTCGACTTTGATCTGGCCTTCGGCATTGGCGAAGTTGGAGAAGTGCATCATCGCGGTGCGGTCGCTCACGGACTGACGCAAATCATCACGAGTCTCGATTTCGATCAGCTTGATTCCTGTGTTTCTGAGTTGGTGATCGAAGGGGTTGCGATGCGACTTCTGGATGATCACCTCTGACTTCATTCCGGTGAGATCTGGTATCTGGCGAATGAGATTCTCATTGTCTCCGGTCAAAATTCCGGCCAATCCCGACTGAATGGCGGCTGCTGCACCTGAGGTCACCAATGCCGAGTAGCCGTCGGGAAGCTTCAGCATCTCGCTAATGCGCTTGCCAGCTGCGACCTCAAGTTCAGGAATGCTGACGAAATGACGCCCGGCCATCGCCATGACCGCTTCGAGTTCAGGGCGAAGAATGGAACCGCCCAGCATCGTCATTGTCCCTTCGCAGTTGATGACGATGGTCACACCCAATTCATCGTACGGATTTCCCGTTTGGCCAAACCCAGACACCGCGGGACCGCTCGCGCCCGAAGCGACTTTGGAAAAAAGCTTTCGGGGAGCGAAGAGCGCGGTGGCCATCGCCGCAGCGGTTCCCAGAAATCCACGCCGATTCCAGTGCGAGTTCAGTCCCATGGGGAATCTCCTTTACTTGTGTGCTACCGCGGCGATGCAATTGATCTCAACTAGAGAGTTCCCGGGAAGAGCGGCAACGGCAACCGTTGTACGCGCAGGCCCGCCGTGCGGGAAATAGGTAGCGAAAACTTTGTGCATGCCGTCCCAGTGCTGAATGTTCGTCAAGAAAACATTGGCCTGCAGGACTGTGTCCATGTTGCCGCCGCCGATTTCGACCATCTTTTTCAACTTGTCCATCACGTTCGTCGTGTGGTTCTCGATCGTCCATTCCGTCTGAGGGCTCGAATCGTGCGCTCCTATGCCGGACACATAGATGACGCCGTTGTGAATGACGACCGGCATGATGACGTCTTTTTCGGTGCCTGGCTTGCCCTCGCCATTCAGCTTGCGGATACCAGAATCAGACGACTTCGCGGTTGCGCGGCCTGCGAAGCCAACGGAGGCAATTCCAAGCGCGGAAAGAATCGAACCGAACCGCACAGCAAATGTTCTTCGAGTGGAAGATGAATCCATTGTTTGCTCCTTTCGGAATGCGAACTTGCTTACGTTATTAGAAGTTGGATTGCTGGCGAATTAAACTGCCACATTCGCGAGATGCGGACCGGCCTTGGCGTTGCGGCCGTCCGCTCCAAGGCGAGACAGAGATAAAGCCGACTGGTATCCAAGTTCGGCTGAGATCTTGCGGCCTGCTGTCTGAATGAGCGGCGCTAACTGACGCAGACGCATCACAGGCATGCGGATTGCCGGCGCTGTGATACTAAGACTTGATTGCACGCCGCCGGTGTGATCCCAAATGGGGGCCGCAACACAACGAATGTGCAACTCGTGCTCCTCCAGATCAAACGCGTAGCCGTTCTTTCGCACTCGGAACAATTCCGTCCTGAGTTCCTGCAAGCTTCCAACGCCATTCGGAGTATGCCGCTTCAGGTCGAGTTCGGGGAGAATTCGCTCCTGCTCCTCCGCAGGCAAGTGGGCCAGCATGACCTTTCCCACCGCAGTGCAGTGCAGGGGAACGGAAGCGCCGATCCTGGAGTGGATGCGTAGAGGTTCGGGCGAATCCAACTTCTCGACGTAAACGGCTGACAATCCGTGCCGCACGGTCAAGTGTATGGTCTCGCGGGTCTGTTGATTCAATTCGCGCAGATAGGGCAGGCTCAGGCGACGAATATCAAGCTGCCCGGCGGCTGCTTGTCCAATAGCAAAGCACGCGATGCCAAGATGATGGATGCCTTCGCCATCGCGATTCAGGAACCCCGATGCAACCAGATTGGCAAGGAAGCGATGGACCGTACTCACTGGCAGCCTGGAGAAACTGGCCACCTGTTTCGCAGTGAGTCCTCGTGGTGATTCGCTGAAAAGATGCAGAAGGCGCAGGCCACGCTGCAGGGCGGTTATATCGTAATTCCGTTTCGCACGTTGAGGCATAGTCACTGAAAATGAAAACGATGAATTATCTGATGAAAACGCGCTTGATGCAAGCACTACTCGCACAGATCAGAGGCGGCCAACCTTCTTGACTGCCTGAACAATCGATTTAAATTGCTCAATGATGGCGTACATGGAATGTTCTTTGTAGTCCATCTGCTGGGCGACAGAGAGAACTGCCTGTGCCTGGGCTTTTGGTACGACCGCCACTCCGTCACTATCGGCGACGATTACATCTCCCGCGTTCACAGGAACTCCATTGCAAACCACCGGAATCTGAGAGCCGCCGAATTTATAGTGATGTACCGATGTGGAGGGGACAATACCCGTGGCAAAAACCGGGAACCCGATTTTGCGCAGGTACGCAACGTCGCGGACCCCACCGTCGATTACGGCTCCTGAGTAGCCCCGTACGGCCATGGCCGTACCCATCAGGCCACCCATTCCCGCGATGTCTTCGCCATCTTCCACCACCATCACATAGACGGAATCCGTCGAGCCCTGATCAATCGCTTCCAGCATCCCACTGAGCGCTTGAGGATCGTTGTTGCCCTCGTCCTTCTTGAGCAACACCGTGCGCGCGTAACCGGCAAATTTCGAGGTAAAGATCGGCTGCATGTGGTGGGTCATATACATCTTCTTGTGGAGAATCTGTTCCAGAGCGTCCGACACAGAGGCAACTTCAACATGGCGGAACTCGGCGACCAGTTCGCTGTCGCTCAAAGGAGTAGCGGCAGTAGGATTGGATTGCGCCCGTGCATGTTCGACCCGCACCGCAGCAAGAGAAATGAATGCCAGCACTATGAAGACAACCGCCAATATCTTTGTTGTTGAATCAAAACGTGGTGTCATAACGCCTCCTCGTGTTTCATAAAAAACGCACTATACACTGATCGGGCATCACTCCGCTGTGCCTTGAAGCTTTAATTCGGGCTTTTCGCCCCATGCCGGACCACTTCTGTAAGAACAGGTTCCATGGTGTGAAATTCGAACGTGGCGCTTCATGGCAATTCGGTCTTGTGCGATAAAATGTCGCCTGCTTCCATATGCAAAAGCTTTTTGTTGCAATCGGCCTCTGCGCATTAACGGCGCTTTATCTCCCGATATCATCCGCACAAGAACAGCCCGTCAAGAAGTCAGCAAGCAACAACACCGTTGATGGTAAAAACTCCTTCAACTCCTCTTGCGCTGCATGCCACGGGCTCGACGGCCGCGGAGGCGATAAGGCTCCCAACATTGCGACAAGCGTGCGGATACAGCATCTCTCTGACGCCGAGCTATCCGGCATCATCTCGAATGGCGTTCCGGGAACGGGCATGCCGGCCTTCCACAGCCTTACCCAAAAAGAAATTGATGGGCTGGTTGGCTACCTGCGTTCCCTTCAAGGAAAGGGAGAGGCACGTGCTCTGCCGGGAAATCCCGTGCATGGCAGGGAAATCTTTTTCGGAAAAGGTGAATGCTCGAGTTGCCACACCGTTTCGGGCAAGGGTGGATTTCTGGGGCCGGACCTTACCAATCACGCAGCGACCTCATCTGCCGCCGCGATTCGAGACGAGATCGTAAAGTCGCCGAGAGTGCCTGCGCATGGATATCGCGCGGCGTTTCTCACCACTGCAAATGGACAACGGTTCGAAGGTTTGGTTCGGAACGAAGATAATTTCTCGCTGCAACTGCAGACGAAGGACGGAGCCTTCCACTTTTTCCAGAAGTCCCAGCTTCAGAAAGTCGAGTATTCCGACGGATCGCTAATGCCTTCGGATTACAAGGAGCGCCTTACTGAGAGCGAACTTAACGATCTCGCGAGCTATCTCATGACCACTCCCGATACGACCAAAGCGGCGGCGGCTCCGCACAAGGATGATTTTGAATGAAGAGCTTGCTCCTACTTCTATTCGTTCTGTCCAGTGAAATGTTGTGGGCGCAAAAAGCCCGCGAATTCAAGCTCGAGGCGTTATCTCCGAAGTTTCAGGAGTTGATCAGCGCCGACGCCAAACTCGAAACAGTCGCCTCGGGGTTCGGGTTTACGGAAGGTCCGATGTGGGATCCCGCCGGTTTTCTCTATGTGAGCGATGAAACCATTAACAAGATCTTCCGCGTCGATGCCAAAGGCAATAAGCAAGAAGTCATCGCGCTCGGCGATCCGGATGGAAACACTTTCGATCAGCACCATCGTTTGATCAATTGCGCGAGTGTTTTAAGGGCAATCATCGAGGTGACGCCAGACGGCAAGTACAAAATCCTGGCGGATCATTTCGAGGGCAAACGATTCAATAGTCCAAACGACGTGATCGTTGGCCCCGACGGCGCGCTGTACTTCACCGATCCAACTCTTGATCTGGTTGCGGGCGAGAAGCAGGAGATTCCCTTCCAAGGCGTCTACCGTTTGGATGAGGATGGGAATGTGCGCTTGTTGACAAAGGATCTGACTCAGCCGAATGGGCTGGCGTTTTCGCCCGATGGCAAGAAGTTTTACGTTGATGATAGCAAGCAACGAAACATTCGCGTATACGATGCGGCGTCCGATGCTGCGTTAACAAATGGACGCATTTTCGGCGAGGAACCAGGTGGCAAAGGAGAAGGCGTCCCGGATGGTATGAAGGTGGACGACAAAGGCAATGTTTTCGTGACTGGTCCGAAAGGTATTTGGGTTTGGGATGCGAACGGAAATCATCTGGGCACGATCGTTATGCCTGAGCAACCTGCAAATTTGACCTGGGGCGGTCCACAGTACGGGACTCTTTACATCACCGCGACGACCTCGGTGTATCGTTTACAGACCAAGACTCACGGCTTCGTTCCCTACCTGGCGCATTGATCGGTTCAAACCACCGAGCTAGTGAGGTAGAGCGAAGGTAAACACATCACTACCTGCCGCGATTGCGACATACTGAACGCCGTTCGCCGCATATGTCATCGGCGACGCGCTGAATGATTGCCCGGTGTTGAAGTGCCAAAGCGGCTGACCAGTCTCCGCATCGACGGCCTCAAAGGATTCGGCATCGTCCGCAAAAAAGAGGAGTCCGCCTGCGGTCGTGAGAGTGCCGCCCCAGGAACCGCCGCGGCCGGTCTGCGGATAGCGCCAAACTTTCTTTCCATCAGGAGACAGCGCCAGCAGGATCTTCTGGGAGTGCTCATCCAGCGGACGCTTCGTGCCCGTTCCATAGAAAGTTTCGCCGTCCTTGAATGGCTTCGGCTTCGAAAAGTAAATATTGCAGTTTTCGAGAGCCATCACATAAAAGAGGCCGGTGTTCGGATTGTAGGAGGGTGAGAACCAGTTCGTCGCTCCGACAATGCCCGGGCAGATGTGTGTGCCTTCCTTCGTTGGCACGAGGCCGGAGAGAATAGGACGACCGGCAGAGTCGATGCCCGTCGCCCATGTCAGCTTCTCCAGGAATGGAAACGCCCGCAAAAACTTGCCATTGGTTCGGTCAAGAACATAAAAGAAGCCATTCCGGTTGGCCTGCAACAACAGGTGACGCGTGGTTCCATTCTCTTGCTGATCGACCAGAACTGGAGTCTCATTCGCGTCATAGTCGTAGAGGTCATGAGGAGTGAACTGGAAATACCATTTCATTTTTCCAGTATTGGGATCGATCGCGAGCACACATGCCGTGTACAAATCGTCTCCGGGCCGGGAACTTCCATCGAAATCGGGAGCGGCGTTGCTGGTAGTCCAGTACACCATGTCCAGCTCAGGGTCGTAAGTGCCTGGCATCCATGTTGTCGCCCCGCCGTGAAGGTACATGTCACCAGGCCAACTGGAAGAGCCGAACTCTCCTGGTCCCGGGATCGTCCATACCTTCCATCGGAGTGTTCCCTTCTGCGCGTCGTATGCTGCGACAAATCCGCGAACACCTGAATCACCGCCAGACGTTCCGACAATAACTTCATCTTTCACGACCAAAGGTGCACTGGTTCCGCCGTATTGCTTGCGTTTGTCAGCGATTTCGACATCCCACAACAAGTTTCCCGAGCGAGCGTCGAGGCACAACAGATGGGCATCATCCGTCTGCGAATAGACGAAGTGATCCCAAACGGCGACGCCGCGGCTTTTGTGGGCAGCGGCATCATCGAGCAATCCGGAACTGATGGGTCGCGTGTAGTGCCAGAGAGCGCGGCCCGTAGCGGCATCGAGCGCGAAAACGTCATTTGATGACGTCACGTACATAACGCCGCGCACCACCACGGGTGTTACTTCGAGTCTTTGCGTATTGCCAGGATGGAAAACCCAGGCAGCCCGAATTTGAGACACATTGCTGCGATTGATTTCACGCAAGCTGCTATAACGCCGACCCGTGTAGTCGCCGTTATAAGACGGCCAGCTTTCGGCCACGGGCGTTGTCAGCAGGTCCTGAGCGCTCACGCCCGGAGTGTGGGTTGCGGAGGTCTCACTCTGTCGCCCGCTCGATGTTGGGGCAACATAAGTAACAACCAATGCGAGAAGAATTGCCCCGAGGTACTGTTTCATTTCAATGAATGGCCTGATCACCCAAACGAATTTCCTGAAGCGCGCCGCGGTCAATACCCTCATCGTCAATCAGATGAATTGATAGCCGTGAGCATTTTCCGGGAGAAGTGATCTCTTTGTCGAGCGAGACCTGCTCAGCCGGATTCACGTCAAGCACTGAAACGTCGCCGATCGGGTGACCGTGCTCGCCATAGAGGCGTGCGATCAGATGTCCAGAATAGAAGACGCCGAACGATCCGGATAATTTGATCTTGTCGGTGGCCGACGTCGCGGCGGTTAGCGGACGAATTAGAACTCCGGCATCGGTGACGCCGTGAAACTCGCTGCCTGAGCGAGTGGGGAACCACTCAGTATCCATATTGCAACTTTCCCCTGGACGTAGCCGGCACATCGGGCTATTGAGCTCCGCTTCGAGGTAGTACGGGCCCGCATCCGGATCCGGCGGTAGAGAGAGAACCCCTTCTTTGTTCAGTCTGGCTGCAGCACCGTTCGTCCAGAAGATGACGGATGCTTTCCCGGGATACGGTTTCGTGTCTTCGTAGCGGAAGCGCTCGACCATTGCGTACTTGTTTGTTCCGTCGACAACCGCAAGCCATCCTTCAGTTGAGTCGAGCCAGAGTTCGGCAGCCATGTGAGCGTAGTGAACAGTGAATATGCCATCCTCTCTCACGTTCACTTCCGGGTTTTCGGCCGGGCCGAATCGGACATGGTAGCGGTTCAAATAACTGCTGGAAGGATTCGCGGCAGTAAACGTCCAGAAGTCCGGGTTGATGGGCGTGTTCTGGCCGGAGCTGGGATCCCGCGAGGTGTCGTATTGCGAAACCGATTGCATTGACCATTCAACGGTGTGCCCTGTCACGTTCTTCATGACTGCGTGAAAAGCAAGGCGTGGCGAAGTTGAGTCAATGCTGACCGTGCGGATAAGTTGGACTCCGGTCAGTGGATCGGGCGGACTCGTTAGTTCGATCTCGCAGTGTTGTCCTTCTGAAACTTTGCGGAAACCGAAAGGTCCGTCATCCAGGACGTCGGAGTTCCCCGCCCAGTGGTGCTCGTCCTCGTTTCCTTCAGGCAGCAGCCAGATCTTATCTCCCCCATAGTTGAACCAGTCGGTTGCGCTGGGCGGAAAATATTTGCCAGCCAACTTGGGATTGACGAACAGATAGACATGCCCGCCAAACGTCACCTGCATCAGGCGCCCACCGTTCTGCGGGACTATCACCAGCTGTATCCATTGATTCGACAGCTGCTGCGCCTTCCATCCTCTATATTCGATGGGCTCGACACGGCACGCGACGTTTCCCGGCGAGTTAGGCACAGCAAAACCCCACTGCATTGCGGATATTACGAAAACGAGCAGAATCCCAAATCGTGGGTTCATATCGCGAGTCAATTGCATCCCCTGTTTGATCACCGCGTCGATAGTCAACAGAAGGAACGCGCCGATACTAGCACGCTAGCGAGTTCGCAATTCTCACCAAACGAAATGAATCCCAATAAAACGAAGTATTCCGTTTGCGGCGAGCAGATTCTGTGATATACCAGCGTTCACGCGAAGGCACACTGTTTCATTCTCTTTCCAGAAAATGTTGAGGACCTTCATACTCCTGCTGCTGAGTTCGCCCTTCCTTGCAGCACAGGAACGGACCGTCGACCCCACTTGGCTGTACCGCTCCCTGCCGCAGGCCGCTGAAGGCCAAGCGGATCTCTCAACTCCAACTTGCCATTACAAACCGCTGTTCGGCGACCGCGACAACGACAATCATCTTTTGCGCGGTGTGTCCCGATTCGCCGAAGTTATTGTCGATGCGAATGGCACCTGCCGGAGCGCTTCATACGATCGCGAGGAAGAGCTCTATTTCGTCCTGCAGGGCACGGGCACTCTGAATTACGGCGGAGAATCTCATAGCCTGAGAGCCAACGACTTCACATACGTGGCGCCGGGGATATTACATAACGTTGCCAGCAGCGCCAATTCCCCTTTAGGCCTGCTGGTGATGACATTCAAAATCCCTTCGAAGGTGAAGCTGACTGCTCCGCCGCCACAACCGAAGGTCATCAATCTGGATGGAGTGAAAGAGGAGCCTGTCGATGGACACCCGCTGTCCGTTTTATACAAGTTGATGGTCGGCCCTCGCGGTGCGACGCGCGATTCCATCGATGACGCGTACGTCGTCACGAGTCTGTTCTGGATGGATTTCGCGCCAGGCGGAACGAATTTTCCGCATCATCATGAGACCGCAGAAGAAATCTATCTGGTCATCGACGGCGAAGGAGAAATGGTAGCCGGAAGTGGCATGAATGGAATCGAAGGACGGTTCGCTGCGAAAGCCGGCGATGCTTACTACTTTCGCCCGAATTGCACGGTGGGATTCTACAACCAGAACAAGCCGGGATCGAAGGCTCATATATTGGCGGTGCGGTCGCGGATCCCGTTACCAGAGGCCGATTAGTGTTGTACGGGTGGAATTGAAAATTGGATAGATTTGTGCGGGTTAAACGCAAGAGCGGTAATCAGGAGGCATGATGTCGATCGGGAATTCCAACCGGCGGTCGTTTGTAAAATTACTGGCGGCGGCTCCACTTCTCGGCCAGATCACTGCCCGAGGTCTCTATGCGCAGGCAGCTTCGGCTGTAGGCCGTGACCCGCGACAGAACATCTACACGAAGCTCGGCGTAAAAACGGTGATTAATTGCCGCGGGACCTGGACTTATCTCAGCGGCTCGCTGGAATTCCCGGAAGTTCGCGAGGCCCAACTAGAAGCAGCGAAGCATTTCGTCAACATGCTGGATCTGCAGCGTGCAGTGGGCCGGCGCCTATCCGAATTGACGGGAGCGGAGTCGGGCATCATCACCTCGGGCTCTGCCGGCGCAATGGCAGCTGCAACCGCCGGATGCATGGCCGGAACGGATGACCATTACATCTGGCAACTTCCCGACACAACTGGTCTGAAGCATGAGGTGGTCATGGTGGGCGGCCGCAGCGCATTTGACAGCGCTATCCGTCTTGCGGGAGCCAAGCTCGTGCTCGTGTATTCGCCGGAAGAATTGACCAATGCGCTCAATGAAAACACGGCGATGATCTACACCACCGATCTCGGCGATAAGCTTCAGAAAGAGCTCTCAATCGCCAAGGATCACAAAGTTCCAATGCTGCTGGACGACGCCGCAGGTATTCCTCCTGCCGATAACGCGAAGCTATACGCTCGCATGGGCATCGATCTGTATTGTTTTTCGGGAGGCAAGGGACTTCGCGGACCGCAGTGCAGCGGGTTGCTCCTCGGGCGCAAGGACCTGATCGAAGCCGCCTTATTGAATAGCGCTCCGCGAGAGGGAGCGGTTTGCCGCCCGATGAAAGTCGGAAAAGAAGAAATCATCGGGGGCCTCATCGCGCTGGAAACCTGGTTGAAGATCGACGAAAAGAAAATTTATGCCGAGTGGAATAGCCGCATCGATCGCATTCGGAAACTGGTTGAGACCGTGCCGGGAGTAAAGACCGAGACCTATGTTCCCGAGGATGGCAATCGCTACCCAACTCTCAAAGTATCGTGGGACCAGCAGGGTTGGAACTATTCAATCAAGGACTGCGTTCAAGAACTGCGGTCCGGAGACCCCGTGATTGAAGTCCTGGGACCGGACAATCCCAGCCTGGTCACAGCTGTGCGCGAAGGCAATCCCAATCCGAATCGCAAAGAGCGGAAGGCGCCCGATCACATCGAACTTGTTTCGATGACGATCCAACCTGGGGAAGAAATAACCGTCGGGCAAAGACTGCGGGCCATCCTGGGCGCAGCGCAGAAGAAGGCGGCGTAGTTTCGGGAGGAGTCTTGGCGAATCGTCATTCCAGATCTTGGCTGCCGTTACTTGCGGGCACCGTCGTTTTCTGCAGCGCGGCCATCGCACAAAATCTGCCGCGAGCGGTGGGTCCAAAAGAAGTTCGCGGAAATGCTGTCTATTCCCCTGGAGTCGATGCTGGCGATTACGTCTATATCTCCGGGCAGGGTCCTCGAAGGCCAGACGGCACTTTCCCGGCGAGCTTCGGTGAGGAAGTAACGCAAGCGTTAGAGAACGTCAATGCTGTCGCCACGTCGGCTGGGCTCACAAAGGAACACATCGTCTATGTCCAGGTGTACCTCGAGAGCATGGAGCGATATAACGATCTACAAAAAACATTCGTGAATTATTTCGGCAACGCACAACCTGCTCGCGCCGTTCTGGGCGTGGCTCGAACATCCGAATCGCCGATTGAGATTAATGCGGTTGCCGCTCGCAATCTGGAAGGCAAGAAGCCGGTTTATCTGAAATACCAAAACGCTGATAAGGACGCTCCTGGTGGAATGCTTACTCGCGACCGCCTGTTTATTTCGAGCATGGCGGGCCTTGACCCGGTATCGGGCAAGGTTCCCGAAGATCCAGTCGCTCAGGTTGACCTTGCTCTCGATCGCATGCACGACGTCGTCAAAGCGGCAGGACTTGAATTTGCAAATGTCGTGTTTGTGAATCCGTATCTCACGTCCGATGTTCCGGGACGGGTCATGAACGAACGCTATGCGCGGCGCTTTGAGTTCGGAAACACACCGGCCCGTGCCACCATTCAGGTATCTAGTCTTCCCGGTGGCGCACATATCGAATACACCGCGGTTGCTGTGCGCGATCTCACACAGCGAAAAGCGGTGCGGCCCAAGAACATGCCTCCCAGTCCGACTGCTAGTCCGTGTGTCTTCGCCGGTGACACCTTGTATTGCTCTGCGAAGGACGGATTCATTCCTGGTGCGCATGGTGGTGTCTACGCGACGACAACTCCACATCAATTGCGACAGACCATGCGAAACCAGCTCGACAACCTGGAGGAGGCCGATATGAAGTTCGACCAGGTTGTGTCGACAAATGTTTACTTGGACAATCTATCGGATTTGCCTTCATTTGATGCTGTTTACGCGCAATATTTCGGCCCGGTGCCGCCGGCGCGGACTACTGTGCAGCAGGTCGCACCTACAGATCGCAAAGCGGACAAGGACGATCACTTTCCGGGTTTGGAGCAGGTGTCGCTGATTGCTGTTCGTAGACCGAACAATTGAAGATCCGATTTCTGTTTAGGATGCAAAACATTTGTTTTGAAACTTTAAACTGGGGCAACAACCGACAGAAGAGTGGCAGAATTCGCCAACGTTGACGAGGATTCTATTCTTGACAACTTTCCATATGGTGGAATATGTTTTCGCGCCATGGGAGTGAGCGTCGTGCCGTGCTGAACGTGATTTCTGGTCACGAATCCAGTACGTTTCCGGAGTGGGGTTTTTCAAAAACTAAAGACTGAAGGGCTGGCAGAATAACCTGACTGCCTCGCCGGGAGATAGGTGATGAGAAATTGTCAGAGGTTCTCCGCTGCGGCTTTCGTGATCGTGACGATGCTTTTCGCGCCTCACGCTCTGTTGGCCGATGTTACGGGGTCGATTTCGGGCGTTGTTCGGGACCGCGGTCAGGCGGTAGTCACGGGCGCGCACGTAACCGTTACGAACGTACAGACCAATCTTTCTCAGAGCACCACTTCTGGGCCCGACGGTACCTATCACTTTCTCGCTTTACCGGCCGGTAGCTATCGAATCAGCGCGACTGCATCAGGCTTCCGTACGTACACAGCGACGGACGTCACCTTGCAAGTAAACGATCAACTCAAGATCGATGTTGTTCTGGACGTCGGCACCGTAAACGAACAGGTTAATGTCTCCGCTGAGAGCGTCCACGTCGAAACCGAGAGCACGCAACTCGGCGATGTGATCGATTCGCAAAAGATGCTGAACCTGCCCCTGAACGGCCGCAGCTACCTTGACCTGTTGGGCTTGCAGTCGGGCGTCGCGCCGGATACCTCAGGAACGATCGGTGGAGACAGGCCGGTCTCCGGATACATCCAAAACGCGGGGAATATCTCAGTCAACGGCCAGCGGGAGACCGCCAACGCTTTCCTGGTGAACGGCGGCGACGTCAGCGAGGGACGAAACCTGGGCGCTGGGCTGGTTCCGAATCTCGATTCCGTCGAGGAGTTCCGGCTTATTACCAACAGCTTCGACGCGGAATACGGAAAATTCAGCGGCGCGGTCATGAATGCCATCACCAAGTCAGGCACGAATGGCTTCCACGGCGATGTGTTTGAGTTTCTGCGCAACGACGCGATGGATGCGAGGAACTTCTTTACAACCAGCAAGTCCGAACTGCGACAGAATCAGTTCGGGTTTACCGCTGGAGGTCCATTCTGGAAGAACAAGCTGTTCTGGTTCACGGATTATCAGGGCACAAGACGAATCGCAGGCGCAGAAACTGGCATCGTTAACCTGCCGAGCGTTGCGCAGCTTGGGGGCCAGTTTGATCCTTCGATTTTGAGCGGCACCGTCGATGCCAGCACCCTTCCCGCAAACAGTTGCCCCGTCGGCCCTTGCCTTGACTGGCCCACGACCCTTTCCAATCGATTGGGTTACACGGTCACGGCCGGCGAACAATACAGTTTCCCAGGGTGCACCTCGACGTCGCAATGCGTATTTCCTGGCGGCCTGATTCCGAAGAGTGCGTGGTCGGCACCGGCGGTTGGTCTTCTTCCGTACATTCCAACGCCCAATGTCGATCCCAATGCAGGTACCTATCAAGACAACAGCCAGCGCGACACGATTACCGACAACAAGATTGGGGAACGTGTCGATTTTAACAACCATAAAACGGGTACTTGGTCCTTCTACTACCACTTTGACGACTCAACTGTTGCGAGCGCACTGCCCAGCGGCGGCGCAAGCGTGCCGGGTTTTCCCGCGGTGACTTCAACCCGAGCCCAGGAGTTTGTTCTAAGTAACACGAAGACGATTGGGCCCAGCGCCGTGAATGAGGCTCGCGCGACCTTCTTCCGCACCTCTACTCACCTGGGTACCCCAACGGGTGGCCAGGCATCGCTTGCCTCTCTTGGTTTCGTCACCGGTGCCGGTACGCTCGGAATCATCCCGGATGCCTTACCCGGATTTCCGGAGTACGTACCGCAACTCTACTTCAACAACTTCGCCCTCGGCACGCCCTCTCTGATCACATTCCAGCCCAACACCACTTACACGGTATCCGATGGGTTTTCTAAGGTGATGGGAAGGCATACGCTCAAGTTTGGAGGAGAATTCCGCTACCTGCAGGTGAACGAGCGCAACCTGGCCAGCCAGGATGGTGCTTTTGTTTTCGATGGCACGGCGACCGGCAATGATTTTGCCGACTACATTCTTGGAATGCCAACCGGGGCCGGAGGTGGGTACACCCAGGCAGCGTTACAGCTTCTGGATTCGCGCACCCGCTATGGGGGCGCGTATGCCCAAGACACATGGAAAGCGACACCTAACTTGACGCTGAACCTGGGTCTCCGCTGGGAAGTGAGCATGCCGTGGTACGACACTCAGGGAAAGATCCAGACATGGGTTAAGGGAGAGCAGTCAACGGTGTTTCCGCTTTCTCCCCAAGGCCTCGTATATCCGGGAGATCCAGGCATTCCCAAGACGCTTGCTCCTACGCGATACAACAATTTCGGGCCGCGCCTTGGCCTTGCCTACTCTCCCAGCTTTAGCGACGGCGTGCTAGGCAAGATTTTTGGTGGGCCGGGGAAGACCAGCATTCGCGCGTCGTTTGGCCTGTACTACACCTCGGTGGAGGATCTGAATCTCTTCTACGAAGTGGCAGATGCTCCGTTTGGTTTGTACTGGACCAGTCCGGGTTCCGTTGACTTTGCGGAACCCTTCCGAAACCGGCTGGATGGAGGCACCGATAACGAGGGCCAGCGCTTCCCATTCACCCACCCAGTTCCGGGGAGTCCGGCAAATAAGACGCTCAGTTTCTCGGTTTACGAGCCAATGTCCTATTTCCCCGGATACGACATTCACAACAAGCTGCCGTACGCCGAACACTTCAATTTCTCAATCCAGCGTCAGCTGAGCCGATCTACTGTATTGACCATGTCGTACGTCGGTACCGAAGGTCACCGGCTCATCGCACAGACCGAGGCCAACCCGGGCGATGCCGCCCTATGCATGCAGCTCAACGCTCAAGGGTATACGGATACCTCGAACGGCGCGATTGGCTGCGGGCCAAACGCCGAGCAGGATTTCTTTAGCAATCCTGGCGGCACTACGACGGTTTACGGAACCCGGGACCGTCTTTTGAATCCGAATTACTGCCCCGCGGCCGGAAGCCTATGTTTCGGTTATGGCAACACCTTCACCAATCTGGTGGCGAATTCGATCTACCACTCTGGGGCGGTGACGCTCGAGCGCAAAGCCGGTGATGTGACGTTCCTCGCTGCTTATACGTTTGCGAAAGCCATCGATGATTCCTCAGCGTTTGGCGAGATGATCAACTTCCAAAACGCCAAGCTGAGCCGCGGCTTGTCATCGGCGGATGTTCAACACAATTTCGTGGTTAGTTACATTTGGCAACTGCCCTTCGACCGGCTCACCCATGCCATGCCAAGGCTGATGAAAGGGTGGCAACTACAGGGCATTACGCGATTTTCAACCGGGTTCCCAGTTCAGATGGGAGAAGGGAATCCCGTGGACCAGGGTCCGCTGTGTCCGTCGGGGCTGTGCGCGGGAGATGCCTCGCTTACGGGCAGCCCGTCCACTGATATGCCCAATCTCGTGGGGCCAATTCACAAATACAATCCCCGCTCTACTCCCGGCACATTCACATATTTCAACCAGAGCGCATTTACCGGAACTCAGTGCGCTTTAACGGGGCCGGGGATTTTGACCGGACCTGATTGCGGACTTTTCGGGACAGCGAATCGCCGATTCTTCCACGGTCCGGGCTTCAACAACACCGATTTCGGAATCACGAAGATCGTTCCCGTGACGGAAGCCATGTCTTTCGAGATTCGGGCCGAATTCTTCAACATCTTCAACCACGCGCAATTCATGAATCCGAGCGGGGACATTAGCAGCGGCAGCTTTGGAAATGTCACGAATGCGCGAGCTCCACGCATTGGACAGCTCAGTGCGAAGTTCATTTGGTAAAAGAAAGCTCGGACGGCCGACATTCGGGAGTAAGTTTTTCACGGATGTCGGCCAGCCTCCTCACGAGACCTCGGAACCTTAAACTCCAGCTACTCAGCGTGCTAGGCTGTGATCATGAGGGTCGTGCCGGTTCTGCTGTGGGCGATTGCGGCGCTGTCATTTGCGCAAACGGCTGAGACCTACCGGCATGACGCTACCCAGTTAGCACAACAGAAATCCTGGGATCAAGCCATTGCGAATTATCGCAAGGCGTTAGAACTCCAACCGAATGACCCTTTGACGCACTACGATCTCGCCCTCGCCCTCAAATACAAGGGCGATTCCGCTGCCGCCCTGCAAGAATTCCAGACAGCCGTGCAACTCAAGCCCAAGTGGGCCGATGCCCATTACGGGCTTGGCGCAACTTGGTACGACCTGAATGATCGCGCCGCCGCGGCTAAGGAACTGCGCACCGCCATCGGACTGAACCCTTCTTTTGCAGCGGCTCATCGACTGCTCGCAAGAATCGACCTGGAGCAGAACAACCCCTCTGACGCCAAGGTCGAACTGCAACAGGCTATCGCCTCGAAGCCGTCCCCCGAGCTGTACATCGAGCTAGGCTTAGCTGAGGGACAGCTCGGAAACCTTTCCAATGCCGCAACTAACTTCCGCCATGCCCTCGATCTGAACCCGCGGCTTGCGACTCCACATAGCTTGTTGGGTGTAATCCTGCGTCGGCAGGGGGATCACACCGGCTCTCTTGCGCAATTCCGCAAGGCGGTCGAACTTGATCCCAAAAACGCTCAGGCGCAACTGAATCTCGGCACCGAACTCAGGACCGCTGGCGATTTGCCCGGAGCGATCGCTGCATTTCAGAAAGCCATCGAACTGAAGCCGGACCTTGAGGATGCACATTACAAGCTGGGGCTCGCGTTACGCGCACAAGGACAGAGCGCCTCGGCACAAAAGGAGTTGACCGAGATTAGTGGTCTCAGGCAGTTCCGTTCACGCCTCGCGGAAGCGAAAATGCTCACCCTTCAAGGCGTGGATGCACTGAAACAGCAGAAACTTGATGATGCGCTTACCTTCTTTCAAAAAGCGATCGAGAAAGGTCCTGAGCTGCCCACTGGCTATTACTATTTGGGCTTAACTTGGGAGCGCAAAAATGATTTGGTTCAAGCTCAGGCAGCCTTCGAGAAAGCGCTGGAAGTCAAACCGGACTACGCACAAGCTCTCACAAGCCTCGGTTTGTTGTACTGGCGTCGCAATGACCGTACCAATGGCCTTGAGAAGTTCCAGCAAGCTGTTATGGCAGATCCCGACCTGTCGGAAGCTCATTACAACCTAGGCCTTGCCCTGACACAGCTAGAACGTCCGGAAGAAGCTGTTCGCGAGCTGACCGAGGCGGTCAGCCTCGACCCCCAATCTGTGGATGCGCGAGTGCAGCTGGGCTTGGCTTTGAGCCAGAACAACGACGCCGAGGGCGCAGCGAATGTGTTTCGCGACCTGGTCCGCCGCGACCCAAAATTTGCCGAGGGACACAATAACCTTGGCCTGGCCCTCCTTCAGGGCGGGCATGTTCGACCTGCAGAATCCTCTTTTCAGGAGGCGATCCGCCTAAAGCCGGGCTACGCTGAAGCACATTACAATTTGGCCCTCACGCTACGCCAGGACGGCAAAAACGAACAGGCTCAGCAGGAGTTCGATAAGGCTTACCAACTTGCCCCCGAACTTCTGAATATTCCCCTCCCTGGGAAGCAAACCGGGGCTCAGCGGTAGTTTCGACTCCAAATGTTACGTTTACCTGCACTTATGCGACCCGCCTTCAATCCCGGCTGCAAGGCTTTTCGCTTTGCAATAATTTGACAAAAACTCCCTTGGCGAATTCACAGAAATAGAGTAATGTGGCCGACATTAAATTCGGCGTCTGGGTCTCGAGACGCATCTGCGCTCGCAAGGCATTCGTCGCACCCTGTTCCCTCCCTCCCTTGTGTAGGAAACAGATGACGTCCCGCTAACCCGAGAGGAACCCAGCCATGAGGCTCCCTGTTTGCTTTCGCGCGCTCTTAGTCGGTCTATGTGTGTTCCTTATCCTTCCCACCCTTAATGCGTTGGATGGCAAACAGCCGCCTGCTTCAGCGTCCTCTGACACCAGTATTGCAGTGCAAAATCGGGAGTTCCCTATCCCAGGTCCCTTGCGTTCGTTCTTACGAATGGCTGGAGTTAGCCAGCAGGTTTCCCGGGACAACGTCCTGCCACTATTGAGCTGGAATGTCTCCGCACTCGGGTTTGAGGGTGCTGATAGGCCGACCGAGTTCCTGTTGCTGCTACGACGTTACGTGGTTCAAGCCAAAGAACTCGCTCAGTTGGCTGGAAGCGATGGAGTGATCCGCATCTCCGACTGTGAAAGCGCTCGCCCTCTCCTACGCATCCTCGGCTATCGGGTTTTGGGAGAATGCGGCTCGCCCGGCGCGTCCCTGCTAACGGCAGACTGGGAGAGAGCGTTTTTAACGGTTGACTCGGGATTCCCTCTCACAGACCTGGAGCAGACCCTGGCCGGAGGGAAAGCGTTCGAGTACCCCTATCCAACAACGCCCGTTCCGGTGCTGTTCACAGAAGACCAGTGGACCTCTTCGAGTTCAAAGAATCACGTCGAAAGTAGCAAGGATCTGGTGGATACGATCCTGAACGACCGTACTGTTGCCCGGCTTTATTGGGCGCTTTCGAAGATGGATGAGCAGACGGGACTGTTTCTGGAAAAGAATGTCGGCGTCCGGAAGCTCCTGCCTTATGCCGCTCTCCTGGATTTCTATGGAAGCCATATCTGCATCCGTGACGGACGCGTCGTCGTGCCTGGCGGTCCGGCGACCGACCGCATCTGGGAAGACCTGGCCGGCGCGAACCCTGCGGCTCCCGCCGACTTCATTCCTCGGTTGCTGTTGAAGGACAAAGGGTGGTTAGCGGCCTATTTTGATGTGCTGTCGATCATCAATCGCCAGCAACAGACTAGGTTCGTTGAGCCGCATCGTTTGAAGCAGTTCTATGCAGCTTTGCGCCCTCCGGACCATTCCGTAGGAGCGGCGAAGGGAGTATTTCGACCCTCACCATGGCTCTTGTTGCTCGTGACTCAAGTCCGGTGGGATGAATCGGGGCAGCCCTCCATTCCTGGCGGTCTTGAAGTCTGGCGAGAAATTCTGAGCAAGGAAGGCTCTCACAGCACGCACGACTGGGTTCATAAACATCCGCTGAGAACTCCAGACGACCTGATCGAGGCAATGTTCGCTCTGTCCCGTAAGGAAGCCGATGCGGGCCCACTGCAAGCCTATATCGCGCTTGTCGACATAGACCACAAGAGAACACCCGCAAAGCGCTTGTCTCCAGAAACGGTTCGATTGATGAGCCGAAAATTCGCGGATTACAGCGACCAGTACAAGATCTTCTCCGAGTTCCCAGAGTTGAGCGACGCTTCGATCGCCTTATTCCTTGAAACGGCTGAGCAAATGGAGAAGACACCCAATGCGGTGCGCGGAAATGCGTTGGGGATCATGCAAGCCAATGTCGGTCTGTGGCAGATCATGGCGCGGCAGGGGCAAATTCCCCGGGCACAGCTGGATGATGCATGGCAGAACCTCCTCAAACCATTCTCCCGCATGCGATCGGCGACTCAGCTCTACGATGCTGGACGCTCTTCTTTGGCGGAACTGTCTAGCGCCGCGACAGGCAAGCCCACGATTTCACAGGATGAGTTAATTGAATTGCTCGCAGGACCACGCCAAACCACCGCTGAAGGAAAGAGAATCCATACCGAAGTGGCGGATCGAATGCGTTCCGTGCTGGACGGACAACGGCTGATTACACTCGATACGCTCGTCGTTCTAGGAGATGGATTGAAATCCAAGGCGAACGGAACAGCAACACCAGAATACATGTTCGATCTGGCGGGGGAACTGCACGATTTCGAAATGCCTCAGCCAATGTTCTCAAAGTCGGAACGGCAGGAATGGGCGGCGAGAGTCTACAACACCCATCACACGGACACGCAGATGCGAAGCAACATTGCCGCGACTCTCAAGTCGCCAAAGCCTTCGCATTCCCAGATAGAAGATGCCCGCGGTCAACTGGCTTCGTTCCTCCGAGACACGCTTGTCGGTCTCAACTATGCCTATTACGAACCTCCGGGCGCTCAAGCTCTGCATAGTAATCCCCTCTTCGTACGCTCCCACGACTTCGCTGGAGAGACGGTCGAGGGCATCAAAGCAGTCTGGCAGGCGCCACAGCTCTTCGGTGTGGGGTCGCCTGCCGGCGGCGGTGCGCATCTGGTAGGGTCTCTGGCGGATCTCCCTTACGTACTGGCCGATTTGGAACAGGATTTCATCGCTCCTAAAAATACCCAGGCCTTGATCTGGAAGGAACTGGTGCCGAGCCTTCTGACCAGTGCGGTTCTCTCCAGGTGGTGGAATGTCAGCCCCAATGAGACACACGCGGTGGCTCTCTACCAGCGCGCCGGCGAACAACTCCTGGTTGCCGCGGCAAATGATGAGAAGGTGCGGCCGAAGGTTATGACAATCCTCGCTGATCGTCTTCTGCCACGGCGCCTGCACGAAGTCGAGGAGGCGATGACGGCGGGAACCATCTCTGAGTTAATCCCCAAAATGCTTCCCGCAGACACCTTTTACCTGGCAGCGGAATTTGAACGTCGACACGGTGAGGAGCTGAATTCGTTTGGTGATGCTGGGAGGGAGTTAGCCAGACTGCGTGAACAACATCCGGAAGAGCTGAGCTGGAAGCGCCTGTCGCAGGACTTCGGTGTGCCTCATCCTACCTTGGCACAAACTTATGCGCGCGAGTTGCTCAATGTGCCCCCGCTCCCCGCTTTCTCCGGGTACGCTAGCCGACTACTTGGCGAGTCTTGGGACTCCTCAAACCTGTATTGGGCTCGCGTGGTTGACGAAACCGGCCACTCGCCTTCCGAACTGAATGTCCTGGTTCCCGAGTTTACGCAGCGAATGGTTGAAAAGATTTTCGCAACGGACTTTGAAGACTGGCCCGCTATTCTACGAGCTATGCGTGAAACGGGAGAAGAGTTCCGGCATAGCAAAGTCGCGTCCATTCAAGACAACCAAAGCCCTAACGGTGAACAAACACGAAATGCACAGTGACGACAAATTCCGGGTTCCTTCGAGAACGGGAGTGTTCGCAAAATGATGCGCCGATTGCTTCTTATAACTTTCATGATGCTCGTGTTCAGCTTAGGCAAAACAGCCAGAGTCAACGGGCAGGACGCCTCTAACTTCCATGTGGTCGTCAGCATGGTCCAACTCAATGTTGCCGTTACAGACAAGAACGGCGACTACATTACCGGGCTGCGACCCGAGGACTTCGTAATTACAGAAGACGGGATTCCCGAAAAGATGGCGACGTTCGCCGAGGGAAATGCTCCGGCGCATGAGGTGAATGGAGACGCATTTCCGTTGGAAAAGGCTGCGGAACTCGAGAAGGACCCTTCATTCGGCTCCTTAATCTCAGGCGCCGAGATTTATGTCCTTTTCGACACCAGTAACTATATGTACCGGGATTTCGTCTTCGCCCAGGATGCGATTTCTGAGTTCGTGCGTTCCCTGGGAAATGCGGACAAAATCGCTTTTTACTCCTACAGCCGGGACTTGTTGCGGAACACAGCTCTGACTCCCGATAGAACGCAGGTCTTGCGTGGCGTTCGCTCTTCAGTGGCGG
>Ga0335082_10000017_pt1 | contig 171074 bp, 149 predicted proteins | sample Lox_Sample_41_FD_206718 | JGI IMG/M metagenome (GOLD analysis project Ga0335082, IMG submission 206718) | Soil microbial communities from Loxahatchee National Wildlife Refuge, Florida, United States - Lox_Sample_4.1 | ecosystem: Environmental > Terrestrial > Soil > Wetlands | place: USA... | reverse complement strand
TCATAGCGAAGGCCGAGGTTGACGGTGAGGCGATCGCTGACACGGATGTCGTCTTCGGTGAAGAAGGCGAGCGTGTTGCGGCGGTAGTCGGGCGCGTGGAGATTGACGATGTTGGCGGAGTCGGGAACGCCCAGCAGGAATGAAGCGATGTCATCGCCTCCCGTGTTGTTGCCATCGGCATCGACTGGCTGGCCGGGATTGGTGGTGAAATCGGGGCCAAACCCGAGATCTCCGCGGGGGGAGGAAACCTGAAAAATGGTGAATTGCTCGTGACGCAACTCGGTGCCGAACTTGAGGGAATGGCGGCCTTTACTCCAGATTACGTTTTCGTTGAGGACGAAGCTGTTCTGTTTTTCGACGGAGGGAAGGAAGTCCGAGGCGCCGATGCAGGCGTAGTTCACGAAACACATCGAGGGCAAACCGCCGATACCGGACTGATATGGAACGCCGAGCAGGCCGAGTTGGTTCGAGACATCGGTGTTCGAGAAAGGCTCGCGGCGCTGGGAGTTAATCCGGTTGTATCCCAGGCGGAATTCGTTCAGAAGCGTTGACGTGAAGGTGTGCAGTTCGCTAATGGCGGCGCTGCGATAGGCGTTGTCCTGATCGCCAGCGGTGAATCCGCCGCCGTCGAGGAAGTTAGTGAAGGGCCCGGGCGTGTGAATGGGCTGGTCTTCGTAGCTGAAGCGCGCGAAGAAATTGTCACGGTCGGAGAACTTGTGATCCACGCGGACGTCGAAATTATTCTGGTTGAGGCTCTTCTTGGGATCGACAAGGTAATTGTTGCCATTGACGTCTACGTTGGGCTGCGGGAATAATGCAGCGATAGCAGCGGCTGAAGCGCTGATGGCGCTGGGGCCGGTGGTCGGGAAGATGTTCGTGGGTAGCCCTGCTCCATTGATAGCGATGGGCACTCCGCAGAAGCCGCTGGGATTGACTGCCGAGGGTTGGCTTAGGCGCGGATTGAAGATTTCGCCCTGGTAGGTGGGATTTCCGCTGCAATCGACAACGCCAGCGATGGGCGTTGAGAGATCGAGTTGCGAGGAGAAGTCTCCGCTGACCTGAGCTGGGCTGGGAATCAGGAGCAGTTGAGGGAGGGCCTGGCGAATGCGGAGTCCTTCGTAGTCGACGAAGAAGAAGGTCCGATCTTTGATGATCGGTCCGCCGAATGTGGCTCCGAACTGGTTCTGCTGGTATTGCTGGCGGCCAAAAAAGTCGAAGGCGTTGCGTCCGTCGAGCTTGCCATTGCGGAAGAACTCATAGACATTGCCGTGGAACTGGTTTGTGCCGGACTTAATGACGGCGTTCATGATGGCGCCGTTGCCCCGGCCAAATTCCGCGCTGTAGGAATTCGTTTCAACCTTGAACTCGCCGATGGCATCGACCGAGGGCTGAATGACGTAGGCACTGCCGTTCAGTACGTCTCCAAGGTTTGCGTTGTTGTCGATGCCGTCGAGCAGGAAGTTGTTCTGCAAGGCGCGAGCGCCGTTCGAACTGAAGCCGAAGCTGGTTTCTGTGCGGGATCCGGGCTCGCTGGGCGCAACACCGGCGGAAAGCTGAGCGAGTTGCGCGAAATTTCTGCCGTTCAAAGGAAGCGTGGTTGCCGTCTTTCCGTTGACAATGTTGCCGAGTTCGGAAGTCTCGGTTTCAAGTTGCGGAGTGATAGTCGTCACGGTCATCGTCTCCGTGATGCCGCCGATCTGCATGGTGACGTCAACGGGAATGCGGTCCTGAACGTTCAGAGCCACAGGTCCGGCGACCGCCTTCTTGAAGCCGGCCTTCTCGACTGTGACGGTGTACTGGCCTATCCGGAGTGGTCCGGCGACATAATCGCCTGTCGCATTTGTCGTGGTGCGGAACGAAGTGCCGTGCTCAACATCAGCCACAGTGACGCTGGCGTCGGCAACGACCGCGCCGGAGCTGTCTTTTACGGACCCGACGATTGTGCCCATGTCTTTCTGCGCCCACGAGGGAGTCGCCCCGAGTGCAATGAAAAGTGCGATTGCAGCAGTAAAGAAGAGAGTGAAGGAGCGACCGCAAAGACGTGCCATGATGATGCCTCCAAACCTAAGAATTACGAATTCTGTTGAACTGTCCGACTGACCTCTATCAGCAAATGCTCGAAGAAATTGACTTTTAACCTGGGCGAGCTCGCGTCAACCGTGCCCATTTGCTTGCCGGTTTCGTAGTCGACGATCTGATACTTGCCAGGATTCAGGCCGCGAAGCTCGACTTCGCCACTCCAATGCTTGCCTTTATCGGCGTAGAAGGCGTAGTACATGCGGCCGTCTTTTGCGATGGCGTAGGCCTCAGGGACGTCATAACCGTACGTATACAGATCAAGGAATTCGCCTTTGGAAAGCATCTTGTCCTGATAAATGTGGATCCACTTTTTCCAGAAGGCTTCTTTCTCGCCTGGCGTGAGTTCGACGATCTTGAAGTGCTTTCCATAATCGGGCCATGTGAACTTTGTGCCGACAACAGCTCCCACGCCGACTTCGGAAGCAAAATCCCTGCCCTGGTCGATTTCGTTTGCGCTATTCATGAGCCGCACATCGGTGAGTTCGACGTGATCGCCGTAGACTGCGGCTTCCGGCCCAAGAAGTGCCTTGTACATCTTCGTGCGGAGACGCACCTGACGTGCGCCAACGGGATCGGCGGTGACTGCCTGATCGATGTACGGCAGCCACGCCAAACTTGGAGGAGTGCCGCAGGGACAGGCTTGGGTGACGCTGTCGGGCTTCAGAGCGCGAGTGGTTTCGAGAATGGTCTTGTAGACTTCGCCAACCGCTTCGATGGATTCATTCGGCGATTTGTGATGATGCTTGGGGTTGTAGCAAGCTGGGACGGTGTAGGAAAAATCGAGTTTGTGGCCGTCGAAGTCCCAGTCGCGAATGAAACGCTCCGTCAACTGCTTATAGTACTGTCTTACTTCAGGCACGGCGGGACAAAGCGCGCCAAGATCCGCAGTAGCGCGCGCAGGTTTCCCGTTTTGGTCAAGGATGAGCCAATCGGGATGCTCCGTCACCACGTTGGCGCGCTGATACGAGCGATGGTTGAGGATGTCTTTGCCGTTTCCATCTTCGACGACGAGCGGAATCCACCATAAAGTGATGTGAATGCCGGCATCGTGATAGGCTTTGACGACTTTTTGCAGTGAGTTGTCGGGGAACGTGGCAGGGCGCGGCTGCCAGTCGCCCCGATTGTTGAACCATCCCGCGTCGAGCGTCGCCCACTTCAAGCCGAGTTCTTTCAGCTTGGGCATTGTGCCCAGCATCTGCTTGGGGGTGAAATCCATCTCGTATCCCCAGCCGCACCAGTTCGCCTGATAGTCGGCCTCAGTGGGATGAGCAAGGCTCAGGCCGCGCGACTGGAGCATTTTCGAATAGAGGCTGAGCGGCTCATAGAAATCGCCGTGGAAGACTGAGACGAACGTCAACGGAGTCGCGTAGACGTCACCAGGCTTCAGAACGGTTCTTGAGTCGAGGACAACGCTGGCATTGACTCGGCCATTCGGCAGCGTTTTCACGGGGAGGGCGAGAGTGAGGGGAACTGTTTCTGCGTGACCGATGGCTTCACCGACGGGTCCAGTCCAGAAGGCGACGACGGGAATGCCGCCACCTGTTTGGTTTTCGTCGTTGTGCTGCATCAGTTGCATGGGATTCGCGCGCGTAAATTTATCGCTGATGCGCATGACGTCGTCTTTGCCCCAGGCCTCGCTCGATCCGTGGAACGACCACATGGCGTAAGGCTGTACTTGCGGAACGCTGAGCGAAGCGTTGAAGACATGCTGCTGGGTGGTAATTCGATCGATGGGAAAGTCCGATGAGCCGGTGTTCTTGTACGAAACGCTGGTCAGTGCAAGAGTGGGGAAGTCGTCATAGACCTCGACAATGAACATTTTCTGTACACCGGGTGCCGCTTGGCTTGTCGCAGAAACTTCGATTCGTTTCCCGCGAGTTCCCAAGCGGCCAGCAGCATCCGAGACTTTCGCGTGATCGAGGTCGAGGATGAAGTCGGTGATCTCATGTCCGTTGCTAACGAGTGAGTCGGCGGAGTTGGGGCCGGCGGCCGGATCGTCCAGCGTATTGAGGTTGCCGTCGCGAACGAGGCTGGCCTGCAAATATCCGGACGGAAGCAGCCGAAATTCTGCGGAGGACGTTCGGATCAATGCAGGAGAACCAGGATTGGTGCTGACCTGAATCGCGGATGGTTGCTGATGCGCCTGCTCAGTTTTCGTGCGATCGCACGAGGAGACGATCGACATTAGAGCGAGCGCGCACGCGAGGGAGACACACCGCAAAGCTGGAAAAGAGCTGAAAGCCGAATTCCGAAGACGTGCCATGAATCCACCTGGCTTTCCTGCAACAAAACGAAAGAAATCGTTATATTTCGAAATATATTACCTTTTTGATAATACTGACGTACGACGACTGTCAAGTACGAAACGTCGGGCTTACTCGCTCATGTTCCGCAATGAATTGTTCGATCTGCGGAGAAAATCTGTAACCTTTTGCCTGAATAAAATCTGACAGAGAATCGAGCTGTGCTCCAGGGTGGATCGTATGCGGTGACTGACATTTGTAGCTCGCCAGAAGCACGCCGAATTCCAGAGCCGATGCGATGACAGCATTGGTTGCAGAGACACCAGCGGTCTGCGGTACAAACGGAATGCCCGCCGCGACCGCGGCGATGGTCCCACCCAACAGTGAATCTCCGGCCCCGGCAGTCGAGGCCACATCAACCTTAGGAGCGGGGCAATGATGCCAATGCTCGGCGGTGACTCCGTAGGCGCCCGCGGCCCCGACACTCACTATCATCTTGAGATGCGGACAGGTTGCCTGCACGAACTGCTGCGCGCGTTGGATCAACGCTTCCGGTGCATCCGGCGAATACGAACCACCAACAAGCTCTCCAGCTTCTTCTTCATTTAAAGAGACGAGATCGAGCAGGTGGAACATGCCAGCGCTTTTTGCGGGAGCGATCTCGGCTGGAACAAACGACGCCGCACGGAAACATCCGGCATTCGTTGCCAGTTTCAGGAAATGATGGCGGACTTCAATCGAGACCTCCGGAACTGCCAACGCGATGGTGCGAGTGCCGTCTGACTTCAGCAGTTCGCCGATATCATCGAGATCGCCCTTCGCCAAGCTGGCAGCAGCGGAATGATTGGTTGTCATATTTCCGCCGGCACCGTCGGGATACTGAAAGCAGACGCTGAAGAGGGTGGGCAAGCTGGGATTGGTGCGCACATGCGCGGTGTCCATGCCAGTGTCGGACATCTCTTTCAACATCTGGTGCCCCGGAGCATCATCTCCGACAATCCCTACAGGCAGAACATGGAAAGGCCGGCCCGGGCTGCGGGCGCCGAGCAGTCTTGCGACGTAGTGAATCACAATATGCAGTTTGCAGTAATCGCGCACGTCGAGGAGCTGCGCGGGACGGCTCTCGTTGCGTCCGAGCGTGTGATCCCCTTCGAGTGAGAAGAAGATGCCGCTGCCGATTCCGCCGACACCAATCAGTCGTCGGAAGGGCGAACGCTCGTCGATGCGAAGTACGCGCATAGATCTAGAACAGTTCCCAGTCTGGGTTCTCGCTGATCGGATGACGCGCGGTTTCCTGCGTGGCCGTAATCAGCGCGTCCGGATGCCGTTGAAACAGCGTCATCGGATATTCCGTCGTCGGCTCGGCAAAGAGTGCAACGCGCAGCGCAGTCTGCTTCCACGCTCCGGTGTCGCTGTACACGCGAACCTTCTTTGCGGACATGCACTCTCGAACTCCGAGCGTGATCGACATTGGCGGTACGAATTGATATGCGCTGCCGAAGGTTCGCTGCGCCAACGCAAGGATTGTGTCGAGATTATTCTCCTGAATGCGGATCGTGGAATTTGCAAGTTCGTCGAGCGTGATGGAGCTGTAGGGATGGCGGCGCGCCTGGTTGTATGCGACGTGGCCGTCTTGTCCCCAGCCGCCGACGGTGATGTCGACCGGGGCGGCGTCAATGGCCTGGCGAACGTTGTCTGCCGTTGAGGGCAGGAGCCAAAAACGTTGTTCCTGCGGCACCTTCAATTCCGGCCGAATTCCGCCGTAGAAGTGCTTCTCCATGAATGTGCGGAAGTTATACGGATGATTTGTGGGCAGAGGCCGTCCTTGCCAGTCGAGGCACTCGTCCATGTGGAATACAGTGAAGTTCTTCAGCGAGACATTCCTCGCATTCACCAGCTTGGTGTAAGGCGCATACCAGCACATTGGCCCGCAGGGAATGATGGCCCGGGTTGGCGCGCCGAGCTTGTTGTTGCCTTCGATCACGCTGACCAGGTCTTCGGCCATCAGTTGACCCATTTCCGCCGAATCGCGGACAACGCGAAACTTCACTCGCAGGTCGGGATGATTCGGTAATTCATTGGCCGGCACCTTGCACCATCGGTAAAGATCAGTTCGTAGAATTTGACCCATCATTTCTCCTGTCTTCCGAAGAAAGTATCTCGTTAGGAGTTCACACTTTCAGTGCAGCGCACGTTGACTCCCGAATCACAAGTTTTGGGGATACCTTGCGGTACTTTGCCTGCACCGGGCGTTTCTTAACTGCTGCCTTGATCAGGTCTTCCACGATCTCAGCCCCGAGCGATCCCTGCATCTCGAGTTGCTGGCGGATCGTGGTGAGCGGCGGATTGTAGAACTCGGCGTTGGGAATGTCGTCGAAACCTACAACCGAACAATCCTTGGGAACTTGCCGGCCCGCTCTCGTTAAGGCACGAATGGCGGCGCAGGCAGTCAGATCATCAAACGCAACAATGGCAGTGAAATCGGAGCGCCGCAGCAATTCCTCGGTGAGTTCCACGCCCTCGCTGTAGGTCGAATTCTGTCCCTTGATTTCGATGACGAGACCGGGATCGATCTTCAGTCCGGCTTCTTTGGCGAAGATCTCGATGCCCCGCCAGCGTTGCACGCTGTCCACAAGAATCTTCGGCCCTTTGATAAATGCGATCCGCCGATGCCCGAGGCGGTGAAGATGCTGGATGGCGAGACGCGTGCCCGCTTCGTTGTCGACGACGATAGAACTCACTGGACTGCGCTGGAGTTCCCGGCCGATGACCAACGCGGGCGTATCGCGGCGGGCAACTTCCTCAAGAACGTCAGTGTCGAGATGAACGGGATTCGCAATCGCGATCAGACCCTCGACGCGTCGCCCGAGCAGCATGTCGGTACACAGCTTGAACTGATCGCGCTCGTTTTGAAGATCGGCAACGATCGGGAAGTAGCCGGCGGGACGCAGATGATTTTCGATGCCGCGCAGAATCTGGGTGCAATAGGCGTCAGTGATATCGAACACGATGACGCCGATGGTGTGACTGCGCTGGCTGCGTAGCGAGCGCGCAAAGAGATTAGGTCTGTATCCGAGAGTGCGGGCAACTTTCCAGATGTGAGTGCGGGTCTTCGGCGAGATGCGTTCTGCCGCAGGACCAGGGTTTAACACCATCGATACTGTCGTGATGGAGAATCCGCTCTTGCCCGCCACATCGCGAATCGTGATGGTTGTTGCGTCGCGCCCGTTCTTCACAATCGGCTCCCGGGGCCGTTCAGCATGATGTAGCCGTACGTGCCCAGTTGACAGCGTCTCGTCTGGGGTCTAGATTTACGGGTATTGTAACGTTTCACCGGAGAAATTGCTTGGGAAATTTTGGCAAGCAGATTCGACTACAGCGCATCCTGCGGCCGGACCGCAGAACGCTGGTCGTGGCCTTCGATCATCCGCTGGTGTTGGGACCGATCCCCGGCACGATTGATCCCGCACGACAAATTCGACGCTTTGTCGAAGCGAAGGCCGATGCCATTCTCACGAACCTGGGATCGTTCCGCTACTTTGCCGATTTGATCCAGTCGGGATCTCTTCCGGGCCTGATCGCCCGGCTTGATTGGACGACGGGCTTCAATGAGTCGGCAAGAACATCGCTCAACGGTTTTCAAACTTGCCTGGTAGCGCACCCCGAAGATGCTCTGCGGGCCGGCGCCGACGCCGTTATTTCATTTCTATTCATGGGAAGCGGTGATGCCGAATTCGAAAAGAAGGAGATTCAACGGATCGGCGAACTTGCGCGGGAATGTGAGCGCTGTGGTATTCCGCTGGTTGTGGAATCGCTTGCGCGCGGCGCGCAGGTGCAGAATCCGCGTGATCCGAAATGGCTGATGTTGCATTCACGTGTGGCCGCGGAACTGGGGGCCGACATCATCAAGACGGAAATGGCGGAGGACGTCGAGACGATGCGCAAAGTTGTCTCCGCATGTCCGATCCCAATTCTTGTTCTTGGGGGTACGCGTACGAGTTCCGACGAGGAAGTGGTCTCGGTTGTGCGAGGGATCGTGCAGTCCGGGGCCGCCGGAGTTTTCTTTGGACGGAACGTTTTCCAGGCGGACGATATGCCAGGACTCTTGCAGCGGGTTCGCTCTGAACTCAGCAAAGCACTTCCGAAGGTAAGCCAGCAGTGAGCCTGCTCGCTGTGGACATGGGCTCCAGCGGTGCGAAGGCCGTTGCTTTCTCAGAAGATGGACGGGTACTGGCTCATGCCACCCAGTATTACAGCGGACACTCTCCGCAGCCTTCCTGGAGCGAGATGCCGCCGGAGACCTTCTGGCAGGCGTTATTTACGGTGACGCAGGCAATCGCCGCGAAGGTCGTGGATGATCCTGTCGAAGTGCTCGCCATCAGCTCGCATGGAGAAACATTTTTCCCAGTGGATCGACAGAACCGTGTCATTGATGCGGCGATTCTGAATGCCGACAATCGAGCCGTCGCCGAAGCGAACAACATGGCGGACGAGATCGGGCGCCGAAAGATATTTGAGATTACCGGGCTGGCAGCGCACCCGATGTATCCGCTGCCGAAGATCTTGTGGCTGCGCAAACACCTGCCGCAGGTATTTGCGAAGGCGTCCCGCTTCTTGTCGCTTCCTGGATCTCTTCTGAACCGACTTGGCCTTCCCCCATACGTCGACTACTCACTGGCTTCGCGCTATCTCGCGTTCGACGTTCGGAAGCGACAGTGGTCAGCGGAGATTCTTGCCAGTTGCGATCTATCGGAAGAGCTCTTGCCATCGCCCGTTCCGGCGGGAACAATCGCGGGCGAACTGTCTTCGGATGCGGCGAAGGAACTGCGACTTCCAACCAGAACTCCTGTCGTCCTGGGCGGTCACGATCAGCCATGCGCGGCTCTCGGCAGCGGAGTGCTCGAGCAGGGAAGAGTGTCGGCTTCGTTAGGAACGTATGAATGTCTGCTCGCGGCGTCGAACGCTCCCGCGCTGACCGACGTGGCTCTTGGTGCGAACCTGAATTCGTATTGCCACGTTGTTCCGGATCGCTACGTCACGTTGGCGTATTTCCCGGCCGGAATTATGGTCGAGTGGTTCCTGCGAGTGGTGCATCCGTCGGGCGAAGGGTCCAGCCGGGAAATCTTCCTGACCAATCTGGAACAACAGAGTTCCTTGGCTCCTAGCGGTCTTTTTATCACTCCGCATTTGCTGGGCACGTCTAATCCGGATTTCAATACCGCTGCGACTGGCGTCATTGCGGGCATACGTCCGGGAACAACGCAAGGAGATCTGTACAAGGGGATTCTTGAGGGAATCGCCTGTGAGTTCGCAGCGATGGCGGAACTGCTGCAACAGGCCGCCGGACCTTTCGACGATGTTTATGTCAGCGGTGGTGGTGTGCGCTCGCGGCTTGGATTGCGGCTGCGGGCGGCGATCGCGCAAAAAAAGCTGCACATCATGCAGTGCGAGGAAGCGGTTTGCCTGGGGACCGCAATTTTAGCCGGCGTCGCGATTGGCAAGTACAGCAGCTATGCCCAAGCAGTCGCGCAATTGGTTCACAGTTCCGAAACCGTCACTCCCGACTCATCTTTATCTCAAACGTACAAGACGCAGAAGAAGCAGTACGAATTGCTGTATTCCAGTCTGGCGCCTTTTCGTGCAGCACCTCTCGTGCACGGCAGGCGCAGGCCTGAGGAGGAATCATGATCGAGCCGAAAGTTGGATTCATTGTTTATGGCGTTCATAAAGACGGATTGAGAGATCCCATGGGGCAGCCGTTCATCGATGATGCCATTGTGCAGCGATCGAAAGACGCTCTTCGAAAGGCTGGCTGCAAGCTGATTCCGCACGACCTCGTCATCGCGAGCAAGGAAGAAGCCGTCACGGCGATGCATCGCATGAAGCACGACGAAGAAGTGGATGCGGTCGTGTTTTTTTCAGGAACGTGGGTGTGGGCGGCGCATCTGGTCGGCGCGATTCGCGATTACGCGAGCACCGGGAGAGGCGTGTTGCTGTGGACGCATCCGGGATCGCAGGGCTGGCGTCCGGTTGGCGGACTGGTGATGCATGGAGGATTGCTGGAGATCGGCGTATCTCACAAGTTCGTTTATGGCGCCGCAGATGATTCGGCGACAGTGGAGAAGATCGTCAGCTATGCCCGCGCCGCGCACATGAAGAACCGGCTCAACCTGTCGACTATTGGAACGTTCGGCGGCCGAGGCATGGGACAGACCTGCGGGGTTGCTGATCCTTCGCAGTGGATGCGTATGTTCGGCATCGACATCGATTCGAGGGACACAGCTGAGTTGGTGCGCACGGCTCAAGCGATTACGCCAACTGAGATTTCCAATTTGAAGCCACGACTGGAAAAGCTCTTCGGTAAGGCGCCGGATTCGACGGTGGTGAATGAACGTTCGATCCGGCTTTATCTTGCGCTGAAGAAAGTGGTGGAGAAAGAAGAGTTCGATTACTACACCATTCAGTCGTTTCCCGGGCTTGGGGATGACTACTCGGCGACGTGCTTTGCGCAGAGCATGATGCTTGAAGATGGCTACGGCACATCAACCCTAGGTGACTTCAACACGGCACTGACTGTCATTCTGCTGACGAGTCTCAGCAAAGAATGCGTCTACTACGGGGATCTCCAGCACATTGATGTGAAGTCGAAAGAGATCAAGATCATCGGTGACGGAGCGTGTCCGCCGTCGTTGGCGAGCAAACTCGGCCCTGCTGGATTTGCGGAGCACGGGATTCCGACGGAAGGCGAAGCAGGTGGGCTCTCTGTGAAGCTGATTTGCAAAGTTGGAGAGGGAGTGCTGGCGCGCCTTGGCCGCGTCAACGGCGAGTTTCAGATGGTGATCACGCGTGCCACCGTGTTCGAGCCTCCGGCGGACCAGATCGATCGACGATTGCACGAGTGCGGAATTCCATTCTGGCCACATGGATTTGTCACAGCGCATTGCGATATGGACGTGATGCTGCAGAACTGGACGAACGAATACGCATGCCTGGGATACGGGAGCGATCTGTATCCAGCGCTGGTGGATTTTTGCGAGATGACGGGTATTAAGACTGTGCTTCCATAGTTGTTGGGAGCACGACTGTGATGCCGAACTGTTTTCGCGATTATTTTTCCTTGTATAGGACTTCTCCATTGCGAATGGTGAACTGCACTTTGGAGTAAGCCTTGATGTCCTGGATAGGGTCGGCGTTCAGGATTACCAGGTCGGCGCTCATACCCTTCGCAATACGGCCGGTGTGGCCGGAATCGCCGAACTTTTTCGCTGGATTGGTCGTGAGAGACGCGAGGATCTGTTTGTAATTCATCCCCGCCTGCGACATCAGAGTGAATTCCTCCATCGTGTCGTAGTGATCGGTATAGCCGACATCCGTTCCAAACAAAATATCGCCGCCTGCTTCGGAGTAAGCACGAAGTTCGGAGACCATTTGGCCGACAAAAGCTGTGCGCTGCTCATCGGGAACGTTTCCTTTCCGCGCCTCGACATCGAACAAAGTCAAGGTTGGAATCAAGCTTAGGTTTGCACGCTTTAGTTGCTGAGTGAATTCAGAAGTCCAAGGCGGCGATTGCGGCACGGTGTGGGCCAAGACATCGACGCCGCTGTCGATCGCAATACGCACGCCCTCCACATTCGTGGGATGAGCGAAGACCGGCATTCCGTGACGGTGAGCCTCATCGACGGCGGCTTTCGCAGTTGCTAACGGAAGCAGTTCCACTTGGCCGCGTCCCTGGTCGGAGCCGGTAAACAGCTTGACGCCGTTTGCACCCTTTGCGATGTGATCACGCACGAGAGAGACAGCTTCTTCCGGAGTCGTCGTGTTTGGGATGTGGATACGATTTTCGCGGAGAAAATCGCGAACGTAGACTGGCTCGATTGTCCAGATAGGCTCTCCGGTTGTAAGAATGCGTGGGCCGTGAAGTTCACCGCTCTCGATTCGCCGCCGGAGTGCCAGAGTGTTGTCAAGGACAGAGGCAATGTCGAACACGGTGGTAAAGCCCCACCGGTTGAACATTGTGTCGAGCACTTGATCAAGGTTCTTTGCATCCGAGTCTTTTGCGTGAAGAAGAGCAGGGGTCAGAATATGGACGTGGCTGTTCCAATAGCCGGCCGTAACGACTAGCCCTTTACAGTCGATGACTGTTGCTGAGTGTGGGATTTTGATCGTCGATGCGGAGCCGACAGAAAGAATGATGCCTTCGTGGATCACGATCGATCCGTTTTCGATTGGGGGATCGGCCGGTGAGGTGTAAATTTTCGCTCCCGTCAATGCCAGGTCGCCGGCGCGAGCCATGGTAAGGGCGATAAACATAACACTCAAAAGCAGGGAGAATCGGACTCGCATAGAAGCAGGATACGAATTCGGAAGCAGACTTGTTTCAAATTCTCGAAAGAACCTGCGTAGGCGTCAGGATTGAACCATTCCATAGGTCCAACGAGTGACTGCAGGCGTCTACCTTGATCGGATGTTCTGAACTGTTCCGCGTACTCAGGTTGGCTTACTTGGTGGCTTCGCTCCATGCCTGTTCCCCGCGCTGAAGCATCGACTCGCGATCCTCAGGCAGAATCCAGCGCTGCTTTACTAGTTCGTCCGTTGCCTTGCTGAAGCGGGTCACGTAGTCGTCGTGGCCTGTATATCTCTCTTCAATTGATTGGCGGGGATCACCTTTGGCCTTGCGCTCCGCGGCAGTTTTTGGGAAGGGGATGTAGGAGCACTCGAACGAAACTCTCTGATCTGGTGCGCCTATGGACGGGTCGCGGGGGTTCCAACTTGCGTACGTTGCCAGTGGAACGCTGATCTCGGGGAGGCGAACGCCGTCGCGCTCGTTGCCGTCATTGTTGACTTGCGGCACTAAGACCGGGAAAGTCTCCAGAACCTTAGGAGGTTGCACGCTCAAGATGCCTGCCTGCCAGTTCGCTCCGAAGTCGAGCCTGTAGCCCGTGTTGGCTTCGCGTGGCTTGTTCACGCCCAGGATTGAGGGGAATGCGTATTGTTCGAGTGGCACGAGCGTTCCATCAGCAACCTTCGGATAGCTGCTCGGTGGCGGAGGTGTGTTGCTGCGGACCCAGGCGTCCATGTTGGCAATCATTGCGCGCCAGAAATAGCGGACTGGTAGCGGTGATTGAGGCTCTTGTCCTAACAAATCGCCTTGTCCCTTTGCTGGAGGCCACGGCCCTGAGAAGTGCTGCAGACCAGTGAAGTGATAGATGCGAACATTGTTGGAAAGAGATACGTCCTGCTTGCCGTCAGGTGTGACGTGGGTTAGGGCTGCAGCGCGTCCCCAGTACTCATAGGAAGTATTCGAGAAGAAAATCTTAGGCACGACTTTGTCGGCGACGGCGCGATCAAGCAAGCCGATCGTTTCGCCTGTCAGGGGATCTTTTTCCGGCTGATCCGTAAAGGGAAATATATCCGTCGGGAACAGGATCGATGATGTCGGCTGCGCATCGCGCGAGGGCTGCGCAAAGCGGTAGTTGAAGTCGCCGCGGCCCGCGCCTGCAACGTGAGCCAGAATGCCGTCGAGAGCGATCCTGCCATCCTCGTCGGCGTTGAAGCCGTCGTACACAAAGTTGCGCAGGAAGCGGCCGTTCTGCGAGATGCCTTCTCCATAGACGCGTTTCACCGGAGTGATGGCATCGCTGGCGTGCTTCGCATAAGACGCGAAATCGCGGAAAGCTGCGAACCCCAGTCCGGCGATTACAGGATCTTTGACCACGTAGATGTACTCGTAGATCTTTCCCGCGTGGAAGCCGCCGTTAAGATGGATAAAGCGATCGCTCGCGGTGAGCTTGCCATCGACGGTGTGAGCGAACTGCCATTGCGAGCGTGGAATCATGGTGCGTGCTGCATCTCTGGAATCACGAACGGTCAGCACATTTCTGGGATCGTCAGGTGCAGCTACCGGATACTCTGTGCCGCCAATGCGGCCGGTAATCAGATGACCGAGAGGGATTTCGCCCATTTCTTTTGAGGGCATTAAGTCGCCGCGCAACAGACCAGTGATTGTCTTGCCGTTCTCTTTCGCAATCGGAGCATAGAGGTGCAGCGCGTCATCGTCGGCGGCGTCCCACTGCCATCCGAGAGTGACAAAGGTAAAGCCATTGCGCAGGAGCCATGCGTCGCCTGCATCTTTCTCAACATTCCAGTCACCGCCATCAACCAGGCTGACGATGCGGCTGTGGCCGCGGTTGGGGTTCTCGAGCAGCATCGAGCCGTTGCCTTTGTGCGGATCTTTCGGGCGAATGGCGATGAAGTCAGAGGAGAATTCCACTTCGCCGTTTTTCAGATTGACGGCATTGGCGAGATCGACAATGCGCCGGTTGTGCGGATTGTCGACGCGCACGGAAAAGTAGACGCGGCCTGTAATGCGCTCGTACGCGCCAACATCGCCGAACGATTTTCCGCTGAGGACATCCTGGCGAGAGGTGATGTCGACGCGAACTACGCGCCCCTCGAGTGAGAGCATGAGGGTAAGGACACAAAACAGACACGCTGAGACATGCCGTCGCATGCGCGGAAGGATAGCACGCGCACAATCCGACGGTCAGATCACCCCCACATCTGAATCAACCACAAAGGGCACCAAGGTACACGAAAGAATCTGCCAGGCGCAATTGGGGGGAGTTAAAACGAACAATAATTAGACTGCGGCGACAACTTCGTTTACCACTTCGACTCGGGCGAACTCCTCAACTTTCCTGTTCTTCAGCTTGCTGAGGACGTAGTCGAGGAGAGGGCGGTCGCCGAGGCGTATCTGGTGAAACTCCACGCCCATGCCGAAACTATCGACCATGTACTTGACTTGCGCTTTCAGTGCCAGGGTCACGTCGAAGACGTTCAACATCAAGCGGAAATCGGTACCGGGGCGCAGCGGCTCCATGGTGGCCAGTCGTGCACCGTATTCGGAGATCTGCTGCACCTCGCCAGCGACCCGCAGCGCCCCGTCCATCACCTCCGCCTCTCCTTCAACGTAGAACCGCGGACGACGACGGCGGTTGACGTCGGCGCGGCTGAACGCACTGGACTTGCTTTTGTGCAACCTATCAAGGATGACCGGCTGATAACGCTCTTCAATTTGGCGCAGCTCATCTTCCCAAGGCGTTCTGCCTTCGATGCACTGCACGCTGAACTGTCCACGCAGTGGTGATGCGGGATCTGCCGACCACACGACCTGGCACATTGCTTTGTGGCGTCCGCGTTCGACCAGGACGAGATCGCCAACGTTTGCAGGGCGCGTACCGACGAGCCGCGCGCCATGCGGATGAATGTCGTAGGTGCAGGCCATCTCGGCGCCGCGGCCTTCCTGGCCAGCCAGGCTCCAGCGCACCGGCAATGCCAAATGCACGAGTTTCCGCGTCAGCAGGCCGTCTTCGGCTGTGTGAATCTTGTTCCCCACGACTTGCGTCCTTGAAGAACACGTTACTAGTACATGTCCGCATGGGCAATGTACGTACGTAATCAAGTCGCTGATTACTAACGCGCGCCACGATGCGCACTCGGCGGCAGAGGCTAAAGGCCGATTGCGTGACGCGATGCCCTGATACGAACAAGAATTCTGCACTTGCGCGATTCGCTTGTGTAATTCAAGATGAAAGAAATCTCCTTTGGTTTGTGATGACGTCTTCTGCAACCGCAACACGCACCCTCTCAGCTTCAGCAGCCAAGCTGCGCCTGCTCAAGCGTCTGCGCTGTACGCTTCGCTACGAAAAGAAAGCCTGGGCTACAGGTGCGCGGCTCGTTGCTGGCGTGGATGAAGTGGGACGCGGATCTTTGTTTGGGTGCGTGGTTGCTGCTGCAGTGATACTTGATCCAGCGTATCGCGTACGTGGTCTGCGCGACTCGAAGCTGTTGCTGGCAGAGCGCCGCGAGGTGCTGGCGGAACGCATTCGCGAGCACGCGATCGCATGGGCCATTGCTGCAGTGGATGCAGCGCGGATTGATCAGATCAACATCTATCAGGCATCACGCGTCGCCATGCGGGAAGCGGTGCAACGTCTCATGCCGGCGGCGGATCATCTGCTGATCGATGCGCTGAAACTGGAGTGCGAAGTACCGCAAGACGCAATCATTCATGGCGATGCGCTATCGGCCTCCATAGCCGCGGCATCTATCCTTGCGAAGGTGGAACGCGATCGAATGATGCGCGAATGGGATGCGGTGTTTCCGGCGTACGGTTTGGGATCACACAAGGGTTACAGCACCCCGAAGCATCTGGCAGCGCTGCGCGAGTTAGGCCCGACGCCGCTGCACCGGCAGTCGTTTGCGCCTGTGTGGCAGAATCCAGTGCCGCAGGAGGCATTTGCCTTCATGAACGAGGATGCTGAGGAAGTTGATGTGATGGAAGGACTTACGCGGGAAGGATTGGCCGGTTGAGATTTTACGAAGTGTTCCTGCAGGAACACTTTTAGTACTAAATTGTACATACATTTTGGTGCTACGTCGTGTAAGCTCAAGGTATGCAGCAACTTATGAAGAAGGAAAGAATGAAGCGGACGGCGAAAGGGGTAAAGTTTTCCACAGGGCGAAAGAGTGCCTCCAAATCGCCGACTAAGCGGAAATCGATGCGGCTGAACCTGCCGCTGAGTGTTGCGTTGGAATACTATCGGCCCCTTAAGAAGCCCGTAACGCTTCGGCTGGACGCGGATGTCCTGGCGTGGTTCAAAAAAGATGGGCGGCGTTACCAGACCAGGATCAACCAGGCCCTGCGGAGCTTGATGGAGCGGGAGATGAGGGCTTCGAAATAGTTTTCCGGTTACTCGTCCATGCAAAAGGCGGGGGATTAAGACTCAGGTAGTCCAACCCGCCGCAGCAATGCAGGAAACCTTGGATCTGAGCGCAAAGGATCCCAGACGTGGTCCGCTTTAAGTAAATGATCATCCAATTGAGCCACCCGGCTCATCCTTGCGCCGTGCTGCCCAATCGGTTTTAAGGCTGCGTGCGCTGAGTCACTGACTGATTCCTGATGAAGAGATAGGAATCGTGTCGGAGTGACTCTTCCATGAAAAGATCCAAGATCAGTTTGGTTTTCTTCTTCTTCTGTGCCAAAACGAGGCAAAGCTGGGGCACCGAAATACTGTTTGCCACGATCGTATTGTCCGGCGCTCTTGTTTGCGGACAGGAGAAGGCCAGTCCGATTTCCTATGATCTGAAAGTTCAGATCGAGCCAACCCGGGGCAACATTGCAGTACATGCGATGGTAGGCGTGCCCGTCGAGCCTGGGGCCGAGACACTGCGCTTCGGGCTTCATGAGACCTTCGAGGTGAAGAAGTTCTCTGTTAACGGACGCAAGGCGAACTTCACATTCGAACCGGCGGAGCCAAGTCCGATTTTTCCCGCAACGCGGAATGTTGTGGTGAATCTGCCGTCATCTTTGCCGGCCGGGGAAGTGCGCCTCGAGATGGAATATGGAGGACGGCTGGAGCAGATTCCTGAGTTCGGTACCTTTCCCGATCAGAAGGTGGCGCTTGATGATCAGATCAACGCGCGCATGGTGGAACTCGCAAATTATTCGTCGTGGTACCCACAATTTGGGGTGAATGAGCACCCTATCGCGACCACGATGGAAGTTTCCCTGCCGAAAGAATGGACGGCTATTTGTTCTGGTAAGAAGCTCGATGAACGAAGGAAGCGGGGAGGAGCGGTGAGCCGATGGTCGTCGGCGCAGGATACTGACATTCTGATTACAGCCGCTCCGAACTACAAACGAAAAATCATTCCGCTTGCAACGGGACAGCTTGAGATTTACTACACGCGTTTGCCGGAAGAGTTCATAGATGCTGAAGGACGCGACATTGCCGCGATCGTGAATCTGTTCACGGCAGGGCTCGGAGATACCGCAATTCCCTCGGGCACGATCAAGCATGTGTTTTCTCCGAAACACAAAGGACAAGGCAGGGCAGGCATCGCTCGGCCAGGCATGATTGTGACTTCCGAAGGCCGTGTCTTGGACGAATTGGCGCAAGACCCCAAGTACTCGTTGTTTCAGGACGTCGCGCACGAGATCGCGCATTTCTGGTGGAACTTCGGCGCAGGCCAGGGCGATTGGATCAACGAAGCATTTGCAGAGTACTCATCGGCGGTGGCGGTTCAAGAGATTCAATCGGAGGAGCAGTTCCAGAGGATTCTGAAGCGCTATCGAGATGAAGTCGGAGAGCTTCCGCGCGATGCGCCATCGCTGGCAAAGGTTCCATTCGATGGATCAGGCTTCGTAGTGCGGTATTACAAAGGGTCGCTGATGCTGGACTGGATCCGAAATGCGATGGGGAGCGATCAGTTCTATACAGCCTCGAGAGATTTCTTTGCGACTTACAAAGGTAAAGGGATTGGAACACCGGAGTTCCGTAATTTCTGGAAGCAGCAGTTGGGAGGGAAGGAAGATTTGCTGGATGTGTGGTTGGATTCGCCGGGAGGACTGCCGCCGCCCATGGCAGGTGGTTCAGATCCAGCGAAATTGCAAGAGTGACACGCGAAGTTTTCGAACGCGGCGTTGAATCTCGTCGCAAGATGGGACGGGAGTTGGCCCTACTCTTCGAACATACCCACCCTGCCTCTCAACAGCACTAAGGCAGGGTGGGTGCCCTCGGCCAAATTCATCAGTGCACCTGGAAGCGTTTTTTCCCAATGCTGCTGGTGGCGAGAATCCCCTGCTCGCCGCCTGAACTTATGACGACGGTGTCGATTTCGTTGCCGTTATCGACCAGGACGAAATTGGTGACTACGGGTGGTCGTCCATCCGTGAAGTTGAGAGTAAAGGTACCGGTGCAATCCGGATTTACGGTGTAAGTGCCGTTGGCCGGAGAGTGGGTCCAGTCGGAGGCGACGTTCCCCGCGATCGTAACGGTATCGATCTGAGTGAAACTGCCCTTGCCATCAAACTGGGCCATCGCGACTCCGACCTGTTGGCCGATGAACCCCAATCCAGCAAGCTTGGTCCCCTGTATGGAGAAGCCATAGTAGCCGGCGAGCAATTTGTTGGTGCATCCGGCGGAGGCTGTTCCGAGCGCTCCGAACGCGAAGAGGGCTACGGCGATCAAAGTCACGATTGACTTTTTGTGCATAAATGTTCTCCTTTGTCGATTGTTGAAATGTCTTCAGGCCTGTCGGGCGTTGTTTCCTGAATCGCGCATTTACTTAGCTTGGTTTTCCAAGCGGGTCAATCGACCGGGCATAGATTGCGTCTGAACTCGTAAAGCACGATCGCGACAGGACTTATCTAATTTCCTGAATCGGAAGCAGTGAGATAAAATGACTACCCGCCAAAGGCGGAGGCAGATGTGGGGGTCTCAAATTCTGGCCGTCGCGTCCGAACCGGACTTTTCCAGATTGATCTAAGCACCGTGGAACTGCGCAAGAATGGGATTCGAATCCCTCTGCAAGAACAACCCTTCCGAGTCCTCTCTTTATTGCTGGAACATCCCGGAGAAGTAGTCACGAGAGAGGAGTTGCAGGCACGAGTCTGGCCATCCGACACCTACGTGGGATTCGACGAAGGAATCAACACAGCGATTCGGAAGCTGCGGGTGGCGTTCGGGGATTCAGCCGATAACCCCAGATTTATTGAGACTTTGCCTCGACGGGGCTATCGCTTCATTGCTCCGGTCAGCGAACTGCTCAAGAGTGAAGGCAACAACGATTCGGGTATCGATTCGAGGGCCGAGACGCTGCCCGTCGCCGTTGCTGTAGGTACTATCGACCGTCAAGCGGTGGAACCAACTGGCCGCGCTAGCGTGCCGACAGAACCGATAGCTCGTCGGTGGTCGTGGAAGCTGGCGGTGGGAGGAGTAGCAGGTGCGCTGTTGGTGATGGTGGCGGTCGGCGTTTATCTCGCACGCAGCCGGCACCGGTCGGCGGCGGCTCCCGCAAAACGGATCATGCTGGCGATCCTGCCCTTTGAGAACCTGAGCAACGATGCCAGTCAGGAATACTTCAGCGACGGGCTTACGGAAGAAACGATCACCGACCTTGGAGAACTCAGTCCCGAACAGATGGGGGTTATAGCACGCACATCGGCGATGGCCTACAAGCACACCAACAAGACGGTGAGCCAGATTGGGCAAGAACTTGGTGTGGACTACATTCTCGAGGGTAGTGTGCGGCGCGAAGGAGGAAGGGCCAGGGTGAGTGCCCAGTTGATCCGGGTCAGCGATCAGACACATCTGTGGGCTCAGAATTACGACCGGGAACTGCATGACGTTCTGGATATTGAAAACGATCTTGGAAAAGCGATTGCAGCGGAAGTTCAAGCCAACCTAACGCCGCAGAGGCAGAGCGCGTTGGCGAGGCAGCACCCTGTCGATCCCGAGGCGTACGACCTGTATCTGCAAGGCCGCTACTACTGGAACGAACGCACGCCCGCGGGAATCAAGGAGAGCATCGAGTATTTCCAGAAGGCAACGGCGAAGGATCCCAATTTTGCCTTGGCTTATGTGGGCCTGGCAGATGCTTACAACATCAGCAACATAGTTGGGCTGTACTCACCGAAGGAGAGCCTGCCGAAGGCTGCAGAGGCGGCGACAAGAGCGATCGAACTCGATCCTTTGCTGGCCGAGCCGCACGCGGCGCTGGGTATGGAGAAGTCGCACTACGAGTTCGATTTTCCGGGAGCGGAACGAGAATTCCGCAAAGCGCTTGAGCTGAATCCGAACTCGGCGTACGCGCATTTGTTCTATTCCAATTGTTATCTCTTGCCCATGGGACGCGAGGCCGAGGCGGTTGCCGAGAATCAGAAAGCGCTGACGCTCGATCCGTTATCGTTGCCTATTAACAACTTCATGGGAATGACATATTTGTTTGTGGGAGACTTCGAGAAATCCTACCGGCAGTTTCAGTACACGATCAAAATGGATCCGACATTTCCGCTGGCGCACGCCTATTTCGCTGGCCTCTTGTTTGAGATGGGTAAATTCGACGAGGCAATAGAAGAAGATGAAAAAGCCGAAGTGCTGAGCGGAGCAAGCCCGGAGAAGGCAGCTGCGGAAGCGGAATCGACACGTAAGGCATTCCAGAACGGCGGAGAAAAGGGATTGTGGCAGCTCAGCCTTGAGACGACGATGCTGCAATTCCGGCGCGGGGACAAATCGGTGCTTGCGAGCAGCCTGGCGGCAGCATACGCGCGAGCTGGATATACAGACATGGCCTTCGAATGGCTGGACAAAGCCTATGAAGAGCGCGATGGGCAAGATATCACTTTGCTGAAGTACGATCCCTCGTACAAGGATCTGCGCGGGGATCCGAGGTACGCGGCTTTCCAGCGGCGGATGGGGTTGCCGAAATAGAGGTTGGAAGCACCGCCGCGGTTAGTGCTGCAGGCTTGCGTCGAGGTCGCTGAGGAGTTTCGTATTCTTCTCCAGGGCACGCCGAAGGATATCCGCTTGCTGTTTTGCTGTGGGCCAGTCTTGCTTCTCTACTGCTTCGGTTAGGCCTGGGAGTTCGAGGTGGGCGTAGGTGAATCTTGCGCCGTAGAGGATGTGCTTGAACCAGGGGCGTCCGGGGATGCCGTCGGGGTTGAGCCAGTTGCGCTCGAGTTGCATCATGCCGTGGTTGATTTGGGTGGCGAGTTGGGGGTCCATTGCTTTCGTTGCGAGCTTCGCATGGAGTGAGGCGTTCAGATTTTTTCCGGAGGCTTCGAAGTTGTCGATTTGCTTCATGACTTCGGTCAAGTCGAGGTTTGCGGGAGCGGCATTTCTCGATACTGGGATGGGTTCGGTGAGAGAACTCCTTTTTAGGTTTGTGGAAGTGCTGGCGGGCGCGGGATCCTTCGACTCCGCGCGCTCCTTCGAGCGCGCTCCGCTCAGGATGACAGATTTGTTATTGCTGGCCAGATCTTTGACGAATTGACGGATGTTGCTAGCGTATGTGGCGAAGTCGAATGGAAGCAGGTCGGCGTTGGCGAGGCGCAGGGCGGTTACTCCCCAGAGTTGGGTCATCAGCGTGTGGTATTTGTAGCCGGGGTCGCCGAAGTGGTTCATCCAGAAGAAATCGTCGTAGGCGGAATGGTAGACGCCGTAGTCTCCGTCGAAGCCGAGGCCGAGGACGGGCATGCCGATGAAGTTGAGGAAGACGGTGTGATCGCTGCCGCTGCCGATGCGCGTGTCGGCGAGAGTTTCGCCGGCGACTCCCGATGAACTGAATTGAGTGGACTGCTGGCCAGCGCGTTCGCGGTCGACAGTTTGTTTCCATGCTTCGTAGAGAGATTTTCCGGAAGGATCCTGCAGGCTGCGCGTTGTTTCTGCCAGCATGGGAGCGAGTGAGGCGACGGCCTGGCCATGGAAGTTGGGGCCGGAGGTGGCCTCGTCGACGTTGATATAGGCGACGGCTTTCTGGCGGAGCTCGCCGACGAATTGCTCTCCCCATTCGGTCGATCCGGTGAGGCCGACTTCTTCTCCGTCCCAACTGCAGACGACGAGAGTGCGGCGCGGGCGCATGCCTTGTTGTTTGAGCTGGCCGAGGGCGCGGGTGAGTTCCATCATGCTGGCGGTGCCGCTGGAGGGATCGACGGCGCCGAAGACCCAGGCGTCGCGATGATTGCCCATCACGACCCATTCGTCGGGAAGTTGGGAGGCGGCCTTCGACGACGTAATAAGGTTGAAGGCCATTTTCCATTTCGATTTTAAGATGGACTTTTTCCCGATCGCCGCCGAGGTGATAGGAAAAGCCGAGTCCTCCTTGCCAGTCGGGAGGAGCGATAGGGCCGCCGAGATTTTCGAGGAGCGGCTTGGCATCGTGCCAGGAGAGTGGCAGCGCCATGATTTTTGGCGCGGAGACGGCTTGCTCGATGGGAATTCGCTTCGCGCCGGGAACTGAGGCCCAGCCGGGCGTTTGCGGATCGCCAGGGACCATGAAGTCGTAGGTGATCGCGCCGCGCTGAATGTGATATTCGGGGCCCCAAGGACCGTCGGGATCGACCTTACCTTTTTTGTGTCCATCTTCTTGGGGGTCACTGTAGACGAGCATGGCGGCTGCACCTTCGTGTTGTGCGGTGAGCGCTTTGAATCCGCGATAACTGTAGGGATTGGAGTAACGGACGAGTACGATCTTGCCTTTTACGCTGATGCCGTTCTTGCGGAGCAGATCATAATCTTCGGGATTTCCGCTGTGCGCGTAAATGAGGGGTGCGGTGACTTCTCCGGAGATCGACATGCCGAGCCAGGCTCCGGAAATGGCGGGATTGTTGGAATCGTCGTCGCCGGGGATTGGAGTCTCTTTGAGTAATGCTTTGTAGTTCGTGGGCGCGACCATTTCGAGTTCCGCGCTCTTTGGGTTCGTGCCGTAGACGTCATAACGATGGATGACGACATCTTCGAGGCCTTGCTCCTTCCATTCGTCGGCGATGTATTGGGCCAGCTCGTTGTTGCGTTTTGATCCGGCTGTGTGCGGCTCTTGCGTGAAGATACGGTGCTGGCGGCGTTCTTCGGCGGGAGTGGGGATGGATTTGAATATGGATTCGACGTGGGATTCGCGCGCGGCGGAGGTGGTGGTGAAGCCGCGAATTTGCGCGTGAGCGCAGGAGGTGAGGAAGAGAGCGACGATGGACCAGCGGACCGGGTTCATTTGCGGATGAGATTTTACCTCAGGGGCTAAAGCCGGCAGCTGAACAGAATCCGGCGGAGCGGCTTGAAGCCGCTCCCTCTCAAAGATTCGTTACCTTGCTTTGAGGATTTCGTTGAGTACGTCGGGTTTTGATTGGTCGCGCACGAGGTGGGGATATTTTTCACCGTCGTGGTAGTCGAGTTTGTAGGTCTTGAAGTAGTCGTCGTTCTCGACGAGCAGATCTACAGTTGCACTGCTATTCTTTGCGCCCTTGATTGCCTCGCGGAAAATCTCGGGAGAGAAGCGGCGTCCGTTGACCGCGATTACTTTCATGCCAGGACTCACGCCTGCCTTTGCGGCCACGTCTCCTTCGATGGTGTCTTCGATCCCGCCATCGTCGCGTAAGTTCAAGCCGATTGCGAACCCGGAAGGGACGATGTGAAACATGCCTGCCTGAGCGCTCAGCATTTCCGACGGATTCTCGTCATAAGTAAGCTTCCAGCCGCTGCCCTCAATGCCGCCGAGAGGAGCATGGGCCGCGTGCGTGGTGAGGCGCTCGGTCCAGAAGCCGCGCCAGTCGTAGGGAACGACCTGATTCAACGCGTTGACGATGTCGTCGAAAGTATAAGTTTTTAGGGCGGGGCCAGTGCTGGGAGCGCCATGGAAAGCGTGGCAGAAATCGTCGATGGATTTCGCGCCTTTACTCTGCTGGCGAATGATGACATCAACCCAGAGCCAGTTGAGCGTGTCCTCGCTATAGAAGTCGGTTCCGCGCCGCCACGAATACCAAGATTGGGGGGAGAAGTAGAGTTGCGGAGCGGCGTCGGCGGTGTCTTGCAGGTTGCGCCATGTGCGTCCGGGTTCGTGGTCGAGAGCAGAGGCAGTCAGGGCGAGATCGTCGCGATCCTGGTCTTGCGTCAGTAGGCCGCTGCGCCCGGTAAGAACGAATCCCAAGTAATTCGTGAGGCCTTCGTAAACCCAGAGCAGATCGTCTTGCATGGGTTGCTGGTAGTCGGGAGTGGCGAGATCGTACGGGCGGCGGTACTTGCCGTTCCAGCTATGGACATATTCGTGAGGGAGCAATCCCGCCGAGAGCTTGCGCGCAGTGTCATCAACGAGGGCGCGTTCGTCGACACGGCTGTCGTCGGATTCGTGGTGCTCGAGCCCGAAGTGGGCGACGTGATCGCTGAGCGTGTAGAGGAAATGGTAGTCGCGGTAGTGATGCGCACCGAAAAGTTTCTGCGCCTGGTCGACAAGGCTCTTGTAGTGGTTCCAGACATCGGAGGGTGCGTCGAGCGCAGCGGCGCTGTCGGCGGCGATGTCCATTTCGGTCAGCGGGTCTTGCGCGAGGGGAACGACTTTCAGGAATTCTCCTGTGATGACTGGCGAATCAACCAATGTGGTCAGCGAGGCTGGAGCAAAGTGGATGTCGTTGCCGCTTTGGCTTGAGATTGGGAGAGGCGTGCCGAATTTCCATCCGTCGGGAATTTTGAGAGAGGCGGTGTAGGTGATGTCGTCGGACTTCCATCCTTTGGGATAGAGGAGTACCTGGTTCCAACTGATGATGGCGAGTTTGTCGGTGGCGGACGAGCCGGCGGAGAAGCCGCCTTCAAGTGTGGCTGGGGAGAGGAAGTCGAGGTCGGCATCAACTTCGGTCACGCCCTGTGGGACGTCTACGTGAACGGTGAAGCCGTCGAGGAGATCGCGTCGCCATTTCAGCGTCTGTCCATTCGCTTTGAAAAAAAGTCCGGCGACGTCGGTGACCGGGCCATCGGGAGCGTGCTCGCCGGGAATCCACTTGGGATAGTAGAGCGTGAGATCGCCGGAGGTCGCGGGGATCTTGAGTGAGGCATGGAAAATTTTGCGGGGAGCGCTGGTGGCATCAACGGAGATGGTGACGTTTGGGCCGGTGGCGGCTGAAGCTGCGATGCAAGAAAGAAGCGTGCACAGAAATGCGACGAATTTCGAGAACTTCATATGAGACCCCGTGGCGCGCGCTTGTGAAGTATCACGCGAAAATAAATACGACTATAGCAGTCAAGTAACGCCAGCGTACAGACTGCAGCGTTACAAATAGAAATTCTTCGGCTGCGTTGTCGTCCGCTTAGCGAACGACAACTTCACTCAGAATGACATTTCCGATAATTTCAGAATGGTGACGGCGCTGATATGATTCCGCTGGCATGTCGCGACGCGGAAAGTTCATCACCTTTGAAGGGCTCGACGGCACGGGCAAGAGCACACAAATGCGAAAGCTTGCGGTTGCTTTGCAAGCCGCCGGACATAAAGTTGTCGAGACACGGGAACCGGGCGGAACGGTTACCGGAGAGAAGATTCGGAAGGTATTGCTTGATTCGGGGACGGCGGGGCTTGATCCGCGGGCGGAGATGGCCCTGATGTTCGCTTCGCGAGCGCAACACATTGCTGAGGTGATCGAGCCCGCGCTGGTTGCGGGGGCGGTCGTGTTATGCGACCGGTTCACGGATTCGACAGAGGCTTATCAGGGAAGTGGTCGCAAATTGGGCAGCGAACCAGTACTCGAATTGCATCGTGTGCTGTGCGGCGGGCTGCAGCCGGATTTGACGCTGCTGCTGGACTCGAATCCACACACGAGTTTGAACCGAGCACGGCGGAGAAATGCACTCGAGGCGAAGAGTTCGAACCGTGGCCATGATGAGAACCGGTTCGAGCGCGAGACGCGGGCGTTCTTCGGACGAGTGCGGGAGGGATTTGCGGCAATCGCTAAAAGGGAATCGGGACGGGTTGTGGTGATTGATGCGAGGGGAACTCCGGGGCAAACGCATCAGAGGATTTTGGAGGTGGTGCGGAGGAAGGCGAAACTCTAATTCACCAAGGAGACACAACGACAGACGGTGTCCTCAGGCGCTAAAGCGCTTCAATTTATTTGGGCTCAATTGGCACGAGTGGAACTCGTGCCCTTCCCGATTTCCTTGAGTGTCTGATTTTTCCGTTGGGTCTCGTTTTCCATATTTCGTGTTCTCCGCGGCTCCGTGCCTCTGTGGTAGATTTTCCTTTTCTTATGTCGTTCGCTGACTTTCACGGTAATTCCGAAATCGTTCATCGCCTGCGGGAGATGATGTCGCGCGATCATTTGCCGCATGCCATTGTGCTGGCCGGGGCGAAGGGATCTGGCAAATACACACTCGCTCTCATGTTGGCGCAGGCCTTAAATTGCCTGAATTCACCAAAGAATGACGGGCTGCCGGACTTTTGCGGGACATGTTCCAACTGCAGTCGGATTGGCGCTGCACTTGATCTCGATGCGCGGTTTTCTGAGGCGGTCGAAGCGCGCGAGAACCTCCGCGAGACCGACAAGAAGGAAACGCGCATTCTTGTGCAGACGCATCCGGATGTGCTGGTAATCCCACCCGATCCGCCGCAGATGATGGTCAAAGTCGATCAGGTGCGGAAGGTTATCGAGACGATCTATTACCGTCCGGCGGAGGGAAAGGAAAAAGTCTATATCTTCACCGATTCGGCGTTTATGAAGGAGGCGGCGAATTCGCTGCTGAAGGTGCTGGAGGAGCCTCCGGAGTTCGCGACAATCTTTCTGTTGGCGGAGAATCAGGGTGAACTGCTACCCACGATCCGGTCGCGTTCGATGACGTTTACTCTTGGCGCGCTGCCGGGAGAGGACATCGAGAAAGATCTTGCGAAATATCATCCGGAATGGAAGTCAGCGGAACGAGCACTGGTAGCGAAGTTGTGCGGGGGAGCGGTGGGCCGAGCGCGGGGCTTTGATCTGGAGTCGTACGTGGCGGCTCGTCAACACGCACTGGCCATTCTGAATTCGGCGCTGCGCGGCGGCGAACACAGCGAGCTGTTCAAGACTACCGAGTCTTATCGGCCGGGGGCAGAGGGTCGTGAGAAAACGGAGACGCTGATCAGGACTCTCTATTCTCTGCTGCAGGATCTGGCGTTTATTGATTCAGGTGCGCCGGAGTTGGTTCGGAATACGGACATCGCGTCGGAGTTGAAGCGGATGGCGGAGTCCGCGAATTTCGAATGGATTACCACAGCATCGGATCGCTTGGCGGAAGTAGAACGCGGGATGCGGCGGAACCTTTTGCGGTCGTTGTCGCTGGATGCGTTTGCGGCGGCGCTGGAGAAGTAGGTGCAGATCTTGCAGCGTTCGCAAGCTATTGGTACGTCCAGTTCCGAACGCGGCTAACGTTGTTCTAGAAATTTGTCTTCCCAACCAGTCGCCCAATTCGGAAGCATGCCCTTGCCGTTCCACTCCCCGAGCAACCGAGCGTTGTGCGCGTCATACAGTGCGGCTTCAGTGGCCTCGCCATGGACAGGGCCGCTTAGAACGGCAACACGCCTACCGTTATCGACAAAACGCCAATCCCACACCATCTGTCCGGGCGAGATGACAGCCTGCTTACGGTTGCGATACACGATAACGCTTGTTGGTATTGGGTACGAAGTGCAACAGTTTTCGGCGAGAACAGACCATCCGACCGTGGCGCCGTCGCCTGCGACTGTGAGGTGTTCGCATCCGACCTGACGAACTACCGGATCGATCGCTAATTCGGAATTGTCGCGATAGACGATGTGGGCTTTTCCGTCTTTCCCGCAATATGTGCGGGATATCTGTTGTGCACCGGCTGAATCAGTGAAGCACACCCCTAGCGCAAAAGCGGTCATGGCGAAACACCGTTGCATTACGGAAATTATATTCGCGAACCAATTCTCGCCTCACGATGTTGCGCTTCGGTTGTTACGGCAGCGTAAAGGCTACAAGTTCGTCGCTGGGTTTCTCTTCTGAAATCTTGTCGTGTCCGCCCGCGGCGATCACTACGTACTGCTTGCCATTTTTCATGAAGGTCATGGGAGTGGCGTGACCACTGTTCGGTAGTTGGCCCTTCCACAATTCTTTTCCGGTTTCGACGTCGAATGCGCGCAGGTACGGATCGAAGGTTCCGGCGATGAGGATGAGTCCGCCCGCCGTGACGATCGGTCCGCCCAGAGAAAGCGAGCCGGGAGGAATTGGCGGTTGCTTTTTGCCGAAGTCCTGCATGGAACCGAGAGGGACTTTCCAGCGGATCTTTCCTTCGGTCATGTCGACGGCGACGAGGGATCCCCACGGAGGAGCTACACAGGGCATGTCAGACGGCGACTGGATAAAGCGGCGGAAAAGGCCATAAGGAGCGCCGGCTTGAGGCCCGTACTCGCCGTCTTCTTTCCGAACATCGTCGCGCCAGAAATCCGCGCGCGGAATCAGCTTTACTTTTGCCGGCAAATTATTTGTGTTGGTCACCAGGATTCCGTGCTGAGGATCGAAGGCATAGCCGCTCCACGTCATGCCTCCGAGCGGACCGGGAGCGTCAATCGTCCCTTGCAGATTTGGAGGAGTGAAGAGACCCTCATTGCGCAGTGCGGAGATGGCCTGACGACAGAACTCGAGATCGGCTGTCGTGGGACCCCAAGCGTCGTCGAGCGAGACTTGCTGCTTGGCCAGTGCTGGAGGCGCAGTCGGGAAGGGTTGCGTTGGAGAGGCAGTTTCACCCGGAATATCGCTCTTCGGAACAGGACGTTCTTCTACGGGGAAAACCGGTGTACCGGTATCGCGGTTCAGGACGTAGAGAAACCCAGTTTTATTCCCCTGAATGACGACGGGTACGGACTTACCCTTGTGCTGAAGAGTTGTAAGCAGGGGAGGTGGAGCGCTGTCGTAGTCCCAGAGGTCGTGATGGACGAGTTGGAATCCCCAAGCGATTTCGCCGGTTTTGGCGCGCAGGGCTACGACGGAGTTTGCCCACTTGTCATCTCCGGGACGCAGGCCGCCGTAGTAATCGGGGCTGGCACTGCCAGTCGGGACGAAGATGAGGTCCCGATCGGGATCGACCGCCATGACTGACCAGGCATTCGCGGCGCCCAGCTGGCGCTTTTCTTTTGCGTCGTCTGTTTGTGCTGGAGCGAGTGGAATTGGGTCCCAACTCCAGCGTAAAGCGCCGGTGCGTGCATCAAAGGCTCGGACGACACCGGAAGGCATGGCGGCGCGCCCGTTATCGTCGATGGCGGAGCCGACAATTACAAGATCATCGAGAATGGCCGGGGGCGACGTCATGTGATACCAACCTCCGCGATACCCGGGGACATCGCGAAGGCTGACTTGGCCGAAGTCTCCGAAGTCGAGACAAGGTTTTCCAGATGCAGCATCAAGCGAGATCAGGCGCGCGTCCAGAGTCGCTTCGTAAATGCGGCGATGACATGGCTGGGGAGACAAAGATCTTGGGTCTACCCAAGTCGATACACCGCGGTTGATGAGGCCGTCTCCGTACTCGAGTGTGAGATCGACTTTGGGATCGTAGGCCCACTTCTGTTTGCCGGTTTGCGGATCGAGAGCGATGATGCGATTGAATCCGCTACTGAAGAACAGGGTTCCATCAACGAAGATGGGAGTCGCTTCAAAGCCGCTGCGGCGTCGGTCGCGGCTGCCATCGGAAATATCACCGGTGTGAAAGATCCATGCCACTTTGATCTTTGAGACGTTGTCGCGATTGATTTGGGACAGAGTGGAGTAGCGCATGCCGCCGGGGTCGTTACCATAGGTGGGCCAATCCGCGTTATTTCCGACTTGCGCGATGATCGCGGGTGCGCTGAGTAGAAGTACGAGCAGACTAAGGAACCGGCGAGAATCCTCGTAACGTGACATCGGAAAGTTATCTTCGACGAAGAATGAAGGAAAGGCAATCCCGTTTCTGTGCGAGGTAGAAGTCGGTAGAACTAGGATTTGGTGGCGAGATAGTCGCAGACTCGTTTGATGGTGTCGCGCTGATTGTCGTTCAGAGTGAGGAATTCGAAGCCGTAGCGGAGTCCCTGGCGGTAGCGAACAATCGCACGCACCTTGATGGGGTACGGAGTGAGGGGCAAGGGGATCTCCAGAGTCACAATCTCGCCCGGTTCGAGGCTGCCGGTAAGGGTGGCGCCAATGCCGTCCTGGCCCATTTCGGTGGAGCGCCCCCAACAATTGCGGAATTCCCCGGCCTGGAACATCTTGACCTGCAGGCGAACGTCGATGATGAACCGCGGGAAGCGGCGTGTGTACTGGGATTTTTGTGCCGCGGCATCGGCAGAAGTGGAGCTTGCTCCCTCTCCGGAAGCGGCAGCTGCGCGGGCTTTCTTCTCTTCAGCCATGTGAGAAACGGCGACTCAGTTCAGTCGGTATCGTATTGCCTCAGTTCCCGTGTAACAGATATCCGGGCTCGAGTGGCAGTTTGCCGGCCACCTTGACGACGGAAACACTGCTGTTAATGGAGTAGACATCAACGACGCCTACAGCTCCTGGGATTGATGCCACTTTGTTGACGAGTTCCTCGTCGGAGTCCACGACCACGATTGCTGGGTGATTGGCGCGTCCGTGATTGGCGGTGACGATAAGGTCCTTCACCTGCGCTTCGGGAAGTTCGAAAACCTTCTCCAGCATCACCTTCATCTCGGGAGCAGAAGGAGCCCGCATAATGAGGGTCACAGGTTTGCCATCGGGCCAGCGGTTCGTCTGGGCTTTGCAGACTTTGACCAGATCGGGCAAGGTAATGGCGGAAACCGCATTGCCCTTGTTCGAAACGATGGCAAGGTCGCGAGCGGAAGCCAGCGATGTCACAGCTGCAAGCACAAAAGCGATTGTTATGATTCGCCGATAGAGCACACACTCTCCCTACTTGGGGAAACGTTCAACGATGATTCTCTTGGAAACGGGTACCGTGTCAAAGGTCACTAAGGTCATGTATCTCTAGGAAGGTTGGGTTCGTTTTGGCCCGGATCGTGCGTAAAGGTGCCGGCTTAGGTCCAAAGACCCTGGGGCGAACGCCCCACGGGATTCAATATGGTGGACTAGTGTGGAAAGGGGGTTGGCAAGACTTTCCAGATGAGATAGCCTAACCCTTCTTCAAAAAAGAGGTCTTCCCCCCAATGACGAATCGTGTGACCTACGCTCCGCAAGACGTCCAAAAGATGTGCAAGCAGGCCGAGAGGGATCACGAGACCAAGAAGCTCGTGCTGCTCATGGAGCGGGTAAAACGCCAGATTGCTGAGCGGGAGGACCCACGAATGCCGCACGAAGGTGTCGTCGGTCGGGTCAGGGATTCAGGCTCAGTACGACTGCCCAGCCGCTCTGTCCCGTTGGAGAGATAGTTCTCGCACTAACTGCGGGACTTCGACCATTTTTCCTGCTGCAAAACTTTTCTCCCTTCTAAGGCGTTTCTGCGCTAGAATCACGAACACTCTTGAGCTAGGCTTATTGAAGCTAGCCAGTGCGGATCTTTCTTTGCCTTCCCCCAGGAGGTTGTAGATGTACCGGTCTTTTTCGAACTTCCCCGCGGACTCGCATCCGCTGCGGGACGTGGAGACACAAGTCCGCGAACTCACCCAGGATTTTGGAACTTCTTTCAATACAGGAAATTACGATCAGGCAGCCAGACTGTTTGCGCAAGACGGCGTGCTGATGGCGCCGCAGCATGAAGGGGCCTACGGGCAACAAGCGGTAGAGCGCTTGTTGCGAAAGTTGGGAGAAGCGGGATACTGCAACCTGCGGATGGAAACGACGCGGGTGGATCACTCCGGCGATATGGCCATGGAACTGGGCCGGTTCACTGCGATTGTCATGAAGCAGGACAGAACAACAGTGCCCGAACGCGGAAAATACGTGCGGGTGTGGCGGCGGTTCGGGGCGTGGTTGATCGTTGGGGACTGCTGGAGCCGGACGGCTCTTGCAGTGACTGAACTCGCTGCTTAGGGGTCGCCCCGTTGAGTGGGAGCCGCGTTTGGCACTTGTTGCTATCCCAGAACATTCATTAGGTTGAAATCCCATGGATATAAAACAGGCTGCGGCCCCCGCGGGTGGAAACCAACATACGACGGTCGCGAAAGCCGATCCTGGTCAGTATTGCCCAAACTGTTCGGCGAAATTGCGGGAGAGCCGCTGCAAGTTGAAGTGTCCGCAGTGCGGGTTCTATCTCAGCTGCTCGGATTTCTATTGAGACCAAGCTCTCAGCATTCCGCCTACCAATGAAAGGCAATCTGAGTAACCCAACCGGTTTCGAAATTCCATTTACAATGAGCAGGGCGTTTCGAGAAATCATAAAGAGGAGAAAGTCATGCAACGCAAGGCTAGTGCGGTTTGGAAGGGTGGTTTGAAGGATGGCAAGGGAACAGTTTCGGCTCCGAGCGGAGTGTTAAACAACACGCCTTATTCATTTACGACGCGCTTTGAGAATGCTCCGGGGACGAATCCTGAGGAACTGATTGCCGCCGCGCATGCGGGATGCTTTTCTATGGCTCTGTCGGCTCAACTCGGTGGCGCGAACCTGACGGCGGAGAGCATTTCGACGACGGTGACGCTTTCGTTTGAGAAGCTGGATTCTGGATGGACGATCACTGAGAGTCACATTGATGTCGTCGGCAAGGTGCCAGGTGCCGATGCGGCGACCTTTCAGAAGTATGCCGAGGCTGCTGAGAAGGGATGCCCGGTTTCGAAGGTTTTGAACGCCAAGATCACGATGACAGCGAAGCTGGGATAGGCGTCAGCTTTTCTTGCCAATTTCCCAATCAACCACAAAGGGCACGAAGGAAAAATGCTGGCGCTTGCCCGTGATACTTCGGGTCAGATTGTTGTTCACGGACTTGGAAATATAACGGGTTTGACAGCTATATTCTCGGCTGTAAAATGGAAAAGCAGTCTTCCTCATCCGGCAGCTTGTGGCTGCCGCGACGATTGAGTCCACTTGCCATCGTGGCGGAATTGGCAGACGCGCATGGTTCAGGTCCATGTACCGGCAACGGTGTGGGGGTTCGAGTCCCTTCGATGGCACCAAGGATGCGGTTCGAGGTACTTCGCTTTGCTCAGGATTTCGCCAGCGGGCTCCCGCTTCGCTCACGCTCGCTAATCGGCTGAAGTTCGAGTCCCTTCGATGGCACTAACCAGCGATTAGGGGCTAGGGGTCAGTCAGAACCTCTGTTTCCTAACGGTGCCGACCTTTCTTACCTTCTCTCATAAGCGCGTGCTTGATTTGCGGATGATCGTGTGCGCATTCAATCACATTATTGTGTCGAGCCGACTGTCCCACCATCCCTATCACCTAACCCCTAACTCCTAACCCTGCTTCCCCGTATCTGCAGTATTTCTATGCAGAAGAGCGGAAATGGAGGAGAATCTAGCGGGGGCGGGAGGGTAGGCTTGAAGATTTCGCAGAAGGGCTTGTATGCGCTGCAAGCGATGATGACCCTGGCGCGCCGGCACCAGCAGGGGGCGATCAAAATTCGTGAGATTGCGGCGGAGAGCGATTTGCCGGAGAAGTTCCTTGAACTGATCCTGCTCGAGCTGAAGAATGCGCGAATTGTGGACAGTGTGCGGGGTGCGAGGGGTGGTTATCAGTTACGGCGTCCCCCATCGGAGATTCGTTTGAGCGAGATCATTCGCCTGGTGGACGGGCCGCTGGCGCCCATGGGAGATGCCGAGCAGTTGCGCAGCATGATCGCGCAGGATGCGGATCATCGTGCGCTCTACAAAGTTTTTCTTGCAGTACGAGACGCTGCGGCTAAGATTCTGGAAAATACTACCGTTGCGGATCTGGTAGCTGGCGATCACGGCCGCAAGGGCTCGAAGTCAGGCGCTCATTCGGCAAAAAAGAAGGCGAACGGCGCCTAATATTGGTGCTTGCAGGGAAGACACCTCACGTTCCCTGAAGGGCCTTCCCTGCTGTTCGTAACACCGCCCTTGAAGGGCCGCTCTTTTACGATTGCTGCCGAGCGTTCATCGTGGTTTGGCGAGCGGTTTATGCAAGAAAGGCCAGCTTGGCGGCTGGCCTTTTCAATCCCGAACTTCTCACTAAAGTTTCTCTACTCACCTACCAGACGCGGCATGCATTTGCCCGGACCATCTTCTGTCCGGGTTTGCAACTGAACGCCTGCTCGAATTCCGGCATGTTCGAGAGGACATTGTTGATGCGGAAAATGGGCAGCGAGTGGGGATTGGTGGTGACGACCACGCTTGCGATCTGTGGACGTACTTGTGCGCACCAGGAGTAAGCGTTTGAGAGAAAAAATCGCTGGCGGTAGGTCCAGCTGTCGGCGCCTTTGTCGTCGAGTGACTTGCCTTGCTGTTTGAGCTCGCCCTCAAGCGCGGCGAGGGCTAACCGGACGCCGCCATTGTCGGCGGTATCTTCGCCCTGGGTGAGCAGGCCGTTTTGTTTGACGCCCGGTCCTGCCTCGGGGACCTCCTGTGTGTACTCGTCGGAGATACATTTTCCGCGCTCCTCATATTGCTTGGCATCTTCGGCAGTCCACCAGTCTCGCAGATTGCCCTTTGCGTCAAACTTCCGGCCTTCATCGTCGAACCCGTGGATAATTTCGTGGCCGATTACCATCCCGATCGCGCCAAAGTTGACGGCGTCATCCTTGGTCGGATCGAAAAATGGAGGCTGCAAGATGCCAGCGGGGAAGTTGATCGTATTCAACTGGGGATCGTAGTAAGCGTCGATCGTGGGCGGTGTTATCGTCCATTCCGTGCGGTCGACCGGCTTGCCAATCTTTGCAACCCAGCGCTCGAATTCGAATGAGGATGCCTGGGCGACGTTGCTCAGGTGGCTGTCGCGGGTGATTGTTACGCTGGAATAATCGCGCCAGCGCGATGGGTACCCGATTTTATCTTCGATTGCTTTAAGCTTTGCGCCGGCTTGCTCTTTTGTCGTCGGCGACATCCAGGAGAGGCTTTGGATGTCGGAGTTAAGAGAGGTCTCGATGGCGTGCACCATTTTTAAGATACGAGCCTTGCTTTCCGCTGAGAAGGCGCGATCCACGTAGGCCTGCCCCAAGGCCTCGCCCAGGTCGCGATCGGCGCTGTGCACGCATCGACGCCACCGAGGCTGGTTTTGCTCCTGACCAGCGAGAGTGTGAGCGAAGAAATCGAAGTTCTCGTCGACCAATGCCTTGCTAACAGCGGGTGCCGAACGGTGGACCACTTGCCACCGTAGGTAGGCCTGCCAGTGATCGAGCGGGTGCTGGTTGATCAGTTTCTCTTCAACACGGAAGAAATCAGGAGACGTGACGATGTAGTGATCGCTGGCCGGAGCTTTGACCGCTTTCATGTACGCATCCCAATCGATGGATGGGGTGAGTTGACGGATCTGGGCCAAGCTCATCTTGTTGTTCATGCTCTTGGGATCGCGGCGCTTGATATTATCCATCTGCGCCTGTGCCATGGCGGTCTCGATCTCGATAACTGTGTTTGCGTCGGCGGTGGCTTGCGATTCCGGCTCGCCGCTCAGAACCAGCATCTTTTGAATATGGGCGCGATACTTGGTGAGCAGTTCCTTCGATTTATCGTCAGTCTTGAGGTAGTAGTCGCGGCTGGGAAGGCTGAGCCCGCCCTGATCGAGTTGAGCGACGACCATGGAGGCGTTGTCGTAGTCCTGCGTTCCGGTAAAGCCGAAAAAGGGTGAGGCACTCTGATTGTCACCCGATTGCCACGCTCCCGGATAAATGTGGTGCAGGTGAGCGATCTCCGCGGTCAGTTCTTTCTTTGATTTGAGCGCTGCGATGCGGGCCAGTTCCGGCTGGAGGGGCGCGAGCCCCGCGGATTCAATACGACTTTCGTCCATGCATGCGGTCCAGTAGTCGCCAATTTTCTGCTGGGTCGAGTTGCGGCTAGGATCGTCCTTCGAAGCCGCTTGGAGCGTGTCGCGCAATACGCCCTCATTCCAGAGTTGAAGGTTGCTGGAAGTCGTCCAGAAAACCTGGTCTGCAGGAATGGGGTTCGCGTTCAACCATTTCGCGCAGGAGAACTTGTAGAAGTTGTCGCACGGATCGAGAGTGGTATCGGCGAGGTTCGAATCGAAGCGCTCGAGTTTGGGTTGTGTTACCGCATCGGATCCCGCTTCTGCGGACGGACGTACGCTCTGAGCTGAAACGTTCAAGGCGATGGCAGCCGACATGGTGATTACTGCTGAGATGGCACGAAGTCGAGAGATTGGCATAGATCCTCTAGAGACCGAGATTTGAGGGACACTTGTCCGTCGAATAACAGACATTTGTTGGGTGGCAGACTTCTGCAGCGACCCTGTTGGGCACACTCCAAGCAGCGCGCCCGCTGTAAAGACGGGCATCTGTGCGAGAGGTGAGCCGTAATCGCTTTAGCCGGTGTTGTGGAGTCCGGCGGCGATTCCATTGATCGTTGCTCCCAGTGGGTACTCGAGATCGGCGCTGAGCTGCCCCTGCTGCTTGCGGCGCAGCAGTTCCACCTGGATCAGGCTCATGGGATCGACGTAGGGATTGCGCAAGCGGATGGAGCGGGCCAGGACGCGATTGCGAGCGAGCAGATCGCGTTGGCCAGTGATGCGCAAGATCATCTGGCGGGAGCGCAGAAATTCGTCTTCCAACATGGAAAAGATGCGCTTACGCAGGGTCGCGTTCGTAACGAGCTGAGAGTATTCGCGCGCAATTCCCAGATCAGCTTTGGCCATGCCAAGTTCGACGTTGCGCAGCATGTCCCCGAAGACCGGGAAGCCTCGGGTGATCTGGCGCAGCAACTGCTCGTAACGGTGTCCTTTTTCAGAGAACTGCTCAAGCGCGTAACCCACTCCATACCACGCGGGGACAGCGTGTCGGCTCTGCATCCATCCGAAAACCCACGGAATGGCTCTGAGGTCTTCGAGGCGGCGCCCTTTACTACGGCGAGCAGGACGTGAGCCGATGCGCGCGGAATCGAGTTCGTTGACCGGAGTAGCTTGTTCGAAGTACTCGAGCACATCAGGGTTTTCGGCAATGTCCCGGCGATAAGCGCGATAGGCGATTTCCGACATTTCTTCGATCGCACCTTCCCATTCGGCGGGGTGAGGCTGGCTTTCGCGAGGGCGCATGAGTGCTTCCAGGCTCGCAGCGATCATCAATTCGAGATTCCACTCGGCGAGAATGGGATCCGCATATTTCCAGTTGAGGACTTCGCCCTGCTCGGTAATGCGAATCTGTCCGGAGAAGCAGCCCGGCGGCTGAGCGAGGATGGCGGAATGCGTGGGTCCCCCGCCGCGCCCGACGGTGCCTCCGCGTCCGTGGAAGAGACGAAGTTTTATGCCGAACTCTTGAGCCGCACGATGCAGTTCGCGGTGCGCTTTATAGAGTTCCCATGTGCTGGTAAGCATGCCTCCGTCTTTGTTGGAATCGGAGTAGCCGAGCATCACCTCCTGCCAATTTCCCCAGGAATCCAGGAGAGGCCGATACTCAGGATTGTTCCAAATCCGACGCATGACTTCGGGCGCGGTGCGCAAGGATTCGATGGATTCGAATAAAGGTACCGGCATCAGGCCAGGATCGTCGGCTGAGGCGGCGAGACGGACGCCGGTTTTCTGTGCCAGTTGTACAACGGCGATAACGTCATCTTCAGATTCGGCGCCGCTGATGATGTACTGACGAATCGATCCGGCGGGATAAGTACGTTTTAGTTCGGCGATCGTGCGAAAAGTATCGAGCAGTTCTTTTGCCTGGTCGGATTCCGGTTGGCCGTCGAGCGATGGCCCCATCTCTTTAACCGCTTGCGCATGTACTCGGGCATGTTGGCGGATATCGAGCGTATGTAGATGGAACCCGAATTTCCTCACTTTGCGTAACAAGGAGCTTAGGTAAGTATGCGAAAGACGCTCGCCGCGATTCGCCTTGAGGCTGCTTTGAATCAGCAGCAAGTCGCGTTCGAGTTCCGCGGCGCTGCGATACCCGACTTCATCGTCACAAGCTTTCACGCTGTGCTGGAGCCGGTGAAACATGTAGGAGAGGAATCGCCGATAGCTCTCAGCATTGTTTTCAGGACCCCAGGCGATATGCACGCCCCGAATGGTTTGCTCGTAATGCTTGAGCTGGGCGTGCAATTCCTGGGAGATTCCGGTTTGTCTGCGCGAGGAACTGAGACGGTCGCTGAGCGCCTCGACATCGTTGAGATACTCCCGCAGAATCAAAGCGCGGGCCATCTCCAGAGCATTGCGGGTACAGTCCGGCTTCACCAACGGATTGCCGTCTCGATCTCCTCCGATCCAACTGCCGAAGTGAATGATGTTCGGAACCGTGGATTCATCAAGCTCCAAGTCGTATACGTCACGGAACGATTCGACGATTTCTTCGTAGATCCGCGGTAGCGTGGCGAACAGGGTGAGTCGGAAATAGCGCAAACCCATGCGGATTTCGTCATCGACGGTAGGCTTGGCAAGGCGGACTTCGTCGGTCTGCCAGAGCGAAGTCACTTCAGACCGAATACTCTCTTCGCTGTTCACCGCTAGTTCATCGGTCAGAGGCAGTTGATCGAGCTGCTCCAGTTCTTGAGCGATGCGGCGGCGCTTGAGCAACACGGTTTGTCTCGCAACTTCGGTGGGGTGCGCGGTAAAGACGGGAGTGATTCGAATGTGTTCGAGAGCCGCCAGAGCGTCATCGGCGCTGATGCCGGCTTCTTTCAGACGGGAAAGGGTTCCACGGAACGAACCAGGAAGCCCAGCATGATCCGGATCGAGTTTTCCGGCGCGACGGCGGCGCTTGCGGTGATTCGTCTCGGCGAGATTCGTCAGCTCGAAATATGTCGCGAAAGCTTTTGTGACCATGTAGGCATTCGCGAGGTCAAGTTCGGCAATGATGTCCTTTGCTTTTCGTAACAGTTCTGAATCAGCCTGCTCGGGGGTACGGCGCACCCGCTCGCGATGATCAATCAGAAGATGACGGAGTTCCTCGACGAGGCCAAGCAGTTCGGGCCCGGATTGCTCCTCGAGCACTTGGCCCAAGATCGTTCCCAGGGAGCGGACATCACGGCGGAGGGGATTGTCTTTTACGCCTTCGTCCGACGGCGCGGCTAACTCAGTGAGACGGACGTTCTGATCGTCGACTTTCCAGAGCGGCTTGGGTTTGTTCGCCATCGGCAAGGGAGACAAAAACAGAATAACCGAGCGATGGCGAGAAAGACTATTTGGGTACTTCGAAACGGTATCCAATTCCACGCAGCGTCTTCAAATACAGCGGGTGGCGGGGATCATGCTCGATCTTTTCGCGAAGTCGCCGGATATACACGTCGATGGAACGGGGAGTCACGAAAGGAGTTTCTTTCCAGACTGCGTCGAGGAGTTGATCTCGCGTAAGCACGCGTCCGCGATGTGCGGCCAGGTATTCCAGCAGGCGGAACTCGCGGACGGTGGTCAGGACATTATGCCCGCCGACCTGGACTGTCATGGAGGAGACGTCAATCTCGAGGTCACCGAATCGCAGCACTTCAGCTTTCGGGGAACTGTGGTCCAACCCGCGGAGAACGCTGCGAATGCGGGCCACAAGTTCGCGTGGGCTGAACGGCTTCGTAATGTAATCGTCGCCGCCGAGTTCCAACCCTTTTACGCGGTCCGCTTCGGAAGTCTTGGCGGTAAGAAAGATGATGGAAGTTGCGGACAGGGCCGGGGTCTGGCGGATATGGCGACAGAGTTCGAATCCGTCGGTTCCTGGCAACATCACGTCGAGCAGGAAAAGTGCGGGCATTTCCCGCAAGGCCTCGGAAAGCAGCGAGGCGCCGTTGACGAAACTCTGAACCTCGAATCCAGCTGCCTGGAGATTGTGGGAGATGAGGCGAGCGATATCCTCATCGTCCTCGACTACAAAAATGACAGGACGGAGCTGTGGCGTGTTGGGAGAGAGCATCCGTTGGCTTGGCTCGACCGGGAAATGCATGTTTGAAATCAAAGAGTTGCTGGTTCCAAAAGGTCAGACGCAAGAATTCTCAAGGGTTCTTCGAAGAATATGAGGGCAATGTTGCGCGAATGTTTCCCGATTGTTAAGGAATGGTGAATTTGTGGCTAGCCCTGGGTCCTTAGACCTGAGCACAGATGATTGATATCTGCTAATTCGCGGCTTTTTTCTTGGGCATGTGGCGCAGGCTGCGACCTTCGATGAGGCTATAGAGGTCTTCGGCGAGATTTGTGGTGTGGTCGCCGGCGCGCTCGAGCGCCTGGGCCATCAGCAGAATTTCGAAACCGGATGTGTCCCCCTGAGCCACGGTTTCGGCGAGATGCTTCTGGAAAAGGGCGTGGCAGATGCGGTCGATTTCCTTGTCCATTTGCAGAACTTTGCGAGCACAGTCGAGATCGAGGTTTTCGAAACCCGTGTGGACCAAATCCAACATATCCCGCAGAACGGTGGACATTTCCACGAGCTGACGCACATCGGAGACGGGTATTCTTGTGGTCCGCGCCTGCACCCTCAGCGCCACGCTCATCACCAGGTCGCCGATCCGTTCGAGATCGGTTGTGGACTTCAGCGTACTCAGCAGTTGGCGCGCGCGAGTCTCGTTCACCCGCGTGATGGCAGCCGGAAGGTGCTCGTCGATTTGACGCTCGATGAGATCGAGTTCTTTCTCGCAGTCTTTGATGGCGAGGAATGCCATGCGGGAAGAATTCGTGAGCAGATCGCGAACGTTGAAGGCGGCATCGCGCGCAATGAGGCAGGCTTTCAGGGCAAGCTGGCTCAGGTCGTGCGAGGTGCGCGAGCGAGGTTGGGGTTTCGCAGCGCTGGAGTTTCTAGTCGACTCGGGATCCTGTGTTTCAGCATTTCGAATCTGGGATACTTTTCGTGGCATCGAAGTTGAGGGGCGAACTCTGGATCCTGCAGAAAGTTTATTCTCGCAATGTGAAAGGATGATTACAAGTTGCTGCGGGTTGTCGAAAGGATAGGGTGAGATTCGTGAATCTAGCCGACTACATACGACGTGAATTTTCGTACAACGCCTGGGCGAACCGGGAGGCAGTGAACGCAATTGACACCGCGGGTGGTGGCGACCAGCGTTCGTTGCAACTGATGGCACACATATTTGCGGCCGAGAGGGTCTGGCTGGAAAGGCTGAAACAGTTGCCGCAAAGCGTGCCGGTTTGGCCAGAGTTCGATCTCAGCCGCTGCCAGCAGGAGTCAGGCGAACTCGGCAGACTGTGGGAAGAATATCTTGAGCTGACGACTGCAGGCGACGTTTCGCAGAACATCTCCTACAAGAACAGCAAAGGCGAGTCGTGGACGAGTTCAGTGGTCGATGTGTTGACTCACGTCGTGATGCACTCGGCTTATCACAGGGGGCAGATCGCGAGTCATATGCGCGAGACGGGGCAGACACCGGCGTATACGGACTTTATTCATGGTATACGGCAAGGATTCGTAAAGTAGCGGGATCGCTTTGCTCCTTCTACCGTGAAGACTTAATATCTCAACGATGAGACAAAGGGTTATCTTCCTTCTCCCGGTCCTGCTCACTATTTTCCTGCTGGGCGCCGAACAGCCAAAAATCCCCGCGATGCCGATCGCGGTCACCAGCAATTCCGTGGCTTCTCTGAAGAACGGGCTGGAGATTTATTCGATGATGGGAATCGGCACAAAGCGAACATGGGACGATGTGAGCAACAAGATGTTCACGCTGTCGATGAAGTCGGGGAAGTGGGTGGAAGGGCGGCCGATTCCAGGCGTGGCGGGACGGCTCGATTCAGGAGCGATCGGAGCCAAGGGAGAAGTCTTCGTCATTGGTGGGTACACCATTGACGGACAGGGAAATGAGTACACCGTGGGCGACGTGAACGCTTATGTGCCCGAAGATCATCGCTGGTATCGGGCTGCGGATTTGCCGGTGGCAGTTGATGGAGCAGTGATCGGAGTAAATCATGATCGCTACATCTACGTCATCGGCGGAAGATCGAAATCGGGCCCCGTGAACAACGTGCAGTTATACGATGCGGAAAAGAACACATGGAGTCAGGGGACGCCTTTGCCCGGCACTCCGGTCTTTGGACATGCTGGAGGACTGGCAGACGACACGATTGTGTACGTCGATGGAGCGAAGAAAGACGCCGCTTCGGGGAAGTACGTCGCCTCCGATGAGTGCTGGATGGGGAAGATCGACCACAAAGATCCCAGCAAGATCGAATGGAGTAAGCTGCCCGCGCATCCGGGCCCGGGGCGATTCGACATTGTCGCCGGAGCCGGTGAGCATGAGCACCGAATTCTGTTTTCTGGAGGAACTGTAGCTCCGCACAACTTCAAGGAGCTGGGCGATGATGGCAAACAGGCAGAACTGTCGCCAGTGACGTTTGCCTTCGAACTGCATGGCAACCGCTGGGAGACCCTGATGGAAGACACCTATGATGTTAGAGCAGACTCGAATGGGATCGTGTTTACGCCATTGGGTCCATTGATTATTGGTGGGACATTGAAGAATGCGGCAGTTTCGGCGCGAGTGTTAGCTTTGCCGAAGAAGTAGGATGCAAGGTTCCTTAGAGCTTTCCAATTAGTTCCAGTGGCGGTTCAAGATACCTTGGTGATCTTCCGTTCCGCGGCGCCAGCATCTAGGATGGCCTTGTTCCAGAGATCGAACATCACTCATACCTCCTGAGCGAGCGGCACATGGACCTCCGACCGTGTGCCGCTTTTGTGTTGCGTTGTCTCCGTTGATCAATCCTCTTTACGAGTTAAATCCGCCAGAATGCGGCGAGATTTAGGATGGAGCGCTTCTCAGGTGTGAGATTATTTCCGGTTTGCGTTTGCTGTGGTTGATCCCGAATGGATAGAAAGAAGGGCCACATATGCGAATTCTGATTGTCGGAGGTGCGGGGTTAATGAGCGCGGGGACAGCCCGCGATCTTTTGTCGACATTATCTTCAGGAGTGACGAAGATTGTTGCGGCGGACGCCAATGCGGAACGCTTGCAAGCGATGAAGCAATCGCTGAATGACTCGCGTTTGGAAACCCGAGTGTTCGACGTGAACGATCGCTCGGCCCTTATGGCTCTGTTGGCAGATTGTGATATCTGCGTCAACGGTGTGCCCACATTCGCGGGATTCCAGATGGCAATTTTCGAAGCTTGTCTTGAAGCCAAGCGCGCCTATGTCGACTATGGGGGCATGGGCGTCTTTACCATTAAGCAGAAAGCGCAGCACGACGCGTGGAAGAAAGCCGGAGTCACCGCGGTTGTAGGTTTGGGCGCGGATCCAGGCATGTCAAATATCATTTGCCGCGCCGTAGCAGACCGGTTGGATCGCATCGAGAAAATCAATTTGTATTGGGCGGCGACGAAGATTGGGCCGGATAGTCCGGTGCTCGTGCCGCCATATTCTGTGTCGACCCTCCTGGCGGAATATTGCAATCCTAGCCAGCAGTTTCTGGACGGACGGCTGCATGAAGTGCCTGCACGGGCGGGGGCAGAGACGCTTGACCTGCCAGAGCCGTGGGGAAGAACGACGTTCATTCACTCGCAGCATTCCGAGCCATTGACCGTACCGTTCTCGGAAGGGATCGCGGAGAAGGGAATCCGCGAGTTCACGTGGAAGTTATCACTTCCCGAACCGGATCATGAGGCCTGGATCGGGTTGGTGAAAGCTGGATTCGATGAGAATGAGCCGATCACAGTTAGGGGCGTGACGGTGCGTCCGCTGGATGTGTTGCAGGCGGTGATCGACCGCAATATGAAGAAGAACAAGGGTCGCATGCCGGCGCAGGCAGGTCACGAGATTCATCTAGCAATGGGGCAAGGAACGCGCGACGACAAGGCATGCAAGGTGACGTGCCGGGTGATCGGGCATCCGCATCCGTTGTACGACGATTACGTTGATGCGGGGACATCGATGAATATGTCGATTGGAGTGCAGCAGATCATGAAGAAGGCGTTGCGCCCGGGAGTGTGGGCGGCGGAGGAATATTTCGAAGCGGACGCTTTTTTCGCGGAATTGAGGAAGAGGCATTTTGAGATCGAGATTGAGACGGTGATCGTCGAGAAAGCGTAGGGGACAGGGCGCGAGAAAAAGGATTGGTCCCACCTGATCTATCGGAATTTGATCAGATATAGATCCTACTGGGCGGGGGTGTGCACACCCTCAGCGTCGAAGACAAGCGTTTTGACTTCTGCTTCGGTTCCTTGTGCGGGAATCTCCTGTCCCTTCCAGGTGAAAGTGATGCCAGCGGCATTTCCCACCCTGACTACAATTTCGCGATCCGCACGAACGGTTGTATGTGCCGGCGCAATGAGTGTCTCTTGTGTCACGAGCTGTCCGTCGGAGCTGACGGAGATCCATGAATTCTCGCTGGCGCGGATGACCAGATTCAAACTGCCGGCGGTTTTCCCAGAAGGAGAGGACAGGGACGGTTTTTCACCACCGGGCTGGTCTGAGCTCGTGGGCGATGACGCCGTTGGTGCGGGCCCACTGCTACGAACATTTGTCGGTATTTGAGCTCCGTTTTGCAGTTTTGCCTTTGAAGAATGCGACGGCGCAGCAGCGGTGGCGGCAGATAAATTCGTTTGTGGAGGGAAGGACTGGGGCACTGCATCGATCCGGCCTGCTGGCGCAGTTTCGGCGGACGTCACGACAGGTGCAACAAGTTTCGTCGGGCGCGTGTGGCGCCAATGCCGGACCCAAAAGAGGGTGGCCGCTAAGACAAGGACCAAGATCACAGCAATCGTCAGCCATGGAATCCCCGAGGACGGACGATCAAGATACTGCTTGGGTTTGCCACGAATGTCTTCTGCACGAGGAAGGTGCAGGCCGGGTAGTTCCTCTTCCACCTCTACGGAACTTTGCGTTGTGGAAGCGTTCTTCGAAGTGGGGAAACTTGAGGCCGCAGTCTTGCGACGATCCGGACCGGTACGACGGTCCGAATCCCAGCCTCCCTGAGAATCCTGCGCTTGGCGAAGGCAAGCGAGGTAATCGTTGATCGCGCCTTCCGGGTCGAGGCCCAGTTGCTTAGCGTAGGCGCGAATAAAGCCCTTGTTGAAGACGCCGCCCGGGAGCTGATCGAAGTTCTCCTCTTCGATCGCTTTTAGCATCCGCGAGCCGATCTTCGTGACATTGGAGACGTCTTCGAGAGAAAGTTTCTTGCTCTCGCGCGCCTTGCGGAACTTGTTGCCGAAATTACCCATGTTGCTTTCGCGAACATGATAGGACAACTGTGACCTGTCTGCTACGGGACCAGAGGTCAGGTCCGAGGTAACAGAGGGCTGTCGAGGCAGTATTAGTTCTTCGCGGTCTTCTGCGCTGATTCGGGCTACTGCGAGGCCGTTGTAGGCTTGCGCAAAGTGATCGTAAATTGGGCCTTGCAGGTATTGTTCACATCATCGAAGGCGCTCCCAGAGCGGTTGCCTTCAGATGCTTCGAACAACAATCCGCGCTTAAGGTGGTCCGGCAGCCCGGTGAATCGAGCCTTTCCGTCAACGTTGGTACCAACTTCGAGGTCGAGTTTGCGCACCGAGGCAAATCCATAGGCGATATGGACCTTCACCTTAGCGGCATAGACGGGCTTGTTCTCAGTATCGGTGATGGTGAAATCGGCCGAACATGTGCTGACATCGGCATCAACAGAAGGGATTGAATGCGGGTCGGGAGTTTGGGCGCGCGCTGTCAGGAGCAAAAATGCGATTAGGAGGTGTTTCATCTGGATGGATTATAAAAGGCCTCCCCAGAGGGAGCACCACGTGATCAAAAATCATTCCTTCATGAAGCAACGGTCTGAGTAGTTCATCCGGTATTTGATAGTTAGCATTGGCTTTACAGGTACGGGTTACCAACGTTCATTGCTGCCTCACGAAAGTGCCCCTTATAATTTTTCAACGCCACCCTTATCAGTGAGGACGACGTATTTCCATGCCTGAGGCCGGGACTCAATTGACTCGTCAGAGCCAGGAGTTGACGATTTTTCACGACGTGGCGAAGGCCCTCACGTCGTCCCTGGACCTCGATTCCATTCTGCAGACGATCATGGACAAAATGGCAGAGTACTTCCGGCCGGATACATGGTCTTTGTTGATGGTGGATGAGGCGCACAGCGAGTTGTATTTCGCGATTGCAGTAGGCGACAAAGCGGAAGCTCTGAAAAATGTCCGGCTCAAAGTAGGAGAAGGCATCGCTGGATGGGTTGCCAAACACGGCGAAGCAAGAATTGTGCCCGACGTGAAGAACGATCCGTACTTTGCCAGCCGCGTGGACGACACGACCAAGTGGGAAACGCGCTCGGTAATATGTGTTCCACTGCGATCGAAGCTGCGAGTGCTCGGTGTCATCCAGTTGGTGAACGTCGATATGGACCGGTTCAAGGAGCCGGAACTCTTCTTTCTACAGGCGCTGTGCGACTACGCTGCAATCGCAATCGAGAACGCGAAGTGGGTCGAGAAGATTCAGGAACTCACGATCACCGACGATTGCACCGGCCTGTACAACGCGCGGCATCTTTATAAAACACTCGAGACCGAGGTTTATCGGTCCTCACGATTCGGATACGAATTCAGCGTGCTTTTCATCGACCTGGATCATTTCAAGTCGGTGAACGATACGCACGGACATCTGATCGGAAGCAAGCTACTGGCAGAAATCGGATACCTGATCAAGGCGCAGCTTCGTTTGATCGACTTCGCCTTCCGCTATGGCGGCGATGAGTTTGTGGTGCTACTGCCTCAGACCGGCAAAGATCAGGCCCTTGTTGTGGCGAAACGTTTGCGCGACGGATTGCGAGCAAGCTGCTTCTGCAAAGAAGAAGGATTAAACCTTAACGTAAGGGCATCGATTGGAGTCGCTACCTATCCGCATGATGCGCATTCGGCGCACGACGTCATCCGGCAAGCCGACGGGATGATGTATATGGTGAAAAATTCCACCCGCGACAATATTGGGATTGCGCAACGAGGAATGCTGAAAGAGTAGCGTCGACCGCTGTCCGCCTCCGACTTCAAACTCATTCCAACTGAATCAGGGCTTGACCAGGACTGTTGTGAGCGTGCACGCGCCTGCGCTGGGCGTGAATGAGCAAAACGGGTTGAGGTAGTTCGGCATATTTGGGAACGAAATTTGCGACAGGTCGGCGCCTCCAGTCAATGTGCTCACATTGTGAACCAGTCCGTCGGTGGCTCCGACGGCGATGGTGCTTCCGTCACTCGACATGCCGGAACTAATCGGTGTGGCATTGCCCTGCAGTTGGATCCCGCCGGTCGAAGCGCCAAGGATGAAGCTATAAATCTGAATGCTGGAACTGGCGGGATTCACGACATACAGTTGCGTGCCGTCAGGCGATGCGAACAAGTTTGGCGATCCGTTTTGGGTGCTGATGGTTGCGCCGAGTTCAACGCGTTGTGCGGGACGCAGTGGGTCGCTACTTAGAAATGTCAGGCTCTGCGGGCATCCGGGAGCCGTAATGACGGATGTGACAATGTCAATCCCGGTGGAATCGAGCACAAGAATGTGGATGCCAGAGTGCGCTGGATATTGAGGAAATCCCACGATGTCCGTAGGGAACGAGTAACCGTATGAATCCAGTCCATCCAATACGACGTTCGGGAGAACTCGCATCAAAATCGGATTTGCGGGCAAACTGACCGTAGCAACAGGTTGATTGTTGCAATTCGCAAAGGCTGTAACGTTCGCTGTAGCAGCGCCGTTCGCCGACTCTGCGATAAAAGCGAAGGCCCCATTGGGAGAGAAGGTGATCGCGTTGGCAGGCCCGGCGAGCGTGAAAGGCCCCTGCAGCGCCTGCAGCGGTGAATAGACGTACAGAGAACTTGCATTCGTCCCGCCGACGATGAAGGCCTTCAGTCCGTCCGGAGAGAAGGCGGCCAGTGTTGCATTCGGAATCGAGAAAGCGACCGTCGCGGCCGTGGTGCTCGTTACGTAAACCTGATTCGGCGTATGGATTGTGTCCGAGAATACGGCCGAGCTTCCATTGGCCGAGACCGCCAGTACCTTTCCGTTGACCGTCCCGAGAGAACTGAATGGGTTGTTGCCGGTTCCAATGCTCCCCGGATTGATGATTCCAGCGCCGAAATCGCTTCCTGCGAAGATCTTGGCGCCCGCTGGGTCGAAGAGGAATGAGTTAAAAGGAACCGGATTCAACGCGGCTTCCCCGGCAACGGCCTTAGCCGTCGAGAAAAAATAGTCGGCCGTGATGCAATTCGCCGGAAGTTCATGAGCGCAGCCAGTGCCTGTTGCGAAGACGCTTGGCGAGGCGGGCGTCCCAGACGCCACAGCCGAAATGGCCGCCGCTGGAGAAATCTGAACGGGTTGCCCCATGGAATCTGTGAGCCCAATGAATTCGTTCGACGAGTAGACCGGCGTCGGAATTAGCAACTGGCATCCCCCGAAGTTGGGATACGTTGCTTGAAAGTAGGTTGAGCAGGTGCTGATCTGAGTGGGAGTGGCCAACGAGGCTGGCACGATCGGAAATCCCACATTGCAGGTTGGCGGCGAGCACGAGGCCGTAATTGTTGCGGCTCCCGGAGACAAAATGGATAGATTGCAGGTCTGTGTGCATGACGAGCCGGGCGCGATAGCGCCGGGACTCGAAGAAGTCCAGGTGAGCGGCAGTTTCGCCAGAACGATGCCACCGTTCGTGTTTGGCAACGAACTGTTGCCCATCACGTCAGTCACGGTCGCGACAACGGTTTGCGAAGTCGCGCCTTTGTCGATCGAAACGCTCGTTTGCCCGGAGCCGGCTGCACCCATCTCGAGAGCGATATTTTGGACTGGGCAGGTTGAAAAGAAATCGAGAACTGGTGAGGTCGCCCCAGAGCCGTTCGTCAGCGTGGGCTGCCGGAACGTTGTACTGGTCGCGCCGCTCGCGGATGCGTAGATGTAAGTGATTCCAGGAGTATTCGCTGTAGCTGTGACCTGATTCGTGGGGAACTTATAGTTGCTGTTATTGAGTCCTGTGATCGTGACCACACTACTGTTGCTGGCCAACCAGGTGAATGGGCCCACGGAGGCAGTGATGTCGTTGCCTTGGCTGAACGCATGAGCCTCAAGGGTCATACTCTGCGATTGCGAAAGGCAGGGTTCCTGCACCGGTTCGCCATTTTGAACAACGCCAGTCACGATGATGTTATCGATCGGCGGATGGACGAAAATGTAGGTCGGAATGCTGCTGCCTCCGAGTGCCGTGGCGGTGACGAAGGCGGCACCGGAATTCCCCGGCGTGCAGGTCGTAAAGAAGGCATCCCAGTGTCCTGCACAAGCCACGCCAGTCGGTGACACATTCAGAATTGAGGGGTCGCTCGAGTCGTAAGTAACGGTAGTGGTCAGGTTTGTGCCCGAAGAGGTTTGGACAGCGGTTGCGAAACTCATCGTGCCCCCGAGTTGGAGAGATGTGGGGCTCGCGGGTGTAAGGAGGACCTTTCCGGCGAAGAGAGGGGGGCCGGGTTTGGAACCGCCACCGCACCCAGCGATGGTCAGAAGAGCTAAGACCGGAAACACCAGCCAAAGACCACTCGAACGGGACCTACCCATGCACTCCTCTGCCTTCATTATTCGTCGGGCGACTCACTGGCACGGTTGGAACCCTGCGTTCACGAGTCGCAAGCCCGATTATTCAAAAGATTTGGAAAACTTGTAGTGTAGAGGCTGAAGCGGGAATCAGCAAGTTGAGTTGTTCTCGTGGCGTCTAGGCCGCAAAGGAACTCCTCACTGTAACTGGTAAGACTTGCGCTTCGACGTCCGCCAGCCCGGTAGTTCTGTTCCGTCAGTGGGATGCAGGAAACATCAGTTGACGATGTGTGGAGCGATTGCTATATTAAGTAGGTTCCGCGAGTTCATCCAGGCTTGCTGTGTGCCGCGACTTTCTTGTGGGTGTGTCTGCAAGAGTAGACGAGTAGCGGCGGAGCTTTAGAGAAACAAGGTTTCCGGGTCGGGTAGGTTCGGAAACATTCCTCGCTGAAGCGTACCTGCGGCGCCTTTCGCCCGATGCGAAAGGACATGCAGGGCAAGGCTGACGAAACGGAGTGCCCCCGGATTTTGGCCGGGCGCCACCGTCGGCAGCGTAAGTCTTAAAGGGAATCCAGAATCTCTCGTTCGCTTGCGGGTGTGAACCTGCGTAAAGGGTGACGAGAAGTAATGGTCGGCCCCTTGGCCGATCATGCCCAACGGATGCGCAATCCGAAACTGTGGATTTGACGCCGCGCGCCAGTGTGAATGCGCGGCCAGGAGTGGCCAGAGTGCCTACGTTCAATCAGTTGGTAGCTCAGGGCCGGAAACGGCCTCGTTACAAGACGGCGAGCCCTGCATTGCAGGGATGTCCGCAGAAGCGCGGAGTTTGCACCCGCGTGTACACGCAGACCCCGAAGAAGCCGAACTCAGCGTTGCGGAAAGTGGCGCGTGTGCGGCTGACGAACGGCATTGAAGTCACGACGTATATCCCGGGAGTCGGGCACAACTTGCAGGAGCACTCGATTGTGCTGATCCGCGGAGGTCGCGTGAAGGATCTTCCGGGCGTGCGTTATCACGTGATTCGCGGGACGTTGGATGCGGTCGGCGTTGCGAACCGCATGCAGGGACGCTCGAAGTATGGAGCCAAGCGGCCCAAGAAGGGATAAGAGCTGAATGCCTCGCAAAGGACATATCGCAAAGCGAACGGTGCCGGCCGATGCAGTGTACGGTTCGGACCTCGTGACAAAGTTCATCAACTCGATGATGTGGCAGGGAAAGCGGTCGACAGCCGAGGGCATCTTTTACGAAGCCCTGACGAAGCTGGAGTCGAAGGGCGGCGATGAGGCTATCAAGCTTTTCAAGAAGGCCGTGGAGAATGCAAAGCCGCTGCTCGAAGTGAAGACCCGCCGCGTTGGTGGCGCGAACTATCAGGTGCCGGTCGAAGTCAATGCCGACCGCCGCACGTCACTGGGGATTCGTTGGATTATTACCTATGCGCGAGCGCGGGGCGAAAAGGGAATGGTGGACAAGCTAAGCAATGAGTTGTTAGACGCCGCCAACGGACGGGGCGCCGCCATCAAGAAAAAAGAAGATGTGCATCGCATGGCGGAAGCTAACAAGGCGTTTGCGCACTATCGATGGTAGGAATTGAGTAATTGGGGGAATTTGGTACTTGAGTAATTGCCGGGAATGGAGTTGGGTTCGATTTTCAATTACCCAATTTCAAAATTTCCCAATTACCAAATCGAAATAGAACCGGAGCCCTAGAAAGAGCAGAGATTAAGGTCGTGCCAAGAACAGTCCCATTAGAGCGTTGCAGGAACATCGGCATCATGGCGCACATCGATGCCGGGAAGACCACTACGACGGAGCGCATCCTGTTTTATACGGGACGGACGCACCGCATCGGAGAGGTCCACGAAGGCACTGCGACCATGGATTGGATGGAGCAGGAGCAGGAGCGTGGAATCACGATCACGTCCGCGGCGACGACCTGCACCTGGCGCGACATCCGCATCAATATTATTGACACGCCCGGCCACGTGGATTTCACAGCTGAGGTGGAGCGCTCGCTGCGTGTTCTTGATGGTGCAGTTGCGGTATTTGACGCCGTTCACGGTGTGCAGCCGCAGTCGGAAAAAGTGTGGCGCCAGGCCGACAAATACGGCGTCCCGCGCATCTGCTTCATTAATAAGATCGACAAGATGGGTGCCGATTTCGAGCATGCCATCGATACCATCCGCAAGCGCCTCAGTGCCAAGCCCGTCGCGATTCAATTCCCGATCGGTCAGGAAGATAAGTTCAAGGGTGTCGTCGATCTGATCAACATGAAGTCGATCGTCTGGCAGGACGATACCATAGGGGCCGAATATCTCACTGAAGATATCCCCGCGGAGCTGAAGAAGAAAGCGGAGGCCTTCCACGCGCAACTGGTGGAAACGATTGCTGAAAACGACGATGAGATTCTGCACAAGTTTCTCGAAGGCGAAGAGATTACTGCGGACGAGTTGCGGGCATCGTTGCGCAAGTCAACGATTGCGCTGAAGGTATTTCCGGTTGTGGTGGGTACGGCATTTAAGAACAAGGGCGTGCAGCCACTGCTCGATGCGGTAGTGGACTACCTGCCTTCGCCTCTGGATGTTGGCGAAACTCACGGAAAGAATCCGAATAACGGTCAGGAAGTGACGCGCAAGCCCGATGATAAAGAGCCATTTTCGGCGCTGGCGTTCAAGATCATGGCCGATCCGTTTGTCGGCCAGTTGACGTTCATTCGTGTGTATTCCGGGCAGCTTAAAACCGGAGACTCCGTGCTGAACGTGCGTACAACGAAGCACGAGCGCATTGGCCGCCTGCTGAAAATGCACGCGAACAAGCGGGAAGAGATCAGCGAAATTCTCGCGGGCGATATTTGCGCTGCCGTTGGCTTGAAGAACGTCTCGACCGGCGACACGATCTGCAATGAAGATCATCCGATCGCGCTCGAATCGATTGAATTTGCGGCGCCGGTGATTTCGGTTGCGGTCGAACCGAAGACAAAGGCCGACCAGGAAAAGATGGGCATGGCGCTCGGGCGCCTGGCCCAGGAAGATCCCACGTTTAAAGTTCACACCGATCCCGACAGCGGACAGACGATCATTAGCGGCATGGGCGAACTGCATTTGGAAATCATCGTCGACCGCATGATGCGTGAGTACAAGGTCGAGGCCAATGTCGGCAAGCCGCAGGTCGCGTATCGCGAGACGATCCGCAAGCACGCCGAAGCGGAAGGCAAGTACATCCGCCAAACGGGTGGCCGCGGACAGTACGGACACGCAAAGATTTATCTCGATCCTCAACCGCCAGGGACCGGGTACGAATTCGTCAACGACATTGTGGGCGGTTCGGTGCCGAAGGAATTTATCAAGCCGATCGACCAGGGCATTCAGGAAGCTCTGGAAGGCGGAGTGCTGGCCGGCTATCCGATGGTCGATGTAAAGGCGACGCTGTTCGACGGCAGCTACCACGACGTCGATTCGAACGAAATGGCGTTCAAGATTGCCGGATCGATGGCGTTCAAGGAGGCGGCACGCAAGGCTTCCCCCGTCCTCCTGGAGCCGGTGATGGCAGTCGAAGTCGTTACGCCAGAAGACTATGCCGGGACGATCATGGGCGATCTGAGTTCGCGGCGCGGACGCATTGAAGGTATGGAGCATCGCGCGGGATCGCAGGTGATCAAGGCAATCGTTCCGCTGGCCGAGATGTTTGGCTATGCGACGCACATGCGTTCGTCGACGCAGGGACGTGCGGAGTACTCGATGCACTTTGCGCGCTATGAGGAGGCTCCGCGATCGGTCGCGGAGGAAATCATCGCGAAGGTGCAGGGAACAGCGAAATAGGTTTTGAGCTAAAAGCTAGAGGCTAGGAGCTAGAGGCTGCAATTATGGCGAAAGAGAAATTTGAGCGTACAAAGCCGCACTGCAACGTAGGGACGATTGGGCATATTGATCACGGCAAGACGACGCTGACGGCAGCGATCACGAAGGTTCTGTCGAAGCACAATCCGTCGATCAAGTTCCGTTCGTTCGATTCGATCGACAACGCTCCGGAAGAGAAGGCGCGTGGTATCACGATCGCGACGGCGCACGTCGAGTACGAGACGGCGAACCGTCACTACGCGCACGTCGACTGCCCCGGCCACGCCGACTACATCAAGAACATGATCACGGGCGCGGCGCAGATGGATGGCGCGATCCTGGTGGTGGCGGCGACGGATGGTCCGATGCCGCAGACGCGCGAGCACGTGCTGCTCGCCCGCCAGGTCGGTGTGCCGTACATCGTGGTGGCGCTGAACAAGTGCGATGCGGTGGACGATCCCGAGTTGCTGGATCTGGTTGAGCTGGAAGTGCGCGAGCTGCTGAAGAGCTACGGATTCCCGGGCGACACTGCGCCGGTGATTCGCTTGTCGGCTCTCGGCGCGTTGAACGGTGAAGAGAAGTGGGAGAAGCAGGTCGATGCTTTGATGGAGGCGGTGGACAAGAGCGTGCCGCAGCCGGCGCGTGAGCTGGACAAGCCGTTCCTAATGCCGATCGAAGATATCTTCTCGATCTCGGGACGCGGCACGGTGGTGACGGGCCGCATTGAGCGAGGGAAGGTAAAGGTCGGCGAAGAAGTCGAGATTGTGGGCTTCCGGGAGACGCGCAAGACGGTGGTGACCGGCGTCGAGATGTTCAAGAAGCAGCTGGACGAAGGGCAGGCGGGCGACAATGCTGGCTTGCTGCTGCGCGGCATTGGCAAAGACGATGTGGAGCGTGGCATGGTGCTGGCGAAGGGTGGATCGATCACGCCACACACGAAGTTCAAGGCTGAGGTGTACATCCTGACGAAGGAAGAGGGTGGACGTCATACGCCGTTCTTCAAGGGATACCGTCCGCAGTTTTATCTGAGAACGACGGACGTGACGGGCGTAGCGGAGTTGCCGGCGGGAACCGAGATGGTGATGCCGGGAGATAACGTGAGCCTGGCGATCGAGTTGATCACGCCGGTGGCGATGGAGAAGGGCTTGCGGTTCGCGATTCGCGAAGGCGGTCACACGGTAGGGTCGGGAACGATCGCGGAGATTATTCAGTAGAGGCTGTCAGCAAAAACAGAAGCGGATTGCAACATTCCGCAGGATCTTTCCCCCCGGAGATGCCGGGAGGAGTTAGGAAGCGAAACACGTGATTGGAAAAGAGAGAATTCGGATACGGTTGAAAGCTTACGACTATCGCATTCTGGATCAGTCGACGGGCGAGATCGTGGAAACAGCGCGGCGTACGGGTGCGCAGATCGCGGGACCGATTCCGCTGCCCACGATGAAGAACAAGTACACGGTGTTGCGTTCGCCGCACGTAGATAAGAAGTCGCGGGAGCAGTTTGAGATCCGCACGCACAAGCGGTTGCTCGACATTCTCGAGCCGACGCAGCAGACGGTGGACGCGCTGATGAAGCTGGATCTGCCGGCTGGAGTTGACGTCGAGATCAAAGCGTTCGGTAAAGAGCACAAATAAGCTTTTAGCTCCTAGCTTCTGGCTAAGACGGAAAGCTTTCCAGCCAATAGCCGAGAATGGCCACGCTGGCGGAGATTAAAGATATGGCAACGAAGGTCGCGGGGATTTTGGGCAAGAAGGTCGGGATGACGCAGCTGTTTGACTCGAAGGGCGACGTTCGCCCGGTCACAGTGTTGCAGGCTGGCCCTTGCGTCGTGACACAGCACAAGACGGCTGTGAAGCACGGATACGAGTCGGCGCAAATCGGGCTCGTCGAGTTTGTGAAAGAGTCGCGGCTTTCGAAGCCCGAGCGAGGACACCTGGCAAAAAATAACCTTCCTCCGGTGAAGTTCTTGCGCGAGGTTCCACTTGAAGTTGACGGTGCGGGTTCTGCTGACGGGAATGGCGCAGTGAAGGTTGGCGACCGCGTACTGGTTGAGATTTTCGATGGCGAGAAGTTCGTCGACATCGTCGGAGTCAGCAAAGGCAAAGGTTTCCAGGGCGTCGTGAAGCGGCATCATTTCGGCGGCGGTCCGAAGTCGCACGGGTCGATGTTCCAGATCACCGGTTCAATCGGTTCATCAGCGTTTCCGTCGCGCGTTTTTAAAGGAATGCGAATGTCCGGGCACATGGGCAATCAGCAGGTGACGGTTCGCAACCTGCGCGTGCTGGGCGTCGATAAAGACGAAAACCTGTTGGTGGTCGAGGGCAGCGTGCCTGGCCCGCAGGGCGGGTACGTCGTAATCATCAAGTCGAAAAAACCGCCAAGAGAGCGTCGTGGATTCGCGGGTGCAGCAACTGTCGATCCGTTGAAGGCGGCGAAGAGAGCGGCGAAGAAGGGTTAGCGAGTCGCGAGCCGTGTGTCCCGAGTTGTGAAGAATTGCTCAGGATGCGGGACTCAGGACTTAGGACTAGACAAATGGCAACGATTGATATTCACAATTTGAGCGGCGAGAAGGTCGGGACATTCGATCTCGCCGATGAGATCTTCGGTGCGGTGAACGAAGACCTGCTCTGGGAAGCGGTGAAGCACTACCGCGCCGGGCAGCGCGCCGGAACGCACAAGACGAAGGCTCGCTGGGAAGTGTCCGGCTCCGGCAAGAAACTCTGGAAGCAGAAGGGCACAGGCCGGGCGCGAATCGGGTCGATCCGGTCTCCACTGTGGCGGCATGGTGCGACGGTGCATGGTCCCGTTCCGCGGTCGTATGACTACACGTTCCCACGGAAGAAATTGCTGGGGGCGCTGCGGTCCGCGCTTGCTGCGAAGTTTGCCGATGGCAAACTGATTGTCGTCAATGCCTTCGATCTGAAAGAGGCGAAGACGAAAGTATTCCAGAAGGCGCTCGATGCGCTGAAGGTCGACAAGACCGTGCTGGTCGTCGAAGCGCCAAAGGCCGATAACCGCAATCTGGAACTAAGCGCGCGGAACATCGATGGGGTCGAGTTGGTGCGGGGGAATGAAGTGCATCCGTATCATCTGCTGAGGCATGATCGCGTGATCTTTTCACACCCAGCGATCGAGAAGCTGCAGGTTTCGTTGCAGAACTCGGTTTCGAAGAAGCAGCGCAAGGCCGGCACAGGCGAAGACGAAGCGGCGAAGAAGCCGGTGAAAGAGCGTCGCCGCCGGCAGCGTAACGAGAAAGCAGCAGAGGTGGCGTAATGAAGAGCGCATACCAGATCATTCGCCGTCCGGTGATTACCGAAAAAGGTCTTGCCATTAAGGAGAACCAGAACACGCTGGTGTTCCAGGTGGCCCCGAAGGCGACCAAGACGGAAATCAAGGAAGCGGTGCAGTCGATTTTTAAAGTGAAAGTGCATTCGGTGCGCACGGCCACTTATCCGGGAAAAGAGCGGCGCCGTGGGAAGTTTGCCGGCTACCGTCCGGATTGGAAGAAGGCGTATGTGCGGTTGCGCAGCGGCGAGAAGATGCCGGAGTACGCGCAGAATTTGTGACACAGTCGTTGGTCGTCGGTCGTTAGTCGTTGGCCGATGACAAGCAGCGAACGACCAATGACTAAGGACTAACGACCAAGAGTTGAGAGCAAAGTATGCCGATTAAAACTTACAGACCGACGACGCAGACGTTGCGGTATCGCACGACGCTCGTCAATGACGACATCACGACGAAGCATCCGCACAAGCCGCTGGTTGAGCCCAAGAAGCGCACCGGTGGTCGCCGTAACTCTGGCGATACGACGATGAGGTTCATCGGCGGCGGACACAAGAAGAAGCTTCGCATCATCGATTTCAAGCGCGACAAGACCGGGATTCCTGCGACAGTGGAGACGATTGAGTACGATCCGAACCGTTCTTCGCGGATCGCTTTGCTCGCGTATGCAGATGGTGAGAAGCGTTACATCCTGCAACCGGAAGGTCTGAAGGTTGGGCAGAAAGTTGTGAGTGGTCCCGACGCCGACATCCTTGTTGGCAACGCGCTGCCGCTGCGGAACATCCCGCCAGGCACGGTGATTCACAATCTCGAACTTAAGCCGGGCAAGGGCGCGCAAATGGTGCGCTCCGCAGGTGGATCAGCGCAGTTGGTCGCGAAAGAAGCAGATTATGCGCTGGTCAAGTTGCCTTCGGGCGAAACGCGCAAGGTGTCGCAGGACTGCATGGCGACGATCGGACAGGTTGGCAACATCGATCACGAGAATGTGACGATTGGTAAAGCGGGACGGTCTCGGTGGCTTGGTTGGCGTCCGCACAACCGCGGCGTGTCGATGAACCCGGTGGATCATCCGCATGGTGGCGGTGAAGGAAAGACTTCGGGCGGACGGCATCCGGTGACGCCTTGGGGGCAGCCGACGCGTGGATACAAGACGCGGAACAATAAACGGACCGATAAGTTCATTGTGAGCCGGCGGAGCAAGTAATCGACGGCAGAAGAGCAGATTCCCCGCCGCAGAAACTGCGGCTTCGGAATGACAAAGTTTTAGGTTTTGCTAGAAGCTAAGAGCTAGAGGCTGAATTTTTATGGCGCGTTCAACAAAGAAGGGCGCATTCGTTGATGCTTTCCTGCAGACGCGGGTAGAGCAGATGAATTCGCGAAATGAGAAGAAAGTGCTGCGGACATGGTCGCGACGGTCGACTGTGTTGCCTGAGATGGTCGGACACACGATCGCAGTGCACAACGGGAAGAAGTTCATCCCGGTGTATGTGACCGAGAACATGGTGGGTCACAAGCTGGGCGAGTTCAGCTTCACGCGGACCTTCAAGGGGCACTCGATGAAGGCGGCGACCGAAGTGGCTGCGAAACCGGCGGGTATCCCGGGTGGTCCGGGAGCTCCAGCCCCGGCGAGTGGAGCAACTCCGGCAGCGCCGGCACCGAAGGCGTAAGGAGCTACGAGCTTCGAGAATTGAGAATCGACTATGGAATTTCGAGCGGAAAAAAAATTTTTACGGGTTTCGCCACAGAAGGCGCGGCTGGTGCTGGATCTGATTAAGGGTACCCGCGTTGAAGATGCGCGCAACACGCTTCTGTTCACCAAGAAGCGCGTGGCGGAGCATGTGAGTAAGCTGCTGCAATCGGCGCTCGACAATGCCAACTTTCTCGCGACTGAGAAGGGATTGGATGTCGAGATCGACAACCTGTATGTGAAGAGTGCGGTAGCGAATGACGGTCCACGCATGAAGCGGATTCGTCCGGCGCCGCAGGGACGTGCGTACCGATATCAGCGGCGCATTGCGCACATCGAACTAATCCTGGCGGAACGCGGGAAAAACGGTTCGGTTGCGACGGTGGTTGGTGAAGAGTCGGCTCCGGCCGCTCCTGCGAAGGCACGGAGAAAGGCTCCGGTGAAGTCGGCTGGGAAGAAGAAGGCAGCAGCAAAATAGTTTCAAGTTTCGAGTTTCTAGTCCCGCTGGAGCGGGACAGGATCAAGAATACTCGAAACCTGACACTCGAAACTGGAAACTGGTTGGTTTGAGGAGAAGCAATGGGACAAAAAGTCCATCCTTATGGTTTTCGGCTTGGGTTTACGAAGCCGTGGAAGTCGCGCTGGTTTGCCGAGCGGGACTACGACAAGCAGTTGCACGAGGACGTGAAGCTGAAGAATGAGCTGAAAGACAAGCTCAAGTCCGCGGGCGTCAGCGCCATTGAGATTGAGCGTCCGGGTAACAAGCTGCGCATCATCATCAAGACGGCGCGGCCTGGGATCATTATCGGACGCAAGGGCGCGGAAATCGACAAGCTAAAGGGCGAGCTACAGAAGCGCACCGGCGGCAAAGATATTTTCGTCGACATCCAGGAAGTGCATAAGCCCGAACTCGACGCGCAACTGGTATCGGAGTCGATCGCGCTGCAACTGGAAAAGCGCGTAGGCTTCCGTCGCGCGATGCGCAAGGCCGTGGATTCAGCGCTGCGCTTCGGATGCAAGGGGATCAAGGTTCGCGTGAGCGGACGATTGAACGGAAACGAAATCGCGCGGTCGGAGTGGTATCTGCAGGGACGTTTGCCGTTGCATACGCTGCGCGCGGACATCGACTTCGGATTCAGTGAAGCGCGTACGACGTACGGCGTTATTGGCGTGAAGTGCTGGGTGTACAAGGGCGAGATCCTGCAGCAGAAGAAGCGCGAAGGACAGCAGGTCGCGGCAGGCGGGTTCTGATTCGGAAGCGCGCCAAACGCTCGATTGATGCGTCGCAAAGAACGCGACGCTTCGCGCGGCGCGCCTAGATCCTTCGCGGGACAAAAGGCGTCCCGCTCAGGATGACAAAAGAGAGCTGATTTTATGTTGATGCCAAAGAAAGTGAAGTATCGGAAACAGCAGCGCGGGCGCATGACCGGCAAGGCATGGCGCGGATCGACGCTGTCGTTCGGCGATTATGGACTGAAGGTCCTCGAACCCGGATGGGTGACCGACCGTCAGATCGAAGCGAGCCGCGTAGCGATGACCCGTTTTGTGAAGCGTGGCGGGAAGATCTGGATTCGCGTGTTTCCCGATAAGCCGGTCACGAAGAAGCCTGCTGAAACCCGTATGGGTAAGGGCAAGGGCGCGCCGGATCACTGGGTTGCGGTCGTAAAACCGGGGAAGATCTTGTTTGAGATGGAAGGCGTGACGCACCAGGACGCGAGCGAGGCAATGCGTTTGGCGTCGCACAAGCTGTCGCTGCGGACGCAGTTGGTAAAGCGCGAGGGAGCGCATTAAAACGCGGCTTCCGGCTCTGGGCTTCCGGCTTCCGGAAAACGCAGAGCAGAGTGACATAGAGGAATTATGAAGGTCGACAAAATTCGAAATTTAACCGACGTGGAACTGGGCAGCCAGGAACGCGAGTTGGCTGATGAGCTCTTCAAGCTGAAATTCCAGTTGAATATGGGACAGACAGAGAGCCTCAAGAAGATTCGCGGGCTGCGCAAGGACATCGCGCGCGTGAAGACGGTCGCGAGCGAACGCAGGCGCGCAGCGGCAACGGAGAAGAAATAATGGCCGAGACGACACAGAAGGCGCAGGGCCGCCGCAAGGAAGTGGTTGGAGAAGTGGTCTCCAACAAGATGCACAAGACGATTGTTGTGCAGGTGACGCGAAAGAAGGCGCATCCGTTCTACGGGCGCGTTATTGCTCGAAACAAGAAATTCTATGCGCATGATGAATCGAACCAAGCGCATGTCGGCGATTTGGTCCGCATCGAGGAGACGCGGCCGCTCTCGAAATTGAAGCGGTGGCAGTTAAAAGACATTGTGCGCAAAGCGGCGCTGCTGCCGGAGACGGCGGACGCGGCTAGCTAACAGCAGATTCCTAGCGGCCTAGCCGCTCGGAATGACAAGGGATCAGGAGATACGCCATGGCTGTGATGATGAGATCGATGCTGGAGGTCGCCGACAATTCCGGCGCTCGCAAGCTGCAGATGATTCTGCCGCTCGGCGGGTCGACGGGATTGAATGCCGGGCTGGGCGACGTAATCACGGCGGCTGTGAAGGAATCTGCGCCTGAGGGCCAGGTGCAGAAGGGTAAAGTCGTGAAGGCCGTCATCGTGCGGACCCGTAAGGAGCACCGGCGTCGCGACGGTACTTATATCCGTTTCGATCAGAACGCGGCGGTGCTGATCAACGACGCTGGCGAGCCGGTTGGAACACGCGTGTTCGGGCCAGTGGCGCGTGAGTTGAGAGAGAAGAGATTTTTGAAGATCGTGAGCTTGGCACCAGAGGTAATTTAATCGCGTCGTTAGTCGCTGGTCGTTAACGCAAGCCGGCGAACGACTAACGACTAACGACCAACGACCATCGACGAACGACGAATTTAGGAATTGATATGGCGACAGCAACAGTGGGACATAAGAGAGTAGACATCCGGCGGAATGACACCGTAAAGGTCATCACCGGACGCGACAAGGGTAAGGAAGGGCGCGTGCTTCGCGTGTTTCCGAATGATGCGAAAGTGCTGGTCGAGCACGTCATGATGGTGAAGAAGCATGTGCGTCCGAACCCGCAGCGCAATATCAAGGGTGGCATCGCGGAACAGGAAAGCCGGATTGCGATTTCGAACGTGCAACTGGTTTGTGCGACCTGCGGTCCCGTAAGAATTGGGCACGAAGTGCGCGGAGACCGGAAAGTCCGCGTGTGCAAAAAGTGCGGAACGACATTGGACAAATAGCCGTCAGCTTCAGTTGGCTCCTAAATTGACGACCTCACGAACCGGTAACCACTCCGAAACCGTGAGAGGAAGTTGAAAAGATATGGCAAAGGATAAAAAAGGACAGAAGGAAGCGGCGCAGGAGTCGAAGGCTCCCGAGCAGGCGCGGCATAGCGCGAAAGAGCGTCCGCGGCTGCGTTCGCGGTTCGAAAAGGAAGTGGCTCCCGCTCTGCTGAAAGAGCTGGAACTGAAGAACCCGATGGCGGTTCCGCGGCTGCACAAGATCGTCGTCAACATGGGTGTTGGGGACGCGACGCAGAACGCGAAAGTGCTGGATCCAGCTGTGAATGAACTCGGTCAGATCACCGGACAGAAGCCAGTCGTCACACGTGCGAAGAAGTCGATTGCAGCGTTCAAGGTCCGCCAGGGGCAGTCGATCGGCGCGATGGTCACTCTGCGCGGCGACCGCATGTACGAGTTCTTTGACCGGCTGGTGAATATCGTCCTGCCGCGTGTTCGAGACTTCAAGGGAGTGTCGAGCAAGTCGTTCGATGGGCGCGGCAATTACACGATTGGTTTGCATGATCAGTTAATCTTCCCGGAAATCTCGTACGAGAAGGTGGACAAGCTTAAGGGAATGAACGTCACGATTGTGACCACGGCTGGGAGTGACAACCAGGCGCGTGCTCTGCTGAAGCACATGGGAATGCCCTTCAGAGCCTAAGTTTCAAGGATTCACCGTTTCAGAGACGCGAGTTTTCAGAGATCACAGGAATTGAATGGCGACTACAGCAAAACGAGTTAAGGACGCAAGAAAACCCAAGTTTTCCACGCGTAAGCACAACCGCTGCAAGCTGTGCGGACGTCCGCGCGCTTATCTGCGGAAGTTCGGCATCTGCCGTTTGTGCTTCCGTCAACTAGCCCTGCGCGGAGAGATTCCAGGGGTTTCAAAGTCATCTTGGTAAGCCGTTGTTGGTCACTGGCCGTTGGTCGTTTGCAACGACGCGGCGAGTAAGCCAACGACAACGGCCAATGACGAACGACTGATGTAACCAGCCACTGCAGGTTCTCCGCACAATGGCGGAGCGAACGGGTGGCTCAAGGAGAAGCAGACGATGAGGTTGACCGATCCGGTCGCAGATATGCTGACGAGAGTGAGGAATGCACTCCAGGCCCGTCACCAGAAGGTGGACGTTCCGGCTTCACGCCTGAAGCTCGAGATTGCCCGTATTTTGAAAGAAGAGGGCTATATCTCCAATTTCAAGCCAACGGAAGAAGAAGGCCACAAGGTTATCCGGATTTATCTGAAGTATGGCACCAACAATGAGGCGGCGATCTCGAAGGCGGAGCGTGTGTCGCGCCCGGGATGTCGCGTCTATGTGCGCCGCAGCGAGATTCCACGCGTGTTGGGCGGGATGGGAATCAACATCCTGACCACACCGCGGGGCGTGATGACAGGTCGCCAGGCCCGCAAAGAAGGCGTGGGCGGCGAGTTGCTGTGCGAGATTTACTAACGGCGGCTTCTAGCTACTAGCTTCTAGCTACTAGCTAAAGGCGGTGATTTACGAAGTTTTGATTTCAGCTTGAAACAGATTCGGCTATGCCGGAGTGAAAAACCAAAGCGGCCTAGCTAGAAGCTAGGAGCTAGAAGCTAGAAGCTCATATGTCACGAATTGGAAAAAAGCCGATCGCGATTCCTAAGGGAGTCACGGTCAATATTCAGGGAAACACGGTTCTGGTCCAGGGTCCCAAGGGCAAGCTCGATACTCCGCTGCCGCTGGGCATCAAGATGGAGCAGAAGGACGGGCATCTGCTTGCGATTCGCGAGAACGATTCGCAGTCGGCGGTGCACGGACTGGCACGGGCCTTGGTCAACAACGCCGTCGAAGGCGTCACAAAGGGCTGGACGCGAGAACTGGAAATCGTCGGCATCGGGTATCGCGCCGAGATGAAGGGTAAGTCCCAGGTCGTGTTCAGCCTCGGGTATTCGCACCCAATCGAGTATCCGCTGCCGACCGGCGTGGATGCCGCGGTCGACCCCAAGCAGACGAAAATCACGCTAACGGGAATCGACCGCCAGAAAGTTGGACAGGTTGCGGCCGAGATGCGCGCACTTCGTCCGCCCGATCCGTACAAAAACAAGGGCGTGCGCTATGTGGGCGAGCGTCTGAAGAAGAAGGTTGGAAAGACGGGAGCGAAATGATCGCGTTTAGCGGGCGTTTGAGCCCACTGCGATCATTCTGAGCGTAGCGAAGGATCTCAGAAGAGTCGTCGGTCGTTGGTCGTCGGCTGGCGTACTTGAGAATGGTGAAGTGGTCGCGCTTTTGGCTAGCGACCAACGACGAGCGACCGAGGACAGATTTCATGCTTACGAAAATTGGAAAGAACGAAAAGCGCGGATATGTTCACACACGCATCCGCAAGAAGCTGCAGGGTACGGCGGAGCGTCCGCGGTTGAATGTGTACCGTTCTCTGAATCACATCTACGTGCAGGTCATTGATGACTTGAGCGGGAAGACGCTGGTTTCCGCGAGCACCGCGGAGGGCAATAAGGAAGATCGCCGCACGGGCGGGAATGTGGCTTCGGCGAAGGCTCTCGGCAAGGCGATCGCCGAGCGCGCGAAGGAAAAGGGCGTGACCAAGGTCGTGTTCGACCGTGGCGGATATATTTATCACGGACGTGTGAAGGCGCTTGCTGACGCGGCCCGGGAAGCGGGATTGAAGTTCTGAAAACAGCTCTCAGCTGTCAGCTCTCAGCTATCAACTGGAGCGACAAGCTGAAAGTTGATAGCTGAAAGCCAGGTTTAATCAATGCCAACAGTGATCAAGAAACTCGATGCAGGGGCGTACCAGCTGAAGGATCAGGTAGTGGCCATTAACCGCGTGACCAAGGTGGTCAAGGGCGGAAAGAATCTCTCGTTTGCGGCGCTGGTCGTGGTCGGAGATCCCTCCGCGGCGGTGGTCGGCTACGGATCCGGCAAAGCGAAAGAAGTTCCGCAGGCTATCCGCAAGGGAATTGAGTCGGCGAAGAAGAACCTGATCAAGGTGAATCTGACGCAGACCAGCATTGCTCATCTCGTGCTTGGACGTTATGGTTCCGGCAAAGTGCTCCTGAAGCCGGCTCCAGAAGGCACGGGCGTGATCGCGGGTGGCGCGGTCCGCGCGGTGATGACTTCGGCGGGCGTTCAAAACGTCTTGACGAAATCGATTGGGACCACAAATCCACACAACGTGATCAAGGCGACCTTCGACGCTCTCAAGCAGTTGAAGAACAAAGAAAGCGTGGCAACACTGCGCGGGAAAGTAGCGGAAGAGCTCTAGAAGCAAGGGGCCAGTGGTCGGTGACCAGTGGCCTTGAAGAAACTAAGATTGGCTGGCCGCTGACCACTGATCACTGGCCACTGAGGTTCAGAGATGACGGCGAAGAAATCAAATTCGGGCGGCGGGACGATTCAATTGAAGTGGGTGCGATCTGCGATTTGTGCCCCACAGAAGCAGAAGCTCGTAATCAAAGGGTTGGGATTCACGCGGTTGAACCAGGTGATCGAGCGTCCGAACACGCAGGCTATCCGTGGAATGGTGGCGAAGGTGCCGCATTTAATCGAGGTATTGGACTAGCTTCGAGTTTGCGAGCTTCGAACTACAAGTATTGCACTTGGTTTGCTCATAGCTCGCTGCTCAGAGCTCAAAGCTGAGAGCTTATTTATGAACTTATCGAACATTCACAAGCCGAAGAAGGCGACTGAGAAGCGCAAGCGCGTAGGGCGCGGTATGGGCTCCGGTATGGGAAAGACTTCGACCCGCGGCCACAAGGGACAGCGCTCGCGGACCGGATCGCGCATGATCCGCGGATTTGAAGGCGGCCAGATGCCGCTGCACCGCCGCATGCCGAAACGCGGCTTCACCAACATCTTCCGCAAGGAATACAACATTGTGAGCCTGGAGCGGCTGGCGGAACTCGGCGAGATGACGATCAATCCCGACGTGCTGCGCAAAGCGGGCGTCATCAAGACGAAGCACCCGGTGAAGGTTCTGGGTGATGGCGAGTTGAGCGTCGCACTGAGCGTGAGCGCTCACAAGTTTTCGAAATCGGCGCAAGAGAAGATCACCAAGGCGGGCGGCAAGGTCGAGGTCTTGCAGTAATGTTTGAAAAGCTGGCGAACATCTTTCGAATTCCGGATCTGCGCAAGCGAATTGTTTTCACGCTTGCAATGTTGTTTGTGTACCGGCTCGGCGGACACCTGCCCACTCCCGGGATCGATACGGCCAAGCTGGAGCAGTTCTTTACTCTGGGCAGCACGAGTGGATCACTGCTGGGATTCGTTGATCTGTTTTCCGGCGGCCAGTTGCGCCGCATGACCATCTTCGCCCTCGGAATCATGCCGTACATCACGGCATCGATCATCCTGCAGTTGTTGACTGTGGTTTACGAGCCACTGGCCAAACTGCAGAAGGAAGGTGAACTCGGGCGCAAGAAGATCACCCAGTGGACGCGCTATATCACGGTCATTCTCAGCGCGGTGCAGTCTTTCGGTATTGCAATCGGCCTGGAAAAAGGCGGATTCGCTCTCAGTCCCGGATGGGGATTCAGGATGATGACGATGCTAACCCTGACCACGGGCAGCGCATTCATCATGTGGCTGGGCGAGCAGATCACGGACCGTGGCATCGGCAACGGAATGTCGCTGTTGATCTTTGCCGGCATTGTTGTCGGCCTGCCGCGCGGCGTCGTCGAACTGGTCGATAAGGCAAAGAACGCATCATGGGGAGCCATTACTTTCCCGCTGATGGTCGCCTTGATCATCTTTATGATCGTGGTGGTTGCCTTCATTGTGTATGTAGAACGCAGCGAACGGCGAATTCCGGTGCAGTACGCGAAGCGCGTGGTCGGGCGCAAGGTGATGGGAGGGCAGTCGACTCATCTGCCTTTGCGCGTTAATGCTGGCGGCGTGATGCCGGTCATTTTCGCTTCATCGATCTTGACTCTGCCCCAAACCATCGGCTACGGGCTCCGCAGCAACAGGTATTTCGGGCCGCTCTTTGACGCGATCCGGTGGGGTGAACCGTTATACGCGCTCCTGTACGGTTTGGGCATCATTTTCTTCGCCTATTTCTACGTTTCGATCGTGTTCAATCCGAACGAAGTCGCAGACAATATGCGGAAGTATGGCGGGTTCATTCCCGGTATCCGCCCAGGCAAACGCACGGCCGATTTTATCAATGAAGTTCTGACGCGGATCACGCTGGTGGGCGCGCTGTATCTGATCGTCATTTCGTTTATCCCGGAATGGATGATCACAGGCATTCACCTCAACCATCTGTGGGGCCCGATCGGGCGCTTTTTTGAAGCGCTGCCGACCTGGGTAACCAATGGTTTAGGTGTGAGTTTCTATTTTGGCGGGACCTCGCTGCTGATTGTGGTCGGAGTGGCGATGGATACGGTGACGCAGATCGAGGCGCAATTGATAATGCGCCACTATGACGGGTTTACACCGCGCAGTGGGCGTATGCGCGGGCGCCGCTGGTAATCCGCGCATGTTTGGGGAGATCTGGGGTTGCTGCACCTTGGCGTTCCATGACGCACGCCAGGGAGAATAAGGTCGGGAGGCGTTTGCCAAGCCGATGGCGCAGGAAACCTCGCGTTGTGTAGGTCCCGTGGTGCTGCTCGGGCCACCGGGTGCTGGAAAGGGCACTCAGTCCAAGCGCATCATGGAACACTACGGGATTCCCCAGGTCTCGACTGGCGATTTGCTCCGTGACCACGTGGACCGAGGTACGGAACTCGGACTTGTGGCCAAAGCTGTGATGGCCCGCGGCGAACTGGTTTCTGACGATCTGGTTTGCAACATGGTCCAACAGCGGTTGATGTTGCCCGATTGCAAGCGCGGGTACATTCTGGATGGTTTTCCCCGGACTGCAGCCCAGGCCGGGTGGCTCGATGCATTGCTCGAGCACGAGCTCTTTGACAAATCGTGTCCGACGAAGGCTTGGCCAATTGTGATCCGGCTCGGGGTCGACTATAATTTATTACTGCTCCGGATTACTGGACGGCGTTCTTGTCCCACCTGTGGACGGATCTACAACGTCCACTTCCAGCCGCCCCGGGTCGATGAAGTCTGCGACGAGCCCCATGGGACGAAGCTGGCAGCCCGCAATGATGACCGGTTGGAAGTGATTCAGCCAAGGCTCACGGCGTTTCGGGAGCAGACAAAGCCCGTAGCAGATTATTACGAGGGCACAGGCAGGCTGATCTCGGTCAATGGCGATCAGTCTGTGGACTCGGTGACCGACGAGATCTTTAAGATCATCGAAGATCATCACGGGTAGGAAGTAAGCAGGAAGCATGGCGATTGTCTGCAAGTCGGCGAGTGAGATCGAAAAGATGCGGCGTAGCGGCCACATCGTGCGCCAGGTTCTCGATCACGTGAAAGCACTGGTGGGCCCCGGCGTCTCGACGATGGATCTCGAACGCGCCGCCGACCAGAAGATTAAGGAACTCGGTGCCAAGCCGGCTTTTAAGGGGTATTACGATTACCCATGTGTGCTGTGCACCTCGGTGAACGAAGAGATCGTTCACGGAATTCCCTCTGAAAAGCGAGTGTTGAAAGAGGGAGATATCGTTTCGATCGATTGCGGGGCGGTTCTCGACGGATATTACGGCGATGCCGCAATCACGGTGCCGGTAGGAAACGGTTTGAAACCCGAACTGAAGAAGCTGCTGGACGTGACAGAAGCTTCTCTTTATCGCGGAATCGAGCAGGCCCGAATCGGAAATTCGATTGGCGATGTCGGTGCCGCTGTGCAAGAGCATGTGGAAGCGGCCGGCTTCAGCGTGGTTCGTGAATTCGTGGGACACGGCATCGGGACACGCTTGCACGAAGAGCCGCAAGTCCCAAATTTCGGCAACCGCGGGCATGGCGCCAAGTTGCGCGAGGGAATGGTGATCGCGATCGAACCCATGGTCAACTACGGTAAGCCCGAGACGAGAGTCCTCGGTGACAAGTGGACGGCTGTAACCGCGGATGGAAGTTTTAGTGCCCACTTCGAACACTGCGTGGCCGTGACGAAGGATGGGCCGGTGATTTTGACGCAGTAAGCCAGGAGCTAATGAGCAAAGAAGACGCGATTGAAGTTGAGGCGTCTTGCGGGCGTGAGCTAAGCGGTAGCCCGCAGCCGAAATCCTGAGCGTATTTTGCGAAGGATCTCCGGTTGAAGAGAACAAGGAGCGAATGAGTAAAGAAGACGCGATTGAAGTCATGGCAACGGTGCTTGAGCCGCTGCCCAATGCGATGTTCCGAGTCGAACTGGAGAACAAGCATCAGGTGCTCGCGCATGTTTCCGGAAAAATGCGCAAGAATTTTATCCGAATATTGCCGGGAGACAAGGTCGCGGTGGAACTTTCGCCGTACGACTTGAATCGCGGAAGAATCGTCTATCGCTATAAATAGATTTTGCTGAAATCTGCTGGAAATGACAGCGGACAGCTGAAGGCTGGGCTATGAAGGTACGGGCATCAGTTAAGAAGATTTGTGATAAGTGCAAGATCATCCATCGCAAGGGAGTGGTGCGGGTGATCTGCGTGAACTCGAAACACAAACAGCGCCAAGGATAAGGGGCGCGGGAGTCAAGGAATGGCACGTATTGCAGGCGTGGATCTTCCCCGCCAAAAGCACATCAATATTGCGTTGACCTACATCTACGGGATCGGGCATCCGCGCGCGGGTCGAATCCTCGATGAAGCGAATGTCGATCCGATGAAGAAGGTTCAGGACCTCAGCGAAGAAGAGGTCAACCGTATCCGTACAGTCATTGAGCAAGAGGGACTGGTCGAGGGCGATCTGCGCAAAGAAGTTTCGATGAACATCAAGCGGCTCATCGAAATCGGCTCCTATCGCGGATTCCGTCATCGCCGCAATCTGCCGGTTCGCGGACAGCGCACGCACACGAACGCGCGCACACGCAAAGGACCACGCAAAGGAACAGTCGCGCAGAAGAAGAAGTCGACGGCAAAGACATAAAGCGGTCGTCGGTCGTTGGCCATTGGTCGTTGGCCAAAACCGCAAATGATTTGCTAACGACCAACGACTAACGACCGAGGACGAGTTTTTATGGCAAAACCAGCAGCAGCGGGCGGCACCGGAGCCGCGCCGGAAAAAAAAGGCAAGAAGAAGACGTTTAAGAAGAAAGAGCGCAAACACGTTCCGCATGGGCTTGCATTTGTGCAGGCGTCTTTCAACAACACGATCGTGACCATCTCCGATATGAACGGCAACGTTCTGTCGTGGAAGAGTTCAGGATCGCTTGGCTTCCGAGGATCGCGCAAAGGCACTCCATTCGCAGCCCAGCAGGCCGCATCGAACGCCGCCAACATGGCGCGCGATCATGGAGTGCGTAGCGTGGACGTCCGCGTGAGTGGCCCGGGATCAGGTCGCGAGTCTGCTGTACGCGCTCTGGCTGCCGCTGGAATCGAAGTGCGCTCGATCCGTGACGTCACGCCGATTCCGCACAACGGATGCCGGCCGCCGAAGAGACGCAGAGTATAAAAGCCGGTCGTATGTCGCTCGTCGTTGGCCAACGACGAGAGATTAACGACCAACGACAAGATTTTCGTCCGGGACGAAGGGTGAAGCCAAACCTGTAAACCGGTCATCTATAAGGAGAAGAAACTTGGCACGTTACACCGATGCAGTCTGCCGTCTATGCCGCCGCGAGGGCATGAAGCTGTTCCTCAAAGGCGCGAAGTGCTTCAGCGATAAATGTCCTATCGAGAAGCGCAATTTTGCTCCCGGACAACATGGAAAAGACCGCAAGGCCAAGATCGTGGGCTACGGTTTGCAACTGCGTGAGAAGCAGAAAGCGAAACGCATCTACTTCACGCAGGAGGGCCAGTTCCGCAACTACTTCGAGAAGGCCGCCCGCTCCAGGGGCGTGACCGGCGAGAAGTTGCTGCAACAGCTCGAGCGGCGTTTGGACAACGTCGTGTTTCGTCTCGGCTTCGCGCAATCGCGGCGCCAGGCTCGGCAGTTGGTCCGACACGGACACGTCGCCGTCGACAACCGGAAGGTCAACATCCCTTCCTACGAAGTGAGCGCGGGCGAAGAGATTTCAATTCGCGAAAACAGCAAGAAGATGACGGTGCTGGAGGCGGCGAAGGAGTTCGCCAGCCACGCGACTCTGCCCAGCTGGCTGGAAGTCGATCGCGATAATTACAAGGCGCGGGTCCTGAATCTGCCCAAGCGCGAAGATATTCAGCTGCCAGTGAACGAGCAGCTGATTGTTGAGTTGTACAGCAAATAGTCGTTAGTCGCTGGCCGTCAGTCGTTAGCTAAAGACTAAAGACTAACGACGAACGACCAACGACGGTTCTGGTCCACTTTTCGAGCCAGATCAGCCTTTCCTGATGTTGAACTGAGTTGGACCGCTCAGCGAGTCAGGATTGAGCCAAACGGCCGAAGGAGAAGCAAATGCTTTGGAAAGGTTTTCAGAAACCGAAACGTCTCGCAGTTGACACCTCCAGCCTCACCGACAAGTACGGCATCTTCTGGGCGCAGCCGTTTGAGCGCGGATTCGGCACTACGATCGGCAACGCTCTGCGTCGAGTCCTGCTTAGCTCGATTGAGGGCGCGGCTGTCACCGCGGTAAAGATGGAAGGGGTGCTCCACGAATTCCAGTCGATCCCAGGAGTTGTCGAAGACGCGACCGACATCATCCTTAACCTGAAGCAGATTCCGTTCAAGCTCGCGGGCGATGCGCCGAAAGCAATCTATCTGCGCGCCGATCAGCCTGGAGTCGTTACCAGCGGAATGATCGAAGCCGATGGCGATGTCGAAGTGCTCGACAAAGACGTCTACATCGCTACGGTCAGCGAAGGCGGCAAGCTCGACATGGAAATGCGGCTGAAGCGTGGTCGCGGCTACGTTTCGGCGGACAAGAATTTCGACGAGGATCTCGGCATCGGATTCATTCCGATTGACTCCGTCCACTCGCCGGTTCGCAAGTGCAATTACACGGTCGAAGCGGCCCGTCTCGGACAGATCACCGACTACGACAAGCTCACGCTCGAAGTCTGGACCAACGGCTCCATCACGCCAGCTGACTCGATCGGCCTGGCGGCGAAGCTGCTGAAGGACCACATGAACATCTTCATCAACTTCGAGGAAGAGATCGAAACCGGAACGTCGTCCAGCGACGAGCGTAAGCCGGAAATTCACAACGAGAATCTCAACCGCTCGGTCGAAGAGCTGGAGCTTTCGGTGCGCAGCTACAACTGCCTGAAGAATGCGAATATCCAGACGATCGGCGAACTCGTGCAGAAGACCGAAGCCGAAATGCTGAAGACCAAGAATTTCGGACGCAAGTCGCTGAACGAAATCAAAGAGATTCTGTCGTCGATGGGACTGAGTCTCGGCATGAAGATCGACGAGCACGGAAACGCCGTGCCCGGACCGACTTCGAACGTTCCGTTGCCGGCATCGGCCTACGGACCGGATGATCAGCTGTAAAGACAGGTTTCAAGGTTTCAAAGTTGGAAATGGTTGAGCTTTGAAAGGGCGCGGCTTCAAGCCGCGCCGCTCAAGGCCCTAAAGATGTCCCGGGGCTTTAGCCCCTGAGGGTTCTCATGCGTCACAAAGTTGCAGGATACAAACTCGGACGAAACACAGCACACCGGCGCTCGCTGCTGCGCAATCTGGTCACCTCGGTGATCGTGGAGGAGCGCATCGAAACTAGCGTTCCCAAGGCGAAGGCGGCGCGCCCCATCGTCGAAAAGATGATTACGCTCGGCAAGCGTGGCGATCTTTCCGCGCGACGTCAGGCAGCTTCCTACCTGATGACCGACGAAGCTGTCGTGAAGCTGTTCGACACCGTCGGACCTCGCTTCGGCGATCGCAACGGCGGATACACCCGCATCATCCGTACTGCTTGGAATAAAGGCGATGGCGCCGACAAGGCTTTTCTCGAATTGCTCGGCAGCGAAAAGGTCCTCGACGAGAAGCGCGAAAAGCGCGCCGAAGCTCGCGCCAAAAAAGCTGCCGAAGCCAAGAAGGCGATGGAAGAAGCCGAAGCGCAAGCGGCGCACGACGGCGGCGTGGAGCCAGTCAAGGAAGACGACAAGAAAGAAGAATAGTCTCACAGGTCGAGCAGAAATCAGGCACGGCATTGCGCCGTGCCTTTCTTTTTAGATTGGTCCTCCACAGGGCGAACATTCGCGCCGCGATACTCCCCGCAGGTTGCATTGACTTGTATTGACCATCCACGTAAGATTCGCCGCGCATGCTGGGCCAGACAATCTCGCATTACCGCATCCTGGAAAAACTCGGTGGCGGAGGTATGGGGGTTGTCTTCAAGGCAGAAGACACCGAGCTTGGGCGCTTTGTCGCACTGAAGTTCCTTCCCGACGAAGTCGCGCATGACGAAGGCGCGCTGGAGCGTTTCCGGCGCGAGGCGCGGGCCGCATCCGCTCTAAATCACCCGAACATCTGCACGATTTACGAAATTGGAAAGCATGAAGGACGATCCTTCATTGCGATGGAGTATCTCGATGGCTCAACGCTGAAATATCTGATCGGCGTTCGTCCCATGGACCTCGATGCGATGCTCAACATCGGAATTGAGGTGGCCGATGCGCTGGATGCAGCGCACGCCAAAGGAATCGTTCACCGCGACATCAAGCCGGCGAACATCTTTGTGTCGAAACGCGGGCATGCAAAGATCCTCGATTTCGGGCTAGCCAAGATTGCTGTTGCGAATACGTCCGTGAGCGGTGATTCGCAAACTCTAGCGGATGCGGCAGCGCTCAACCTCACAAGTCCCGGAACCGCACTTGGTACGGTGGCATATATGTCGCCCGAACAGGTTCGCGGCAAAGACCTGGATAGTCGCACCGATTTGTTTTCTTTCGGAATTGTGCTCTATGAAATGGCGACTGCGGCCCTGCCATTTCGGGGCGAAACTCCGGGTGTGATTACCGAGGCGATTCTCAATCGCGCTCCCACGCCGCCCATTCGTCTGAATCCCGACCTATCGCCAGACATCGAGCGAATCATTCTCAAGCTGCTCGATAAAGATCCTGAGCTCCGCTATCAAAGCGCCGCAGAAGTTCGCGCCGATATGAAGCGCATGAAACGAGAGCGAGACTCGGCACGGATCTCATCTTCCTCCTTGCCCACTGAAACGAGCGGCGCTGTAGGCGTTGCGTCTTCGGGATCTACCGCTGCAAGAACTTCGTCGGCCGCTCTCAAGACGGTTCCCCAGCCGAAATCGCGAACTGTCGAGATCGCTCTGGGGGCCGCTCTCCTCTGCGCACTTGCGATGATCGGCTACTTGCTGCTTCGGCACATCGGCCCGCCTCCGTCTCCGGCTTATCATTTGCTGACCTACCGCCGGGGGACGATTCGCATGGCCCGGTTCGCTCCCGACGGTCAGACGGTAATTTACAGCGCGGCTTGGGAAGGCGGGCCCGTAGAAATTTTCAGTACGCGCTTTGGAACGCCGGAATCGCGCTCCGTCGGCGTTCCCGGAGCCGAGATCCTTGCCATCTCCGGATTGGGAGAAATGGCTGTCCTCCTGCACAGCCAGCAGTCCAAATCACAAGTCCACACTGGAACGCTGGCGCGGATGCCACTCGGTGGCGGCGCGCCGCGTGAGATTCTCGAGAACATTCAATGGGCCGACTGGTCTCCTGACGGCACGCAGTTTGCGATCGTGCGCGATGTGAATGGACGCAATCGCCTGGAATATCCAGTGGGGAAAGTTCTCTATGAAACCGGTGGCTGGATCAGCCATCCGCGAATCTCTCGCAAGGGCGACCAGATTGCTTTCATCGACCACCCCATTCCGGGCGATTCGATCGGCGGCGTGGCAGTTGTCGATCTGAGTGGCAAGAAACGGTCCATCGGTCAGACCTACGGAGGCGGAGCCGTTGGTCTCGCGTGGTCACCTAAGGGCGACGAAGTGTGGGTGACGGCGACGCTAATTGGGATCGACCGCTCTGTGTTCGCTGTGTCATTGGACGGGAAGGAACGCCTAGTCGCACGCGTTCCCGCGGATTTGACTCTGCAGGATGTGATGCCCGACGGTCGCGCCCTGCTGGCCCGCGATAGCTGGCGCCGGGGACTGATTGTTCATCAAGCCGACGATCCTGTTGAACACGACTTTACTTGGCTTGACTGGTCATACCCGGTGACTCTTTCAGCCGACGGACAAACGCTTCTCTTCCGCGAAGAGGGTGAAGCTGGCGGCCCGAGCTACGCCGTTTATGTGCGCAAAACCAACGGGTCCCCAGCCGTTCGTTTGGGCGATGGGCAGTCACTGGCCTTGTCGCCGGACGGAAAATGGGCGCTAGCGTGCCGGGGAGATAAGCAGACTGATCTGTTTCTTCTTCCCACAGGGGCGGGAGAGCCACGCCAACTCCAGGGACATAACATTGTTCACAGTACGGCAAGGTGGTTCTCAGACGGGAAACGGGTTCTGCTGGCTGGCAATGAAGCCGATCATGGTTTGCGGCTCTACGTGCAGGACATCGATGCCGACAAGATCGTGCCGGTCACGCCGGAAGGAACGAATGGTCTTGCCTTCGCGCTTTCACCCGATGGCAGTGCTGTCGCCGCGGTGGGCCCTGATGACAAGGGATATGTTTTTCCGATCCCTTCTGGCGAGCCCCGCCCGATCAAGGGCATGGAAGCGGGTGAGGTACCTGTCGAATGGAGTGCGGATGGGCATTCGCTCTACGTTTATCGTGGAGGTGATCTGCCTGCGAAGGTCTACAGGGTAGATCTGTCAACTGGCAATCGCGTTCTATGGAAACAGCTCATGCCACCCGATCCTGCCGGGGTGGAATTCGTCGGTCCGGTGCTTCCCACTCCCGACGGCAAGGCATATGTATACGGATATCGTCGGCTTCTATCGGATCTCTATCTGGTAGAGGGACTTCAGTAGTTGACAGCCTGGGTTGGGATTCCGCAGATCCCTAGAGCACTTTCCGCACTCGTACATGTCCTCTCGTGATTCACGCTGGTAATCTTGGCCCCTCCTTGACTCCTCTTTAAACTTCCTCTAATGGCCTCCACGAAGACCCAGATAGGCATTGCTATTGGCGCCGGTGCGCTGCTGGTATTCGTGTTTGTGGGCTACTTGTGGTGGTTGAGCAATCAGGGACCAGTGCTGGCGCGCTCCGATGAGAAAGATACGCTGACCGGCTTGCCGGTCACGATCAAGATGAATCCATTGCGTGACCGCTCAACCGAAAAAGCAGCAAACAGCTTCTTGCGTGAAATGCGCGACGGGCACTGCGATGAACTGCTCGCAAAGTGGGAGCACGATTACCACAAGAAATACGCGAAGTACATCTGCCGGTCGGAAGCGGACCATCCGCTCCTTTCTTGGCAACTAGCCGATTGGGAAGATGCGCCTCCGCTGGTGATCCTGCACTACCGCGGAAAGCGACCCAGCAACGCCGGCCCAAACCAGTCGGGAATCGACAACGATCAGTTCACACTCACTATTGAGAACCAGGCAGGTCAATGGGTCGTCACCAAGTATGACGCGATGTATTGATCCTGGCTCCGCCACATGTTGAGCATTGATTTACTTTTCACTACTCTTTTCTGCGCTGTGATCATCTGGGGCGCGGTGCTGCGAACCCATGCGGAAGACCTTCGCGGTGAATGACCCCGTGGTAAAACCTGTATATGCCCGTGCCCGCCTCGCCGACACGTACTTCTGCTGCGCGCAATATCTACTCGTTCGGCCTCACGTCTTTCTTCAATGACACAGCGACGGAGATGGCGTACTGGGTCCTGCCTGCATTCCTTGTTTCTTTGGGCGCAGGACCCGCACAGCTAGGACTCATCGAAGGCATCGCCGAGAGCGTGGCATCTTTCGCCAAGCTCTTTTCCGGATATGTCACCGACCGAATCGAACGCCGTAAGCCTCTGGTCGTCGCCGGATATTTCATTGCGAACGCAGTAAAGCCCCTCCTCGCAATCGTCACTTCCTGGTGGCACATCCTGCTGATTCGTTTCTCTGATCGTCTCGCCAAGGGGGTCCGGGGCGCTCCGCGCGATGTGATGGTCGCAGAGACAGTCGGCAAAGAACGGTTAGGATCTGCGTATGGATTGATTCAATCGTTGGATTCGGCGGGCGCGATTGCCGGTCCGCTACTTGCGCTTTTCCTGCTGAGTCGATTCGGAATTCGGAACGTGTTCCTTGCTGCGGCTGTGCCTGGGGCTCTCTCTGTGCTCGTTGCGGCGTTTGGGATTCGGGAGACGCAGAAACGTGAGAGGGAGCCCGAAAACACGTCTAGTGGTTCCCACATCTCGCATCAACGACAAGACGCGGAGCATCTCATTGTTGCTCGGGCTTCAGCGCTGTCAAGGCCTTTCTATATTGTTCTGGTCGCGGTCACGTTGTTCTCTCTGGGCAATTCGAGCGACATGTTCCTCGTCATGCGCGCGCAGAACGTCGGAATTTCCGTGTCGCTCGCTCCGCTGCTCGGGCTTGTTTTCAACGTGACCTACACTCTGGGCTCATGGCCGGCAGGTTGGTTCAGCGATCATTTTTCGCGCCGCTGGATCGCAGCAGCCGGCTATCTGATTTTCGCAGGTGTCTATTACGTATTTGGGCGAGCGTCATCAACGCTGGCAATCTGGATCACCATGGCTGTATATGGAATTTATTACGCGCTGACGCAGCCTGTACTAAAAGCCCTCGTCGTCGACACCGTTTCCGAGGAGTTTCGCGGTCGCGCACTTGGCATATATTTCTTTGCCACAAGCGTTGCAACGCTCGCGGCCAGCCTGATCACCGGCGAATTGTGGAAGCACTATGGAGCGAGGCTTCCTTTCTACGTTTCTGCTGGATTAGCGGTGGCGTCGGCAGCGATGCTGGGGATCAGGACTGTTGGGCGAAAACCACACCGGACATGAAGTGCGTTCTTCCGAAGAACGTGAAACGCGGTCCTTAAAAGGGCCGCGTTTCCACATCACTTTTTCCAGCGGTGATCGCGAATCCGATTAGTCGCTCTCAACGCAGCAGTCTACGGCTCACAGGCTTGCCCCTCCCGAGCTCTGCTGCTCAGGCTGCGCTTTGCCGTTCTTAATGCTCTCGTCGAGCAGTGCTTTCATCTTCTTGGCAGCTTCCTCGGCCAGCCTTCCTTGTTCCTCGCCGAGTTTCCCTTGCTGTTCACCGAGCTTGCCTTGCTGCTCTCCTAACTTGCCTTGTTCTTCACCGAGTTTGCCCTGTTGTTCGCCGGCGCGGCTTTGGATCTCGCCGATCTGACTCTGCAGTTCACCGATTTCAGACTGCAAATCACCCATGTCTTCCATTGTCGCGGTTGGGCCGAGCTTCTGAAGTCTCGCTTTCAAGGCGTCGAGTTTGGCAGTCAAATTAGCTGGGACATCGACTCGGACCGCCTCCATCTTTTTGCCAAGCTCCTCTTGCTGCTTACCTAACGCTTCCTGTTGTTTTCCGAGTTCTTCCTGCTTCTTCCCGAGTTCCTCCTGGGGAGCCCAGAAAGCTTTTGCGCGATCGATGGTCGCCTGGTCGCGAATGATGTAAGACTTCTCGTCACGCTGGAACCAGATGAAGTCCCCAGGCATCTGCTTCTTCAGCCGTTCCACATGGTGCACGTCTTGGCTGGACCCCGACATCGTGTAGGAATCAGACTTGCCCGAAACGATGATGAACCGTTCGTCGTCGTCATACCCGTAGGAGTAGGAATAACCAGCACCCGAAGATGCGAAACGTGAGTAGGCGGCGACCGGTGCCACTGGTGCGACGGATGCCACCGCTGGCGCGCCAGGCACAGACGGCACGCCGACGATCTTCGGAGCGACGAGTCCGCTGGCTGGACCTGGGGCCGGAACTCCTGCGATTGGAGCATGCTCAAGTGACGGAGACGCGGGGACAACTTGCGGAGCGGCTTCCTGGTTAGACGAACTCGCGTCAGCAGTCGCGGGACGCGCCGAAGCAGCAAGATAAAGTACGGGAACCGCGAGAACTGCTACCGCGGCGATCAGTGATTTTTTCAAAGCCATTGGGACGGGTCCTTTCCAAGCCAGAATTCGTTCGAGGCGTTGTTCCGCCTGCCCTCCATTGGCCATCGAGACGCCCTTCCAACGCACGCGCCCCGGTGTGGTCCGGAGAGTTTCGAAAAACTTCAGAAGAGTCTTAGCGTATTCATTGCGGTCAGTGCCGGATGCGAGCGCAGCTTCGTCGCTGGCTTGCTCGGCAAGCGCCGCAAGATGCCGATCCAGCCACCATGCAAACGGACTGAACCAGAAGATGGCACGGTGCGCCAGTGACGCGTACTGCGTAAGGGCGTCACGACGGGAAACGTGAGAAAGTTCGTGGGCGATCACAGCGTCAAGTTGCGCGTCGTCCCAGTTCCGCCAGTTCGTGGGAAGCAGGATTGCCGTTTGGAGAGCTCCGACTGTTACAGGTATCGACACACAATCAGACTCTGCGACCAGGAGTTTTGCCTTGCCCGTGTGATTGTGCGCCGCAATTCTGCGACTGACTCTGCCGTCGCGGATGCAACGAGAGTTGCGAACCAACTTGTTGGCAAGAACGACGCCGATGAGCAGGCGAGCCAAGAGCACAACTAGGATGGCGAAGTAAGATCCGATTGCAGCAACTGCCCAACTGATTCGCAGGCGGATTGGCTCATGCGAGGATGACTCGGCCAAGATGCTGGACTCTCTCACGGTCGATACAGGCCTCGACACCTCTCGCCCAACAATTACCGTTCCGGCGTTTAGTCGCGCTGTCGAGATGCTCGCTGCTGAATCTGTGTGACTGGTTATTGACTGCACTTTGCTCGGAAAGAGCTTTGGAACCTGGATCGGCAGCGGAGGTACAATGAGCCCGAGAATCGGCATCAGCATTGCCGCCACAAGAACCGACTTCCAAACGAATAGCCTTGCAGAAACCACTTTCACGCGGAAGGCAGCCAATCCGATTGAGGCAACACAAGCGACGACGATTGCCCGTAATGCAGACCAGGCAACGAGGTTGTTCCACAGTGATATATTCGTGAATTGCATCACGGCCTCGGTTCCTTTCTTGACGGGCCTCGTTCGATGGGTTTTGCATCCGCGACCCTTCGAGCGAGCCGTTCGAGTTGCTTTCCGTCGAGAACGTCGTTGTCGACCATGCCCAGCAACAGTGCCTCCGCCGATCCGCCGCAAAAACGGTCGATGATGTTCTTAACCGCCAGCACCGCGACGTTTTGCCGTTTTTCGCTCGGCGTATAGATGAACGTTCTGCCGTCCACTTCGTGTGTGAGGTATCCCTTCTCCTCGAGGCGCCGCAGGACGGTGCGAATCGTGGAGTCTTTCATCGGGCGAATTGAAGCGAGCGCCTCCCGGCATGCTTCGGCCGTGGTGGAACCCTGGCTCCAGACGAAGTCCATCACGCTTTGCTCGACTTCTCCTAAGTTCTTTAGACGTGGCTGCCGTGTGTTAGTCATTGTAGCGTTACAATTTGTAACATTTCAGAGTGCTAAATGTCAAAAGAAAATTTGCTCTTATCGCTGCATACAGGACCCGCCCGGAGAAAACAGCAGATTCCTCCCACAAAAAACGCGGCTTCGGAATGACAATGCTGCTATTTGGCTCCGACCGGAATCAGTAACGCTGCAGGAAAAGGAAAATGGCGAGCTGCGCCGCGATTCCGGCACAGGTATCGAGGATTACGTCGTGATACGTTCCAGTGCGGCTCGGAAGATAGCTCTGGTGCCATTCGTCGAGGGTAGCCACTACGGCGGTCCCCACCACCGCGATGGTCGTCCAGCGCAACGCCCATTTCGCGCCACTCTTCAAGGGAAGAGTCACGCGCCAAGCGCGGAAGAACAATATGCTGAGCAATCCATAGCCGAAGACGTGCCCGCACTTCCGTATAAAGTGGTGCCATGGTTCAAATGTCACCCAGTCGATGCCAAACAGGAAGTGCAGGACGGGATACAGGAACCGGCTGGTTTCCTGCGAGCCGAGATATTGAGTTGATTCAATGGCGATCACAATAAGCCAGAGAATCAGGGCGATCCACGCCTTCACAACGTGATGTGGATCTTTTTTCTTGCTCTCAACAACGCTTGGTTCGACAGTATTTGGCAAGTCTTGCTCTTCGGTTTCACTCTGCATGAAATAGGTGGGGGACTTTTAACGTGCGTGACTTGCACGGCTCGCGTACGAGTCAATCTGCTCAGGATAACGATCGGGGCCTCTATTCGATCGCATAGTTGGGAGCTTCGCGCGTGATCATCACGTCGTGGACGTGGCTTTCCCGCAAGCCCGCGCCGCTGATCCTTACGAAACGAGTCTTCTGCAGCAGTTCAGAAATCGTTGAGCAGCCGCAGTAGCCCATGCCCGACTTCAGCCCTCCGACCATTTGGTAAATGATCATCGCGACCGATCCGCGATAAGGGACGCGCCCTTCGATACCCTCAGGAACGAGCTTCGCCAGCCGATTCGACTCACCGTCGGATGCCGAGACCGAGGTCGACGAATCGCCGTCAGTGCTCTGGAAGTAGCGTTCGCTGGAACCTTGGGCCATCGCGCCGAGCGATCCCATTCCACGATACGACTTGAACGAGCGGCCTTGATAAAGAATGAGTTCGCCAGGGCTCTCGTCCGTGCCGGCGAAGAGAGATCCGATCATCACGGCGCTCGCCCCTGCGGCAAGGGCCTTGGTCACATCGCCCGAGTACTTGATGCCGCCATCCGCGATGATTGGAACGCCGGCATCTTTTGTTGCCCGATATGCTTCTGCGATCGCCGTGATCTGCGGCACGCCTGCGCCGGTGACCACGCGCGTCGTGCAAATCGATCCGGGGCCGATACCGACTTTAATTCCGTCTGCTCCTGCGCGGGCCAGTTCGCAGGCCCCATCGAAGGTCGCAACGTTCCCGGCCAACAGTTCGACCTCGGGTAGTTTCGATTTCACCAGCTTCACAGCCTCGAGAACTTTCGAAGAGTGCCCGTGCGCGCTGTCAATGGCGAGCACGTCGACCTTCGCTTCGGCCAGTTCCTGCGCGCGTTCCAGGAAATCTCCCGTTGCGCCGATCGCCGCGCCGACGCGCAGCCGTCCGTGAGAATCCTTTGCCGCGTTGGGATACTTCAACTTCTTCTGGATGTCCTTGACTGTGATTAACCCCTTCAGGTTGTACTTGTCATCGACAACAAGCAGTTTTTCAACGCGGTGCTGGTGAAGAATCTTTTCTGCTTCCTCCAACGTGGTTCCCACGGGAACAGTGATCAGATTCTTCTTCGTCATCACGCTGTCAATCGGGATGTCGAAGCGCGTCTCGAATCGCAAATCGCGGTTGGTGAGAATGCCGACCAGCTTTCCGTTTTCTGTGATGGGCACGCCCGAGATCTTGTACTTGCGCATCACCTCGAGAGCATCGCTGACTTTGTCGCTCGCGTGCATGGTGACTGGGTCGACAATCATGCCACTCTCCGAGCGCTTTACTTTGTCGACTTCGTTCGCTTGCTCTTCTATCGACAGATTGCGATGGATGATGCCCATCCCACCCTGCTGTGCGAGCGCGATCGCCATGTGCGATTCGGTGACGGTGTCCATGGCGGCGCTAACGATCGGAATATTGAGGCTGATTTTCCGGGTAAGCTGCGTCTGAGTACTTGCATTTGCCGGAATTACATCCGAGCGCGCCGGCAGCAGCAGAACGTCATCAAAGGTAAGAGCCTCAGGAACGGGAAAATGAATCATAGATGTCTCGGAATTCCCCAGCGACGCCGGTGAAACTTTTATTGTAGAGAGCGAAAAGAGAACAGGCAAATGGACGCGAGAGTTGGAGCATAGTCGGGATAATGTCTCCGGTATTCTCGCCTCGTTTCTCTTTGTTGGATGGCTTTTTTTGCAACCCGAATCGTTAATCCGCGTGAAAGAGCCGGCTTATGGGTTGACCACAATCTTAGAACGCGCCCGGAAAAGACGATAACTGGAATACTTGTGAACCTCTTGTAACGTCGCGCCTCCTATTTCGGAGGTAACGGTGACCTCGCTCGGCAACGATAGCGGCGAAGCCACTTCCGCAACCTGCGTCAGTTGAAACTGGATGTCAGCAGTTAGTCGGTGCAGGGAGACCTCCGGCACTGGGGAAAGCAGATCTGTACGTAAACGTAAAATCCGGAAGTCGGAAGAATCGACCCAAGCCACGCCTTGAAAAAACATGGGTAAGGTCTTTCCCTGAAATTGAACGAGTGCAGGTGATTGCACAGATTCTGGTTTCTGTGCGAAGGCAAGAACCAACATGCGCTTGGCTGCGATCTGCTGTTCTCCTAGATAACGGAATACGGAACGCGACTGATTGAGAGGATAGAAATGCACCCACGAGGTTGCGAACCCCTGGGATAGTGGCGGTCGGCCGGACGGAGAGTTGGTAAGCTGATGAACGCTGCGTATCGACAAATCTTTTGTCGTCACTTCATCGGTCTGAAACTTATCGCCACTATTCAGGTCCGTGCGAAATTCAGAGAGACCGACCTCTTCGCCCTGTACACGAGCCAATATAAGGTAATCGTACTCGCGCCGTATTGGACCCTCGCCTTGTCGCGACTCGATAACGGTCTCCCGCGAGATGAGGTTAGGTGTCTTCCGAGCTATACCGAACGTCTCATTTCCAACTTTGTCGAGCAGAGCGGGTAAGTCGTTCTGATTGGCAGCCGGTTTGAGGCCTTTGAGCTCTGGGATGGCCTCATAAAGTGATGGGATCGTGCAGGAAGTAAAATTCGGGAAGTTCACTTCCACTGAACTTGGTGCATTGGGAGTAGTTGGCGGCGCAGGCGAGCTGTTGGCCACGGACTCTGTGACCGCCGTTGCTGTCGGCGAGGAACTATCCACGTGCACAGTATCTTCGTTCACGGCAGGAGCCAAGGGACCGTTAACGACTGTATTGTCCTTGATTTTGGGTTCGACGAAGCGGGCGTCATCGAGGGGAGTGTTGATTTTGATTTCGCGGACCGTCGTAACCTGCTTAAAATTATTTCCCTCGGCGGTGACGGTGAACGGAAAAATAACCTGCCCGACGCTGCGATAGTCCGAATACGTTATGTGCGAATAGCGTTCCTCTTTGCGAAGAAGGAGGAACGTCTCAGCGTCAAAGTAAAGGGTTTGAGGCCGCTTGGGATCATCGATCTTCACGGCCCAAGCCGCGTGGCCTTTTATCTCCCTTTTTTTAAGCAGCCGCAGCGTTATTCCTGATAGAAGGGCGCGAGATAGCTCTGGTTCAAGACCTTGGTCGCATTCATGCGCGCCGGATTGGGGTTTGAGTACCTTGCGTGTCAAAGTGCCGTCAATGTACCACGCGATCTTCCCATCACAGCCGCTCAATTCAATCACCTTGTTGTCCTGGGTAATCATTGAGCTGAACCTCAGGTTGGGACTTTTGAAAAAGAACTCGAATGTTCCATGCCGTTCGAGAGGTCCGCGACCATAAATGGACCCTCCGGTTGCACTGGACGTGGACACAAGATCGCCTATTTCGATGAAGGTATTAATCGAGGAGAAGTGATCCGCGCCGATCACCTGCAGATACCTGGTGATGACTTGATCAGCAGTGGTAGGTTCCAGCTGAGCGAATGCCGTTGCCTGCAATAGCGGAAGCAAGAAGGTGAGATACACCCGCGCTGAGAACTGCGTTCGACCGGACAAAGGCCCTCCACCGACCTGTGACCGGAAATCTTATCACTCAGTGCCTTGGGAGAGCCTAAGCTCGTTTGTCTTTTCCCCCGCTCCGGGCGTATATTAAGAGACTGAGAACTGCTGTGTACCGGCTTTTGGCGAAGCACACCAGTGGGCGCAAGCCCACATTTTAGTTTGGACCCTTCGGGTGCCGCTGCCATCCGCCAGTAAGTTATTGGATTCATGGCGCTTGACGTTGAACGTGTGCGGTCGATAGCGGACCGGGTCGCGGCCTCGAGCGGACTCGAAGTTCTTGACATCGAGTTCTTGGGCGGAGGCAAGGCGCGGATGCTGCGGGTGTTTCTGGATAAGCCTGCAGCGGGAAACGATCCAATGGCCGGAGTCACGCATGAAGACTGCGCGAACTTCAGCCGTGAATTTGGCACGATCCTCGACGTTGAAGACGCAATGCCGGGATCGTACACGTTGGAAGTTTCGTCGCCCGGTATGGATCGGAAGCTGGTGAAGGCGGCGGATTTCACTCGTTTCACTGGCAGCCGGGTGAAGTTGACGACGCGGCAACCGGTCGACAATAACCGGCATTTTGAAGGGCGTCTGGAAAGTTTTCAGGAAGGCCGCCTGACGCTGGATTTAAGCGTGGCCAGCCACAAGTCGCGCAAGAAAATGGGCGACGCGGCCGGCAAGAAAATTGAAATTGACTTCGCCAATGTGGAAAAGGCGAACCTGGTACCGGAATTTTAGTAGTTAGTGGCCTGATCAGTGGCCAGAAAAGCAGTGGATGTTTTGAGTCAGGACTTACTGATCACTGAAGACTGGCAACTAACAACTGGTTTCTTATGGCTAGCGAGCTCTACAACATCATCGAAGGCGTGAGCAGGGAAAAGGGAATCGACCCGCAGATTGTAGTGAGCGCGGTGGAAGACGCCATTGTCATGGCGACGCGCAAACACTACAAATCGCAGGAGAATTTCCGCGCCCGGCTGGACAAAGACACGGGCAAGATCAGCGCCTATACCGTCAAGACGGTTGTGGAGTCTCCAGAGCAGATCGAAGATCCAAGCCTGCAGATCACGCTGGAGGACGCGCATCGCGTCGATTCTAGTCTGGAAGTCGGGGGAGAGCTGCTGACTCCGAAGCCGATCGACGGCATTCTAGGACGCATCGCCGCACAGCTCGCGAAGCAGGTGATCTTCCAGAAGGTGCGTGAGGCCGAGCGAGATACGGTCTACAACGAATACATCGGACGCGTCGGGGAGATTGTCAACGCGACCGTGAAGCGAGTGGAAGGGCCGGATGTGATCTTTGACATCGGCAAGGCCGAAGCTCGCATGCCGCGCAAGGAGCAGTCGCGGCTCGAATCATTCGCCGTTGGCGAGCGCGTGCGCGCGGTGATTGCGCGCGTTGAGAGGGCTTCGAAGGGCCCGGGAGTAGTGGTTTCGCGCGCAGCGCCGGAGCTCGTCCAACATCTCTTCCAGACGGAAGTTCCTGAAATCTACGACGGCACGGTCGTGATTCGCGCCATTGCTCGCGAAGCCGGTGAGCGGACAAAGATCGCCGTCATGTCGAAGGACAAGGATGTGGACGCCGTCGGTGCCTGCGTGGGTATGAAAGGCATGCGCGTGCAGTCAATTATCCGCGAGTTGCGCGGAGAGAAGATCGACATCATCGAGTTCCACGAAGACGCGGTAACGTTCGCTGAGAAGGCGTTGCAACCGGCAAAGGTTAGCCGTGTAACGATTGTTGATAGCGCGGAAAAGCACCTCGAAGTCGTTGTTGACGACAGCCAGCTCTCGCTTGCAATCGGCAAGAAAGGGCAGAACGTCCGCCTCGCCGCGAAACTGCTGGGCTGGAAGATCGACATCAAGAGTGAGGAAGAGAAGCGTCAGGAAGTCGAGCAGCAGATGGCGGCGATGGCTCCACAAGCCACCACTCCTCTTGAGGACGTGCCTGGCCTCGGCGAAGGCGTACTCGAGAAGTTGACTGCCGCAGGTGTAACCACGGTTGAAGCGCTGGCGGATATGACTCCCGAACAGCTTGAGGCCATCGAAGGTATCGGGCCGAAGACGGTGGAAAAAATCAGTCTTGCGGTCAATAATTACTTCGCTAGCCTTGACCAGGGCGCGGAAGGTGCGCTGCCAGCGGAAGGTGCCGAGGGAGAAGCCGTCGCCGAAGAGGCTCCCGCCGAAGGCTCTGAAGAATTGCACGCTTCTGCGGAAGAGGCAGCGCCGGAAGCAACGTCAGAAGAAGCTGCTGCTGAACAGGAGCACTCGTCCGACGAGGACAGTGTTCACAAAACAACCGAATAAGATGGCACGCGTAGACGAGTTCGATTGCGTGCGAGTCCAAGAAGCTGACTCCGTGAGGCTGCGATGAAGACCTAGCACAACGCGGGGAAACAGAAAGGCCGGATGAGTAAGGTTCGAATCAACGATCTCGCTAGAGAGCTGGAAGTCAAGAGTAAAGCCATTCTCGACGCGCTACCACAAGTCGGGGTGACCGAGAAGAAGACGCACTCCAGTTCCATCGAGGACCATGAAGCCGAAAAGGTGCGGGCATATATCCGCGGCTCGGCTGAAGCGCAGAGTTCCTCTGCGCGCGGCGCACGCCCACTGCGCGGCGAAGAAGAAATTAAGACCAAGATTGATTTGTCGCATATCTCCCGTCCGGGCGATGTGCTAAGAGCAATCACGCAGAAGAAGGAAGCCGCAGCTGCGCCGCCAGTGCCGCCGCGTCCGGCTACGCCTCCGGTTGCGCCCAAGCCTTCTGCGGTACCGGCAGCTGCGAAGCCCGCTGCTCCGGCCGCACCATCCGCTCCTCCGACTCCTGTTTCGGCTCCTGTTCCCCCCGCGCCCGTGCAGCGCCCTGCGATTGTTACGCCCGCGGCTGAAAAGCCTGCTGCACCAGCAACGCCACCTGCGCCACCTGTATCTCCAGCTGCGGCTGTGCCCCCGCGCCCGTCGGTTGCGCCACCTCCGCCGCCTTCAGCGGTGGTTGCTCCACCAGCCGCGCCGACAATTTCTGCATCCGCTCCACCATCGGCCGCTTCAGTCCCAAGACCGCCCCGTCCAACTGCTCCTCCCGTCTCATCCGCGCCGCCGATGCCTGCACCGCGCATGATCGTGCCGCAGACCGGGCCGCGTCCTGTATACAAAGCACCACCGCGTCCGCCGGCACCTGCTCCAACAGTTCAGGCGGGAGCAACGCGGCCTGCTCCGGGACGTCCCGTGCCCGGCCAGCCCATTTTCCAGCGCCCACGGCCGCAAGGTGCGCCGGGAGTCGGTGCGCCGCGTCCGCCGCTACGTCCCGGCGAACGTCGTCCGATGCACCCCACGCGCTCGGGGCCGACCGGACCGCGTCCCCTCGGTGTAGGCCCTGGCGGACCACCTCCCGGACCAGTTCGTCCTGGCGCTCGTCCCGGTGCTCCTGCGCGCAGGCCGGGTCAGCGCTACGTTCCGCGCGGTGTAAAAGAAGGCCCAATGAAGGGCTACACGCCCCCACCACGCATGGTGGTGTCGAATGAGCCCGCGCCCATCACGCGCAACATCACGATCACCGAAGGCATCAGCGTGAAGGATCTCGCCGAAAAGCTCGATATCCGCGCAAAGGATCTCATCTCGCGCTTGTTGGCTCGCGGTGTATTTGCGACGATTAATCAGACCCTCGACGCCGAACTTGCCAGCGAAATGGCGCGATTCTTCGGAGCCGACACGAACGTCATCACGTTCGAAGAGCAGGCCGCAAAAGACATCGACGCGGCTGCTGCGGGAGAAGAATCGACAGCTGAAGCTATTCCGCGTCCGCCCGTGGTCACCATCATGGGCCACGTCGACCACGGTAAAACGACGTTGCTCGATTCGATCCGCGCGACCGATGTTGCCGGCGGTGAAGCTGGTGGAATCACACAGCACATCGGCGCTTACAAAGTTAAGATCGGCGACCCAGATTCGCCAGCGTACGGCCGCCAGATCGTATTCCTCGATACTCCGGGTCACGAAGCATTCACTCGCATGCGTTCCCGCGGTGCCAAGGCGACGGACATCGTCGTCCTCGTCGTTGCTGCCGACGACGGCGTCATGCCACAAACTCTCGAAGCTATCGATCACGCTCACGCGGCGGAAGTCCCGATCATCGTCGCTGTGAACAAAATTGATAAGCCCGATGCTTTACCCGATCGCGTGAAAAAGCAGTTGGCCGATCGTGGTCTCGTTCCAGAAGATTGGGGCGGCAAAACTGTTTTCGTAGACGTTTCGGCGAAGCAGAAGACGAACCTCAACCTGCTGCTGGAAATGATTTGCTTGGTCGCCGACCTTGCGGAACTCAAGTCCACTCCAGAGCGTGCTGCTACCGGCGTTGTCCTTGAGGCGAAACTCGATCGTGGCCGGGGCCCTGTTGCCACCGTGCTCGTTCAAAACGGCACGCTCAATGCGAGCGACAACTTCGTCGTCGGGAATGTCTTCGGAAAAGTGCGTGCCATGTTCGACGATCGCGGAGCCGCACTCGAATCTGCGCCGCCATCAACCCCGGTCGAAATCCTTGGACTCGAAGGCTTGCCGCAGGCAGGCGATCAGTTCGTCGTTGTGGCCGACCGCGATAAGGCTCGTGGTATCTCCGAATACCGCGAGCAAAAAGCCCGCGAAGCCACATTGGCCAAGAGTTCGCGCGTATCGCTTGAAGGACTCGCCGAGCAAATCAAGACCGCTGGCACAAAAGAACTCAACATCATCCTCAAGGGCGATGTGCAGGGCTCTGTCGAAGTGCTCAGCGATCTGCTCTCGAAGCTTTCGAACGACAAGGTCCGCCTCAAACTGCTTCGGTCCGGAGTTGGCGCCATTACCGAAACCGACGTGCTGCTTGCTTCGGCCTCGAATGCGATCATCATCGGCTTCAATGTTCGTCCGGAGCGCAAAGCGCAGGAACTCGCTGAGCAGGAAGAAGTCGATATCCGCCTGCATTCGATCATTTACGAACTGCAGGACGAGATCAAGCGTGCGATGAGCGGTTTGCTCGAACCGACCATCAAGGAAACCTATCAGGGACGCGCCGAGGTGCTCGAAACCTTCCGCATTCCGAAGGTGGGAACCGTCGCCGGTTGTCGCGTGATCGATGGCTTGATCAAGCGCGACGCCGAAGTGCGCCTGCTGCGCGACAACGTCGTGGTCTTCAAAGGCAAGATTGGATCGCTGCGACGATTCAAAGACGATGCCAAAGAAGTCACGAACGGCATGGAGTGCGGCATCTCGATCGCAAACTACGGCGACATCAAGGCCCACGACGTAATCGAAGCGTTCATCACAACGCGCGTTGCCGCCGAAGTGATTGCATGATGTGTCGTTGGTCGCTCGTCATTGGTCGTTTGCGAATAGGTTTTGCCAACGACTAACGACCAACGACCGACGACCTAATGCCCATCGCATTCCTCACGCTCGAACTTCACATCGAGGCGGCGCAGTCGATCAAAGACCGGCGCCAGGTCGTCAGAAGTTTGAAAGACCGCATGAGAACCAGCTTCAACGTTTCCGTCGCAGAGCTTGATGGTGCCGAACTCTGGAATCGTGCCACGATCGGAGTGGTTAGCATCTCCCATTCGCGCGATTATCTGGACGGATTGATGAAAAATGTGGAGCGCGCTGCGGCCCGCATTGCGAATAACCATGGAGCCGAAATCGCCGATTCCTTCGTCGAGTACTACTGAACTCACAAACATCCTGCTGGTGATTTTCGCAACACCTCCTAAGCTGCTGTTACCGTCGTACTTACCAGAATTCACCGAAACAGGTGGACAATGGCCTAATCCGACGCAACACCTGCAACCCTTTTTCTGATATTCTCAACCGTTTTACCTGAGGTGAAGTGTTGGAGAAGCGCGGGCTCAAGCATCATCGTGGAAGGGTCGGCGAGGCCTTGCGCGAAGAGATTGAAACGCTTGTTGAAGGCGAACTTGCGGACCCGCGTATCGGGCTCGTGAGTGTAACCGCCGTTCATGTCGCCGATGACGGCCGCTCGGCGGAAGTGTGGGTCAATGTGGAGGGCGACGATACCGAAGCCGACCGCAGCCTTGAAGGACTGGAAGCCGCGAAGGAATACATTCGCCACGAGCTCGTGGAGAGGCTGCGAATCCGTCGTGCGCCGGAGCTCTACTTCCGGCTCGACAGGGCAGAGCAGGCCAAAGCCCGGGTAGAAGAATTATTGGAGCGTACGAAAAAGAAGAGGAACAAGACACAAAAGGACGCAAGTGGAAATCAGGCATAACGACATGCTCGCGGACGTACTGCGGCACATCGATCAGCACAAGCATTTCGTGTTGACGTCGCACGCTCGTCCCGACGGCGATGCTGTGGGTTCCGCTCTTGCCTGTTGTTTGGTCCTGCGCTCCATGGGAAAGCACGCCGATGTGGTTTTGCACGACGGCGTACCCCGCATCTACCGCTCACTCCCCTTCGCCGATCAGGTGGTTCAGTCGAATCGAATAATGGGAAGCTATGAGGCTGCGATCATCCTGGAGTGCGACAGCATTCACCGCACGCGACTTGAGGGACTCGAAGATCGGTTCCTGATCAGCATCGATCACCATGTCAGTGGACGCCCTTTTGCGCACGTGAACTGGATTGATCCCCACGCCGTAGCCACCGCAGAGATGGTTTTTCGTCTGACTCGCGAGGCTGGCGTGAAGTTTTCTCCCGAGATCGCGACGTGCCTTTACACCGCTCTCATGACCGACACCGGCTCGTTCATGTTCCAGGGAACGAACGAGAGTACTTTCGCTCTGGCGCGTGAACTTGTGCTGGCAGGGGCTGATCCTGCGCATTGCGCCCGCGGAATCTACTTTGCTCACTCTGAGGCGAAACTGCGGCTCCTGGGCGAAGCTCTGCGGAGTCTCCATATCGAAGGCCATATCGGCTATTTCTGGGTCACGCGGAAACAGATGGAGCGCTGCGCCGCCCTGGAAGAGGATTGCGAAGGCCTCGTAAATTACGTCCTCTCGATCGGCGGAGTCGAGGTTGCGGCATTCTTTCGTGAATTGCCCGATGGCCGCTATCGCGTCAGCCTGCGCAGCAAAGGCAAGGTTGATGTCGCCCATGTGGCTGAGACTTTCGGCGGCGGAGGCCACGAATGCGCCAGCGGTTGCTCGCTCGAAGGTCCTCTTGCCGAAGCCGTCCGCGCCGTAATCCTCCAGGTTGGACGCGGGCCTTCCGTACAATAGATTTTCAATGGTCGATGGCAGATTGCGCATTCAAGTTCGAATCGTTTCTGTTTCTAATCGGCAATTGAAAATCGTAAATCGCCAATCTCCATGACCGCTCGCACCCGCACTGACATCCTGCTGCTCGCCGGTTTCTGTGCTTTTCTCTTCTTCTACGGTATCGGCCAATTCGGCCTGATTGGCGCGGACGAGCCTCGCTATGCTCAGGTCGCCCGCGAGATGCTGGACCGCCACGACTGGACCACTCCGACGCTCGGTGGTCGCGCATGGCTGGAAAAGCCCCCGCTCTATTATTGGCAGGCGATGCTGGTCTATTCCGTCATCGGAGTCAGCGATATCGCCGCTCGAATCCCATCGGCTCTCGACGCGACATTACTGGTGGTTGCGATCTACCTCTTCTTCCGCAGATTTCGCAGGGGCGTAGAAGTGGATGCTGCTTTGATCACCGCTTCATGCGCGGGAACTATCGGATATGCTCGTGCCGCTTCCATGGATATGCCGCTCACCGCAGCTTTCGCGATTGGGATGCTCGCATGGTGGGCCTTTCGGGAGACGGGAAGGCGAATTTATCTTGCAGTCTTTTACGCCTGCATGGCCATGGCCACGCTGGCAAAAGGTCCTGTCGCTCCCTTTCTTGCCGCTGTTGTCATTCTCGTGTTCACTTCGGCGTTTCGAGACTGGCGATCAGTTCTCAAAATGCTCTGGCTGCCGGGAATACTGCTATTCCTGTTGATCGCCTTGCCGTGGTACATCGCAGTACAAATGGCGAATCCGCAATTTTTTCGTGAATTCATACTCGAGCACAATCTGGCGCGCTTTTCGAGCAATCTCTATCATCATCCAGAGCCCTTCTGGTACTACATCCCCGTCACCGCTCTTGCGTTAGTGCCATGGGTCGTCTTCGTGGCTGCCGCGTTCTGGGAATCGCTGCGGACCTGGTGGAACGAGCGGAAACCGACTCGACCTGAGCCAGATATGGAGCTTCAATTTCGTGTATTCCTCTGCTGCTGGCTGCTTGTACCCGTATTTTTCTTTTCGATCTCTCAGTCGAAGTTGCCCGGATATATTCTTCCCGTAGTCCCGGCAGGCGCTATCCTTCTCGCGGACCATCTGCTCCGGCATTTCGAATACGAATCGCAGGTTCCCAAGTCATTGGCGATCATTCACGCGCTCGTCGCTTGCGCGCCCATCTTTCCTGCTGTGCTGGTCGGGTACCTGGTGAGCCAGCACCGCCTCCCGGCGGGACGGCCGATGCTGATCGCACTTGCAGTCGCGTTCGTGCTGTCTGCTGCGATTGCGTTGACGTTGGCCAGTGGAGCGCGATTGCGAATGCTACGCTTCGTCACGCTGATCCCCGTCGTCTTGGCAGTTGCGGCCGTCTTGAAGACGGGCACTGTCGCTATCGATCAGAAGCTCTCGACGCGTCCCCTCGCCGTCGAGCTTGCGAGCATCGAAACCCAAAGATTGCCGATTGCCGTCTGCGGAGCATCGCGCGAAGTTGAGTACGGGCTGGCGTTCTATCGTGACCAGATCGTTTCGCGTTACGAAGCGGGCAATGTGCCACCAGGCGAGCATCTGCTGGTTGCATTGCCATCCTGGAAGTCAAATGTCACAGAGTGGACCAGGGGACGGCGCGTCACGTCGCTCGGACACTACGCGCCGCAGAATCTGGATTATTATTGGGTCGCCGCGAACGCCATTAAGTAACTCATAGTGTCGCGGATCTTGGAAGAATTCTCGAAACGCTCTATGATCCTCAAAATTGCCGCTGTCCTCGCGCTTATCTTGTTAGCTGTCCTTCTGTTTGCCGCCGGCAAGCCGAACACTCTCTCGATGCAGCGATCCATAACGATCAATGCTCCTCCAGAGAAAATCTTTGCCCTGATCAACGATCTGCACAGCTGGAAAGACTGGAATCGGGACGACCAGGAAGATCCGACCCTAACCAGAGTGTATGGTGGGCCGGCAAACGGCGTAGGAGCGTCATGCGAGTGGGACAGCCGCGGACGAGCCGGGAAAGGACGCATGTCAATTACTGAGTCGCAGCCATCGGTACACGTTGCGGTCAACGTCGATTTCGTGAAGCCGTTCGAATCGCACAATCTGAATGTGTTCTCACTTGCGCCGTCCGGCAATGGGACAGTCGTGACCTGGAGTTGGCAAGGACAGAATCTCTACTTCATGAAGGTGATGGGAGTCTTTGCAAATATGGACAAAATGATCGGATCGCACTTTGAGAGTGGGCTTCGAAACCTGCAAATCCTTGCTGAGAAGTGAAGGTGGTTTCTATGAGAACGGCGGCGGTGATTGATGACGGCGACCAGTTTCTCGAATTACACTCCCCGGTTTCGACTATTCCTTCTCGTATCCTACCTCTTCCAATTCTGGGGGAGCTCCGACTTGTGCGGTCACCCCGTACTCGTAGCCTTTATCGAAAGCCTTCAGATTGAGTTCACGGAAGTTCGGTGGCACTGAGTCGGCCACGGCTTTGCGCACCGCATCGGCACTGAGCAGTTTAGTCACCGCGGTAAAGAATCCCACCATCACCGAATTCAGTACCATGCGTTTGCCGAGTTGTTCGGCGAATCGAGTTGCAGGGATCGCATAGATTCGTTTGTCGCGGTTCATGTTCGACACGCGGACCAAATCTTCCTCGATAATCAGCATTCCGCCCGGCTTGATTTCATGCGCAAACCGATTGTAGGCCTCCTGTGACATGATCACCATGATATCGGGCTGAGTAGTGTAGGGATAAAGCACCGGCGAATCGGATACAACAAGTTGAGCGCTGCACGCGCCGCCCCGGGCCTCAGGACCGAAGTTCTGAGTCATCGTGGCAAAGCCGTTCTCGTAAATCGATGCCGCCTTGCCCAGCACGATGGCGGAAAGAATAACTCCCTGACCTCCGAATCCTGCGATACGAATCTCTGTTACTCGCATGAGCACTCCATTTCCGGCGTGGCTTCTCCGGTGACCTCGATATAGCGCTCGCCCAGCGATTCCACATACTGCGCACGCATCATCGTTTGGTAGTCAGGACGATCGCGGTCCACGAACTTCCCAACCACAATCTCGCCATTCAATGTGAGCCCGACTTCGCTGGTGGGTGCGCCGTGCTTCACTTTGCTCGCTTCCTTGTAGTACTTCATCGTGTCGAGCCCGTCTCCCATCTTGTTGCGGCGCTGGTAGAGCGTGGGGCAGGGCGAAATCACTTCGATAAATGAGAATCCTTTCTTCGCAAATGCCTCGCTGATAGATCGTGAAAGCTGGCGCACGTGGAATGTCGTCCAGCGTGCCACGTAAACGGCGCCAGACGCATCGAGCAGATGCGGCAGGTTGAACGCCGGTTCGAACGTCCCGTAAGGATTCGTCGAAGTCGTTGCGTGCCCTGGCGTGGTTGGAGCAGTTTGTCCTCCAGTCATCGCGTAGATCAGGTTGTTCACGCAGATGACTTTGAGGTCGATGTTCCGCCGGGCGGCATGAATCAAGTGGTTGCCGCCGATCGCCGACAGATCTCCGTCACCCGAGTAAACGACAACATTCAGCTTGGGGTTCGCCAGCTTCATGCCGGTGGCAAACGGAATCGCGCGGCCATGTGTAGTGTGAAACGAGTCCAGCTTCACATACCCTGCAACCCGCCCCGTGCAGCCGATACCCGAGACCAATGCGATCGAATCCAAATCAACTTTCGATTCAATCAGCGCGCGAGCGAAAGAATTGACCGTCGTCCCGATCCCGCACCCGGGACACCAAATGTGGGGCATGCGGTCGGTCCGCAGAAACTGCTCAACAGGGTTCGCGGTGTCGTCGATCACGTTCAACATCGGCTTGCCTCCACGATTGCTCTCAGGATCTCTTCCGGATTGTGAACTCCGCCACCGGCGTGCGGGACTGCGAAGGTCTTCGCTTTCCCGGATGCTGCACGCTCCACCTCGCGTACCATTTGTCCGAGATTGAGTTCCGGAACCACGAACGCTTTCACCCGCGCAGCAAGGTCGGCAAATTTCTTGTCGGGGAAGGGCCATGCGGTAATCAACCGCAACTTGCCGACCTTCAGTCCACGCTCCTGCGCCAGGTCGATTGCGCGTTGGGCGACACGCGAAGTGATTCCGTAGGAAACCACGACAACATCAGCAGTTTCCAGGTTCTCTTCCTCGGACATGGAGATCCGATCGGCAGCCGCACGAATCTTGTTCTGCAGCCGTTTCACCAGCTTGTCCTGGGTTTGCGGTGTCATGTTCGGATAGCCGCGCTCATCGTGCGTCAAACCCGTTACGTGGAACTTGTAACCTTCACCTGCGTGCACCATTTCCGGAACCATGTCGCCATTGGTGCCGTAGGGAAGATAGGAATCGATGGTTTTATGCGTATGTTTGCGGGGCACAACTTCTATTTGATCAGCGGGCGGAATCACAACCTTCTCGGTCATGTGCCCGACCACTTCATCCATCATGAACATCACAGGAACGCGGAATTCTTCCGCCAGATTGAATGCCTTGATCGTGAGGTCGAAACATTCCTGCGGGGAATTCGGACACAGCGCAATGATCTCGTAGTCGCCATGCGATCCCCAGCGCGCTTGCATCATGTCAGCCTGAGCGGGAAGTGTCGGCAGCCCAGTCGAAGGTCCCCCGCGCTGTACGTCTACGAATACGCAGGGCGTCTCAGTCATCGCCGCATACCCGATGTGCTCCATCATGAGCGAGAAGCCCGGGCCAGATGTCACTGTGAATGCCTTCGCTCCGCCCCATACCGCTCCTTGCAGCGTGATCGACGCCGCCAACTCGTCTTCCATCTGGATGAAGCTTCCGCCCACGGTTGGCACCCGGGAGGCAAAGCGCTCGACCACTTCGGTTGAGGGAGTAATCGGGTATCCTGCGGCAAACCGTGCACCGGCCGCCAGCGCTCCCTCGCAGCAGGCATGATCGCCATCGATGAAGTGAGTGCCGGTCAGCACGCCACGCGGATCGGCTTTCATTGCGCACCTCCCGTCGGCTTCGTTGGTTTGGCAGCTTCGGCTGGTTTGGCCTCGGCCGTTTTGGTGCCGTAAATCGCGAAGTCCGGACAGTACATGCCGCATAAGTCGCACCCGCTGCATTTTTCCGGATGCACCACGTGCGGTGGGTGGTAACCCTTGGAATTGAAGGCTGATGAGAGCGCCAGCACGTGCGTGGGACAGAACTCCACGCAAAAGCCACATGCCTTGCAGCGCTCGACGACGATGGAAACGCGTCCTTTTGCCACGAAAGCCCCCAGGCTGGAGTGCGATCACTCCCGTCATTCAACTGCGGAGGATGTGATTATGTCGGGACGCTCGCAAAAGAGGTGTGATGGCGATCACAGATTGCGGTGAGGACGAACACGATACTGACGTTTTTCGAATGTGTTGTAATGGGCTGAATCTAATAGGGTTAGAGTGTCGCCCAGAGATTCCTGTGAGGCCTGCTACAACTTTCAGACGGGCATTATAGTGATGGCCATCACGTCGATCGGTAATCTGCCTCCGGCCGCAGCTCTGTGTCATCTCGTGATAAGTTGAACCGCACATATGCCAGAACGTTTGCCCCACCCTGAACTCATCATCAATTATGCCCCGACCTTGGACCTTCGCATCGTCCTCGCCGAAGCGAGGGGGCTCGGCAATGTCTCTATTCCCGAATATCGTTTCGAATTGAACTGTCATGTGCGCCATGCGATGAGGACTCTCCAGTACAGAGACCCTCGCGTGTTTTTCGATTTGAATGCGATCCAAATGTTCCTAAAACAGTTGAAAGCCATGCAGCAGGGCACGATGAGACAGGCCTCTCTCACGGATCCCGGAGACATGGTGGTCTTGCGACTGGAAAGCAATCCACCAACGCTCCTGGCCACCCTCGATATCCGAGAGTATTTACCTCCGTCGTCTTTCACTCTGCACGAGCGTCAGGAGGTCGACTATGACCTGTTCGTGAACAAGCTCGCCGCAGAGGTCGAGCGGTTTGTCGACGAAATTCAACAGATTAGGCCCGCGCCTTCCGAGTGGAGCCCGCATTAGCTGTTGCCGCCGCTTGTTCCCGCGTTTGCCTACTTCTCTCAAAACCATCTACACTCGATTTTCACTAAAAGCGATTGCCGCTGTCCGCCAGCGCATGCCGCTGCAGGAGCCCTTTGGAGATCCTCGACCTCAGGCATTTTTCTTCCCTGGATTTGCGTCCGTTATTGGATGACGAGACGCAGCTATGGTCGCGCCTGCTCTCCTGGGACTATTCCAGTTCGGCGGACATGATCCTCCGCTATGTCGATGCCAAAATCCTGCCCGGCTACGCAGCTGTAGATCGCGGACGCGTCTTCGGCTATTCGTTCTTTGTGTACGAAGGAAGTAAAGGAGTCATTGGCGATTTGTATGTGACCAATGGCACTCGGCTGCCTGATTCGCGAAAAGTCGAGTTGAACCTGCTGACTCATGTGATCGAAACTCTGCAGCAGTCGCCCGGTATCCATCGGGTAGAAGCGCAACTTCTCGCGCACGACGCAAATGTCGTCTCCCGGCCTTTCCTCGAAACGGGCTTTCAGCGGCACCCGAGATTGTTCATGGTTCTGGCTTTGAGCAAAGATGGTGCCGCGAAGAAATCAGTGCATCCGGAAGTCGAGATTAGGTCTTGGACCGAAGCCGACTATCAGCCTTCAGCCGCAGTCATCACCGCCGCATATCGGGGGCACGTCGATGCGCAGATCAACGATCAGTACCACACCCTCAGCGGCTCGCTGCGGTTTCTCAACAACATCGTCCGCTTTCCCGGATGCGGTGTTTTCGATGCGGAGTCCTCATTTGTAGCCTTCGATCGCCGTTCCCGAACCCTGATCGGCATCATCCTGTGCTCCCGGGTGCGTAACGATGTGGGACACGTCACCCAAGTCTGCGTCTTGCCGGAGTTTCGAGGACGGGGCATCGGTGAGTCGCTCATTGCTGCCAGCGAATCGAATCTTAGGAAAAGGAACTTCTCGATACTCTCACTGACCGTGACGGAGGCAAACGCGCGCGCCGTGGCGCTCTATCGGAGACTCAATTTTGATTCCAAGAGAATATTCGACGCGTTTGTATGGGAGGGGTGAATCGGTTTCGAGCGTTAGAGTAAAAGACTTAGATTCCCTCGCGGCGCGGGGGTCCGCAGCTTATCTTCTCAAGACCCACATGGCCCAGCCAGCGACGAACACGCCGCCGAGAAACATCGCAAAGCAATAAAGTCCGTAGCGCACCATCTCGCGCGTATTGTCGCGATGCGTAATACCGAACACGATGGATGCAAAGAAGGCGAAAACCAACGCCGCGCTAAAATGATTGAGAGTAATAGTCACTGACTAGTCCTGCCCCTCTGTTAAAAACGTTATCGCTGAAAGCTGACGGCTGATGGCTGAAAGCTTCCTTATTTTTTCTTCCCAATCGCAATGTGATACGCGTCGGCCACAGCGATGAAGTTCAGCAGTCCCGCCACGATCATGAATTTTGTTCCATAGTCTGCCGTCGCGAATGCAATCGCACCCTGGCCCCAGTCCTGCGCGACCGAGAGAATGTATAAAGCGCCAGCACCCACATCCCCGACAAAACCCAGAATCTCGAGAATATCTCCGCCATTTGCCCTGTAGATGCGGCCCTGCATGGCGAGTCCGAGCAGAAACATTGTCACGATCGAGATAAAGAGCAGCGCCCCGCGGATCCAACGCTTTTGGATCATGTGTCCAGCGCCGGGAATCAGCCATCCAATTGCGGGCGCGATTACGCCCATCGCAGTCAACGGTGCCGCCTCGGCCATTTTTGCTTTTTCTGTCGTAGTATTTGCCATCAAATCGTCACAATCTCGCGTTGGATTTTTCCTGTCACTTCGGCGGACTTATCGCGCACCAGGATGTTGACCTCGCTGCGTACGCCAAACTCCGGCAGATAGATCCCAGGCTCGATCGAGAAACACGAGTTCGGCAGGATCTGCCGCTCGTCGTGAATCTCTAAGTCGTCCATGTTTGCCCCATTCGAATGGACGTCGGTGCCAATCGAATGTCCTGTGCGATGAATGAAATACTCGCCGTATCCGGCCTTCTGGATATGGCCGCGCGTAGCTTTATCGACTTCCCATCCCGCAATGCGGCGGCCGGCACTGATCGCATCAGTCACAATCTTTACTCCGGCATCCCTCGCGTCGCGTACAATCTCGAAGATCTGGCGCATGCGATCTGATGGAGCCTTTCCGACAAAGCCCATCCATGTGATGTCGTAATACACTGCATTCGCTGTGTTCTTCTTACCCCACACATCGAGCAGAACCAGATCACCTTCGCGCATTGGAACCGGATGGCTTGCATGCGGCTCGTAGTGCGGATTCCCGGCATTCTGATTTACGGCAACGATCGGCGGATCACCCGTCAGAAGGTTCTCGCGTGCAAAGGCTTCCATGAACCATTGCTGGATCTCGTGCTCTTTGGTTCCACCGTTGCGAACGCGCCGTCCAATCTCTTTAAAAGCTTCGGATACGACAGCATCAACGCTGTCGCGCGCCGCGAAATGCGATTGAATCTGCTCTTCGGTCCATGTCGACTCGAACTGCGCCACCAGATCGGCCGAACTGACAATGTTCTTGCCTAGGCCGCGCAGAAGATCCACAGTCCCGGCATCCACCAGCGAAATCGTGAACACGCTGTTGTTAGGCGAATACTGCATCGCGAGGTCTAGATGCTTCGCCAAGATCGATTTCAACTGCTCAAAAAGTTCCTTCCATCCCGAATATTGGTGCTTCTTGCCGGGCAGGGAGTCAAGGTGCCCGGCCTCGATCTTATGCACCAGCTTTACGGGTTCTCCCTCAGCAGGAATCAGATAGAACCAGCGTCGTGTCACCATCATGTTCGCGGGCAATCCGAGAACACGATAGGCAATGGGATCGCGATGGTGGTGGTCGTAGAAAAGCCACGCGTCGATATTGCGTTCGCGCAGGGTGGACTGGATGGCAGGAAGGTTCATGGGCAAACGTCTATTGTAAACAAGAGGCAGGAGTTTCGGCGAATGTCTAGGTTGCGAGCACTCGTTTTTTGACGGCTGGCGGAAGCGTTTCACATGCGGTTCGCAGCACTAGCCGCGGTGCTAGCTCGCGAATCTTCATCAGATAGGGAACGGTGCGTTTCGCGTCGAACTTAGCCGTCTCACGCAGAAGCCACCCCAGTCCTTTCTGCACCATGTCGTCCCGATCGGTGAGCAGTGAGTCGGAAAGCTTCACGACCTCGGGGAAGAACATCTTCGCCCTGGCTCCCCGAATCAGAGCCACACAGGCGGCGCGCCGATGCCATCGGTTCGGCGACTTAGCCCAGCGGAACACATTTCTAGCCCTTGCCGGTTGCGCCGCCACCATCGGGGAGATCAAATAATGCACTAGTCCATCGTGGTCGGCCCAGCAGTTAACGCGGTCCAACCATGACTCTAACAGATTGAACTCGCTGTCTCCGCAATTGCTGGTGAGATTTTCCAGCAGAAAGATACCGGCTACTTTTTCTTCCAGCACGGAACCTGAAAATAGCTCATCTGCAACTTGTACCAGGAAGTCCAAATCATGCTCGCGTAATATTTCTTTTCGGCAAAGCCGGATTGTGCGCCGCAAATTGGCCGTGCGCCAGCCATGAGATTTGATTTCTTCCTTGAAGAACCACTGAATACCGGAGGCGCGCTCGGCCGATCCACCGTCTCGTAGAGCCTTGCGGATCTGAGACGCAACTTCTTTCGAAGTAACCGTTCGCAGCGACATCGGCTGATGTTCAGAATTAAAAGGAGGCGGTTAGATAGAAGCCGCCTCCGGTCACATCCATTCGACTGATTCGTTATGCGGCCCGCGCCGGTCGGTATCCAGTCTCCTTGGCTTTGCGCAGCGCTTGAAGGGCTTCTTCGGGAGAAATCAGTGGGGTTGTCTGCACTGATTTGCACGCGCCTCCCGCTGCGAATGCCATGGCGATAGCCGCCGCACTCACGTTATCGGGCAACTCCGTAATGACCACAACGTCGTAGTCCCCGAACGAGAACCACGCTGCCTCGATCTTGCCCCCGAGTTTCTCTATCGCAGGCCGCACGGCTTCAATGCGATTCTGCGGGTTCGCGACCAAGGCCTCCCAGCCCTGCTGGGAATACGCAACCTGCTGCAGGTAATGTGGCATAAAGCCTCCTTTGCGATTCAACAACTGGGGGCGAATCATGCTCCCGTGCCGGGACGAAGTCAAGCGTCAACTTTTTCGGCACGGACCACCCTGTCGTAAATCCAGAGTAAGAGCGTGGTCACCAACCCAACCGCAATGACCCACCACCACACCATCTGCGGCTGGTGCAATTCCTCGCCATAGTGGCGGATCAGCCATCCACTGAATGGCCCGCCAATGAACGACCCAATGCCGAGCGGCAAAAACGCGAATCCCATGTAGGTGCCTTGCTGCTCGGGAGGCGCCAAACGCGAAATGTAATCGTAATAACGGGGCTGCTGGATGATCTCGCCTGTGGCCACTACTACGAGTGTTGCAACTGCCATCCACACTGAAGGATGAATGATCAAAAGGATCCACGCGACGCTCGACACCAGCGTTCCCAAGACGATTGCGTGAAATGCGTGAAGCTTCTTCGTTAAAAATCCGATCAGCATGGTGAAGCAGATCACGACTACGGGATCCGTTACCAGCACCAGTTCCGTATCGGCGTTCTTGTCGATGTACGACGAAATGTACAGCGGCAGTGCAATGAACTCCTGCCAGAAGACGATCCAGTATCCCGTGAAGATCAGCAGGAAAATCATAAAGCGCGGATTCGCCAGCACAATGAGGAAGTTCTTCGCCACTTTCGCCAGGCTCGGAGCCGTAGCACCTTCAGCCGATCGAGGTTCTTTGAACAGGGCCAGCACCAGAAAAAACATCAGCAGAACGCTCAGCGCCGCCATGCGGAATACGTTCTCTACGCTGAGATGCTTATGCACCCAAGAAGCCAGCAGCGGCCCGAAGAAGCTGCCGATGTTGACCAGCGTGTAGTAGATCGAATATCCGATCGAGCGGACATTTTCTTTCGAAGCGTGCGCCGTGGTCCCGACCACGCACGGCTTCACCAGCGCCACGCCAAATGCCGGCAACATCAAAACCACCGTAACGAGAACAACCAGGGGCATGGCGTTTCGCACGCCCGCGAGCCACGGCGCGCCGATCGACCCGAGCAGGAAATACGAAACGCTCAGAATGAAGTAGGCGAGAGATAGAGCACGCCGAAATCCAAGCCGGTCCGCCAGCGCCCCACCGAACACCGCCATGAACCACACCAGCCCACCAAAGAGTCCGGTCAGACTCGAGGCTCGCTCTACGCCGAAGTTGAGAGTTTCATGTAGATATCGCGCCAGCGACGCAAATGCTGCGTAGTATGAAAGCCGCTCGAAAAGCTCACTGATGTTGGCAACCCAGAATGGACCCTCAAATCCGGTACGGATCTCGTGAAAACGTTCGGAGATGCTCAATGTAGCTCCTGTATTGTGTGGCGCGGGCGCCCCCACCCGCGATCATCCTCGCAAGCGGTCGAGCACGTACTCACGACCCACTCCCGTCACACGAACGACCTTATTCCGGCTGGTCTGGCCGGACGCAATGGTAACGGAAGATCGGGGCACCTTCAAAAGTTTCGCGAAGAACTCGACGCAAGCCGCATTTGCACGGCCTTCGACGGGAGGTGTGGTGAGCGATAATTTGAGCGCATCTCCGAGTTCGCCCGTAATCGCGTTCTTCTTCGCTCGCGGATGAACTCTTATTGCGAAGGTGACATTGCCTTCGGATTCGTGGATAGGAATCATCAAACCTCATCACCACGGAGACACCCAGACACAGAGGAACTTGAAAACTGTCTTCCTCCGTGACTCCGTGTCTCCGTGGTGGATTTACTGTCTCTCTCCGAAGATCGCCGTCCCCACCCGAACGCAAGTCGATCCTTCTTCAATCGCGACTCCGAAATCATGCGACATGCCCATCGAGAGAATATCCATGCCGATCGACGGTAGTTTGCGCGCAGCAATCGTGTCCCGAAGCAAGCGTAGGGTTCGAAAGTAAGGGCGAGCGCCCTCAGGATCATCAGTGAAAGGCGGAACAGTCATCAGCCCGCGGAAAGAGAGTGATTCGAACCGCGGTGCTGCCTCGAGTAAAGCTTCAATTTCCGGTGACCCAGCAGCAACGCCACTCTTCGCGTCTTCTCCACCGATGTTGACTTCAATTAAGACTGGCAGCTTCTTGCCGAGGCTTTGGGCGGACGCATTGAGCTTCTCAGCCAGCTTCACAGAATCCACAGAATCGACCGCACTAAACAACTCCACAGCCTTTCCCGCTTTGTTCGATTGCAAATGCCCGATCATGTGCCAGTCGGCTCCCGAAAGGTCGGCCAGAGCTGCCGCTTTCCCCGCAAACTCCTGCACCCGATTCTCTCCGAACAAGCGCAGACCAGCTTCGTAAGCCTCACGAATCCTCTCCGCAGGATGTGTCTTCGTGACCGCCATCAAAACGATTTCATCCCGGAGACGCTCGGCACGCTTCGCCGCTACAGCAACCTGCTCATGAAGTCTCGCAGCGTTTTCTGAAATAGACACATTGAAACCTTAAACCACAAAGGACACAAAGGATTACGAAGGATGTGGAATTCCTTCGTGGTACTTCGTGTCCTTTGTGGTTAAGCTTGAGGTCCTCCGCAGCGATCACATGATAGCTGTTGGAGGCGCAGGCTCGTCCGGGCTGCCCGCATTGGCCAATGGCACACGAATCATGGCGACAACCAGCACTACCAATGCAACGAGAGCAGCTCCGATCGGAGGAGTCCAATGCGCTAGCGTCACATCTTTTCCCGAGCCGACCAAGCCCGCGATAACCAGTCCACAGAGCGCCTCTCCGGCGATCAGACCGGAAGCGGTGAGCACGCCAGCGTTGTCCACACGCGCCTTCTGCGCATCGTTGAATCCGCGGCGATCCCGGAGCCTGTCAGTGACCCACCGCATGATCCCTCCGACAAAGATAGCGAAGGTTGTTCCCAGCGGCAGATACATTCCCACCGAGAACAGCATCACGCTCTTCACTTCAATCATGATCAATCCGATTCCCAGCAGGATTCCCACGACCACGAGTGGCCATGCCATCTCTCCGCCGACGATGCCCTTGGAGAGCATCGCCATCAACCCGGCCTGCGGGGCAGGCAGCGCGTTGCTGCCGAAGTGATAAGCACGATCGAGAACTGCAAGCGGCACAAACAACACCAGCGATGCCACGACGATGCCGAACAGGTCCCCGATCTGCATCTTCGATGGCGTCCCGCCCAGGATGTGACCGACCTTCAAATCCTGCAGCATTTCACCGGCAACTGCCGATGAGACACACACCACAGCCGCCACGCCCAGCACAGCAGCCACACCGCCGCTACCGGAAACCCCCAGAGCCACCATCAGAAGTGCTGCAATCAGTAGAGTGCAAAGCGTCAGCCCGGACACGGGATTGTTCGACGATCCGATCATTCCCACAAGATTTCCCGAGACGGCAGCGAAAAAGAACCCAACAACCACCATCACGCCCGCGGCGACCAGCGATCCGGAAATAATTTTGGAAGTGCTCAGATTCCCCGCATTGCTCATGAAGTAGTAGTAGAGCGCGATCATCGCGATGAAAACGACGCCTACGCCGGCAAACACGGCCTTGGCTGGTAGATCGCGGTCAATGCGGCTTGTGGCTTCATGTGCCGCGGCCGACTTCTTCAAATCCGAAATCGCACGGCTAAGGCCCACCCCGAGTTGCTTGCGCATCTTGAACAGTGTGTACGATGCTCCGACCAACATCCCGCCCACTGCAATCGGCCGCACGACCGAGTAGTAAATCGCCCCGGCGAGCAGGTCCCACGAAAGCGCCTGGCCCGCAGGTTGAGCTGCTTGGATATAAGGACCAACAATGAATGTGAGAAGCGGGACCAGCAGCCCCCACGCGAGAACTCCACCGGCGAAGTTCAGCGCCCCGAGCCGCGGGCCGATAATGTATCCAACTCCCAAATAAGCCGGGCTGACATCCGGCAGATTAAAGAGCGTCGCGCCTCCGGTCACTGTGGTCGCAACGTTAGGATTCGTGCCCGTGCGCAGCAGGAGCCGCTTCCCCAGTTCGCTGATCTTTACGTGCAGTGTGTTGCTTGCGCTGAAGACATTCACCGCTCCCAGCAGGTACATGAATCCGCCAAATCCCATGTTGGCAAAAAGAATCTTCGCCGCTTTTGCGCCCTGTTGGCCTGCTTTGTGTATCTCTGATGCCGCGACTGATTCGGGGTAGGGAAGTTCAGGATCCTCGACCATGACCCGCCGCAGGAGCGTTACGAACAGGATGCCGAGTGTGCCTCCAATTACCATCAGCGCGACCGAATTCCAGTATTTATCGTGGGTGAGTCCCGGCCACAGCCCCGCCATGACAAACGCAGGGATCGTAAACACCGCGCCAGCCGCCACGGATTCGCCGATCGATCCCACCGTTCGCGCTATGTTCTCTTCCAGCAGAGAGCCTTTCATCAGCCGCAGCAACGCCATGCCGATCACAGCTGCGGGATACGTCGCCGCAATCGTCATGCCGGCCTTCAATCCCAGATAGGCATTTGCCGAACCAAGGATGGCGGTCATGACCAGCCCAATCAACAACGCGCGCAGAGTGAATTCCTTCATCTGCATCGTTTCAGGTACGTACGGTGTGTGTTTTTTCTTGGCGGGAACTTCTGTAACTGTGCTGCTCATGGGCAGAATCCTTTTAGGCCGTGGGATGGGGACTTTTCAATCTATGTTGCCTTGATGGGCACATTCTAAATAGCAAATCAATAGAACGGCGCACGTTAGCATGCTAACCGCCCACATGACAAGTGCGGTCTCCTGAGGCCTTGAAACCCGAGAGTGCCCCACCCTTGTCGCGTGTTTGCGACAGGGTGGGGATGTTAACTTTCACACAGGTTGGGGAAGGCCATACTTCAAGTTTGCCCACCACGTTCGCTGATCAATTCCATCGACTCTTTACTCACCCAATTGTGGTATCGCTGTCCATGAAACTGCTGGCCCCACCCTAGTGGTGTGACGTCCCAATACTCGTGCATGGTCTCGTCGGGAACAAAATGCAGTTGTTTCCGGATCGAAACCCGTACATTCGGATCGGCGCCGTGATCCAGAAGTAGGCGGGTGAAAGCGCAGTCCCGTTGCCGCCCGCATAAATAAGAGTTGTTTACCACGCATCCGAACAATGCCGTGTGCCCGCCGAAACCCTCAGCGTCAACCTCGCCCCGCGCATTCACGTCGGCCCCATGCTCAATCAGCCAGCGGGCAATTTCAATTTCGTCGTACTCGGCGCAAATGTGCAGCAACGTAGTGCCATCCAACGGCGTGCCATGCAGCCCGTATGTAAGGTCCGGTCCACATCCCAACTCCGGCGGATAGATCTCCGCTAGCGAGAATCTTCGAGTGACCACCGACGGATCACTCTGAAAATGCCTTTCAAGCAAGTCGATGCGTCCGCGATGCAACGCCATGACCGGCGTATCAGGCAATTCGACCCCATGTTCGGCGACCAGCTCAAGACAGCGATGCTTGCCCTTGGGATAGCGCGAGTAGGTTTGCAATATCAGCGCCACAGGTGCGAGCCGGTCGCCTTTTTCGTCCGCCAGGTCTGCTCCCAATTCCAGTTGCAATGCCAAACCGGAGTCATTCAATGTTTCACAGGGTCCCATCACAATCCCTGGAGTGATCCGCCCGCCCATCGCTTGCAGGCGCCGAGCCGTCTCAATCTTTCCTTGCAAGCAGGCGCGGCTGAACGCGTGCTGCACATCCCTGGCACCCACTTCATGCAGCATCTGGATAATCGCGTCTTGGCCGACATTGGCGGCATAAGTCATCGGCGGTCCCCAGTTGCTGTCAGGAATTCCGGTTGCCGATTCTTCGAGCAGCTTCGGATCTTTAACCACCAGTTGGCGCACTGCATCCACATCCCCGCGCCAGATACCGTCGATCATCCGGCAAGCCGTAACCAGCCTCGGCCAACTCGCGATGCCATACATCCTCGCCAGCACGAACTGCGCATCGGCAAGCTTGGCTCCGGAAGGTTGGGGCGATTCAGCACGGTACTTCTGCCACAGCTCAAGCGCACGCGGCTCTCCGTGGTGCAGATCTCTCAGCACATCTTTGGCTTGGTTTCGAAGTTGTTCGAGGTTAGGGCGTACAGGGAAGTGACGATCGTAGAACTGCTTTGACATAACGGACCTCCTTCAGGTCATGCCCGGGGTCCGCAACAGCGGGCGAAAAGGAGGTTCGTCAGAACCTGTTATTTTCGGCAAATCATCAGGTGGACTCGGTCCTGTCCGCGGACGGGGGGCGTCCTGTACGCCGACCCTGAGTATACGCCCTGCGCCAAGTTGCGACATGTACCCCCGTGCTGCCCCGGAGCCCCGCCTAGGCGTAGAATAGGGTCAACAAAGGCTAAGTACCTTCGGTATCCCGTGACTCCGAGGTGGATTCTATGAGTACCTCCCCCGTGCATAGTTTTTCCCCGTCTTATCTTTGTCATGATTGCGGCAGCCAGGTAGGTTTTCGCTCCCGCCGCCGCAACTTTCTGGAACGCTTTCTATTGCCGTTAGTGCTCCTGCAGCCCGTCCGCTGCGGGGAATGCTTCCGGCGCGACTACCGGATGATTTTCACTGCTGTCCGCGACCGCCTCTCGGAGACGCGTAAGGTTCCTCCGGCTAAGCAAGCCGCTGCTGCCAACCGGAACGTTGCTTAGGGGCTGGGTAGCGCATATACTGCTCTTTTACCGGCCGCGGTCTTTCCTGCCGCGGAGCTCCGAAGGGAGGCTGTCTTCAGCAGTAGTGAGGACCGAATCCGGGCCCGTCAGGCCTCAGCGGCATCTACTGGGCCCAGTATTGCGTTCGACCAAGCTAACCCCTCCACCGGCAAACCCTGGTATCTCCGCATAGCCGAAGGCCTCTTCACAGTTTTATTCCCGTCGGATTGCCGCATCTGTGGTCTGCCGCTTCTGAATATCTCGCGCCTGCCGGTGTGCCCAGAGTGCCTTGCCTCTGTCGAGCCCATCGATGGCAACCTGTGTTCAGTCTGCGGAGAGCGCGTGCTTTCGTCTTACGCCCTTCGCGATGACGATGGATTTCTGAGGTGTCCCGTATGCCGCCGCCTCGCTCGTCCATTTGAGCGTGCCGTCGCCTACGGCAGTTACGAGGGAGCTCTTCGGGAGCTGGTTCACCTGCTCAAGTACAACAGCGTGCGCCCGGCTGCCAACGTATTGGGACGAATGCTGGCCGAGGCCATCGCGTGCCTTGAAGGGGCATTTTCGCAGCCCGCCGTTCTCGTTGTGGCCGTTCCATTATTTAAAGGCAAGAGGCGGCAGCGCGGCTTCAACCAGGCTGAGATGATCGCCCGGTCCGCGTTGAAGGCCTATCCGGCGCCACACCGGTTCCAGCTCGCGGCCGACGTTCTAGTTCGCGTCAGAGCAACTCATTCGCAGATCGGGCTGACCAGCCATCAGCGTCGCGAGAACCTCCGTGGAGCATTCAAAGTTGCGCGTGCCCAGGAAGTCACTGGCCGGGAAATTCTGCTGGTGGATGATGTCTATACCACCGGGACCACCGCGACCGAATGCGCTCGCGTACTGCGTCGGGCGGGGGCGTCCAAGGTGTGGGTCATCACTGTGGCGCGGACCCTGAAGCTTGCATCTAAGTATCAGGAAGCACAAGGCTTTAAAGTGGCAGACGACCGAAGTGAAGCGGAATTCGCTGAATCTCCGGAACTGGAACACGTTGAAACCTTGAAAGTTTGACACTCGAATTTATGTCGCTACGGATGGAACACGATGCAGGATCCCGGTACGCCGCCGGCATGTATTCGCCGGCGGCAGCCCCGCACCGAGCGAGTGATGGTCACGCTCTACTTTCGCCCGTGCTCGTCCTGAATGCCTCATACGAGCCGATCAACGTCTGCGCCGCACGCCGCGCTCTCGTGCTCGTATTGAAGGGCGTAGCCATGACCGAGGAGGAGAACGGCCACTTTCTCCATTCGGCCCGCGTAGCGATGCGCCTGCCTTCAGTGATCCGCTTGTTGGAGTATCGTCGTATCCCGCACCAGAGCCGCGCGCTCTCGCGGAAAAACATTCTGCTGCGCGACCGCAATACCTGCCAGTACTGCGCTACGGTTCTGCCATCAAGCGAACTGACTCTCGATCACGTTATCCCCCGCTCTCGCGGAGGTCTGTCCACGTGGGAGAATCTCGTGGCCTGCTGCCATCCCTGCAATCGCCGCAAGGGAAATCAGTTTCCCGCCGAAGCCGGCATGAAGCTGATGCGCGAGCCACGTGCCTTCAACCTCCATACCAGCCGCCACATCATGCGTCTGATGGGCCGCTCCGACGATAAGTGGAGGAAGTACCTCTTCTATTAGCCTGTGGCTTCGATCTGTACAAAGGGGAGCCTTCCGGGCTCCCCTTGTCTGTTGTTACTGATGGATCGCCGTGCCTGACAAGTAGTTGCCAGGATCCGTGAGGTCGACCAGGCTCATCGTTGATCGGTCTGGCGAGACCTGAATGGTGAACGCCCATCCGCAGCTTGGGCCACACGAGAGGCCAGCAGTGCCGCTGCCATTGGTTGTCAGCGAGTTGATGGTAAAGGTTTGGCCGGTTTCGGTGCTGTCACCGCAATTGCCGTGAGTCTTCACAGTTCCGGTTCCAGAACCGCTACTGTTAAGGGTAACGTTGGCGATTTCCGTCGACTGACCACATCCAGTGAATCCGCCGAGGACGATTTGCCAGTTGCCTTGCAAGTCTGCTTTATTGACAACCCCAGTGGCGGAGCTGACTTTCACCACTGACAATACCGCCGCGATGGCGAACAGGGCCAGCATGGCGATCCGTACGGGATGACGAAGATGTCTCATAGTCTCCTCCTGAGCATAGGTTTCCCCCAGATTTCAGACTTCCTCGGATACATCCGAAGCAAGCCTCAATTGCTAGAGGCGAGAAGCGGAGGGCAGATTGGCTCAGATTAAGATCAGCACAAAAGGACATGTGATCGTGAGGCCCGTACTTGCAGGTCGAAGAACCTATGTAGTTTGCCGGCGCCGTCGATGCTGTCGACGAGCCCATAGGTCCTTCGCGAGGCAGAAAACACTTCGCGCAGGATGACAATTGATTTTGTCGATTACTTGTTTGGCGGTTTTGGTGTATTGGAGTCCGGCGGCTTCTGATCCGGCTGCTTGTTCTGCGGCGCCTTCTCTACTTCTTTCCCGTTATACAGAATCTTCACGTTCGATCCGAACCGCTTGTAGTCCTCGTACTTCACGATCTCGCGGATGTGCACATCCTGCATCTTGAAGTGCAATTCATCGTCGGCCTTGGTATAAACCGGAAACCAGTACGCACCGTCAATCTGCTGCCGCCACGTCGTAAACTTCGGAAACAGATTTTCCTGATCACCGCGTTTCTTGACTTCATTGCACGGTTTTCCATTGCACAGGTCAGGAACGGTCTTCCCGTACGTCTTAACAATCTGAAAATCGTGATCGTCCACCCATACGCGTCCCTGGAAGTATCTCTTCTTGCCTTCGATTTTCTTGGGCGCGATATCAAAAACGTAGCAGTGTAATTCGTCTTCCTGCTGCTGCCCTACATAAAGGATGTTGTATTCCGGAATCTCCTCTTCGGTGAGGACGAATGGCAGCCGGTGCCTGATGTCATCCAGGTCTTCCTGCGACATGAAGATTCTTTGCAGGCTGGACGCCGGCGCGAATACCACGTTCTCGATGCGATGCCCCTTGTCATCAAACAACACGTCGAATACCTCGCGGTATTCGCCGTCCACGGTTTCGCCATCCACCGTTTGTACTTTCACATCTTGACGATACGTGTACTGCTCGCGCGCCTTGGCGAACTCGCTTTCCTTGGTGGCAAAGCGCTTGATGATTTCGTCAGGCGTTGTCCCATTCGGTTGGGATGAGTCCAGTGGACCCTCTTGGGCGAACGCGAGTGTGCCCAATCCGCAGACGACTAACGCAAGGCAGAGCAGAAAACGGCTGGAGCGCATCATGTGTTCTAGTGTATCGAATCCCAGGCGGGGAACGCCTTATGGTGTGATTCTGGGAAGAAGAGACACGTTGCCTGAAAAAACGGGCAGACACCGCGGCGACCCTTCCCTCCAACCCCTCTCCGCTCAGTGAGGCTGGAGGGAGGGTGCTGCAGTTCTGCCGCACTCTTGGATGCCTTGAGGTAGAAGAGGTTGCCGCCGAAAGCATTCGTAACAAAGTTCGGGGTTTCAAAGACGCAAATTCAATCCCCTTCAGATTCAATTCTCAAGCGTTTGTCATCCTGAGGCGGCGCTTTTTGCCGCCGAAGGACCTATGCATTTTGCCGGGAGTGCCAATGCTTCCCGCAGACTACATAGATCCTTCAGCCTGCAAAGAGCGCAGGCCTCAGGATGACAAGTTATTTATTAGGCAGATCGACGCGCGGAACATTGTCATCAGGCTGAAACGCATGCTGCTCATACCATTCCAAACTCAAATCCCGCCAAGCCGGGTTGACTGAAATAACGAGCGCGATCTTCCTGATCCTAAGCCACCCCTTAATCTCCTTCTCCCGCCCAATCGCCCGATGCACATCTTCAAATCGTTCGAAGTAGACCAACCGATCCAGTTTGTACTTCGAGGTAAACGCCGACCCTATTCCAACCTTGTGTTCTCGAACTCGCCGAATCAAACTGTCAGTCACACCGGTGTAAAGAGTTTTCGATCGATTCGACATGATGTAGACGAAATAAGTTTTGGGCTCGCGCATGACGTGCCGAATATCACATAGAGACGGTTGTCTTGTCTGTGACAGATGAACATATTGCTCTGTGCAAACCTCTTTTTCCTTTACTACTGCGGCTTGTCATCCTGAGGAGGGCGCCTTTTGCCCGACGAAGGACCTATGCACTTTGCCCGCAGCACCGATGCAGCCGGCAAACACGGAGGTCCTTCGTCCTACAAAAACGCAGCTCGAAGGTGACAAAGAATTTGATGGTGCTAAACTCATCCGTTTGCCAAAGGAGTACCCCCATGCGCCGTCTTCTTCTCGCCACTCTTGCAATCTTCGTGTTCGCTTTGTCAGTTGCCGCCCAGACCAAGCACCCCTTCACCTTCGAAGACATGATGAAGCTGAAGCGCGTCGGCGATCCGCAGATCTCGCCCGACGGCAAGTGGGTCATCTTCAGCGTGGTCGATGTCGACCTGGCCGCGAATACTAAGACGCCGCACATCTGGATCGTCCCTATCGCCGGAGGTGAGGAGAAGCAAATCATCTCCGATCAGGACGCCGACCGTCCCCGCTGGGCCCCCGATGGCAAGCGCTTCGCATTCATGTCGACCAAAGACGGCGGCTCGCAAGTCTGGGTAGCGGAGTTCGATCCCACGGCGAGTGCTGTCATTAAATCGACGAAGCTCACGTCTATCGTTACCGAAGCGAGTGGGGAAATCTGGTCCCCCGACGGCAAGAACATCCTCTTCACTTCCGACGTTTACCCTGAATGTGACGGCACGGCTCAAGCGGAAACCGACTGCAACGCAAGAAAGGTCCACGCCGCCGAGCAGTCAAAAGTGAAAGCTCAGATTTTCGATCACCTGCTCTATCGTCACTGGAATGCCTACAAAGAAGGCAAGCGCACGCACATCTTCGTGGTCCGCGCTCCGAAGGCGTCAACGGAATCCTCATCCGACAGCGACTCGCTCCTGGAAGATTTCCCTCGCGATCTCACCCACGGCGATTACGACGCTCCAGTCTTCTCTCTCGGCGGACAGGATGATTACGCCTTCTCTCCCGACGGCAAAGAAATCTGCTACGCCTCGAATCACGACAAGAATCCCGCGGCCTCAACCAACAACGATCTGTGGATCGTCCCGGTCGCCGGAGGCAACGCGAAGAACATCACCGCCGACAATCCGGCCAGCGACACCTCTCCGCTCTATTCCCCCGACGGCAAGTACATCGCCTACCGCGCCCAGCAGCGTCCCGGATACGAAAGCGACCGCTTCCGCCTCATGCTCTACGACCGCAAGGGCGGGCAGAAGAAGGAAGTTTTTACGTCATTTGACTTAGTTGATAGGTGGGTCGGCACTTTCGCTTGGGACCGCGATTCGTCTCGGATCTACTTCGCATCTGAAAATCAGGGCGATTCGCCGATTATTGTTGAAAAGATACAGCCCGGCTTTCTTGAGCACGACTTCACCGGTGCTGCACCCCCGCAGGTCCCCGAGGTGGTTACACAAGGGTTTAACGACGATATCGCCGTCACACCAGACGGGGCTACCCTTGTATTTTCCCGGATGTCTTTGCAGTCTCCAACCGAGATTTACAAACTTTCTGGCAAGACCGCTGCTATCGCGCTAACTCACATCAACGATGCATTGTTGTCGCAAGTCGCTATGTCCCAGCTCGAACCCTTCTGGTTCACCGGCGCGAAGAACGACAAAGTCGAAGGCTTCCTAGTCAGGCCACCAAATTTCGACGCCTCCAAGAAATATCCCGTGAAGTTCCTCATCCACGGAGGCCCGCAGGGCGCCTGGGGAGACGACTGGTCCTATCGCTGGAATCCCGAACTCTTCGCGTCGCCAACTTCCGGACAACCGTCCGGCTACGTCGTGATCATGATCAACTTCCACGGCTCGACCGGATACGGGCAGAAGTTCATCGATGCCATCAACGGCGATTGGGGCGGCGCTCCGTTCGAAGACCTGATGAAGGGGCTCGACTACGCTGAGCAAACCTATCCGTTCATCGACAAAAACCGCGAGTGCGCCCTCGGCGCCAGCTACGGCGGATACATGGCCAACTGGATCCTCGGCCACACCGACCGCTTCAAATGCATAGTGACCCACGACGGTATGTTCAACTCGGAGTCCGCCTGGGGCACCACCGAAGAACTCTGGTTCAACAACTGGGAGTTCAAGGGCACGCCCTACGACAACCGTGAGCTATACCAGAAATGGTCGCCGCACCAATACGCAAAGAATTTCAAAACGCCAACGCTAGTCGTCCACGGCCAGCGCGACTACCGGCTAGACGTAAGCGAAGGCTTCCAGCTTTTCACGACGCTGCAGATGGAAGGCGTCCCGTCAAAGATGCTCTACTTCCCCGACGAAGGCCACTGGGTCCTCAAGCCCCAAAACTCTCAGCTCTGGTACAAAACGGTAAACGACTGGGTAGACCGCTGGACGAAATGAGTAGGAGTTTAAGAAACAAAGCTTCCTCAATGTAATAAAGCATTGTCATCCTGAGCGGCGCTTTTTGCCGCGAAGGACCTGTGCAATTTTGCTGGCACTATTCATGCTGTGGACGAGCGGATCCACGGGACCTGCAAGTGCACGGAGATAGGATACGAGCAAACTAGTCCAGATCGAGCCTCTGAATGTCTTGCATTCCGGCCCTTTTGATTCCCAGAGCAATTGGCCTGGGCGGACCCTTTCGAGGAATTGTCGCCAGAACCAACAACTCATCCCCTCGTGCCACTCCGCTCGGATCCTTGGCGGTATCTGGAATGAAGAACAGAACTGGATCGTTAATACGCAGGTGCAGGCTGCCGTTGTTTGCTCGCCAGCGCTCGAAAGTCAGGTTGTCGCAATCCCATGCAGCGCTTTTGTCAAACTCAACAGCGGGAACGCCATTCTGGGAAACGATCGAACCACACTCCCGTGCATAGCCCCATGCAAATTGAGGGACCGGCCCAAATTTCTGTTCAATCTCCTCGGGCGTACGCGAGTCATTGACTTCGATCTGCAGCGCCAGATACCGTCCACGAATCGGCAAATTGGGGTCATATCGCGCTGTCTTGAACCACACCTGCGGACGCGTGCGGCGGTCGTACAACAGCTTGGCTCCGAGCGAGCACACAAGCAGGAGTTGAATCAGGGTTACAGCAATAGCTCTTGTTAGCGGCGTCCCGAGCGGGTTCATCAATTGCCTCCCGCATCGGATGAAGCTGTTCGAGTGCGCGCCACCAGCTTCCGGCGCAGTTGCTCAAGTTGCCATCCACCAACGAGAAACAGGATTCCAAATCCAACCAGAGAGGCAGACCGGCCGAGTTTGTCGATGACCGCCGAGAAATAAAAGACAATAATCGTGATCGCGAATCCCGCTACGCCAAGGTTGATGCGCTCCCGGCGACTCTCCCGTAATCCCCATACCACGAGTCCCACCGACGCCACCACGCACAGCAGGTAAATCGTCACATTCTGTGACACTTTCCGGCTATCCAGCAGGCCAAGCAGATACACCCAGCAAGCGTATCCCACGTTCCACAAAGCCAGTTTCCTTCGCAGGATGAAAGCGGTGACCAGCGGTAGAAGAAATGCCGTAAGCAGTCCGACCACATGGAGGGATAGCGGTAGATTTGCCAGCGTCCGATTGAGAACGTACTCGTGCTCGCCGGCAGCCAGAACAGCGCAGAGAGGCAGAATCGACAGGCCTCCAACCCACACCAGTGCTCGGCGAAAATAAGAATTGTGTCGGCCATGCCGTGCGCTCAGATAAGTGATGGCGACAAGAGTTAAGAATTGCACGAGTAGACGTGCAGTGCCGCTGTAATGTTCACCTCGCAAGCCCCACTCCGACGCAACCCATGCCGGCACAAGCAGGGCGCTTAGAGTCGCTTGAATCCAGTCCCGCAATACAAACCACGTCAGGACCGCTCCTATCGCCCATAAAAGAATGCCTCCAGGCCAATGCTCCTGCAGATTGAAGATCTGCCCCGCCAGAAAGATTCCACCACCGAGTGCCGCCGTGCCGACGGCGTGCAGCGCCATTCCGAGCGAGCGCATTCGCGGCATGAATGCTCCTCCAGTGAGATGAAAGGCGACGATCATCAACAGGACTAACAGGAAGCGTTGAGCCGGAGAGAGATCATCCCAGTGTGCGGCCACGAACAGGAGTACTCCTGCGGCCACCATGATCGAGCCAAATGCGATGGCAAAAATGACGGGCCAACGGATGCTGGGATCCACATCCGCGGATTCAAACTCACGGACTCGTCCGGCAGTTTCGACGTCGAGTATCCCGGCTTCGGTCCAACGCTGGAGCTGGTGCTCAAGCTGGTCGCTAACGGGCATAAGCAGTCGCGGTCAAATTAACCCAAATGCCTGCGTATAGCAATGAGCAGAACCACAGCTTGTTATCGTCTAAGAGTCTCGATAGAGAAAACGAGATATCTGTTCACATTGGGGGGGATCGGCGCTAGCCTTGAATTGATAAAGGGTTAATCCATCTAAACGTGCACTACCGAGTTCCCTCTGCTGTTCCGGCGAATCGCAACGGATGCCGCGCGGGCGCCCCCGATGCCCCCGTCCCCCCCTCAGGCAGCACCTGAAGCGGATAATCAAGCATTCCCATTCCGCCCGAGACCGCCACATCCACCTCAAACGGCGCGCTAAACCCGCCACTCGGCGGAACCATACTCGCAATCCCGTTTATATCTGTCATCGTGCCGCTCTGGCTCACATCCAGAATGACGGGCATCCCAGAATTCCCACCTCCGTCTACTCCCCCCGGTGACGATCCCTGCGGTCGCAGCACAGTCGTCAGAAAACTCACAGGCGCTCCCATCACCGGATCGGCCGTCCCCGCCGAATCCGTCACGCGCACCGCAATTGGCTGAAACCCTTGCCCGGTCGAGATCTGTCCCGCCCCGGCAACCGGTTGCAGGATCTGCTGTGTCACCGGGATCACATAAGCATTAAACGGACTGCACGGCGCCGACGCCGCCACGCAGGCCATGACTTCCACCTGCGATGCAATCTGACTAACGCTCAAATTCACCGTCGCATAGCCACTCACATTCGTCTGGGCCGTTGAGGCGCTCAGCGATCCCGTTCCGTACACCACCACGAAACTCACGGAAGCGTTGTTTTGCGGCGCCCCGCCATTGAGCACACGCACCGTTATCGGCACAGTCACCGTTGCGCCCTGTGACATCCATACATTCGGAACGACAACGCCGATATCGGCAGTGTGCTCAATTGCGTTCAGCATGACACTCACCGATTTAGACGGACTGTACACCCCCGGCGCGAGGGTCGCAGTAATCGTGACCACTCCCACGGCGCTCGGTGTCGCCCACGTCGATGCATACCCGCTCTGGTCCGTCGTGACCGCGCACACCGCGACTCCTCCACACGCGGAGAGCTGCACCGTGCCGGTTGCGGTCCATCCAACGGTCGCGCCGACGACGGGCGTCACGCCATCCGCGGCGACAACTCTCACGCTAATCGGAATAATCGCCGGTACTCCGACAATGGCCGGCGGTCCCGACCCCGAAATCATCTTGATGTTGTCCGTCGCGGCCGCACCATAAGTGACAGCTCCTGTGATAGACGTCGACGCGCCACTTGCGGGATCGGTGATCACAATGTTCTGTACTCCATCGGCATGTGGCGCAGCAATAAGGGTCAGTTCAGTAGCGCGACTTGCGAGCTGCGACGCCCCCGTCACGCCAATCGCAGACGCCATCCCCGGACCGAATCCCATCCCTTGCACCACAATCGGCCCACCGCTCACGGGCACACGCGACGGCGTGACCGAATCTGCATAGAGCAAGTGCGCGTGATAGTGATAATCAGGCCGCCCATCCCCCCGCACATCCGAAATGCCTACCAAAAAGTTCGCCGATGAGTTGACGACCGCATCAAGCCGAGTCATTCCAAACGGCGATTGGTTGAACGGCGACGAAGTATATGCCGGAGGCGCTATCCCAGGCGGATCTAACGCGTTCCAGATCCCAATTACCGGCTGGACTTTGGCTTCGCTGGCCGCGCCACTCTCATCGAGCGCCGTCACAGCAACTGACAACGTGCGGTTCGCCTGCGCAGGCAGTAGAAAATAATGCACATCTCCAGGGCTGTTGAACAACGAATCCCAGTCTCCACTTTCCGGCAACGCCGCCGGTGACGTCCACGATGACGCTGTTTCAGCCAAAGCCCGCGCACTTCCGGTCATCACAATGTCCTGCTCCAGATCACTACCCGGTGTCACCGTGACCGTCACCGGCGAGAACGATCCCGAGGGGGCGACCGGACCCGGTGTATACGGTCCGACTCCGGCCGACAACAAGGGATCGAGGGCCTCGATGCTCACCTGATATTGCGCGCCGGTCCCAGGCGGCTGCAGCCCGGCTAAATCAAAAAATCCCTCCACGCCTGCATCAGTCGATCCCCAGTCCGAGAACGGATTCCCCAGCACGTCCGCCAACCCGGTAATCGGATTCCCCTCGTTCCCGCTGAACAAAAATCCGGACACAGAAGTCATCGCGTACTTTCGCGACGGCTGCCCCGTACTGGGATCGATCCATCGAGCGACAACGTTCACCCCCTGCATCGGCGTCGTGCGATTGCCATGCGCGTCGGCGAAATACACCGAACCATGAATCCGCGCCGTCGCGGCTGAAAAGATCTGCTTCCCGGGAAAGCCGCTGATGTTCTGCGCGGTCACCGGATACAGTCGCGAAACCGCCGCCATGTCATCCATCGCCAATTGGTACCCATTCGGATAACAAAGCGTGATCGGCACGCAGTTCCACATATCCATGAAATGCATGACAGGAAATCCCGCATAGTCATCCGACGTCGGATGAGGCTTCCCGGTCTGCACATTCAAATTGAGCTGCGTCCAGCCGAGCCCCAATACATTTCCAATTACGCGAACTAGTCGATATTCAATGTCCGTCAATTGCGAGGATTGCTGCACACACTGTCCGTTCATCACGATCAATGCGTGCTGATAGCTCGCAAAACTGCCGTAGTTGTCGGTCCCTCCAAACACCGCGTTGAAGAAGCACTGGCCTGCTCCGCCCGCCCCTGCGCCCAGCAATGCGTCCGTGACCGACCCGTCGTAGTCATAAACGATCCCGATAGGTGTACCAGTCGCGCTCGACTGAATATCCGACGGCATCGAGATCGACCCGTCAGCGTTCACCACGACATTCGTGCCGTTCACATCTTCAGCTAGCGAACCTCCACTAGTGGCCACCAGGGCCGCGGTGGGTACCGACGTCCAGACGCTGAATGCCCCCGCGACAAAATTGTTTGCCGAAGCGTTGGGAAGAAGCGGGCTCAAGGCCCCCTCGTCGGTGTAATAAGTGATGACGCCCTGCGGCCAAGTCAGCGGTTGTCCCGTTATGCTGCTATCGAAATAGCTCACCCCCGCGATATTCTTCGGCCCGCCCGCCCTGCATAGCAGAGCGCTCATCAAAACTATTCCCGCAGCCAGGGCCAGCCTGAGGAGGAACGGGCGAGTCGTATATGCCACGCAGGTTTTCATGGTCACATCTCTCACGCTCATTCCTCCTCACTGGCCCGCCGAACCGCCAAGGCGAAATCGCTGACACGAACGCGCGACCTCCCACCAAGGACGGGATCTCTTCGGAAAGCCGAAAGTTGTTGCGAGTTGAGCAGCACGCCGCCGGACGCATCCATCGCAAAGCGCCCCATCGTGCCCCCGACCCAGCTGGTTAGTCCTAACTTGCTATTTGGATAAAGAAATAGCAGCACCCTCTCTCCAACGCGGTATCGCTGCCCCGAAGTCCACAATCCGATCCACTGCGAGATCGTCAGGTCCTGCCCGGAACTCGCGCCGCGGATCGCATTTTCCACATGAAAGGTGATGATCACGGTCGCGACGGTCTGTCCCGCATGTCCGGCACGCCTTTCGATCCGCGTGACCGTGCCGGAAAAGATCGTCCCAGCCGCGCGCGCAAATGGAGGAAGGCTCGAAGTATCCGTCCCAACGACTGGGAAGCGCGGATAGTGTGTCACCGGGACAGTAAACCGGAACGGCCCAATCGGTGACTCAGGCAGGGTCCGCAGCGCTTGGCGGGGAGCCACCGTCTGCGCCGTAGCGCAACTCAGCAGCAAAAGGATGGCGAGCAGAAACGATGCACATCTCCCAAGCATGGGGAGACCTCAATCTTGAATTCTGCTCGAAGGGACTTCTGGGAAACGCGCAAGAGTAAACGCGAGCGAATGCGAAAATCTGTGACAGCTGTCACAAGAGCCTGTGAAAAAGAGAAATTCTTTTGAGGTCATTCCCAATACAGGAATTTAACTCGCGAGATTAGTGCAGTCGGGCTCCGAGTCAGTCCCTTGGTGCTTGATCAAACAGGACGCACACAGTGATCTTGTTGGAGTTCTTCGAGTTCAACTTCCAGCATAGCCAGCCGCTGGGTAATGTCGTCGCGGCCTGCTTCACTTCCATGCACGCACCCTTTATTGCGTTATGACAAACGTTTGACAATTGGCAGAGCCGGCACTCATCTAATCCAACTGGGGCGCACCTTTCAAAACTGAAATTCTCAATACTGCCGGACTGCACATTTCGCATAGAAAGTAAATTTCCAAACTGACACTAGATGTCGAACACTCCCATATCGACACGATATTCGTCCCTGTCGCTGAAGGAGGTTGTTTGTCTGTGCGCCGCATCCCGGGATGATGAAGCGTGGGAAGAGTTCGTGTGCCGAGTCCGGAAACCCATCAGCAATGTCATCACGCGTACAGCCGCTCCGTGGGGAAAGCCTTCCCGTTACCTGGTCGAGGATCTGGTTCAGGTGACCTATCTGAAACTCTGGGAAGGAGGACGCACGCTGTTACGGGATTTTGCCCAGCAGTGCCCCGAAGGCATCTTGGGATATCTGAAGAAAATTGCCGCCAACGCGACCCATGATTACTTCAAGCATGGCCATAGTCAGTCTTCGGGTGGGGACGAGCCTCATGTTTCTACCAGCGACGTCGACCCCGAGGCTGGTATGGAGGGTCATGGAAGTGAGGACAGAATTGTCTTCCAACTCTTCTTGAGCGAGATCGATGTGCATCTGAAGCGGTGCCTGACAGGGCCGGACTGTGAGCGGGACCGTACTATTTTCTGGCTCTACTTCCGGCAGGGAATGAGTACCAGGGAGATCGCTTCGCTGCCCGGCATCGGATTAGGCACCAAGGGAGTAGGTAGTGTTATTGAAAGGATGAAGCATTCCATCCGCGACCAGATCCTTGGGATGCCCACAGATTCCACAGACGAGCACAAAAGCTTAGAAAAGCAAAGTTCCTCAGGAAATCGTCTAGGAGTTAGGGGAGTGTCTGAACTTGAGACGTCCACTGGACAAACATCTCGATAACGAGGAGCTCGATGCCCTTGTGCCCTCGTCTTGCGAGACGGGGCCGACGATGGCTGAGCTTTCTCCGGTGGCTGTTCGCGCAGCGCGGAAGCACGCCGAATCGTGCGTGGAGTGCGCTGGAAAGGTGTCGAAATACTGGCAACTTGTAAACGGGCACACGAAGATTGCGGTCCCAGAGTCTGCGCGGCGGGGCACGGACTGTCCCACTTTGAATGAAGAAGACTGGGGTGAGGTGGCTGCAGGACTGTGGCCCGAGTCGAAGGCTGCACTGTTGATCGCCCACGCAGCGCTCTGTGACCACTGTGGACCGCTGCTTCGCCGCAGTCTTCCGGTTGACTGCAGGCGGGAAAACGAGCTGCAGAAAACAATCCCTGCCTCGCAGGTGTGGTTCGCACCGTTCCGCGTGCCTGGTTCGCAACGGCGTTGGACACTCGCGAAGTGGCTGGCTCCAGTCGCCGCCCTGGCGTTGATTGTGGGAGGGTTGACCGCAAGACCAGGGTCATCGCGACCCTACTCCGGAACAAGATTTGCGGAGTTCGCCGTCAACACTCACAAGCAGCACGCCCAGGGAAAGCTCGCGCTTGACATGCGCTCCAGTTCGCAACAGGAACTTAGTCAATGGCTGATAGCGAAATCACCGTTCTCTGTGGCTCTGCCGGCGTCTCCCCTCGAACCGGGCGAGGAACGCCCTTATGATCTGGAGGGCGCGCAGATTGTTCGGCTGGGGGACAAGCCCGCTGCCTTCATCGCCTATCAGGTGAAGATGCCAAATCTGCACACCGCCGCGGCATCGTTGATTGTTACGCCCGATACGGTTGCCCTAGCTTCTGGCGGGATCGAAGTCGCTTTCAAGAAGGTAAGCTTCCACTATTTAACAGTCGAAGGCTACAAGGTTGTTACCTGGTCCGCGAAAGGACGAACCTACGCTCTGGTTTCTGAGGAAGGAAACGGCACGCAGCGATCCTGCATGATTTGCCATTCCGCAATGAAAGATCGTGATCTGAGTCAAACACCCGCTCCCTTTCAGCGCGGCGGAAACATCTCCCACATCTGGCAATAATCCCCGCCACTCATCCATTCACCCCGGCAGCCTTCTTCCATAGCAACACGCCACGGTGACAGATGGCGTATCCACGTCGAGTACCCACGCAAAATCCACAAAAGCAAATTCCCCTGAGATCTCGTCATGTCTAGTGAGGCCGATTGCGATTGGAAGCAGCGCACGAGCGCTTCGATAGATCAGCAACGTTTCAGATGTCAGTTCATTTTACGTACTCACTCGTACGGTAAAAGCCTCTGGACAGTTGTTTAAGAATCACAACCGTTTTCAGTCTGCAAAAAAACATATCACTCTTGGAGAACAAAATGATCGTCAAGTTCAATCAACAAGCCAATAAGAATGCATCCGCGCGGATCCTGTTCGCTGCCGCTCTGGTGCTCGCATGTGCGTTCGGCACTGTCACTGGTGCGGTCGCTCAATCCATTCCGGTCCCACCCACTCCTACCGAGATCACACCGCCTGCGGGAAACTCGGCATTTCTAGTCGGTCATGCCCAGGGTTCGCAGGGTTACGTTTGTCTGCCCACGCCCGACGGCGGAACTTCCTGGACCATCAACTCGCCGCGTCCCGAAGCGACTCTGTTTTCGGATGTCTTTGGGCAGAACTTCCAGATCATCACCCACTTCACGAGCATCAATGCAAACCCTAAACCGGGCGTTACCGTCCCCCTAAGTGGAAACGCGACGTGGCAGAGTTCCCTCGACACCAGCAAGGTGTGGGCGACGGCCTCTGGACACATCGACGCCGGCACGGACGACAGTTGCCCGAATAGTGGATCGATTCAGTGCCTCTTGTTGCAGTCCGTTGGGAATCAAAAGGGGCCAACGGGTGGTCGACTGCTGAACAATGTCACCTTCATTCAACGCCTGAACACGAATGGTGGATCTGCCCCTACGACTGCTTGCACGGTGGGTCAGACCCAGCTCCAGGGCTACACGGCCGACTACTACTTCTACCGTGCCGACAAATAAGACGTTCGACTCGAAAGGGGTGGTGCACCCTTTGGCGGACAGCTAAGGTCAAACGCCCAACCTCATCTTGCCGAAACTATGGTGAGATGAGGTTGGGCCGGTTTTATCGAACGTTGTCCGTTCGCATTTTGGATCGGCTGCCAGTCACATGCACATATACCCTTCCCATCGTTGACTTTGCTTCTCCCCTCCCCCTAAGATGGCTCACCTGAATTCCGGGGATTTATGTTGCGCGCTGCGCCTGTGCGGACAAGATGATCGGCCAGAACGTCTCTCACTATCGAGTCATCGAAAAACTCGGGGGCGGTGGGATGGGCGTTGTCTACAAGGCTGAAGACACCCGCCTGAAACGCTTCGTCGCCCTCAAATTCCTTCCGGAAAATGTTACCCGCGATGCTGGAGCTCTCAGCCGCTTTCGTCGTGAAGCCCAGGCTGCTTCGGCTCTAAACCATCCTAATATTTGTACGATTTACGACATTGGCGAAGAAGGTGATCAAGCGTTCATCGTCATGGAGTATCTCGAGGGCGAGACGCTGAAGCACGTCATCGGCGACCGCCCGCTCGACATCGAGAAGCTGCTGGGTGTCGGGATCGACGTCGCCGATGCCCTCGATGCTGCCCATTCCAAGGGCATTGTTCACCGGGACATTAAGCCCGCGAACATCTTCGTCACTCGCCGCGGATCGGCGAAGATCCTCGATTTCGGCCTCGCCAAAGTTACTCAGGAAGCAAGCCTTGCGCTTGATCCGTCCGAGGCCACCAAAACCGAAGGCATCGGCGCCCAGCACCTCACCAGCCCTGGATCCGCCTTGGGCACCGTGGCGTACATGTCTCCCGAACAGGTTCGCGGCAAGCCGCTCGATGCGCGCACCGATCTCTTCTCCTTCGGCATCGTCCTTTACGAGATGGCGACCGGAATGATCCCTTTCCGCGGCGAGACCTCGGGAGTCATATTCGACGAGATCATGAATCACTCCCCGGTGGCGCCGGTTCGCTTGAACCCAAAATTGCCCGCCAAGCTCGAAGACATCATCAATCGCGCGCTGGAAAAGGATCGGGATCTCCGCTACCAGCACGCCATTGATATGAAGTCAGAATTGCTGCGGCTCAGGCGAGACCTGGAATCAGGACGAACACTGGCTGCGGCGTCGTCGGATGCGCATGTGCCCGCGCCGTCTCCGGCCGTGTCAGCTGCCGTGCAGAGAACGAGCGGCTCGGCTCGGGTTGCAGATGCAACACCATCGGGCAGCGCTCCCGTTGTGGCGGCGCTTCCACGAAAAACCTGGATCAAGTGGATGCTTCCCGCGGGCATTGTTCTGGCCTTGGCCGTCATCGTGGCTGGCTTCTACATGCGCCAGAAGAAGACAGTCCAACTGACCGACAAAGATCAGTTGATCCTCGCGGACTTCACCAACCAGACAGGTGACACCGTCTTTGATTCAACTCTCAAAGAGGCGCTGGCGATCCAGCTCGAGCAGTCGCCCATCCTGCAATTGGTGAGCGACGCCGAGCTTCACAGCAACCTGCAATATCTCGGCCAGGCCAAAGATCAGAAGATTACGCCGGAGCTCGCCCAGCAACTCGGTCAGCGCCTTGGTGTGAAAGCCTATCTCGCCGGCTCCATCGCAAGCCTCGGATCTTCTTACGTCATTCAGATCAACGCCGTGAACGTCGCTACCGGCGAGATCTTCGCTCGCGAGCAAGAGACCGCTACCGACAAGACTGCCGTTCTGAAAGCGGTCTCGAAAGCGTCAACAGCGATGCGCGCGCGTCTGGGCGAATCGATGGCCTCGATCCAGAAACTCAGCACGCCCTACACAAATGTCACCACCGCTTCGCTCCAGGCCTTCCACGCTTTCTCACTCGGCGAAGACGAACATCGCATGGGGCGCGACTATCCGCAGGCTGCTTCCTTTTATCAGCAGGCCATTGAACTCGATCCCAACTTCGCCATGGCGTACGCGCGCCTAGGCGTAACGTTCTCGAATCAGGGTTCAGCGGCCAAAGGCACAACATTCCTGAAGAAGGCCTACGACCTGCGCGAGCGCGTGACTGAGCGCGAGCGTATGTACATCGAATCGCAATGGGCCCTCCAGCAATTCGATCTTCCCAAAGCGATTGAGTCTTACAAGCTCTACGTAGCCACCTATCCGCGCGACGCCACCGCTCTCAACAATCTCGCGCAGAGCTACATCTTCGTTGGAGAGCTGGAAAAGGCACTCGCCGGTTACCAAAAGACTTGGGAAATCGCCAAATGGGACAATGTTGCCGCCGACAACGCAGCCGGTACGCTGCTCGCCCTCGATCGTCTTCCCGAAGCTGAGCGATACCTCAAGGAAGCTTTGGAGCAGGGCGGCGGCGACGATCTGAACTATCACGGCAACATGCTGCTTCATGATTTCCAGGCTGGCCGGCCCGATTGGGAGAAGCAGGTCGACTGGGCCACGGCTCAGCCTGCCGGATTTATGGTCGAGATTCTGGCGGGTAATGCAAATTTCTCGCTCGGAAAACTGCGTGCGGCGAACCAGCAATGGGAACAGTCCGCACAAAAAGCCGAGCAGCAGCATTTCCCCGACACGGCCGGAAGCTTCTATGCCCTCGCGGCGATTCACCACGCCTTGGTATCCGACTGCGGACCTGCTCGCGATGCCGCGCATCGCGGTCTCGCGTTGGATCACTCTTTTGCAACTGTCCCCGATGCTGCCATGGCCATGGCTCTATGTGGCGAAACTGCGCCAGCGCTGCACGAAGCCGAAAAAATGGCTGCCGAAACGCCAACAAACACGCTCGTCATCGATATTTACGTGCCAGAAATCAAGGCAGCCGTCGCATTGGCGCAGCATCATCCCGACCAGGTTGCTGGAATCCTCTCATCGGCAACCCCCTATTCTCTGGTGTCGAAGGCTCCTCAGTTCCTGGGCCGAGCCTCTCTGGAACTCTCCCAGTGGCAACAGGCAGTCACCGATTTGCAGCCGGGCCTGCGTTATCGCGGTCTCGCGCTGCAGGAAGGACCGGTCGGCACAGCCCAGTCTCCCGACTACGCTCTATGCTTGCTCGAAACAGCTCGGGCCCAGTCGCATTTCGATAAGGCCGCCGCAACCAGGAGCTATCAGCAACTGCTGGATACATGGAAGAACGCAGATCCAGACTTCGTTCCGGCCCAGGAAGCCCAGAAAGAATTCGCAGCCCTGAAATAGCGCTGGCGCCCTCGCTGGCTTTAGTCCCGGCATTACGCTCGATTTCTTAAGTTGTCATTCCGACACGCGAGCGATAGCGAGCAAGGAGGAAACTGCTGTCGCTCGGGCGGCCCATCCTCTCGTACTCTTTTACGATAGCGTGAAGGCAATATCGTCAGGGCTGCCCCACTATCTTCATCTCACTCGTTCCTGCCGGAACATCCACCAGAACAACCGTTCCCTTCGTCCGATCCGCGATCTTCGCCTTCAGCGCTTTTCCATATCCCGTTGCGGACACATCCTTCCACGCTTGCGTCACTTCCACCTTCACCGTCAGCGGCAAATCGTAAATCTTGTTGTCGAGCGGCCAAGCCAGCGACACAGTCACAGACGACGCATCACTCTGCGTCACGCGAATCCCCAACGCCTTGCTCTCCTCGATATATCGCAGCACATCGCCAAAGGTCGCAGTCCAAATCTCAGAATGCCGTTCGTAGTAGCTTGCCAGTTCATCAAGCGTCTCCGGAGTAATCGCCAGCCAGTCTCCTCCAACGCCATGAAAGCAGTACACACCCCAGTTGTGTGCCTGAACAGCCGTCCGAGACATTTCCAGCAGAGCAGGGAAGTCCTTGTCCGCCGTAAAGCCGAGATCAGTGACTGCAAGAACATTTACATCTTCAGGACCTTGTGGCGAACCGCCCTCATAGGCGCGAGCGCCAAAAGAATTCTCCGCGATATACCGCGAGTACAGTGCCGCATTCTTCACCTCATCCTGCGGTTTGCCGAAACTCATGTTCCCGCACGGATAAGCAAACGTCAGCCCCCGCTGCGAACCGGTCGCTTGCTGAATTTCCCGCGCCGCATCCTTGATTTCCGCTTCCATCATCTCGGGCGTGTAGTCCTGCGAATGCGGCGTGATCTCCGGCAGCAGGCACGGATGATGCACTGTATGATTCCCCAACTCATTTCCATCGGCAGCCAGTTGCTTCCACTCCGCCTTGCGCTTCTCCCACGGCCCCATCCTCGTCGTCACAAAAAATGTCCCATTCAGATGATGCTTCTTCAAAATCGGTCCGGCGTGATCCAGATCAGTGTCGATACCATCATCGAAAGTGAGCGAAACCGCCGCCACCCGATCCTGAGGCCACCGCGCAACGCTAACGCTCGGTGCCTTCTCTTGTGCGAACCCCGCACACATGAACGTCGACACCACCGCCAAGAGTTTCCATGATTTCTTCATAAGAGTCTCGCCTCAACAGCATCGCGAACCGACTACTGTAACTGCGGTTCGCCCGTTCCGCGAGTTTTTTCTTGGCAGGCGCTCTGAGACCGAAAGCCGACGACCGACGACTAACGACTAACGACGAAAGACTGGTGTAGACTTTCTCGTTTAAGAGGACCCACCATCATGAGAAAGCTACTTGCCGCAATTCTCTTATCCCTGCCATTAATCGCGGTCGCGCAAGACAAGCAACCGGAGAAGCCCGTCACACTCCGCGCCGTGCTGCTCGATCAGCTGCAAACCACGCACAACAATAAAGACTGGTTTGTTCCCGGTAACGTCGCCGTTCAAGGTCTCACTGCCGAGCAAGCCAATTGGACCGACGGAAAGGGCAATCATTCCATCGGACAACTCGCCTACCACCTCGTCTTCTGGAACACGCAGGAGCTGGCGAAATTCAAAGGCGAAACTCCGCCCAAGTACAGCGGCAAGAATGACGACACCTTCTATAACTTTGACGCCAAGCAGTGGAATGATGTCGTGAAGCAACTCGACCAGATCATGATCGATCTCGAGAAGTTCGTCGAAACTGCGGACGAAAAGACAATCGAAAAGAACGCGGGCACCATCGCCCGCCTCGGCACACACAACGCCTATCACATCGGCCAGATCATCTACATTCGCCGCCTACAAGGCTCCTGGAACCCGGAGAACGGAGTGAAGTAACTATTCCTGCGTCCGCGTCCTCATGTCCCGTAAGGGACATCTGAAAATAGCCCGGCGCTGTTAGCGCCGGGTTTACTTTTGAAGAATTGAATCGCATCCCAGCAGGACGCCTGAACACACCTCTGGCCGAATACGAACAATCACTCCCTGTCAGCAGAGAGTCGAGCTCAGGCCGAAGATCAGTGGAACAAGTTCAACGTGTTCGTTGCATCGTCCACGTAGTACAGCCCCTGGCCGGTGGCAACCAACCCAAACAGCGCACCCGCTCCCGGCGGATTGCCACTGTTATCAAGCAGTACCTTCGCGATCTGGTGCCCCGATGGCGTAGTTTCCACCGCGAATCCGTCGCCTCCATTTGCGGTGACAATGTTGCCGTCCGCGAGAACGATAAGCCCAAGCGGATCATTGAGCGCTCCGCCCATAGTCACAGTCACCCCCGTCCCGCCCGATGTCGTCCGTCCCATCGGATTCGGAATGGCTGTAATCCGGTTGTTGATGCTGTCCGCCACGTAAAGGACCATCTGCTGGTCGCCATCGTTTCCATCTCCACTCATTCCCAGGCCAACACCCGTGGGTCCAACCACCAGCGCATCCGGATCTGTCTTCTCCGCGAATCCCGACCCAATGACGGTCATCGACTGAATACTCGGCATCATCCCGGACGCAATGCTCAGCTCCATTCTTATAATCGTTCCGCCGTGAACCACTTTTCCATTTCCCGCCACAGTGCCGTTCAAGACGTTAGTGAAGAAAAGGGATGCATGGTTTCCTCCATCGAAGGCCGTCATGTCCCACGGCCCATTGATCAGCGACCCGAAGAAAGTCTCTGCGACATTCCCCCAGGGATCCAGAACCAGTAGACAACCGGCCTGCGCGGTGGCCGAAGTCCCATCGGTTGTGGGCAAGCTGCCGACGATGACCCAGCCACTTTTCAAGGCGACCAGCGCGGCCGTCAGCACGATTCCGCCAATACACGGATGGGTGCCCCATTTCTGCCCGGTTTTGGCAGAAGTGGGCATTTTGATTCTTGGCGGGAGTCGCCATGCGACTAGAATTGTTCGTTCTTGTGGGAAGTTTTTATCGGGATGGACTTTCTCGACCACTATTCCTGACAAATGCGAATTTTCGGAGAGACTTCATGAAGCGCAGTAATAAAGCCATTCACCTCGCACTTTTTCTATCTTTCTGTTCCTCCTGCCTGTTCGCCCAGTTCGGTCCGCCAGAACCCCAAGGCAGCGGTCCCAAGTTATCCCCGCCGACTGCATTTCCCGCGCCCGGAACTTTCCCAACCACCGAATCCGTCACCCTCAGCGATGCCGATCCCAACGCCACGATCTACTACACCTGGGACGGCAGCTCTCCGACTCGCAAGAGCCTCGTCTACGATCCCCGGCAACTCCTCTTCATTGGCGGTGTGTACGAGGGGGACCATGGGCTCAAGACTGGCTACACCCTGCGCGCGATGGCCGTCCATGAAGGGAATACCAACAGCGACGTTGCCACTTTCCAGTACGTAATAGAACGACGAGACAGAACCGAGTACGTGTCCGAAGAGATTCTTCCCGGCCTCCGCATGGTGCGCGATTCCGACAATGACAAGATGTTCCTCATCCGAGGAACAACAAAATATGTCTTGATCGATTCAGGCCAGGGGCGTGGCGAGCTGAAAAACTACCTCGCGCAATTTACCGGCGGACTCCCGATTGAACCCGTCTTCACTCACAATCACGGGGACCACATCGGCCAGGCGGATCAGTTCGTTCGCGACAGCGTCGAACATATTGGCGAGCCCGATCGTCCGGGTGCCCAGAAATTGCTCAAGTCCCGTGGGATTCCGGACGACGTGATCGCGAAGAACCTGGTGCCTATCCATGAAGGCGGCCGCATCGACCTGGGCGACCGATCCCTGATCATCCACGAAACTCCCGGCCACACTCCCGGCTCGATCGTCATCTTCGATGAGAAGAATGGATGGCTGTTCACCGGCGACTCCTATGGCAGCAACTCGCCCACAATCCCCGACGCGCTGTGGCTGCAATGGAATCAAACTCCCCTCGACGGCTATCTAGCCGTCGTAAAAACTTCTCACGCAAATTTTCGAGGCAAAGTGAAGTATCTGATGACCGGGCACAACGATCGTCCGCTCGAAGGTGAGACTTACCTGGACAACCTGGAGTCCGCCCTCCAGTCGCTGATGGACAAAGGTGACGCAGTTCTAGTGCCGTCTTACCGCCCAGCCGGAGCTCTCCAGGTGACAATTGGTGATCGCATGCGCGATCCCAACTGGGTCGCAATCAATGTGAATAAAGACCACTACCTGCCTGCACCCATCGATGCAATCGCCGGTCTGACACGCCTGACCGTGAACGGCGCAACGCTCACTCCAAAATTCTCCCCGGATGTGAAGTCGTACACTGCCAAGCTGACGAATGCCGCCTTCTCGGTCTCGGTTGTCGTGGAACCCACGTCGACGCGCTCGAAGTCAATCACCGTGAATGGGACGCCCGTAAAGTCCGGCGCCGAGCAAAGGGTCTCGGTAAAGCAAAATATTCCAATGATCCAAATCCAAGTCGAATCGCCAGATGCCACCCGCTCAACGCACTATGCAGTGACAATCCAACGATGAGGAAAATGAAGTGCAAGTGTGGCGCGGGCGCCCCCGCCCGCGAATGTAAGAAGCTCCACGAACGTACGGGAGCGAGCGTGGAAGAGCGGCGCTTTAGCGCCGCGCCAAAGCGCGCAAGAAAGATGATGCGGCTTCAGCCGCTGTTCTCTGAGTACTGACAACGAGCAAGACGAGAGCTCTCATTCCAACATCCTCAACCTTCCCTCGACTGAAACCGAAAAACAAAATATCAGCTTTTGACTTGCTGTTGCCGCCGCCGTAGCATAGCGCCAGTGCTTGGGGGTGGCTATTGTGCTCGGCCAAACCATCTCCCACTACCGTATTGTTGAGAAACTCGGCGGTGGCGGCATGGGTGTCGTCTATAAGGCTGAAGACACCCGACTAGGCCGCTTCGTCGCTCTGAAATTCCTTCCCGAAGCTCTGGGTGAGGATCGCCAGGCACTCGATCGTTTTCGGCGGGAAGCCAAGGCCGCATCAGCACTCAATCATCCAAATATCTGCACGATTTACGACATCGGCGAGAAAGGTGGAAAAACCTTCCTCGCGATGGAGTACCTGGAAGGCGCAACGCTGAAGCACCGAATCGCAGGCCGCCCCATGGAACTGGAATCAATCCTGTCCCTGGGCGTGGAGATCGCCGATGCGCTCGACGCTGCGCACGCGAGCGGCATCGTGCACCGCGATATCAAGCCTGCGAATATTTTCATCACCGCTCGTGGACATGCGAAGGTACTCGACTTCGGTCTGGCGAAGGTGTTGCCGTCAAAAAGTTCAGCCAGCCAGATCGCTGCCGCCGCCACGCAGACCATGTCCGACGACGAACCGCACCTTACCAGTCCCGGCGCAGCGGTGGGCACGGTGGCGTACATGTCGCCCGAGCAGGTCCGCGGCAAAGAGCTCGATGCACGTACCGACCTGTTCTCGGTTGGAATCGTGCTTTATGAGATGTCGACCGGCACGCTGCCATTTCGCGGCGACACGTCGGGAGTCATTTTCGACGGGATTCTGAATCGGGATCCTCAGCCAGCCGTGCGAATGAATCCAGACCTTCCGCCGAAGCTGGAGGAAGTGATCCGCAAAGCGCTCGAAAAAGACCGCGACCTGCGATATCAATCGGCGGCTGAGTTGCGCGCAGATTTGAAGAGGATCAAGCGGGATACGGAGTCGCAGGGAATCAAAGCAGAGCCGTCCGATCGAATCGATCTAAGCCGGCGTCGCGGCACACGGTCAAAGTGGGCCCTGCTTACAGCACTTGCAGTGTTGCTTGTGGGCCTCGGTTTAGCACTATATCGCGTTTTTAGGCCGACTCAGGCCAAATCTGCGTTTCAGAGCTATCGTATGTCGCGCCTGACATCGACCGGCAACGTTGTCTTCATTGCTCTTTCACCGGACGGTCGCTACCTCGCCTATATAGCAAGGGAGTTGGGGAGCCGCGCATTGTGGGTGCAACAGATCGCCAGTTCCACGAATATACGGCTCTTGGGACCACTGCCTCCCGATGTCTACGTGTCTACCCCACGTTTCTCGCCCGATGGAAATTACATCTACTACCGTCAGACTGACAATAAGCGAGAGGATTCGGATTTATTTCGCTTGCCCACTGTCGGCGGAAACCCAGTCAAGGTTCTTAGTGGGATAGGCCCTCGCTTTAGTATATCGAGGGACGGTTCAAAGCTAGCTTTCCACAGAATGAATACTAAGGTGACTCCAGTGGAGTTCTACCTGAATATCGCCGATCTGGATGGATCGAACGAGAGGACGCTGCTCACGGTTCGTCATCCAGAACAACTCTGGGAAACGGAATGGTCCGCGGACGGAACTACCATCGCTATCGGTATCGACGAGAAAGCCGAAGGGAACACGAATGCTGTGGCTCTGGTTGGAATCAAGGGAGGCACCGAGCATCGGTTCATTCACTCTACGATGATTTGGGGACTAGCCTGGCTGCCGGATGGAAGCGGGTTCCTATCTTCCGGTCAAGGCGTTGGAACTCAGTCCGGTCCATCGCAGTTGTGGATACTTCCCCTTCCCGGCGGACAACCACGTAGGCTGACCAATGATCTGAATGAATATCAGGACATCAGCCTGACCGAAGATGCGCGCAACCTGGCCAGCACTCAGAAGCAAATGAGTTCCTCCATTTGGGTCGCCTCTGCTGCGAACCCCTCCCAAGTACAAGAATTACCTGGCGGCCAGATGGATGGAAACCGGGGACTCGCGTGGCTTCCTCAAGACCGCCTGCTCTATCAGGGGTCCGAAATCGGTACGCAGATCTGGCAGATGGACCGTGATGGGAGCCACAGGCAGCAACTCACTCGTCTACCGGGAGATTCCGCTGACGCGGTATCGACCAGCGATGGTTCGGCCATTCTGTTTTCTTATTCCGGCAACGATGGAGGAAACTCGACCATCTGGCGCATGAATGGGGACGGCACCGAGGCCAAACCTGTCATAATCGACCAAACTTCAGTCTGGAATCCGGAAATCTCCTCTGATGGCAAGTGGATCATCTATAACTCGAACGCCGGAGGGCTGATGAAGACCTCACCACAAGCTAAAAGTGGAGGGTCCATCGATCAAGATGCGGGCTACGGCACGATATCCTGCGATGCACGCTCGATTGCGTTCCCCCACTACGATCGGAAATCGAAGCGGGATTCTATAGAGATCCTTGCTGCCGAAGGCGGCGGTTCTCCGCGGTTCCTGCCTTTTCCAATCGAAGACCAAGTACCGCCAGAATCGAACATGGGAGCGCTACCAATCCGCTGGACCGCATCAGGCGATGCGCTGACATACGTTCGGACCAAGGACGGCGTCTCGAACTTGTGGAGCCAGCCTCTGAATGGGGGAGCGGCGAAACAAATTACGAATTTCACTTCGGGCCTGATCTGGCGGCATGCCTGGTCTTGCGACGGCAAGTACTTGGCACTGGCTCGGGGAAGCCTCTCGATCGATGCAGTCATGCTGACGGATCTGCGGTAGCGCTGACAGAACGCAAGAATCCCCACTCTCCCGAAGGAATCTCAGCCCTTTTCGAACTATGTCGTAACAGTCCCACGTTGAGCCAAGTGTGCTGTGAGTGTGGCGCGGGCGCCCCGCCCGCGAAGTGCCGAAAGCACACGAATGCGCGGACTCATCGTGGAAGATCGGCGCTGAAGCGCCGCGTCAAAGCGCAGAAAGATGACCACCTTCAGCCCGCAATCTCTGGGCTTTAGCCCCTGAGGGAACAAGCCCATGTGGCGCGGGCGTCCCCGCCCGCGAAAAGCAGAAAGCACACGAACGAGTGGAGGACAGTGGAAGAGCGACGCTGAAGCGCCCCGTCAAGGAGTAGAAAGATAACCACCTTCAGCCCAATCGGTTTGGGAAGGGCACGGCTTTTAGCCGTGCCGTGAAGAACCCGAAATCTCTGGGCTCTAGACCCTGAGGGCACAAGCCCATGTGGCGCGGGCGCCCCACCCCCGAATGTAGAGAGCACACGAATGCACGGAGTCACCGTGGAAGAGCGGCGCTTTAGCGCCGCGTTAAACGCGAAAATTGAGGGGCTTTAGCCCCAGTGATCTGCGGCCCATGCTTCAGGAGCCGCCCTACGATGGCGAGAAGCGATCATTCAGGTCGATGGCACGCTCGGGACGTGCTCGACTGCGACGGCCTGCTACGTCTACGACGCGAACGGCGAGCGCATTCGCAAGACTACTGGATCGACTTTTACGGAGTATTCCTACGGCACGGACGGCAATGTTTTGGCCGAGTACAATGGCACCACCTACCCGCTCGAATACATCTATGCTGGAAGCCGCCTGGTTGCCCAATACAAGAACAACACAACGCATTTCATCTTTGCCGACCACCTCGGCAGCACAAGGTTGGTGACGAAGGTGGATCAATCCGCGCTCGACACGCTCGATTTCTACCCCTATGGCCTTCAGAAAGTCGGCGACACGGCCACCACCCACAAGTTCACCGGCAAAGAACGGGATGCGGAGACTGCGCCTCCGACCGATTCCCTCAACGGTCTGGACATGTTCGGCGCAAGATACTACAACCCCCACATGGGCAGGTTTATGACCCCCGATAAACCGGTGGATCAGCACCCTGAAGATCCTCAGAGTTGGAATCTCTACAGCTATGTGAGGAACAACCCATTAAACAGCATTGATCAAGACGGAAACTACGATTGTGGGCAAATGACCGCTGAGCAATGCACTCAGTTCGGGAACGATTTGGCGGCTGCGCAAGACCAACTAGCGGAGGCACATCAGAATGGAGCTATCACGGACGCCCAATTCAAGCAGGGTAGCGATGCTCTCAATGCTTATGGAACTCTGAATGATCACAACGGAGTGACAGTGAACGTTGGCGCAACGGGGGGTTATCCCGGTATGACAACGGTGCGCAACGATGGAACGGTGACCGCAGCTAATCCGACGGGGCAGAATATCCAAGTGACATTCAATCCAGTAGTCTTCGGCAGTGGAAATAGCGATGCCATCAATGGGACGATTGGCCACGAAGGTTCACATGTCGAGGACGGAGAAGCTTGGGCAAGAGCCGGATTTACCGATGCTGCCAATCCTACGCACTTCGATACTGAGTTCAAGGCTTATGGAGTAACTTCCATCTTCGGCGCTGCGCAAGGAGCAGGATTCCTTACCGGCAAGAAGCCCGGCGTTACCACCTCACATCTGTTCTGGGGAAAGAACTTCCCGGATTTCCTGAACAATTCGCTTCGAACGAACATGATCAAGACCTTCCACCCGGACTGGGCAGAAAGGGCGTTCGAAGCGAATACAAACCCGGAGAAGAAGTGATGATGAAACTAGCCTGCATCCTCCTTTTTTCAGTCACAACCATGCACGGACAATCGCCAGACACGAGCTTCGTTCTTGACGGCTCGAAGCCGTATGTTTATCTCCAGTTCGACCACGTAGGCCCACGCAAGCCTCTCCACGAAGGAGAGCCCTCCACGGGGATATGGCTGCGAGTCGTGAATAACTGCAAGGTTCCGATCAGCGTAAGATCGTATGGCGTAACCACGGGAGACATAGGCACTGGGGTCTTCGACGAGATCATCCCCATTCAGCAGGGTATTACGGTGCAGGCCGCCTCCGGCGAAGTCCCTGTCTCGACCGATGAGAAGCCGGCACAGAAGGGCGCTAATGAACCATCCGCGAAGATGCCCGAAGGGTACTCGGCGGAGCTGTCGTCTGCGACTCGCGTGCTCCCCGGCGAGAGCTTACTGTTCAGCGTACCTCGGAATCATGTCAGCCGAGACTGGTTCCTCCGCGTGAAGTTCGCTCTGGCCGTGAGCAACCCGTCTGCAGGAACCGGGCCGTTCACGGAGCTTGACTTCTTCAACGAGCAGATACCTAGTTCGAGCCGGTGAGTTGGCTAAACCCAAGCAGCCGGGCGGATTTGATGCCGGGTGCCCGCTTTCTGCGAAAGCGGTTGAGATTTCCTGTCCCTTTCCACATCCAAATTTCTCCACAGCCGTCCACACAAAATTCCCGCTTTCTTGTGACATGTAACCTTGACCCTCAATACAGAAAGCGCATAGTGGAATGTGCGCCAACTCTCTGCCACAGTCCGACCAGAGGTCGTCAATCCGGAACCAAAAACGCACATCGCATGGGCGAACTGTAAGTACTTATTCGTCAATATTTTGCCTCTAAGTTCTTTCGATCGAAGATTTTGCGGCCAATGTCCGCGATCTCTCGAACGCAAACTCAATGAATTCAAGATTTTGCGCGCAGCCGTACAAAAATTAGTTCCGCACACGACTAGCACAACTCCTTTGACTGGAATAATTTGCGGGCAAATTCTCTGGAATCAATATTTTGCGGAGGCTCCCGTAGATCAGGCGCTCACAACTCCAGCAGAATGAAGATTTTGCGATTTCGCCCACAAAAAAATTCGCTTCGGGTATTCAGAACAATTCCGGCAAATTCGCGGTTTGCCCACCTCCCGCGCCCAATGGGACAATGCAATCTATGCCCACATTCAAGCATCTGACGATGAAAGCCACATTTCTGTCCCTGACCGCAACCGGAGCCTTGCTCCTCAGTTCTTCCTTCGCGCAAGACGCTCCCACGAGCGCCCCATCAAAGCCCGCGCAATCCAGCGCCGCGCAGTCGAGCACCGCGGGAACCGCGAAGACTCCCGCTAAGAAGCCGACGAGCGCAACCGGCACAAAAACTGCCGCCGCAGGTCCTGCCCTCACTACGCAGAAGGCGAAAGACAGCTACGCGCTCGGCATGAGCATCGGCACAGGCCTCAAGAAGCAGGGAGTCGCAACCGCCGTCGATCCCGCTCTCGTCTCTCGTGGCCTTCGCGACGCGTTGGGCACCGGCAAAACCGCCATGACTGAGGACGAAATGCGCTCCGCCTTGACGCAACTCAGAACTCAAGTGCAAGGCGCGCAGGAAGCCAAGGCCCACCAGGAAGGCGCCACCGCGCGCAAAGAAGGCGAAGACTTCCTCGCCGCCAACAAGGCGAAGCCCGGCGTGCAAACTCTTCCCGACGGCCTGCAATACAAGGTGGTCACCGAAGGCACAGGTCCCAAGCCGACAGCCAGCGACACGGTCACCGTCAACTATCGCGGCACGCTGATCAACGGGAAGGAATTCGACAGCTCCTACAAGCGCGGCCAGCCGATTTCATTCCCGGTAGGCGGAGTCATCAAAGGCTGGACCGAAGCTCTGCAACTGATGCCGGTCGGATCGAAATGGCAACTCTTCATTCCCTCGGATCTCGCCTATGGAGATCGTGGCGCCGGCGGCGACATCGGCCCCGGCGAAACCCTGATCTTCGATGTCGAGTTGATCTCGATCGGAGAACAGAAGAAGTAGGAGACGTCAGAAGTGAGAAGTTCGAAGTGAGGAATCACGATGCAGAAGTGAGATCTGCCCATCTTGCTTCTGCATTTTCTTTTAGCACACCTTGCTTCGAAGATGCCTCGCAGGAATCCCGATCGACCCAAAGACCTGCTTCAGCTGAGGCTGCGCTGCATATGCGATTTGGCCAACGCCCCGCGCAGATGTTCCTCGGCGGAAAGGTTCGCGCCCGCCAGCAGAAGCAGACCCGACAGGAAGGCCCAGAACATCATGGTCACCGACAGTGCAAACGGTCCGTATACTTCCTGAAAATTCAGCCACGGCAGTGCAAGGATGTACGCGTACTTCAGCGCCTCCGAGAGCAGCCCCATGATGATGGCAACCGGCAATACCGTTCGTGCCGGAACTTTTCCGTTGGGCAGAATCCAGTAAATCAGAAAGAAGATGGCGATGCTCGCGGCGATCGCGAAAACCTTCATCATCAGGAATCCCACGACTCGCACAAATCCGCTGCCGTATCCGTGCAGCAGGAACTCCATGAAGGCAACAGGACCGGCCGTGAGCGCGATCGAAACCAAAGCCAGCGCGCCGCACGCAAAAGCCAGTCCAAACGAGACCAACTGGTTCCCCAGATACGAGCGGTTGTTCTCGAAACGCCAAATTCGATTCAACGCAACTTCCAGCGGGAGGAAGACTCCCGAAGACGTGATCAGCAGGATCACCAGCGACACAACCTGCACACGCTGCCGCGAATTGACCATCGAGTTCAAATTCCGAATTACAAAGTCCTGGCCCGCGGGAAGGTAATCCTTCAGGAGTTGCACCACGACGTCATACATCACCCGCGAATGAAAAACGCGGCGGATGAGAGTCATCATCAATACGACGAAGGGAAAGAAAGAAAGGATCGAATTGGCCGCCACGGAGAATGCAAATGTATGCACATCCGTGCGCAACAGGTATTTCACCGTCGACAAGAGCAGGCTCGGCGGCCGTCGAGCCACACGGGGAGCGGCTTGCGGAGCATTGCCACCAGCCGCCGGCGGAGCCGTCGAAATCGGAGGAGTGGTCACGGGGAAAGCTAAATCGTACCAGAGAGATGGCGCTACGATAGCGCCAGCGGGAAACGGAAGTTTCGATACGCGGTTACCTTTCTATTTCTTAGTCTTTGTTAAAGTTATAGAAAATGACCTTAGGTCATATTAGGCGGTGAATTCTAATTTCTCTTGCGAAACGTTTCAATACTGCTTATTATCTGTTGCTCAACACCGGAGGGTTGGTCCGGTGGTGAGGCCAGAGATTGGTTGACGTTTGTTGGGTGTGGTGGATACGCGCCAAATTGTCGGACTCCAGAATGTTCCCGCAGCGGATGTTCACTGCGGCCGGGGACAAGGAGTCTTTTCCTTTTTGGAAGTAATTCCTCTCTGCTCGTAGACGCAACCGCACAACAAAAAAAATCTACCGGCTTCCCTGAGGGGGGCTTCGACTCAAATCGAAGCGTAATCCGGGAATCTGGAGAATCATTCTTCGCGATTGGTGAAAGGAGTAGTTTCCGTGAGAGAGAAAGGTACAGTGAAGTGGTTCAACGGAGCGAAAGGATATGGATTTATCCAGCGCTCTACAGGAGAAGATGTGTTCGTGCACTTTTCCGCGATCCAGGAAAACGGTTATCGCACGCTCAACGAGGGTGAGACTGTCGAGTTTGATCTGCTGAAGGGCCCGAAGGGCTTTCAAGCGGCAAACGTAGTCCGCGCATAATACCCCTGCGACACATTCGGAACCCTCCCGGTCCCAGCGGGAGGGTTTTTTGCTGGCCGAGATATCGCTGCGGTATCGCCGCGAGCCCTAACCTCTCCTCCCAGCATCAGTTCAGATTTGCGATTTCGCGCGTCACTCAAACCGCAACGCTGAGATCGGATCTACTTTCGTTGCTTTTCTTGCCGGTAGCCAGACTGCCAGAAGCGCCACGGCGCAGAGAAAGAATGGTGTCACAATAAATGCCATCGGATCCCATTTTTTTACTCCGAACAGAAATCCAGTCAAAAACCTCGTCAACCAGAATGCTCCGGCGATGCCGATCACGAGACCGATCCCAGCCAGCACCATTCCCTGACGAATGACCATGTTGCGAATATTGGAAGCCTGCGCTCCGAGTGCCATGCGCACGCCGAGCTCCTGTGTCCGCTGCTGGACTGAGTAGGCCATCAATCCATAGATGCCGATCGCAGCCATCAGCAAAGCTGATGCTCCAAAGACCGTAAGCAGCAACATGTTGAAGCGTTCGCGCGACGTCGTGAGTATGACGATCTCATCCATGCTGCGAATGTGCGCCACTGGTAGTCCGCCTGTGGCTTTGCGGATCGCCTTAGTCACGGCGGCCGTGAGGGTGTGCGGCTCCGTCCGTGTGCGCACAATCCACGACAGCGGGGCGATGCGAGAATTGAGTTCGGTAACTTTGTCGGGCATCTGCGCCACCGGGATATACATGGTCGGTCCGGGATCCTGATCGAGTCCGGCATCGCGCATATCACCCACAACGCCAATGATCTGCCTCGGTGGTTCGGCAAAGACCGGCCCCATCCCGGCTCCGACCTCGAGATGATCGTTCAGCGGATCGCCGTTGGGCCAGAACTGTCGCGCCATCGACTGATTGATGATGACAACGCCCGGAGCGGCTCCGTTGTCGTTTTCGGAGAAGTCCCGCCCCCGCAGAACGGGCACCTTGAATACATCAAAGTAGCTCCACGAAACTGTGAGGTACTCGGCTCCGCCTGTGGTCGGACTGTTGCCGTTTGCGCGTCCGACAATGTTGAAAGGCAATCCAAAACCGCCTTGAAGCGGAAGGCAGCACGCTGCGGCAGTAGTCGTGACACCGGGAACCGCGTTGATTCGCTCGGCGCCGTCGTGAATAACCTGGGCGACGGCGCTCGTCTTGAGAAATCGATCTCCACTGATCGACATGGCCATCGTGAGCACGTTATGTGTGTCGTAGCCCGGATCGACCGACTGCAATTTCATAAACGTGCGAATGAGCAACGCCGCGCCGATCACCAATACGAGAGCCAGAGCCATTTCAGTCACTACCAGGAGAGAACGTGTCTTTCCGCTGCGGAAGCCTACTCCTGCGCGATTGCTGCTCTCGTTCAAAACGGCTGCAAGATTCTTGCGCGAGGAACTGATGGCCGGAACCAAGCCGAACAGAATTCCGGTCAGCAGAGAAACCGCGAGGGTGAACAAGAGCACATTCAAATCGACCGTAACCGCCGATCCATTTTCGCCGATTCGCGGGATGCTGCCGGGGTTGATCGCCAGCAAGAATCGGACGCCGGCAAATCCGAGGAGGAGTCCAAGCATTCCGCCAGAGAGCGATATGACCAGACTCTCGGTGAGCACATGGCGGACGATGTGCCAGCGTCCTGCGCCAAGCGCAGAGCGGGTGGCAAGTTCCCTCTTGCGCGATGTGGCGCGAATCAGCAACAGGTTCGCAACGTTCGCGCAGGCAATCAACAGCACGAGCCCGACGGCGCCGAGTAATACGTAAAGTGACGATCGCGTGTCGCGGACCATTTCTTCCTGCAGCAGGATGACGCCAAAGCCATTGTTCGGCCCGAGCCTGCCGGGATACGTCGTCCGGAATTGATCGGCGGCCAGCTTTAACTGCGCGTTGGCCATTGATGCGGTCACTCCCGGCTTCAACCGGGCAATCACCTGGAAGTAGTTCGCCGGATTGGTCGAACTGAGTTCAAACTGGAACGGCAGCCAGAGATCTGCCGCATTACTGGTAAGAAACTCGCGCCCGATCACACCCACAACCTGATAGGACTGTCCGTTTAGCTGAATATTGTTGCCGACGATGTCCCGATTACCACCATATCGGCGCTTCCACAATCCGTAACTGAGCACCACGACATTTCCGCCATGCGGGCTGTCCTCGGCCGAGGTAAAAGTCCGACCGGCAATCACAGGAGCGCCGAGAGTTGCAAAATAATCAGCGCTGACATGTGCGCCCTGGACCTGTTCCGGCTGATCGTTGCCGGTGAGGTTCAATCCAGCGCCGCCGGTGTCATACGCCGCAACGTTCTGAAAAATGCTTTTTTGCTGCTGCCAGATGTTGAACTTGGGCACGCTGGCGAAGGAGTCGGAGTCGTCACCGGTGTTCAGCAGTTGCACCAGCGAACCGGGATCAGGATAGGTGAGCGGCTTGAGCAGGACGGTATTGATGACGGAGAAGACGGCGGTATTCGCGCCGATCCCGACGGCAATTACAAGGATCGCAATGACTGTGAATCCTGGAGCCTTGAGCAGCGATCGCACGGCAAAGCGAATGTCGCGCCAGATTGGATCAAGTGACAGAAACGAAGAACCGGCTGTCGCGTTCCGATTCTGATCGGCCATGTGCTGATTCATGCCGCCTCCTTGGGATTCCCAGAAGTCTGCGCACTTGGAATGGACGGTGGCATTCTCCGAACGTTAGTTCGACCGGCCACTAAACATTGCTTCATTCTCTCATCTACAATCGGATGCCATGCAAGGAATGATTGTGGTTTGTCTGCATGCTCTGCGAACGCTCTGCGCAGCTCGGCCGTTAAAGTTTTCTAGCGCTGAGTTCTCTCAGAACTGCCCGCAGACGTCGCTAAGAAAGTCACACCGTCACTCTCAATGAACTCTGACGCGTCTTCTCGAAAATCTCCTGTTCTGGATGGGATTCGTGTGCTTGATTTCTCGCACGCCCTCGCCGGACCTTACTGCACGCTGCTTCTATCGGACTATGGGGCGACCGTTTACAAGCTGGAAGGGCGTTCCGGAGATATGGGACGCGGGTGGGGACCGCCGTTTGCGGGAGGTATCTCGAGTGTTTTTCTTGGCCTGAATCGTGGCAAGCAGGGCATCTCAATCGATCTGAAGCAGCCTGAGGGGCTCGATCTCTGTTGGAGGCTGATCGAACAGATGGATGTTTTGGTTGAGAATTTTCGTCCGGGATCGATGGATCGGCTGGGACTTGGGTACAAAGCAGTTCACGAGCGCAATCCGCGGCTGATCTACTGCTCGATTTCCGGGTATGGGCAGGAAGGGCCATCCCGCGACGAAGCGGCGATGGATCTCGTGATGCAAGCGTCTAGTGGGCTGTTGAGTATTACCGGAACGGAAGAAGGCGATTCTGTGCGCTGCGGTTACGGTGTGACGGACGTGACCGCCGGGCAATTCGCGGTGATTGGAATTCTGCTGGCGTTGTTGTCACGGGAGAAGACCGGGATGGGACAGTTTGTTGACGTATCCATGCTTGACAGCATGATTTCGACCATGAGCTCCAACTTCATGAGTTTTCTTGGATCGAATGTTGTTCCGGTGCCGATGGGAACTTCGTTTCCTACGATTGTGCCGTACCGGTGTTATCGAGCCAGCGATCGCGAAGTGGCAATTGCGATCGGCAGCGAAAAGCTTTGGTCTGCTTTCTGCCGGGCACTCGACAGGCCTGATCTGGAAAAGCATCCCGACTATGCCACGAACGCGGATCGCATTCGAAATCGCAAAGTGCTGGAGCCAATTCTTGACAGCGTTTTCGCGAAAAGATCGGGCGCCGAATGGATTCAGCGGTTGCAGGCAGAAGGCATCCCGGCGTCCCTGGTAAGAAACTTCGGCGAAGTCTCGAAGGATCCGCAAAGCGACCTTCGGCAGATGTTCCCTGTGATGGACCACTCGACCGCTGGCAGGCATCAGGTTACGGGAACTCCGGTAAAGCTGTCGGATACTCCGGGTAGCCCCTCATTGCCGGCGCCGCTTCTCGGACAACATACTCGCAGCGTTCTGAGGGAACTCTTTGCGTTGGATGATCGAGTTCTAGATGACCTGTTGGCACGTGGGATTTTGTTCGAATCTGGTGTCCCAAGCGAATCCAAGAGATAACAAAACCAAAGTAACGGCTCGTGTGATGCGGATCATAGCTGCGCCCGCATCTACGCGGTGGAATGGAGCCAACGGTGTTTCATGCGCTGGAGACGGCTTGGAGCGGTTTGCGTTGCTCTCTTCACTCTAACTGTCCAGAGTTTGGCAGTGTCATTCGTGCTGTTCCCTAAGGCGGAACGTTTGGAGTCTCCTAATGGCCGATTCGAGGTCCGGGACGCAGGCCGCCCCGGCGCCGCCGGCGACTTCGTGGGCGCCTTTCACTCGCTGTGGATCGTTGATCTCACGAACGGGAATTCGCGCAAGCTTTGCGATTACATGGGCGTCGCTGCGGTTGAGTGGTCCGGGAATGACTTTTTGTTGGTAACGGAATATGTGGGGAAAAAGACGTCACGCGCTTTCGCTTTCCCAATCGTTGGCAGCCAGGATGTACTTCTGATAGATGAGTCAACCGTGGAGAAAGCCGTGACACCAGAATTGCGCGAAACTCTCCGTGGCAATGATCACGTCTTCGTGGAGGCCTCAAGGCTGGAGAACAGTATCTTCTATTTCCGGACGTGGGGCTATGGATCGCACGATAAGAACGGCTTTCGATGGAGCTGCCAATACGCTTTCGTCGAAGAGAAACTTAGGTGCGATGCCAAGCGCTGAGGTGACCCGATTGGGCAACGTTCCGCTTCCCGACTACCGCATTTCGAGTGATACGAGATCCCCGTTGCCGTTCCCGCGTGGCTTGTAGTTGGCAGTAACCTGACGATCTCTCCAACCACAAGAGAATTCATCCTCGCCAATCAGCAGCAGGTTCTTGTAATCAGCGGCGCGCAGCTTTAGGGTTCCCGATTGCGAATGAACGGTCAGCACCGCAGCCGGGGCGTTGGAGCAGTCGACGGTGACGAGCCTGCCTTTGACGAATTTTGTGGTGCGAGTGTCGGGGTTTCCGGGTTGATCACCGCTTTGACCCGCTTCGCGTTTGGCAGCCTCTTCATCAAGAGCGTCAAAAGGAGATTTCTGCTGTTCGTACTTAGGCTGAGACGTTCCGCCCGCATTTGCGGCGGTGACACCGTATTTTCTCTCGGCGCTCATTTCGCTAAGGAGATCGCCAGCGGTGGAGGCAATCCGCGGATTGTCGGCGGTCTTGAGGCGTTCAAGTAGGGCTGCTGCTGCGGGATATTTCCTGGCTGCAGCATAGATCTGAGCGAGATGCAGCAGATACTCCTGATCTCGAGGACTTAGGCCGATGGCTGCGCGTTCGGACTCCATAGCAGCGGTCGTGCTGCCTCCAAGGTTTCGCGCGACTGCCAGCAGATCATAGGCGTCGGCCATTTCAGGGTTCCAGTCGAGCACGGCCTTGAGGTCGAGCATCATGTTGGCAAGGCCCAGCATTTCGTTGTGCCGGGCCTGCGCAAGGCGATACTTCGCGATGCAGAGGTAGTACCGCACCCACATGTCCCGCTGATTCAGAGACGCAGCATCTCCCAGTTCGTTGAAAGCCTCTTCGAATTGCCCGTGCTCGATGTGGTCCCAGGCAAGGAAGCGATGCGCGGTCGGATTACCGATCGCATTGCTGGGCAGCTGCTCTTCATCTTCGCCCATCTTCTTTTTTGGCTTTGCGTCCGCTTTCTTGTCTGCCTCGGTCGGAGTAGTTGCCAGTTGAGTCAGGGTCTTCAGTCCGACTTCACGACGTTCGGGAACGCGCACTTGGACACCGGCGTACAAGGCGCGAGCATCCGGTTCCGGCAGCGGAGTGGCAGTGATGATGGAATCATCGAGTGTTACCGGGATCGGAAACTGATCTGTTTCTGCTTGTGGGCTACCTTTCTGCGAGAGCAGTGCCGTCTGTTGGTGAAAATAGTCTTTCACCGCGTCTTGAAGTTGCGTCCAGCTCATTCCATATTGTTTGATTGCGTCTTCAACGGGCACATGCTGGTTGAGGACCAGGCCGAAGTATGCGCCCGTCTCCGGAAGTTTCTTCTGGTGCAACAGGTAGTGCATGACGATCCAAGATTCGGCTTTGTACAAATCGTCGTGCGATTGAGGGTTCTTGGCGGCCCCCGGCTTTATTGAGAACAAATCGGGGAGCGCCTGCCATTCCTGGGTTTCGAGTATTTGGGAAAAACTTTGCGCGCCCGTCAGAGTCCCCGAATCGGAGACTCCCAGTAGTGCGGGATCTCCACCAATTTCCACTTGCTGGTTGTCAATGCGAATAGTGCTGAAGTATTGGAGCAATCCTTCGTCGAACCAGGCCTGCGCGGGGGGATAGTTGAAGTTCAGGAGGCGGAGTGCGAAATCACGGGTCACCGCGCGCCAAGGATCCGTTTCTGTCAGATTTAACGCAATAAAATCCTGGTCTTCGCCCGACAGAAAAAATCCGGGGACCGCGATGGGTTTTCCGTCGCGAAGTGGAGCCAACTGGTAATAGGACTTGTCGTCGTTGAAAGCGAGGATGGTCAGCGGGCGGGATTCGTTCAACCGTTCCTTCGTCAATAGTCCGGCGAAGACGGCGCGCATCTGCTCGAAGTGGAGAGCGACGTCTCGGCCTTTGCGCTCTCCCGCATCGGTAATCACCGTGTAGTGCGGGGAGTGGACTTCGAGCCACGGAGTCTGATTGGCCGACCATGCTGGCGATGCCAGCGAGAAGAGAATCAGGATGGAGCGGGCGCGGATCATAGGACCGACAGAGAGGCTCTCACAAAATGCTAACAGAATGGCCAGCTATGCGTTACCGGGATGCGCTACCGACCCTTGGATGACGTAGGCCCATAAAAGGCAGTCTGACGAGCGTGCGCAAAGACACAGCGGCTCACATGCTGAGTCCCTTATAATTCCCGTTTTATGTCTTCACTAATTCGCTTTAGTACTTTCCTTCTCTTAAGTGTCCTGACCTGGGGTATGGCATGGGCCCAGAACGGATTATCTCCGAGCGGCGTGCTGCTCGATGAGACGAGCAATCCAGTCAGAGCTACTCTCATTTTGAGCGAAAACAAGAATAATATTCATTATTCAGCGGAAAGTTCGGCCGCGGGTACGTTCACGTTTACCGGAGTTCAGGCTGGGACTTACATACTTTCAGTCAAGGCTGGCGAGAAAGAATGGCGATCTGCGAATCCTGTCGCTGTTGAAACTGGAATGCACTTGTCATTGCGCCTGACCTCTTCAGGAGGTGTAGTTCTTCAAAAGGTCGCCGATCCGAAGGAAGTCACTTCGCAGGGTAGTGGCGGCGAGCACCTTTCGAGTTCTGAAGTCTCCAGTCTTCCCCTGAATGCTCGTGATTTCAGCAAACTACTTTTGCTGGCGGCTGGAACGATGACCGATACCAATGGCGCCGCCAACTTTACGCAGCAGTTCGCCGTGAATGGGCAGCGCGGTGTGACGACCGTCTTTGCGACGGACGGATTCGATACGACCGATCCGGAGATGGGCGGAGCGACGTTTTCGAACTTCAACGTGGATGCAATTCAGGAGGTGCAGTCGAATTCAGGAGTGATGGCGGCGGAAGTCGGACATGGTGCGGCGAGCTATACGAATGTGGTGTCGAAATCGGGAACGAATCAGATTCACGGCAGCGTGTTTGAGTTTCTACGAAACGCCTCACTCGACGCGCGCAACTACTTCGATTATCGAGATCCAACGGGGAAGCATCGCATTCCTCCTTTCATCCGCAACGAGTTCGGATTCACCAATGGCGGACCAGTTGTACTGCCCGGAATTTATGACGGGCGCAATCGCACTTTTTATTTCGGTGAGTATCAGGGATTCCGGCAGGTGCTCGGTACGACACAGGTAATTCCGGTGCCGACTGAGGCGGAGCGACAGGGAATCGACGCCGTCACTTTTCCTGGTGATACGTTGACTGTTCCCGTAAGTCCAGAAGTAGCTGGCGTGCTGAATGGGTATCCGCTGCCGAATGAGCCGAATGGTCCGTTTGGAGATCGTACGCATGCAGCGTCTTCGAAAGTGGTCACGCAGACGGATCAGTTTTCGATCCGCGTCGATCATCAGATATCAAACAAAGCTTCGCTTTACACGCGCTTCAGCTTGAATCAGGTAACGGGACCGCTGACTAACCCAGATCAGACCATTCTCGATCCAACGTTTGGAATTCAATTTTTCGATCATCAGCGGAATGCAGGCGTTCACTACACACGAGCGATTTCTCCGCACATGACGTCGGACACATCGCTGGGATATATAAGGAGCACGCCGTTTTTTCCATCTCCCAATCACACGCAGCCGGGGATCACGTTTGCTGACGGCCTATTTCAACCTTTCAATCAGCCAGCGGGATCGATCTACGGTTCTTACGGCAATCTTTATCAGATCAAGCAGGATTTTTCGTGGACACGCCATTCGCATGTCTTCAAGTGGGGAACTGAAATCCGGATCAATCGCGATTCGACGATTTTTGGTGTGAATCCGAATGGGCTATACGAATTTGGCGGCGGAATCGTTTATTCCCCGGTGAAGATTACGTCGGCTAGCGGCACGCACGATATCCAGGTGGGCGATCCGCTGCCCGATTCGTTGACTGGACTTCTGACCGGCACTCCGTATTCCTACAACATCATGGCTCCGGCGGATATTACGCCGGTGGGCGGCAAGTTCAATGAAGCGGGAGTGCGGCGGGAAGCCTACAACTTCTATTTTCAGGATGCGTGGAAAGCTACCTCGAAGCTCACGGTCAGCTACGGCCTGCGCTACGAAGTGAACAGCCGGATTCATGAGGCGACAAAGCGTACGTCACTGCCGATTTTTCTTGGCCCAAACGGGGAGAGAGTTGCCTATTCGGACCGTTCCGCCAGGCAGGAAGTGTTGATCAATCCTCAACCTCCTTACGATCAGGATTGGTACGGCTTCGCACCACGCCTAGCTCTTGACTATGCTGTGAGTAAGCACACTGTGCTGCACGCCGGTGCAGCAATCACAACGCTGCTCCCCAATCTGTGGCAGGACAATTCACTGACGGCGGCGATTCCATTTGTTTTCGCGCCCTCGATTTATGCCCAGTCTGGAGAGCCGATCAACTTCCAGAACACCTTTGTTCCGCTGAATTTGCCGACCGCTTACAACATTCAAGGGCAACCGGTTTTCGCAACCGGCAGGTCCGAAGATGTTCCCGCGAACACAGTCTTCGACTATGCGCGTTTCCAGAAGGATCTGAACGCTCTTGCTCCGGGCAACATTCAGTTGCTTAGTATTTACGGAATCGCGAAGAATTTCGGGAACGGATACATCGGAAGTTGGACGGCTGGCGTCGATCACGACTTTGGCGATTTTCATTTCAATGCTTCGTATGTAGCGACAGCAGGAATTCATCTGCCACGGTTCTACAATCCAAACGCTTATGGCGGTGCCTGTCGAGGATTCGCGCCCTTCACGCAATTCGATACCGAGTGCCATGCGACTGGCGGATTCGGTCCCGAAACGATCATGACGAGCGGTTCGCATTCGTCCTATCACGCGCTGCAGAGCGGCCTGTCGAAGACTTCTGCCCGTTTAGGTCTTGGTCTGCAGGCAAGCTATACGTACGCGAAGTCGCTGGATGATACCAGTTCCGTCTTAGGTGGGCTCCTTGGCGCTTCGGGAACAGTCTTGCAAACGGGACCGCAGAATCCGTTTGACCCATCAGCGGAAAAAGGACCATCGACGTTCGATGTTACTCACGTGTTTGCTGCGAGCGTGATCCAGGTGCTGCCGCTGGACCATGTCGCGTTTTTGCGGCCGCTTGGGCGAACATTCACAAAAGGTTGGCAGGTGCTGAATATTACGACGCTGACGACGGGGTCTCCGTTTACGGTGTACTCAGGCGTGCAGCAGACGGGAGCAGGTCTGGGAGGGGGCGATCGCCCGGATTTGGTCTCTATGCCGCATCCTTCGACCAGTCGCCCGGTCCGCGATGACTACTTCGGCCTTGGCGCCGACGGCAACCGCTCATTCTTCGATATCCCGGTAAACATTCCCGGAGGCACGGGCCCGAATCAAGGACGCTTCGGCACTCTCGGCCGCAATACATTCCGTGGCCCTGCGTACCACGATTTTGACTTCGCCGTAATTAAGGACACTCCGTTTGGACATCGCGGGAACGCGGAGTTCGGAACCATCGAGTTTCGCGCTGAGTTCTTTAATATCTTCAACATCGTGAATTTTGGATTACCTTCGAACATCGTCAGTGGCAGCGGGTTCGGCATCATCAGCAGGACGGCGGGTACTTCGCGGCAGATCCAGTTCTCTGTGAAGATCATCTATTGACGCTGCTGGCCTGCTTCCGCCACGGCGACACGGAGGCGCAGAGAACAGAAATGGAAACTGCTAGTTAACCTATATTTCATCTTGTGATCACCATCCTTTCCAAATTCCCGTGATTGGCCTACCCTATTGCGTTTATTTTCATATGCAAAGGGAAGGTCATCATGAAACGAAATCTTCTTTTCATCTTCAGCGTGCTGCTTGTTCTTTGCCAGATCTCGTTCGGCGGTGAGACAAAAATCCTTACCAACCACCTGGGATATGAGCCGAACGGGCCGAAGCATGCTGTTGTTCTTGCTAAAGCTGGTGAGGTCATCGCGAACTGTAGTTTGAAGAGCTACAAGGATGATCAGGAAGTTCTTCTTCTGCTGGCGAAATCGTCGGGATCAGTACAAAAGTGGAGGGACTGGTTCTTTTGGACCATCGATTTCGATTCGTTTGCGAGGGAAGGGAAGTATTACCTACAGTGCACGGCCGACAATGGCAGCGTGCGCTCATTTCCGTTTTTGATTCAACGTAACGTGATCGAGCGCAACACGATGTCGAACGTCATCTACTACTTCAAAGAAGAGCGCAGTACGGGTGAATACGACAAGGCAGATCGACATGTGAAGTTCGATGGTAAGAAGGAAGGAACGGTCGACGCACATGGCGGATGGTGGGATGCGACCGGCGATTACGGCAAGCACTTCTCTCATCTTTCGTTCTCAACCTATTTCAACCCGCAGCAGATTCCGTTCACGGTTTACAGCCTACTTAAGAGTTATGAGCAGACGAAGCTACGCGGAGATTCGAATTTTGCGCGGTACCAGGCGCGTTTGCTCGATGAAGCGATGTTTGGTGCGGACTATCTTATGCGGATGAGAGTACCGGGCGGGTCATTCTATCGGTCGGTGACTACAGGGCAAGTCGATCAGACTCCATCTGGGAGAAGGATCGCCGGTGAGATGAAGAAATTCGGAATCGAAGGCGCTCCGGGGCAGGGCGCGAAGGGAATGGTCGAGTCGGCGAACAACGATCTGGAATATGAGGTCAGCTATCGTTCCGGAGGCGGATTTGCAATAGCAGCGTTGGCGATGGCAAGCACATATCCGGTGTCGGGTGAATTTAGGAGTAAAGATTATCTTGTGACTGCGGCGGACGCTTTTGAGCATCTGGAGAAAGAAAACCTCAAGCTCACCAACGACGGCAGGGAGAATATTGTCGACGACTACTGCGCACTGGCGGCGGCAACAGAACTGTATCGTGCCACACATTTTGGGCCGTACAAGGAAGCAGCGGATCGCCGTGCAAAGAACCTATTGGCACGGCAGATCAGCGGCGGTGGCTACAGCAACTATTGGCGGGCCGATGACGGAATGCGTCCGTTCTTTCATGCTTCTGATGGAGGATTACCAGTCGTGAGCTTGCTGTACTACGCCGAGATTGCGGATCCAGCGGTGAAGCAGCAAGTTCTCGAGAGTGTAAAGAAGTCGCTCGACTTCGAGTTGGCGGTCACGTCAGAAGTAACCAATCCTTTCGGCTACAGCCGCGAGTATGTTCAGGACAAAACCGGGGCGAAGCGCACGACTTTCTTCTTTCCACATGACAGCGACGCGGCGCCATGGTGGCAGGGAGAGAATGCGCGGTTGGCTTCCGTGGCAACCGCGGCGAGGCTGGCTGAACGCGTATTCGCCGCCGACCCCGCTTACCGAGAAAAGTTGGAAGCGTTTGCCACGAATCAGGTCAACTGGATTCTTGGCCTGAATCCGTTCGATTCGTGCATGTTGAACGGCGTAGGACGAAACAATCCGCCATACATGTATTTCGATTCCTGGGAATTCACCAACGCGCCGGGCGGGATTTCAAATGGTATCACCGGCGGGTTCAAAGACGAGAAGGATATTGATTTCCTGATCCCGTATCGCGAGACGGGCGCCGACAACGATTGGCGCTGGGGAGAACAGTGGTTGCCGCATTCGTCGTGGTACTTACTGGCTGTGGCGAGTGGAGGAGAAAAAAGCAAGTGAGTTCGAGGCAGAAGCACGAGGCGAGACGTCAAGTATGACAGCCGGCGAGGACGCCGGCGCTACGGTTTGCCAGCGACTCCCGTGTTCGGCTCGAGAGCAATTTCAGAAGAACGACCTTTGGAACGCTTCATGCCGGGAGCGTGCGGTTTCCATCAGAACATTGAATTGACGCTCGGCGCGCAGGCTATCCAGCAACGGGTCGGTACTAAAGAAAGGATACGGGAAGAACCCGTGATCAATGCTGTGCTTCAACATTCTCAGGGCGGAGTCCTTGTCGCCCAGCACAGCATAGGCCTGGGCTACTTTGTAGATTGCTTCGGAGTCTCCGACGCCGCGTAATTGAACCTTGTTTTCCGCGGCTCGCATGAGTGCAATCCCCTGTTCGGGCTGCCGGCTGATCGCATAGCTGAGTGCCTTTCCTACTTGCGCTTGCAATAATTCGGGATCCATCCCGTAGGCACGATCAAAGTCGGCAAGTGCCGGCTCGTAATGCTTTTGATAGTATTTTCCGAACCCGCGATAGAAGAGATGGAAGGGCAGTTCGCCATTCTTCGGAAGGCTGTCAAGGAACCTGTCGTATTCCCCCAGATAAAGATAAGCGTTGAGTGCGGAACTGTTGATTTTGACGCCGGGGTCAAGTTGGCGCGCCCGTACGCACTCATCCACGGATTCCTTCAACATTCCTGCAAAGCGATATGCATATCCCAGTTCCCAATGAAGCTCGGCATGATTCGAATTCGTTTGCAGCGATTCTCTCAGCAGAGGAACGGCTTTTTCGACACTGCCTGTGTCAGTAAGAAAATTTGCCAAGTACACACGCGTATCGATTTGTTCCGGCTGCAGGGCGAGCGCGCGATCAAAGGCCGCTTGCGCTTTCTGGTAGGAGTCGCGCCCTTGGAGTTCGAATGATCCGCTGGCAGTGTAGGAGCGCCCGAGATAGGCCCACATCAATGCGTAGTTGGGATCGATTGTGGACGACTTTTCCAGCATCTGGATTGCCAGGGGAAATTCGTTCCGTGCGTACAGGTCGACTCCGCGCAGGTAGTACTCATACGCGAGAGGATTGGCGGGCTCGTCGGACTTGAGGCGAGCTGCTTCAGAGGACGATAGGTTCAGCTCGAGTCCGTGAATGATCTGCTCAGAAACCTGGTCCTGCACGGTTAAAAGCTTCTGATAGCGAAGATCAAAAGCGCCTTTCCACAACAAGTTCTGAGTCTTTACGTCAATGAGTTGGCAGGTAATCCTCAAATCGTCACCGTCCCGGATGAAGTTGCCTGCAAGCAGGGTGTCGACATCCAGGTCGTTGGCCACTTTGGACATTTCGACGACTTGCCCCCGGTATTTCTCGATCGCGTAGGAAGGGCGCACTCGAAGGGATTGCACATTTCCCAGCCGCGTGATGACCGCATCCGCCAGGGAATAACCCAGGAAGTCAGAGCTGGGATCTTGCTTGATGTTCTGGAACGGAAGAATCGCAAGGCGGCGCGGTTGCGAAACGAGTTGAGGCGCGGAGTGCGCCTTATGAAGCAGCCAGTATGCAAACAGGGCGACAAGGGCTGCCGCCACAACACCTGCTAGACCTCTCGCCCAAATCGGCATCGATTGGGTTGGATCTGCTGCCGTGAGAAGCGGGGACGCTCTAAATGTCTGTTTTATCTCAGCCGAGGGAGTTGCGGGGGCTGCCGTAGGATCGGGAACGGTCGCCAGCAGATTCCCGCTACGGGTTGTGATCCGTGCGCTGAACCGATACCCGAGTTTGGGGACTGTTTCGATGTATTGTTGATGTTCAGGCGTGTCTCCAAGAGCCTTCCTCAAGGCCGATACGTTGACGGTCAGATTCGCTTCTTCCACGAAGCTGTCGGGCCAGATCCTCCTCATCAGCTCTTCCTTAGTGACCAACTGGCCATTCCGCTCGATCAAAGTCAAAAGGATGTCGAAGGACTTGGGCGTCAAAGGAATTGGTTTTCCTGCGCACAGCAAGGAGTGATCCGCGGGGCTTAAGCGGAAACTATCAAACTCATAAAGTACCTGTATTTCCAACGCCATAGCCGTCTTTGGAAGAAACTTGTAAAACTCCTGCGAATTTTTAATGCCCCCTTGAGGACGCTGCGGAGTGATTCACGTAGGTTCGGAATGGCTGCGAGGACAACGCCCCTGCTGAACTCTGGCGAAATTGTAAGTGCAATCGCTGAGGGCGGCAAGCATTTCGCCGGGAATGGTTGTTCGGGCGTCAGCCCGCTCTTCTTTCAGAGGAGCGCGATCACACCCGGGATTCCAGAATCCCCGAACAGATGAAGAAGGAGAAGCACTGAAATGAGCAGTTCTGCAATCAAGAAAGCCCTCTCTGTGAAGATCGGCATCGTGGCGGCATTTGTCGCTGGCATGACGGTCTTCGTTCAACCCTTGGCTGCACAGGATGAGAGTCTTAGCCTGAAACCTGAGCTCAGCTCCCGGAGTTTCTTGCTGCACGTAAATCCGAAGTTCGCGAGTTGCCTGGGGGTATCCGGCGGACCAGCCCCCGCGGCTGGTGTCAAGGTGGTCCGCGGAAAACTGAATGACACGTTGACGATTAGCGGGAAGAACTTCAAGCCCGGTCTGGCTTTCGACATGTTCACCGTGGAGCGGAGCAATCTGCTGCCTGACGGGACCGTGGATCCAAGTTTCACCAACTTCGGAATGGCGTGGTACCAGTCAGATCTTCAGGTCAACAGCCAGGGACTGTTCACAGCCACGATCCAAACGATCTTGTTCGATCAGATCTTCGGATTCGATCCCGACCAGAGCAATCCCAACCCGATCAACACTTTCCATGTGGGATTCTGGTTCAACGATCCAAACGATGCCAATGTCGACGGATGTACGTTTGACGTGACCAAGCCAACTCCGTTCAACGGTGAGCATAAGGCCGGGCCGGTGGCCTTTATCTCGGTGCCGGATGTAAGGACAAACCTCGGACCTCTGTGCACCAATCCCAACACCGATACGGTTCCCGCCACCTGTAATCCGTAGCCAGGAAAGCAGGGGCGACTCACCCAACAGGGGGCATGTCGGGGGGACATGCCCTCATTGCTTTTTTCTGCAATGCAGTAGTGATACGAAATTGCCGATTGTTAACGAGAATGTGACAAGTTTCTTTGGTGACTGTGATGAGCTTTGAAGGAGCATGGGGATTCGATCCGGATTCGGCGTTGCGGGCGCAAGACCTATTTCGTTGGATCGTTGCCGGAAGTGACATCATGGCTGAGGAGACCGGCAAAGGTGTGAATGACAACAATTTTCTCGGCGACGCGAGAATCCCTGTAAGTCGAGATGCTCAAATACATGAACTTCAACGGTTGTTCCGTTTGTGAGCCGGAACAATAGAGGCGATATGTCGGAATGGAAAATCACGTATCGAGGCATTGTGTATCCATGGCAGTGCGATCACATGGGGCACATGAATGTGATGTGGTACAGCGGCAAGTTTGATGAGGCGTGCTGGCAATTGTTGTCGATGTTGGGCCTGAATCCGGAGCGTTTTGCGGAAGACGGCACTGCCATGGCCGCTGTGGAACAGCAGATACAGTACAAACGGGAACTCCGCGCCGGGGACGCCGTGACAGTTCAATCGGCCTTGCTCGAGATGAAAGATAAGTCCATCCGCATGCTGCACAAGATGATGAACGATGCCACGGGGGAAGTTGCCGCTATGACCGTTGTGGTCGGTGTTCACATTGATGCCATGCTGCGAACGGCCATCCGGATTCCCGAAGATGTGCGAGAGAAGGCATTACAGATGAAGGAACACGAATTCGCGTCATTGCGGTGAAGCCGGAGAGGCTCGGTCGGGAATTCAGCAGTTGCCTTGGAGACAAGCTCCGACGTCGAAGCGCTGGCTGCGCGATGTAGCGTTCCCGAAAGAGTCTGATCGCGAATCATTCGATTCGGACCGAAGTTACTTAGGTACTACCAACCGGCTCATCCTCCTCCGCATGACAAGCCTGCCCGGTGTCTAATATGGCATGGAACCAAGTCGCGCCAATTGGCTTCCTGCGTTCTTGAAGGATGCGGCAAGTTGGGCGGTCTTTCTGTGGGGAATCGCAATCGGAGTTTTGGTGACAACGCTCTTTGCCGGCCTCTCAGTGAGACCGAGCTACTCAGCCGATTGGTACGAGGTCCTGGGATTTGGCCTACTCGGGATTACCTCACTGCTAGCGCCCATACTTGCCCTTCGAAACCGAAGGCATGCCGCAACAATCCTCCTGACCGCTGCGCCGCTGGTGGCTGTGTGTTTCGTTTTTTGGCAGCGGAGTTTTGAGCAGCCCGGCGCAGTCTCCTTCCTCCAGGAACTGAGCTTGGCAGTCGCATGGACTGCTGGGCTGTTAGTCGTGCCCGGCTTGTTTTGGGTTATTACGAGCCGCAGGGGCTGGCGGCCCTTAAACCAGAAGATCTTAGTGGGCAATCGTCTTCGACAGCCCATAATCCTCAATTCTTTTTTGCTCTTGGTCTTGATGTCGGTTAGTGCATTTATGTCTTTGTATCTCCCCTTGTATGGAACCGACTGTTACAAAGGACTTCCACCGGTGTTTGCCCAAACTTCTCCGCGGCATACCGTATTTACTGGACGGGTGCTGTCGGTCGGGCGCCCTGTGAATGCGTGGAGTTCACCTTGGGCGCTGGTGCAGGTCGAGCACGTCTATTGGGGTCTACCGCACTGGATGCGATGGATAGTCTTCGTCCGCGGTTATTTCAAAGACACGGATAAGGGGCAGGAGTACCTCGTCGATGCGCATCGAAGCGAGGGGGCCTTGACGCGCTTTCTTCCGGTTGTTGAGTTTTATCCCTGTTGTCATACTGTGCCGCTCAGCTACGCACAGGTTGATCTCCGCGTGTTGCACGACGGGCCTCCTAAATCCGGCGTTCGCATTATTGGACGTGTCTATCGCGTGTTGGGCGGCAAGCCAGGGTGGATGTTTATCCAAGGTGTGCCTGTTACGGTTACTGGCCCAGTAGGTAGCGTTTTCAGTGGTTACAGACGAGAGCGGCATCTACGACCTGAGAGATCTGCCCCAAGGGTACTATTCAGTTCGCTTGGGGTCGGATGAACACGGAACTAATCTAAAATCAGGTGACGTTTGGGACTATGATCTGCGGCTTCGGAACGACCTACCCGCGCGCTGAGCCATTGACCGCTGGCGCTTCACTTGACGATAGGGATCCTTCGACTGCGGTTGCTCTCTGCGCTCGGCGCGCAGAGAACAATCCTCGCTCAGGATGACAGCCCTTAATGTTCATTGCTGCGGTGCTAGCCTTCATTGCGTGCTGGCGCGGCGGAGAATTTGGACCTCCATCGGGCGCAGGGTTATTTGAATTGCGTGCAGCGGGCCGGTTCCAATGGAGCCGTCGACCTCATGCACGGTCACGCTGCTTTGCGGCGCAAGGCGGACCGGCTGCGGAGCTTGTGGTCCGACTTGATTGCTATACAACACTTGAAAGGCATCCCCTTCTAAACTGAGCTGGATCTCCAGAATCACATCCAATTGCTGGGGCAATGTGGGATTCGTGTTGGCGGCAACAACAACTTCCTGATCGTTCAAAATGCGTGAGAAGGCGATCACACCCTGAGGAAATCCGGAGACGCCGAAGGTTATGCCATCGCCGGAGACTGGACGAAAGTAGAAACGTCCGTATCGCAATGCGGACTGGTTCGCTCTTACGCCAGCGATCTGCTGAATGTGCTGGTAGAAGTCACTCGAATCATCGAAGCCCGGCCCCCCCAGAGAGCTTCGCGCACTGCAGGATCGCTGCCTGAGCCGTGGAGTCCTTGCTCAGTTCCGTAATAAAGGCAGGGAATGCCTGGCAGACAGTATAGACATCCGAGCCCGAGCGTAACCTGATCATCGAATTTTGTCGGGTTTGAAGGATCGACGTACCGGATCCGTTCCTTTACGTCGTGATTGTCGAGGAATGTGACAAAGTAGCGGGTCGCGTCGCCATGGGAGCTGAGGACATTTGATTCGACATTTTTTCGGTTCTGATACATGCCAACGACGGAAGTGGGCGGCGCAAGACCTTTCACGACCGGTTTGAGGCTGTTAAACAGCGGATAGTCAAGCGCGGCATCTACACCAACCAGATCGCTTTGATCGCTGGTATTTCGTCCGATGAAACGGGCGATGTCCTGTTCGGCGTTGTTGTCGAAGACTTCTCCAAACGTGAAGAAATTCTTCTTGCCGATGCTCAAGGCAAATTCTCGCATGGAATTTCCGAAAAGGCGCGGAAGGTCTCCTTTCAGATAGCGCAGCGTGTCGATGCGGAATCCGTCGATGTCGAACCGGGCGATGACGTACTGGTACGCGCGAATGAGGAAGCGCTGCAAGTCTGGATCGGCGGACATGATCTGTTTGAGTACGCTGAAATCGCCGACTGTATCGTCGCCATTGCCGTCAGGGGTCCCCTGCCGCCGGAAGAACTTGTTTTGCTGGAGTTCTGAAGGCCAAACCAGCGCGTCGAGCGGTGGATTTGGAATATTCGCGACGTCAGGGAGACCAGCCTGCGCTGTGCCACTCGCATCACGCCACTGCACATTTTGCGAAGACGAATGAAAGCTGGCCTGTGCGCCCTGATTGCTAATGCAGAACTGGTCGGAAGTATCGCATTGGTAGGCAAAAGCGTTCCCGGTATGGTTCAGCACGATGTCGAAGATCACGAGCAGGTCCTGCTGGTGAGCGGCATCGACGAGCGCACGCAATTCGTCATCGGCGGTGGCGGGATTGTCGGCGAAGCGTGGCTCCGCGCCAATGAAGTTGTGAATGCCGTATCCGTGGTACGTGTTGGGATCGAATTGAAAGTTCTTTAGCACTGGGCTGAGCCAGACCGCTCCGGCACCGAGCTGTTTGATGTAACCGAGCTGTTTCTGTACGCCCGAGAATTTTCCGCCCTGAAATCCGAAAAAGTCCGGGTCATCGAAAGGCACATGAGCGGGAGGATCGGACTCATTATTGAAGCGGTCGAGCATGAGGAAATAGATCCAGCGGTCGCGCCAGTCTTCCGGAGAAGGGAATGCGGCGGCCGCGGGCGTTGGAGGGTTGACGGCTTGATCGAGAACGGATTGGAAGTCAGCAGAGAAGAGCGAGGTCGGCATAAGACACCTCCGGGGAGGATTAGTAGTGAAGGGGAAGAGGTGAAGGCCCGCAGAGATTCTAAGTCTCAATCGGCAGTTCGTTGAAAAAGTTTGTTTGGCGTTCGGAAATTGGAACGAGGTTATGGGAACGCCTTGCCGATTAAGCGCGATCGACGTAATAGAACTTCTGCTTACTAGCCTCTTTTAGTCGCCGCTGGCGTGGTTCTGGTTCGGGACGAGTACCAGGCGCGGGCGAGCCGGAACGGGTTCGGGGCGAGCAGGCTCACCGAACGTGCTCAGGATTCCGAAAACTGCGATGTAGGCGGCCAGGATGCCGAGGCTGACGGAGGCGAATACGGTAAGGCAGAGGACAACAGGCATCAGAAACGAGATCACGGTCGTAAAATCCTTGTTTTCAACTTGTTTGAACTGGCCACTTCCGTCTCGCTACAGTCGTTAAGCCCAGCGTCTTCAATCTCGCTTGCGTTGACGCTCCGCGCTAGTGACGACTAAGATACGGAGTAGAGCTGTGTACTTCTACTTTCAGACAATTCTGACGACCTGTCGACGTTACGGAAGGGACATCACCCCGGACTGAGATGGCGATTACCAAGATTTCTGTCCGGGGCGCCCGGCAGCACAACCTCAAAAACATCAGCGTAGAGATCCCGCGGAACACCCTTACCGTGGTGACCGGACTGAGCGGGTCGGGAAAGTCTTCGCTCGCTTTCGACACGATTTATGCCGAGGGGCAGCGGAGGTATGTGGAGACACTTTCGGCCTACGCGCGGCAGTTTCTGGACCAGATGGAACGGCCGGATGTTGATGGAATTGATGGACTTAGCCCTTCGATCTCAATTGAGCAGAAGACTACAAGCCGGAGCCCTCGATCGACGGTCGGTACGATTACCGAGATATACGACTATCTTCGCCTTCTATTTGCTTCGATCGGAGTGCCGCACTGTCCGAAGTGCGGACGGGCGATCAGCCGGCAATCGGCGGATCAGATCGTGCAGCGTGTGATGGCGCTGACACCCGAAGATCGGGTAATGGTGATGGCGCCGATAGTCCGCGGGCGCAAGGGCGAGTTCAAGAAGGAGATGGAGACGCTCGCCAAGCACGGATACACACGCGCGCGGATCGATGGCGAACTAATCAGCCTGGAAGATGACAACGTCATCAATCTCGACAAGCGGAAGAATCATACGATTGAAGTTGTCGTCGACCGCTTGCTGGTGAAGGCGGGGATTGAGCATCGGCTGGAACAGTCCGTGCAAACGGCGATGAAATTGGCGGGTGGACTGGTGCAGGTCGCTGTTGTTGGCGGCGATGAGACGCTCTATTCCGAAAGACTGGCGTGTCCGGATTGTGGCATCAACGTTCCGCAGTTGGAGCCGCGGTCGTTTTCGTTCAACAGCATGTATGGAGCTTGTCCCGAGTGCCATGGACTGGGGAGCAAATACGATTTCGATCCGGCGAAAGTGATCAGTGACTGGTCGAAGCCGTTGCTTGACGGTGGCTTGGGGCCTGGGTCTGCGTCACAGAATCTGATCCATCAGCTGCATGTCGTTTCTGCAGCATACAAGATCGATCTCAGCACTCCGTTCGAGAAATTACCCGAGAAGGTGCAGGACTTCCTGCTCAATGGCGAGCAGGACCGCGGCGGGCGGACCGGTTTCCACGGAATCTTCGGATATTTGAAGCAGAATCTGGAAGAGTCGACGTCGGAGGGCTACCGCGACTGGCTGATGGATCACATGTCGGCGACGGATTGCCCAGCGTGCCATGGGAAGCGGCTGCGGCCGGAAAGTCTCGCAGTCAAAGTGAGCGGGATGTCGATCGCCGACTTCACCGCGATGCCGGTGTCTAAGGCTCTTGAGGTCGCGCAAGGGATCAAACTCGAGGGCCGTGAGGCGATCATTGCCGGACGCGTCATGCACGAAGTTGTCGAGCGCTTACAGTTCTTGAATGCGGTTGGGCTGGGATACATCTCTCTGGATCGCTCGGCGGCGACTTTATCGGGCGGTGAAGGACAGCGCATTCGACTCGCGACACAGATTGGATCGAAGCTGCGTGGAGTGTTGTACGTGCTGGATGAACCGTCGATCGGGTTGCACCATCGTGATAACGGGCGACTCCTGAACGCGCTGGAGAATTTACGCGATCTGGGGAATACGGTTCTCGTCGTTGAACACGATGAGGAAACGATCCGGCGGGCGGATTATGTCGTTGATCTTGGTCCCGGCGCGGGACGGCATGGCGGTGCTTTGGTTGCGCATGGCACTCCGGAAGAAATCATGCAAGCTCCAGATTCGTTGACAGGTGCTTACATTTCCGGGCGGACGCAAATCGAGATGCGTCCGGAGCGGCGGCAGAAGAATGGTGCGGCGCTGACGATTCTTGGCGCGAAAGAGAACAATCTCAAGAATCTCGATGTGACTTTTCCGCTCGGCGTAATGACAGTAGTGACAGGAGTTTCCGGCTCAGGCAAGTCGACGCTTGTGAACGACATTCTTTATCGAGCTTTGGCGCGGCAGCTTTATCGCTCGCGGGAAAAGGCTGGTGAGCACAAGGCGATTTCGGGGGCGGAGAACATCGATAAGGTAATCCGCATCGATCAATCTCCGATCGGGCGTACTCCGCGTTCCAATCCGGCGACATACACCGGAGTGTTTACTGCGATCCGTGACCTGTACGCGATGCTGCCGGAGTCGCGCGAGCGCGGCTATAAAGCGGGACGCTTTTCATTTAACGTCACGGGCGGGCGATGCGAGGCTTGCCAGGGAGAAGGGCAGCGGCGCATCGAGATGAATTTTCTTCCCGATGTATACGTGCTCTGCGAAGTCTGTGGCGGGCGCCGGTATAACCACGAGACTCTGGCGGTGAAGTACAACGGATATTCGATCGCCGATCTGCTCGAGATGCCGGTTTCCGACGCGCTGCCGATTCTCGAGAATATTCCGCAGGTTAAGCCGAAGCTGCAGACTCTGGTGGACGTTGGCTTGGGTTACATTCATCTGGGACAGTCAGCCGTGACGCTTTCTGGTGGAGAAGCGCAACGCATTAAACTGGCGCGTGAATTGAGCAAACGGCAGACTGGCAAGACACTCTATCTGCTGGATGAGCCGACAACCGGCTTACATTTTGACGACGTGAAAAAACTTCTCGATGTGCTCCATCGTTTAACTGATCTGGGGAATTCGATCATTATCATTGAGCATAATTTGGATGTGATCCGCAATGCGGACTGGATCATTGACCTCGGCCCGGAGGGCGGGGAAGATGGCGGACGCGTCGTGGCTCAGGGCACGCCCGAGCAGGTCGCACGGGTGAAGAAGTCGTACACCGGCCAGGCATTATCGACGTACTTTGCGAAGTCAGTTTCCAGTTCTCAGATGTCAGTTCTCAGTTGAAGGAAATTACTTGTCGAGCCCAGACAACCCGCATTTGGATTCACTGCCTCCGGCCGAGCCGAGTGGAGCGCCGATGCCGCCCGTCATTCCCCCGTCCATAGAGTCCAAGCCAGCTTTTCAGCCTGCTTCGGGTCTGACTGTAACTCCTCCGGTTGAGAATGCACCCTGGAACGGCTGGGATGTGCTGGCAATCGTTGGACTGGCCTTCATTACAATACTCGTTTCGCAGTTCGCAATTTTGTTTGGGGCTCACTTCTTTGTGTATCCACGGGCGTCACTTACTGTTCTGGCGCAGAAGCCGCTCCTGCTGTTGGTCTCTCAGTTTGTGATTGACGCCATCGTGGCACTGTTTTTGTTTCTGCTGGTGGAGGCGAAGTATCACGTTCGCTTCTGGCAGGCGATCCGGTGGAACTGGCCTGCGCAGGAATGGAAGTGGCTGGGCTACGGCGTTGTGATGCTTCTCGTGTTGAGCATGTTGGAGAACATCCTTCCCATGCCGAAGGATACGCCGTTTGAAAAGTTGTTTGCACGCCCAAGAGACGCGTACCTCCTTGCACTTATTGCTGTCACCCTGGGCCCGCTCGTCGAGGAGTTGTTCTTTCGCGGATTCTTTTATCCCGTGCTGGCGCGTCGTTGGGGCGTGGCTTGGGCCGTTTTTCTGACGGCTTTACCGTTTGCTCTGATGCATATGCCGCAATACGGCTATGCCTGGGGAGCGTTACTGGTTATCCTTATCGTAGGAATCGTTTGTGGGGTCGTGCGGGCGGCGACGAGGTCTGTCGGCGCCAGTTTTCTGGTGCACGCTGGCTATAACGGCACGCAGATGTTAATCGCGGTTCTGTGGACCCGCGGTTTTACCCACATGCCGAAGGGTTTCTTTCAGCCGTATTGGTAACAAGTTCGCATAATCAGAATCCGTTTCTCCCCCTGCTATTTTCTTCAGTTTTTCGTTTATATTATCGGGACTGTCCATGGGCGGAGGCATGGACGAGGCACCTGATTCAAGATAAAGATATGCAGTCAGACCCGAAAGCTTTGGCTGAGACGCTGCTGTCGCATTCGATTCTCGAGGCGATTCCTGACGCTGTCGCCGCCGTCAACCAGCAGGGCGTGATCGTTCAGATCAACTCGCAAGCCGAAGCGATGTTCGGCTACACGCGAGATGAGTTGATCGGACAAAGCGTCGAGATGCTCGTGCCGGAGCGGCACCGCCCGAACCATCATCAGCATCGGGATGATTTTCACTCGAGGCCCAAGATTCGCCGTATGGGTTCGGGTCTGGATCTGTATGGCAGGCGGCGCGATGGATCAGAATTTCCGGTTGAGATCAGCCTCAGTCCAATCTCTACGGGAAATGGTGCTATCGTTCTGAGCGTCATTCGCGATATCAGCGATCGTAAGCGGATCGAACATGAGCTGCGCCATGCCAACGAGGAACTTGACCGCCGCAAGAGCCGTGAACTACGCGATTCGCAAAACCGCATGGCACTGATCGTCGATTCCTCGCAGGATGCGATTATCGGCAAGAACCTGGACGGCATCATCACCCAATGGAACAAGGGCGCCGAGCAGATATACGGCTACACGGCCATGGAAATGATTGGTCGGAACATCTCTGCTCTTTGTCCGCCCGACCGCCCCGATGAGATTCCGGAAATCCTTCAGAAGATCCGTCGAGGTGAGAGAGTCAACTATTTCGAATCTATAAGAGTCACTAAAGATGGACGGCGACTGAATGTCTCGATTTCTGTCTCCCCTATTTACGACGCCGACGGGAAAATTGTTGGCGCATCTGCGATCGGACGGAATATTACCGCGCAGAAGAAGGTCGAGGATCAACTCCGGCAATCGCAAAAGATGGAAGCGGTAGGTCGCCTGGCCGGTGGTGTCGCTCACGATTTCAACAATCTGTTAGGGATCGTGACCGCCTGCACGGAATTACTCCGCGACCGCGTGGACAACGATGCCCTGGAATACATCGACAATATCCGCGAGGCTGCGAATCGCGGCGCAGCCCTGACCCGGCAATTGCTTGCTTTCGGACGCCGGCAACCCGTTCAGGTCCAGATCCTCGACTTGAACGAGCGGCTGCGAGAAATGAGCAAACTGCTCCGACCACTGATGGGCGATGATGTTGAAATCTTCCTGCCTGCCCGGTCAAAGAGCGCTGTGGTGGAAGTCGATCCCGGACAACTCGATCAAATTGTGTTGAATCTTGCAGTAAATGCCCGTGATGCTATGCCACGAGGAGGCAAACTCATCATCGACACCGGTGTGTTCGATATCGATGAAAACTTCGCGCAAGAACACACTATGACGCCTGGACGCTACGTGATGCTGGCTATCAGCGACAACGGCACTGGAATGGATGAGGTGACACGCACCCGAATATTTGAGCCTTTCTTTACGACCAAGGAAACTGGTAAAGGGACCGGGCTTGGGCTCGCTACCGTGTACGGTATCGTCAAACAAGGCGGGGGGCACATCTGGGTTTACAGCGAACCCGGGCAAGGTACTACTTTCAAAATTTATCTTCCCAGTGCAGAACACAAGTTGGGCATTGAGTCCGAAGAAAAGGCTGAGGCGCTTCCCGTAAAGCGCGATGGCGTCACCATTCTGCTGGCGGAAGATGATCCAATTATGCGCAAGCTCACGCGAAAGATGCTTGAAGAGCACGGGTACAAGGTGCTTGAGGCGACCAACGGCGAAGCTGCCTTGGAGGTAATTTCGCGGCATCCATCGAGCATCGACCTAACCTTGACTGACGTCGCGATGAAAGGGATGAACGGTCCGGACCTGGTACTACGCCTGATGGATTCGCATCCGGAGATGAAGGTCATCTATATGTCAGGGTACACGGGTGAACTGATATCGCATCAAGGGCTGCAGAGCGGGATTCCGCTGCTGGAGAAGCCTTTCACGCGGGCAGCGTTGCTCAAGACGATCGATGAGACTCTTGGCGGGCGTCCTCAATAAAATTTGATTTCCGTCTGCATCTATCACTGTTGATCTCATGGCCTGTCTTTTGAAATACTTTTGCCGCCATGAAAGGTAATCCCAAGGTTCTTGCTGAATTGAACAAGGCACTCAGAGAAGAGCTGACGGCAATCAACCAGTATTTTCTGCACGCGGAGATGTGCGAAAACTGGGGATACCACAAGCTCTCCGAATACATCAAGAAACAATCCATCGGCGAAATGAAGCACGCCGAAGTGCTGATTGAGCGGATTCTGTTTCTGGATGGCAGCCCGTCCATGATGCCGCTGGAACTCAACGTCGGCGGGACGGTCAAGGGAATGCTGGAGAGTGATCTTGCGCTGGAGGTCGGCGCGGTCAAGCAGTACAACGATGCGGTGGCTATCGCCACCAAAGAGGGCGACAACGGATCGCGCGATCTGCTCGTAACGTTGCTGAGAGACGAGGAAGATCATGTTGACTTCCTCGAAGCTCAGATGCATTTGATCAAGGAACTCGGTTATGAGCGCTACCTGACCATGCAGATGGGTGAGGGCGAAGAAGAGTAGACGGAACAGACGCCCTCCGCTTTTCCCGGAATCGTGAGGGCATCCCGCTTGTGTCGAGAAACTCCTATTTCACCGTGACGGTGAGCAACTGCGCTCCGCTGACGACGTAGTCCAGCGACGGAGTGGAAGTCTCGTCTACATTCGATTCGCCGCTGACGATCATCTCCTGGTTGCCGCGCATGCCGTCCATCACATTCATCACGCTGATGGGTAGCGTCGGCATCACCTTGTCGGCGACTCGCGCTTCGGGGTCGGCTTCGAGCAGAGACACGTAGAGGCGGTTGTTGGAGTGTTCTTTGTTGAGCAGCGCAATCGTCGATGCCAGGTCGAGCTTGCGCCCGAACGCCGGGGTCGTTCGATTCATGCGGTCCAGTGTGTCGCCATCGCTGACGAGGATGTGCAGATTGCCCTTGCTCGCGGAAGTTGGAATCTTGACGGGAATTTGCCGTACGACGCGCTCTCCACGATAGGGGGCTAACACGGTTTCAACTGTGATTTCGTCCCCGGGACGAACTTCGGCGACATCGGTGCGCGCACTTTCGAGCCGCGCCCAGCGGCGTTCGCGAACGAGATCGAAATCGAGCTTCACGCTGTTCACTGCCGGTGCATTGTATGGGTTGTCGTAGATGCGTCCGAAGCGTTCGCCAAGCGACAGCGCGGCAGCCATCGCTGCAGGCTGTCCGCTCTCGCTGGGTACGAACATGTTCCGCAGTCCCACCTCAGGGAAGCCCTTTACGTTGATTGCTCCGTACATCCGGTAGGTGATTTCTTCGCCGTATTCATTCACGCCATGGAGAGCGTTGTACACCGTCGCCATGATCGCGACTGGGCTGAGCCGCGGATTGTTCAGGACCTCATAATGAAAGTCCTTGGTGGTGCTACCGCTATGAATCGACAGCGTGACCGGAATCATGTCAGGCTGCTTACCGAAAACACCCATGATTCCCGTGTGGCGGTCTTGCACGAAGACTCCAGCGCGCTCGGTCGTATTGACAATCTTGAAAGCGTTCAGCGGCGAAGGAAGCGTCGCGAGTACTTGCGCCTTGTTCATGGGCAAGTCCACTGAGCCGAACTGCAATAGCGGGTGGCCACATGCCAGCAGGCGTTGTGGATCGATGTAGGTGACGGTGCAGGTAGCAGCAATATCCATATCGCCGCGAACCAGGATTGCGCTAACCGCTGAGCCGGCTTCCAGGGGCTCCGGCTGCTTCTCTTCGCTGACCGATCCGGCTCCCATCACCGGTACGATTCCGGCGGATGCGAACTGTGGAGCAAACTGGCGCATTGCGTCTTCAGAAAATCCAGTGAACACAAGAGGAGTTTCGATCGGCTTCAGGAAGTCAGCAAAGTTCTGGACCGATCCGGATAAGCTTCCGTCCCCTGGAGCGGCGGTCCTACCTGCTGCGCTCGAGATAGCTGGTTTTAAAGCGGACGCTTCCTCTGCTGGCGATTTGTCGAGCGCATTGATCTCGAGCATGTCAGCGATTGGGGTCACACCAGCTATGGGTTCTTTCGAGAACTCACCGATACGAAATGCCAGCGCTCCGGCCAGCTTCCCATCCAGGTAAACCGGGCTTCCGCTCATCCCCGCGACGACGCCCGTGTACTCCACCTTCGGACCGTGCAGGCGAACCAAGATGATGTCTCCCTTAGGCCCGTTGACATTGTGAAGCACTCCAAGGACCTCGACATCCATTGGTTCGGGCTTTACTCCCTGGAAAACGGTGTAGGCGACGCCACGCATGCCAGTATGAATCTCATTGATAGGAATGGTCGGCTGCGCAGTCTGGGCGATCAGAATCGTGGGTAGGGATAGAGCGAAGGTGAGCAGAGAGAGAACAACTTTTCTCATGTAAAGCCCCGACGGGGTCCAATGAAGGGCCCCATGTACTTAGAACCAGACGAACTTGGACTCGTTGCACGGATGGGGGATAACTGGGACCGGCCAAAAACATCCCAAATGCGAATCCTTGCGTCTATACTAGCACAGGGACTTTTTCTGATTCACTATGTTTAGTATTCAGTCTGGCAAAATTTCCAGTAGTTTTGCTGCGCGTTTCATCGCCTTGTTTGCGGTCTCGGCGCTTCTCTTGGGCATAGCGTGTGTCCCTGCTGTAGCACAAGATTCGACGCCTACCGCCCAGTCGCCCACGCAGGATAACGGCAAACCAAAGCAGGATGTTCCCGCCGAGGCGGGTGGGCCAACCCCCGATAACGTTGGACCTTACGCGATCCCCAAGAAGAAGCCGGCGGAAGAGGCGCCTGCGCCACCTCCGCCCCCCAAACCGAAAAAAGTCGAGGACTTGCCCGACTATTCCTTGAAGGTCAATGTACCCCTAGTCAACGTCGACGTCTTGGTGACGACCAAAGATGGACAGTTCATACCGGGGCTGAAACAGGAAAATTTTCGGGTTGCCGAGGATGGCGTTCCGCAGCAGGTGTCCCATTTCGCCATTTCACAGGCGCCAATTACTGCTGTGCTGCTGACCGAGTTCGCTTCCACGAACTACTTCTTCATGGTTGATGCGCTGCGCGCATCGTATTCGTTCGCCAATGTTCTGAAAAAAGATGATTGGGTGGCTGTGGAGTATTACGACATGCAGCCTCATATCCTGGTCGATTTCACTCAGGACAAGAAAGCGATCTACGGCGCACTGAACGAAATGCGCATTCCGGGATTCTCCGAAACCAACGAGTTTGATGCACTCTATGACACCATCGATCGTCTCGACCGCGTGGAGGGCAAGAAGTACATTATCTTGGTCACGACCGGAATCGATACCTTCAGCAAAATTACTTACGACAAGATGCTGAAGAAGGTCAAAGATACGAAGGACATCACGATCTTCCCCATCAGTGTCGGATTCCTGATGCGGGAGTATTGCGAGACTCATCCCAGCTACTACTGCCGTATGATGGCTCACGGCATGGGCATCGAGGTTCAGAACATTGATTACTTGCAGGCCGATAACGAGTTGCGCACGTTTGCTGCGATGACCGGGGGCCGGGCGTACTTTCCGCGATTCCAGGGAGAGTATCCGGAATTATTCAACGACATCGCCAGCGACATACGGAACCAGTACACGCTTTCCTATTCGCCGAGCAACACTAAGCTCGACGGAACCTACCGGAAAGTGAAGGTGCAGGTCGTAGCCCCTAATGGTGGCCCCTTGAAGGTCAAGGATCAGAAGGGCAAGGACGTCAAATTCGAAGTCGTCGCGCGCGAAGGTTATACCGCCAAGCACACTGTGGACTGAGATTCCCGTCTCCGCCGATTGCAATACTTTTCACCCCTTGTTAAATCTGCCGAGCGCATTCGCGCGTGACCTCTGTTGTTGTATCCTTCCCAAGCCCATCGATTTGGGGTTCTGACCCGGGTCTAACAGCAAACCACAAAGGAGTCCTGCCTTGCCCAGGAAATTTCTTCTCACTGCAGCTGTGTTCGTGTGTTGTATTTCCACCCTGTTTGCACAATCAATCCAGCGACTGGCGCACCAACCACCGGACGGAGCTTTGATCTGTTTCCAACTGACGGACGGGGCGGTTCTATGCCAGGGATACAGCGAGTCAGACTGGTATAAGCTCACACCCGACAATGCGGGCAGTTACGTAAATGGCACCTGGGTCCGCATGGCAAATTTGCCTTCCGGATATGTGCCTGATGCTTTCGCGTCCTCGGTTTTAGCTGACGGTCGGGTGGTCATTACTGGCGGCGAGTATTTAAACGATCAGTTCACTCTCACGAATTTGGGCGCTATTTACGATCCAGTCAAGAATACCTGGACCAATCTTCCGCCTCCCTCCAGTTGGCCATTCATAGGAGACTCACCGTCCGCGGTTCTCGCCAACGGGTACTATCTGGTCGGGAACAAGTTGGCGAAGAGCATGGCTGCGCTGAATCCGAAGACTCTCAAATGGACTGTCCTACCGGAAACCGGCAAGTCGGATTTCAACGCCGAAGAGGGCTGGACGCTTCTTGCCGATGGCAACATCTTGACCATGGACGTGAAGAATGCTCCAAATTCCGAGCGCTTATCGATTGCCACGCGAACCTGGTCCAGCGCCGGCAGCACGATTGTTGACCTTCACTCGCCGTCACCCTTTGGATGTTTGCCC